>WNFO01001747.1_pt1 | contig 20239 bp, 19 predicted proteins | sample 5400251 | NCBI WGS metagenome assembly WNFO01 (sample SAMN13153354, study PRJNA577476) | soil metagenome | isolation source: 100 cm saprolite under Madrone tree | place: USA:California | collected 2016-06-14
TGCGGGAGAGCGCGCGCAAGACCGACTTCTGGCTCCTCGCCGGCAGCTTCTTCGTCTGCGGCGCGAGCACCAACGGCCTGGTCGGTACGCACCTCGTTCCGGCCTGCATGGACCACGGCATCCCCGAAGTGCGCGCCGCCGGCCTGCTGGCGATGATGGGCGTATTCGATCTCGTCGGCACCACGGCCAGCGGCTGGCTGTCGGATCGATTCGATTCGCGCAAGCTCCTCTTCTGGTACTACGGCCTGCGCGGGCTCGCGCTGCTCTGGCTGCCGCAAGCGTTCGAAGCCCAGGTGCTCGGGTTGCCGCTGTTCGCCGTCTTCTACGGCCTCGACTGGATCGCCACGGTCCCGCCGACGGTGCGTCTGACCACCGAAGCCATCGGTGTCCGCGATGCGCCGATCGCGTTCGGCTGGATCGTCGCCTCGCACCAGATCGGAGCGGGCATCGGCGCGCTTGGAGCGGGCGTGATCCGCTCGAGCCTCACCACCTATACGCCGGCCTGGGTGGTGGCGGGCGCGATCTGCCTCCTCGCGGCGCTGGTGGTCTTGCGGATCGGACGGCGGATGCCGCGTGCGGAGCTGGCCCCGGCCGCCGGCGAGGCGTGAAACAAATAGTCCCTGAGCCGCCTTCGGCGGCCGCGACTAAACGCTCTTCGGCGACGACGCCAGCGTCGGTTGCGCCGGCACCGAGACAGCTGCGTCCTTGCCGGATTGCGGCAGCTTCATGGTGCGCAGCACAAAGAAGGCGATCGCCGCAGCGCTCAGATCGAAGACAATCGCGATGGCGAAGACGCCGGCCCAGCCGATCCTCGGGAGCGTGAACTTCGCGGCAAAGGGCGTCCAGATCCCCGGGACGACGGTGAGCGCAACGCCATACGCGACGAGAGCCAGGCCGATGCCGAAGAGGATGTCGTGGCTCTTGCGGCGCCAGTCGAGGCGAAGAACGGTTGGCGCGAGGAAGTGCGAGAAGAACGCCAGCGCCCCGCCCAGCAGCAGGAGCACGTCGGCGCGAAAATCGAAGGCCTTCCCCGCGGCAAGCGCCGAGCCGATCGGCACGAACACCGAGGCGGTGCCCTTGGCCGTATAGAGGAATCCATAGTTCTGCGTCGCGTGTTTACGACCGAAGAAATCCCCGCAGATGGCCGGCATCAGCGAGTAGATCTCGCCCCAGCCGAAGAAGGTGAACGCGCTGAAGACCACGAACAGCTTCGGGTTCGGCGCGAACTTGATGAGCAGGAAGATGGCCAACGCCTCCAGCGTGAACGCTATCGTCATCGTCAGCTCGCGGCCGATGTGGTCCGAGATCCACCCCCAGACCGGCCTGCAGAGTCCGTTCAGCACGCGATCCGCGGAGAGGGCGAACTGCAGCGCCGGCAACGTGAACCAGAGAAAGGTGATCGGCACCTTGTCGACGTTGAACGAGACGGCCATCGGGTTCAGCTGGGCCGTCGCCATCAGGCCGCCGGTCGCAACGAGCGTCATCATTAGATACAGCACCCAGAACTGGGACGTCGCGGCCATCTGCCCGGAGGGGACCTCCGTCGATGTCTGGCGCTTCTTCACTTCCTGGCCCTGCGGCGCGCGCGCCCAGGCGTGTGGCAACCAGCCGGGGGGCGGAGCCTCGAGGAACAGCGCGGCCACGATCACGACCGCTCCCTGGATCAGGCCCCAGTGGGTGAAGGCATGCTGGTACCCCGCCGTGTCGATCATGTTCGCGATCGGATAGACGGTTAGCGCCGAACCAGCGCCAAAACCCGCAGCCGTCAGTCCCGCCGCGAGTCCGCGATGATCGGGGAACCATTTGAGCGCGCTGCCGATCGCAGTGCCGTACACCACTCCCGCGCCCAGACCGGCGACCGCGTACGCCAGGTACAGCGCGGTGAGCGATTCCGCCTTGCCGCTGCCAACCCATCCCAGGCCCGCGCAGACGCCGCCGATCATCACCAGCAGCCTCGGACCGAACTTGTCCACCAGCCATCCCTCGAACGGCACGAGCCAGGTCTCGAGGAGAACGAAGACCGTGAAGGTGACCTGGACCGCAGCCTGCTCGGCGCGCAGGTGCTTCTGCAACGGTGGCACGAACAAGGTCCAGCCGTACTGGAAGTTCGCCACCGCGACCATGCTGAGAACGCTGAAGAAGAGGATGAGCCAGCGGCTGTGCAGGAAGCGTTGGAGCTCACTGACCGGACGGGTGTGCATGGGGGGACCCTCGCGCCTCGGTGTCCTTCGCCGTGGAACTGGCTATCGGGCCAAGCGGACCGTCGGTTTTCAAGTCCGACGCGGGTCTCCCACGACGTTGGTCAGAAGGCCGGGCCTGACTGGCACGGACGAGTCAGCGCCTGGCGAGGCCTCCGCGTCACCAACTCGCGCTTCGCTGGAGCAGCGCCCGCGCTCCCTCGCCGTCCACCGGCGGGGAGAAGTAGAACCCCTGGGCCGCCGTGCACCCGACCTCGCGCAGGAAGCCGAATTGCTCCGCCGTCTCCACTCCTTCGGCGACCACGTGCGTGCCCATGTCGCGGGCGAGCGAGACGATGGTGCGGACCAGCTCCGGGGCCTGCCCGCGCGGGGAACCGCCGGTGAACAGCGAACGATCGATCTTCAACGAATCGAGCTGCAGCCGCAGCAGCGAGTTGAGCGAGCAGGCGCCGGTCCCGAAATCGTCCATGTACAGCCGCACGCCACGATCCCGAAGCTGGCCGATGCGCGCGGCATGCTCACCGCGCTGCAAGGTGCTCTCGGTCATCTCCAGCACGAGCTCTGCGGCCTCGAGGCCGTGCTCGGCGAGCACGCCGTCGATGTGCTCGAGCAGGTCGCCGTGCTCGAGCTGCCGGGAGGACAGGTTCACGTTCAGCGTAAGCGGCTGCGCTCCAGCACCCCGGCAACTGTGGAAGTCGCGGCCGGCCTGCCCGAGCAGCCAGCGTCCGATGGGGACGATCAGCCCGGTCTCCTCGGCGAGGGGCACGAAGTGCTCCGGCGCGATCAGTCCGCGCTCGGGGTGCGCCCAGCGGATCAGCGCCTCGAGGCCCTGGATGCAGCCGCGGGCGACGTCGACGATGGGCAGGTAGTGCACGCGGAACTCGTCGCGCGCCAGGGCGTTGCGCAGATCCGCCTCCAGCTCGAGCAGGTGCGGAGCGCGCTCGCGCATCGTCGCGTCGAACACCGCGGAACGGCCGCGTCCCTGCGCCTTGGCGCGGTACATCGCGGCACCTGCGTCGGCAAGCAAGTCCTCCACCCGGGTATACGCGGGCGCGCTCGAAGCGATGCCGATGCTGACGGTGACGGGAAACTCCGCTCCCGGAACCTGGAAGGGCCGTGCGACCGCCTCGTGGATGCGGCTCCCGACGATCTCCGCGGCGCCGTGCCCGGAAAGATCTTCGAGCAGCACGGCGAATTCGTCGGGGCCCAGCCGCGCGAGCAGGTCGCCTTCGCCCAGGCAGGTCTGCAGCCGCTCCACCATCTGGATGAGGACCTCGTCTCCGCCCTCGTGCCCGAGCCGCGCGTTCAGCGACCTGAACCCGTCCACGTCGACGAGCAGGACCCCGATTCCGCCGCCCTCGCGGCGCCGCGCGCGCGCGAAGGAGCGCCTGAGGACGTCGATGAAATGGGCCCGGTTCGGCAGCCGGGTGAGCGCGTCGTGCAACACGCGGACCGTGGTCAGGTTCGGGTCGGTGACGTCCATCATCGAGCCCGACAGCCGCAGCGCCTTCCCCGCCGGATCGCGCGAGGCCTGCCCTCGCGACAGCACCCAGCGCCAGCTTCCGTCGTCGTGCCGCAGCCGGTGTTCGCTCTCGAATCGCGGCGTCGAGCCTTCGAGGTGCGCGCGGATACCCTTCTCCACCGAATCGCGGTCCGCGGGATGGACGCGATCGAGCCATTCCGAGGGCGTTTCGCCGCCACCTTTCATGCCGACGATCGCGCGCCAGGAATCCGACAACCAGAGCCGATCGCCGGCGAGGTCCCAGTCCCAGATCCCGTCGCCGGCGCCTTGCCAGGCGAGCGCATAGCGGTCCGGAAACGGATCCCGTTCCTTCACCAGCGCCGCATTGCCGACTTCGCGGCCCTTCTCGTCGTGCAGCGGCACGACGGTCCATTCGCAGAGGACGGACTGTCCCGATACCGTCGGCGTTTCCCGGACCAGTTGCTGGGTATCGCCGAAGGCGAGCGCCTGGCGCAGCTCCGTGCGCGCCTGCGCGCGCGTCGCGTCGCTGTCGGGAAAGACCAGCATCGAAAGCTCCCGCCCCACCGCCTCCGCATGCGGGATTCCGAAGAGCCGCTCCGCCGCCGTGTTCCAGGCCGTCACCTTCCGATCCACATCGCACAGCACGGCCGCGAACGGAGCTTGATCGAACAGCCGGGACACGGAACGCGTCCTGGGCGAAACCACGCGCGTACGCTCGGCGTCGGGCTGCCTCTTCAGGAGATTGGAGAGGAGCGCCAGCGCGTGCTGCAGGGACGTCCGGTCTCCATCCGCGCGGCGGTACTCCTTGTCGATCTTGCGAAGCAGTCTGCGCAGATGCGGCGACGACTCGTCCTGACCCAGGGCCTCCTCGAGCTGGCGTCGGAGGCGCCTGTGCATCGTCAGACCGGCTCCCCTATGACCGGAAAATCCGCGGCGGAGATCCCGCGCCGCGTTCGTCGTTGCCGGATCCGTTTTCGGGACGAGCGTGCCCTCAGCCCGGTCGGTGCGTCCCTGCGCGATCGTTGCGCCAACACCCAATCGTTACTTTACCGTAGCGGATCTTCGGATTGCAACAATTGTGACATTTTGATTCAGCGATGCCAAAGCACGGGGTCCAGCGAGAATCGCCCCGAGCGGATAGCGAGCATCGGCAAGTAGATGCAAAGGTACACGGCGGCGAGTTCATGACCGCCGACAAATGGGTCGCGTTTGACGATCACGTGTCTCGCGATGGCCACAGCGATGAGCGCGGGAAGAAAGAGCGAGTAGAGTCGCTGGATGCGAACGCTCGCGCCCCTCATCACTGCCGTCGCCGCGGCCGTTCTCGCCGCCGAAACCGATCCGGCCGGCACCGTTTTGCTGCCGCTCGGGACGGGGCAGTCAGCGCCGGTGACTGCGGCGCCCGGAGCGAACGTCCTCTGCGACGATCCGGCCGTCGTCGCGCCGGACTTCGCCGAAGACGCCGGCGACTTCGTCCTGCGCGGGTTGACCCCGGGCACCACGCTGTGTGGCGTCTGGCTCGCTGGCCAGAAGCCAGGCGGCCTCTACCGCGTGGTGGTGACGGCGAAAGCGGATGATGCCGGTGCGAAGCCCGATCTCGCGGCCGATACCGGTCCCGGCGACGCGGAGACGAGGCAGACCGGCGGGACGGACACTCCTACGGATGACGCGGGGCCGAAGCGCAGCCCCACGCCGGAGGGTGATGTGACTCACCGAGGCTGAACACATTTCGTCGAGGTGTACAGCCCAAGAACAAAATTCCTGTTCCGCCTCCGGCGGTCCAGCGATCAGGCTGCTGTCTTCGCCCTCGCCGCCTTCGACGCGGAATCCATCCGCGATGCGCCCTGGAAGAGCGCACCCTTCTCGACCACGAGCGACGCCGTCTCGAGATCGCCCCGCACCTTGCCGGAAGCACGGATCTCCACGCCGGTCTTCGCCTGGATGTTCCCGTTCACTTCGCCGTGGACGACGATCGTGCCGCAGGTGATGTTGGCATCGATCCGGGCAGCCTCGCCCACCACGAGCACGTCGTCGGTGACGATGGTGCCCACGAAGCTCGCGTCGATGCGGACCGTGCCAGCAAACGTGAGCTTGCCTTCGAACCGCACGCCGCGTCCGAGGAGCAGATCGCTGGCGGCGGGAGCGTTGGTCTTCTGGACGTTGTCTTCAGGGTACATGAGGCCTCGCTGCCGGTGGGTAGGGACCGAGCGGGCGCCCGGCACGACCGGCCCGCTGGACTCCTTACGCCCGGCGGGCGCGGCCTATTCCCTGAAGGGACGATCAGCCGCAGAGCGCCGGCGTTGACTTTGGCGCCAGCCCGGCGTGGACTCAGGACCCCCGAGCGGGAGGAACACGTGTCCGACCCCTCCGTGTATCGTCAGGAGCTGAGCCCCGTCCATTTTCTCGAGCGCGCGGGCGAGGTCTACGCCGAGCGGCAAGCGGTCGTCGACGGCGATCTGCGCCTGACGTGGCGGACGATGCGGTCGCGCGCCCGCCGTCTGGCCTCCGCTTTGCGCCGCGACGGGCTGCACAAGGGCGACCGCATCGCCTTTCTTGCGCTGAATTCAGAGCCGCTGCTGCTGGCGCATTTTGGCGTTCCGCTCGCCGGCGGCGTGCTGGTCGCGATCAACACCCGCTTGAACGCCGACGAGGTCGCGTACATCGTCGAGCACTCGGGAGCGCGCGCGATCTTCTTCTCCTCCGAGCTGCTCGCCCAGACCGCGCGCATCCCGCCCCAGGTGAAGCGGTTCGATCTCTCCCGCGACTGGGAGTCCTTCCTCGACGCCGGCAGCGACTCGCAGATCGCTCCGCCGGTCGAGAGCGAGGATGAGCCGATCACCATCAACTACACCTCCGGAACCACCGGCCGGCCGAAGGGCGTCGTCTACCACCACCGCGGCGCGTACCTGAACGCGCTCGCGATGGCGCTCGATCACCGCCTCAGCGCCGATAGCCAGTACCTCTGGACGCTGCCGATGTTCCACTGCAACGGCTGGTGCTTTCCCTGGGCGACCGCCGCCGCGGGCTCCTGCAGCGTCTGCATTCCCCGGGTGGAACCGGCGCGGGTGTGGCAGCTGTTCGGGGAAGGGGTGACGCACTTCTGCGCGGCTCCGACGGTGTGCACCATGCTGATGGCGCACCCGGCAGCTGGCAGGCTGACGCGCAGGATACGGCTGTTCACCGCCGGGGCACCGCCCTCGCCCACGTTGATCGCCCGCCTCGCCGACCTGAACTTCGAAGTCGACCACGTCTATGGGCTCACCGAGGTGTACGGTCCCTTCACCATCGCCGTCCCCGCGCCCGGCGAGGAGCGGCTGCCGCCCGGCGAGCGTGCCGCGCGCCAGGCCCGCCAGGGTTTCGCCAACGCCTGCGCGGGCGAAGTGCGCGTCGTCGACGACGAGATGAACGACGTCGCGGCCGACGGACGGACCATGGGCGAAGTGGTGATGCGAGGAAACGTGGTCATGCTCGGGTACTTTCGCGATCCGGAGGCGACCGCGAAAGCGTTTCATGGCGGCTGGTTCCACAGCGGGGATCTGGCGGTGCGACACCCTGACGGCGCGATCGAGCTGCGCGACCGGAAGAAGGACATCATCATCTCCGGCGGGGAGAACATCAGCACCATCGAGGTGGAGCAGGCGGTGGTGAGCCATCCCGCGGTGCTAGAGGCGGCGGTGATCGCGGTGCCGGACGAGAAATGGGGCGAGGTGCCGAAGGCCTTCGTCACGCTCGCCGAGGGAAAGCAGGCGTCGGCGGAGGAGATCATCCGGCACTGCAAGACCGTGCTCGCCCACTTCAAGGCCCCGCGCCAGGTCGAGTTCGGTCCGCTGCCGAAGACGTCCACCGGCAAGGTGCAAAAGTACGTGTTGCGCGACCGCGAGTGGCGCGGTCAGTCGAAACGCATCCACTAGCCGCGCCGGCCGAAGGCCGGTTAGCGGCTACTCTTGAGCGCAAACACTCGCAGGCAGGTTATGAAATGCGTTCTAACCGCTGCCGACCATAGGAAAGGCTTTGCGGCTACGCATCAGGCAGTACAAAGGTCTAGCCGAAAGGAGCTCCCATGACGTTGAAAGACATCCTCTTCGAGCGCGACGGATCGACGGCGCTGGTGACGCTGAACCGGCCGGAGCGCCGCAACGCCCTGTCGCTGCACATGCTGGAGGAGCTGACCCGCTGCTTCCGCGAGATCGGCGAGGACCAGGAGCTGCGCGTCGCCATCCTCCGCGCGAACGGTCCCGCCTTCTCGGCCGGACACGATCTCTCCGAGATGGTCGGCCGGGACGGCGGCTTCTACCGCGAACTGTTCGAGGCGTGCACCACCCTGATGGAGACGCTGCAGGCCATTCCCCAACCGGTGATCGCCCAGGTGCACGCGACAGCGACGGCCGCCGGCTGCCAGCTGGTCGCGTCGTGCGACCTGGCGGTCGCCGCAGCGGAGGCGCGCTTCGCCACTCCAGGCGTGAAGATCGGCCTGTTCTGCTCGACCCCGATGGTAGCGCTCAGCCGCGCCGTCGGGTCGCGCAAGGCGATGGAGATGCTGCTCACCGGGGAGGCGATCTCCGCTGAGGAAGCCCTCGCGGCCGGACTCGTCACCCGGGTCGTCCCGGCGGCCGAGCTGGCGGCGACGGCGCGGGCGATGGCAGCGAAGATCGCCTCCTCCAGCGCCTACGTGGTCGCGATCGGCAAGGCGGCGTTCTACAGGCAGCTGCAGATGCCGCAGCCGCTCGCGTACGACTACGCGCAGGATGTGATGACGATGAATGCGGCGGCAGCGGACGCGCAGGAAGGGATGAAGGCATTCCTGGAGAAGCGCGCGCCGAAGTGGTGCGGAAGGTGAGCCTGTACAGCCTCAAAACAATAGCCGCATACCCGCGCCTTCGGCCCTTCGGCGCGGGAGTGGCTAGCTCGCCCGCGCCTTCGGCACCCGCCCCATCAGGTAGAACTCGTCGTTGGGCCGCATCCCGGTCGCGTTCGCGATCCGATTGCTCATCCCGAAGAACGCTGCGATCGAGGCGATGTCCCACCCGTCCTCGTCGGTGAACCCCTCCTCCCGCAGGCGCGCGAAGTCCGCTTCCTCGATCTCGCCCGAGCGCAGCGCGACCTTCATCGCGAAGTCGAGCATCGCGCGCTGCCGAGGCGAGATGTCCGCCGTCCGGTAATTGGTCGCCACCTGATCCGCGAGGAGCGGCTGCTTCTCGTAGACGCGCACCAGGGCCCCGTGGGCGACCACGCAGTAGTTGCAGTCGTTGGCCGCGCTGGTCGCCACGACGATCATCTCCCGCTCGCCTTTGCTCAGGCCGCCGCCCTCCTTGACCATCAGGGCGTCGTGATAGGCGAAAAAGGCGCGGAATTCGTCGGGCCGCCGCGCGAGCACCATGAACACGTTGGGCACGAAGCCCGCCTTCTCCTGCACCGCGAGGATCCGCGCCCGCACGTCGTCGGGAAGCTCCTCGAGCTTGGGGAGGGAAAAGCGCGAGATCGGCGGGGGCGATTTGGACGAGGTCTGCGTCATGCGGCCATTCTAACGCCGCCCGTCCTGCTCCTCGGGTACTTCCAGCAGGAACTGGAGTACCGCCACCTCGTCGCGCCGCAGCGCCGCGTGCGGGTGTTCGCGCCGGTTCGGCCGCGGCGACGAAGCCGACGGGAGCGGCGGAGTCAGGCCCATGAAGTAGGCGCGCACCAACCCTGGGTGGACGTAGTATTTGCGACAGACCGCGCGCGTGTTTCCCAGCCGATCGGCGACGGTGTCGATGGCGCGCACCACGCTGCGCTCCGCCTCACGCCGGCTGCTCGCGGGGCCGATCGCGCAAAGGTGCCTTGCGGCGAGCATGGTCCCCGCCCAGGTGCGGAAGTCCTTTGCGGTGATGTCGCGGCCGGTAGTCTCGCGCAGATACGCGTTCACGTCGTCGGAGGAGATGGTCTGCCGCTTGCCCCGGGCGTCGACGTACTGGAACAGCTCCTGGCCGGGGAGATCCTGGCACTGCTGCACGATGCGGGCGAGGCGCCGGTCGGTGATCGCCACCTGGTGATTGACGCCGCTCTTGCCGCGAAAGGAGAAGTAGAGCTTCGACCCTTCGATCTGCACGTGCCGCCCGCGCAGGGTGGTGAGACCGAACGAGCGGTTCTCGCGCGCGTATTCGTCGTTGCCCACCCGGATCAGCGTCTTGTCCAGCAGCCGCACCACCGTGGCGAGGATCTGGCGGCGGCTGAGGTCGTGTGCGCGCAGATCGCGCTCCACCCGTTCGCGCACGTCGGGCAGGATCTCGCTGAACTCGAGCATGCGGCGGAACTTCGACTTGTCGCGCGCGTCCCGGTACCAGGGATGGTAGCGGTACTGTTTTCGCCCGCGCGCGTCTCGCGCCGTGACCTGGATGTGACCCCGGGGATCGGGGCAGATCCAGACGTCGGTCCACGCCGGCGGAATCACCAGGGACCGGATGCGAGAGCGCTCGCCGGCGTCGCGGATGCGGGTGCCGTCGGGCGCGAAGAACACCCATCCCTTCCCGGCCCGTTGCCGGCGGATGCCGGCGACGCCGTCGGTGACGTAGCTGAGGCCGGCGCTCGTTGCCGCCTCGCGATGCTCCTGGACGCGCAGCGACAGCATCGACGTCCGGGATGTAGCACGGGCGTTTCACCAGTCTTCTTTTTCGAACCGCATTCCCGTCTGCGCGGCTAACCACCCGATATCAGCCATGGCGGCTGGATTCCCACATGTAAGGACCACTGTGGGCGCAGGGTCGACCCTCTTCTGCAGCAGCTCGAGCGGGCGGTTTCGCGGAAACGTGGGCGCGGTCGCGACGGACGGTTCCTTGGAAGGAAACCCGAAGACCTGGCGCAGCAGGTTGCTCGCGCGGCCGGTGCCGACCTGCGGATCGGCGAGGTCGCGCGTCGAGGGCCGGCTCACCGAAGGCACGTAGACGCAATCGAACGTGTTCGAGGCCTCGATGTCGAGCAGTTCCTGGTGGTACGCGAGCTCTTCGTGCGTGCGGTTCGCATGGAAGAGCGTGTACCGGGCCGGCGGCGCCTTGCCGCTGCTCGCGTCGCGGTGGAGCTGCTTGAGCATGGAAACGAAGGGCGCGAGGCCGGTGCCCGTTCCCACCATCAGCACGTGCTCGAAGCCCGCCGCGCGCTTGGCCAGGGTGAAATCCCCCACGATGCGCTCTACGTAGGCGAGCCGGTCGTTCTGCTGCGATTCGATCCCTCTGAAGAGCGACTCGGTGAACCGGCCCAGCACTCCGTCCTGTCCCTGCTCGAGCACGACGTAGAACTCGAGGTAGTTCTCCACCGCCGTCTCGAACGGAGCCGAGGAGATCGAGTACGAGTGGGTGACCGGACCCCGCTTCTGCTTTCCCTCTGCATCGAGATCCGGCACGTACCGGATCTGATCTCCGTCCTTGACCTTGCGCGTGAGCAGGCAGTCGTCCCGGCGGAGCGCGATGTACTGGCCGGCTTCGTAAGACGGAAATCGCGCGCCGTCGCGGGCGACGACGCGGAAGAGCGACAGGGTGTGCGACAGCCTGCGCCATTCGACGATCCGTCCCGACTTCATCTCGGCCATCGTTTCCTCAGGTCTCTTTGAGTTGGAGCTGGAACAGTGAGACGGGATCGGAGGCCGCGTCCAGATTCCTTTCGCCGCTGTAGGAGAAGCCGAGCTTCCGCAGCAGCCGGATCGATGCCGTGTTTCTTTTCGACACGAAGGCGACGATCCTCGGAGCGCGCAGCATGCGTCTGACCAGATTCAGGACCGCCGAGGCGGATTCGAGCGCAAATCCGCGTGACCAGAATTCGGGGAGGAACGCGTACCCGAGATCGATGTCGAGGAATCCGTCGCGCTTGAGCGCGCCGCACATCCCGATCGGCTGCAACGAAGGTTTGAGCTCCACCAGATAGAGCCCGTGCCCATGGCGCTGATAGCTCGCGATCGGTCCTTCGAGCAGGTAGCGCGCCGCCTGCTCGAGCGTCCGCACGCCACGGTCGGCGATGTTCTCGATGAACGAGGGCTCGTTGAGCAGCCGCAGCGCGAACGCGGCGTCGGAAGCCGTGAACTGGCGCAGCACGAGGCGCTCCGTTTCGGCAACGCGCGACCCGTCGGCGAAAGGCGTCGGAGCAGGCATCTGCGGAGGACCTATTAGCAGAGCCCGACCGCGGGCGGGTGGGCCGCGCATAGCGTCTCCGCGCGCCTCACCCGTGCCGCTCCTTGTCGGAATTCCGACACGGATCTCGCTGGTTCGTCCTTCAACACCTGCGACCCGGAGAACCGATGAAGCTTCTTGTCCGTGCAGCCGCTCCTGACGGACCTCAATGGGTTCGCCACGCGCGCGGCGTACACGGCCGCGCTCGACGCCAATTACGCCACGCTCTCCGCAAAGCTATCCACGCACAACGCGATCGCTCCCCTGAGCCGCGCTTTCGAGAAAGTGCTGCAAACGAAGCCGCAGACCTACCTGATGTTCGACGGCAAGCATCCGACCGACGCGGCCATCTACCTGAACGCCTGCGTGTTCTACGCACTGCTGTTCCGCGAGTCGCCTGCGGGCCTGCCGCCGCTGTACCTCTCCGCGACCGAGGCGGCATTCCTGCAAGACGCCGCGGCGCAGGTGGTCGAGTTTCCCGTCGCGACCCCGCCCGACGCGGGCGTCGATGCCGGCGCGCCGACGGACGCCGGCACCTCCGACAGGTCCGTCGATCCATCCCCGGACGCCGGCTCGGGCGCGCTTTCGGTCCCGTCCGCGTCGTCCACAGGCTGCTCTTCGTCCGGCGCCGTCGCCGGCTGGGCAGTTGCGCTGGGTACGCTCGCCATCTTTGCGCGGCGCCGCCGGATGGCAAGTGGCTCATCGGCGCGGAACGGGTAGGATGGGCGGGCCCGAAAGGAGTCTCATGGCATCGCCCTCACAGGCTCTCTGCTTTCGCAATGACGGTACCGCGCGGTCGTTCCGCGACCGCCGGATCCCCATGACCACCTTCGTCGAGCGCTACATCGACGGCTCGATCGACGTGAGCGGTGATCTGCACGAACTGCTCCGCGAGCGCGCGGACTGGGTGAACTACCGTTTCACCTGGGACCAGGCGAAGTTCCTGATCACGAAATTCGTTCCTTCGCTCCTCGTGCACTCGAAGGCGGCGGATCGCTCGTTCGTGCTCGACCACTACGATCGCGGCAACGACTTCTTCGAGGCGTTTCTCGGCGACTCGATGGTCTACACCTCGGCCAGGTTCGGTTCCGTCGACGAATCGTTGGAGGCGGCGCAGGAGCGGAAGATCCGCGACGTCGGCGAGAAGCTGCAGCTCGAGGCCGGAGATCGGCTCCTCGACATCGGCTGCGGCTGGGGGACCCTGGTCGCCAATCTCGCCGATCAGTTCGGGGTCGACGCGACCGGCGTCACGCTGAGCAAGAACCAGACGGAGTTTGCCTCCGAGCGCATCCGGGCGCGACGGCTGCAAGACCGCGCGCGCGTCCTCACGCTCGACTATCGGGACATCCCGGGCCCCGCCTACGACAAGATCTCCTGCCTGGAGATGGCGGAGCACGTCGGCGTGAAGAACTTCCAGAAGTTCCTGCGGCAGGTGAGCGGCCTGCTCGATGAGGACGGCTTGTTCTTCCTCCAGATCGTCGGGCTGCGCCGTCCGCCCGAGCTCGGTCTCGTGCGCAACGACCGCGGCGGTTACTGGGATGCCTCGGACTTCACCTGGGCGATGTTCATGTCCAGGTACATCTTCCCCGGGGCAGACGCGAGCCTGCCGCTCTCGTTCGTCGCTGCACAGTTCGAGAAGGCCGGCTTCGAGATCCGCAGCGTCGAGAACATCAACGTGCATTACGGCATGACCATCCACCGCTGGTACCGGAACTGGATCCGCAATCGCGAGAAGGTGATCGAGGCATACGGCGAGCGCTGGTATCGGCTCTGGCACGTCTTTCTCGCCTGGTCGGTCTTCACCGGCGTGGAAGGCCGCGGCGACTGCTTGCAGATCGTTGCGCACAAGAGCCGGCGTGCATTCGATCGCTTCCGTTTCGTGGGCTCACGGAAGCGGCCGGCAGCTGCCTAGGTGCGGGAGCGCGTGATCCCGCGCGAAGCCGTCACGCGCCTGCTTTGGTCACGCTCCGGCGCGCGGCGGATTCCCACCACGGGGGCCCTGGACGCAGCGTTCGGGCGGCTGCGCAGAGGCGAGCTGTTCCGGATCTGCGAACTGGATGCGCGCGGGCCCGTGTTCCTGCTGCCGACGCGCGAGTTCATCCGGGCGCTCGCCTCCCGCATCCGCACGCTCGGTGCGAGGCGGGTACTCGAAGTTGCCGCCGGCGACGGGTTCCTCTCGGCCGCCCTCCGCCAGGCCGCGCCCGGCTTGGAGATCGTGGCGAGCGACTCCGGCGCCTGGACCGACGCCCGCGCGCGCATGAGCCCGCGAGAGCGCCGCGAGTTTCGCGAAGTGGACGTGCCGGGAGTGCGGCTCGGCGCGTCCGTCCTCCGCGTCGACGCCCTCGCCGCGATCCGGCGCACGCGGCCGGATCTCGTTCTCGCCTCCTGGTTGCCTCCCGGAAGGCTCCTCGATCGGCTCATCCGCGCTCCGGTCCGCTACGTCCTCGAGATCGGCGCGAAGGACGGCGTCACGCCCGGAGCATGGAGCTGGCGCTTCGCGCACGAGTTCTGCGACGAGATCGAGCGCAGAACCCGCTGCAGGCTCGACGAGCGGCCTCGCCGGACGTTGCACTCGCGCGTGACCCTGTACTACGGCGCGGGGCACCCCGAGTATGCCTGCGACCGCGTACGACCGGGGGACTGGCTCTGGCAGTTCCGCCCGCAATCGCGGTGAAACGGCCAGGGAGGACGAGCGCGGCCCTCCCTGCCCTGGTTTCCGGCAGAGCTCACTTCGTCGATGCCGTCGTGGCCGCCGGAGCAGGCGTCTCGCTGACCGGTGCCGCGGGCGCCGGCGAGGGTGTCGCACGCAGCGGCAGATCGATGTCGAGTTGCACGGTCCAGAACCACTGCTTCCCGCCTGGCTGCGAACCGGGATCGAAGTAGTAGACGGGGCCTGTGAGGATGTCGACCTTGTCGGTGAAGTAGAAGACGAGGCCTCCGCCGCCCGCGCCGAGCGCGTTCTTGCCGGTTTGCACGTCCCCGACGACGTTGATCTTCTGTAGCCAGGGCGTGTTGATGGGAATGTCAGGAGAGGTGAAGCCACCCATGAAGCCGGCGCGGTTGGTGCCGCTGCCGTCGCTCGCCTGGTACAGCTTGTCCTGAAGCCCGTAATAGCCGCCGACGGAGACATAGCCGCCGACGCTCGGGATCGTGTGCTGAATCTGCGCGTACAGCAGATTGTAGTCGGTGCCGAGGGTGGTGGCCGTGCTCTGCTTCGTTCCCACGCCGAAGATGCCCACCGCGAAGCTGGGCTGGAATGGGAACAGCTTGTCCTCGGGCACGCCGAGCTTGGCGTTGAACAGGAACGGATCGCTGCTCGGCAGCAGCAGATCGAACCCGACTTCGAGCTGCAGGTTGTCCCAGGGCAGCACGCCCATGGTGAGGCCGGTGGTCACCGGATAGACGGGCGACCCGGCCTGGCCGGCGGCCGGGCCCTTCCAGAAATACGTGTCGTACGTGATGTGGGGCGTGAGGAAGGGCTGGATCCCGGTCGTCGACGGCGCCCAGAACGTTGTGGTGGGAGTCGCGTATGCACCGCTGGCAGTGAAGAGAACGGCGGCAAGGGCGAGCTTCTTCATCATCGGGAGATCTCCTGATTGGCGGAATTGCGGCAAGACCAGTCCATCGGGGCGAGGTGCCCCAGCGAAAAAGCCCTTCGTGCGAACGCCTAGATGTCGAAGTACAACGCGAACTCTGTCGGCGTCGGCCGCAGCCGCACCGGGTTCAGCTCGCGCTCGATCTTGTTCTCGATCCAGGCCTCGATGACGTCCTTGGTGAAGACGTCCCCCTTGAGCAGGAACTCGTGGTCACGCTTCAGCTCGCCCAAGGCCTCTTCCAGGGACCCCGGCATCTTCGGAACGTCCTTCAGCTCCTCCGGGGTCAAGCCGTAGATGTCCTTGTCGAGCGGCTCGCCGGGCTCGACCCGGTTCTCGATCCCGTCCAGGCCCGCCATCAGCATCGCGGAGAAGGCGAGGTACGGGTTGCACGACGGGTCGGGCGAGCGGAACTCGATCCGCTTCGCCTTCGGCGAAGGCGAGTACATCGGGATGCGGATCGCCGCCGAGCGGTTGCGCGAGCTGTATGCCAGGTTCACCGGCGCCTCGAACCCCGGCACCAGCCGCTTGTACGAGTTCGTCGTCGGGTTGCAGAGCGCGGCCAGCGCGCGGGCATGCTTGAGCACTCCGCCGATGTAGTGGAGCGCCATCTTCGACATGCCCGCGTAGCCTTCGCCGGCGAAGAGCGGCTTGCCCGCCTTCCAGACCGACTGGTGCGTGTGCATGCCCGAGCCGTTGTCGCCGAAGAGAGGCTTGGGCATGAACGTCACCGTCTTGCCGTTGCGCAGCGCGACGTTCTTCACGATGTACTTGAACCAGAGCAGCTTGTCGGCGGTCTTCACCAGCGAGTCGAATCGGATGTCGATCTCCGCTTGCCCCGCCGTCGCCACCTCGTGGTGCTGCCGCTCGACCTGGATGCCCACCTGCTCCATCACCAGGCACATCTCCGTGCGCAGGTCCTGCAGCGAGTCGATGGGAGCGACCGGGAAGTACCCCTCCTTGTAGCGCGGCTTGTAGCCGAGGTTCGGGCGCGTGGTGTGCGTCTTGCCGTCGTAACTATGCTCGACGGCGCTGCCCGTCTCCCACTGCCCTTCCCGCGATTCGATCTTGTAGTGCCCGTGGTTCAGGCCGGTGTCGTACGACACACCGTCGAAGATGAAGAACTCCGCCTCGGGGCCGAAGTACGCGGCGTCCCCGATGCCCGTGGAGCGGAGGTACTTCTCCGCCTTCTGCGCGATGTAGCGGGGGTCGCGCGAATATGGCTCCTTCGTGATCGGGTCGACGATGTTGCAAAGGACGGACAGCGTGGAGTCTTTCATGAACGGATCGAGCACCGCCGTCTCGGCGTCGGGAACCACCAGCATGTCGCTGGCGTGGATGGGCATCCAGCCGCGGATGGAGGAGCCGTCGAAGCCGAGCCCTTCCTCGAAGACGCTTTCCGTCAACTCGGCCAGCGGGATGGTGAAGTGCTGCCAGAGCCCGAGGAAGTCCATGAACTTCAGGTCGACCATCGAGACCTTCTTGTCCTTCGCGTAGCCGATCACATCCTTCGCCTTCGACATCCGCCCACTCTCCCTGGCGCCACAGATGGCGTCGCAAACGGTGACGGCCCGTGCACATGGCAGGCGGGCCCGATTGCACGCCGTGCCGCCACCCATGTGGTGCAACGGGGGTGCCACGGGGTGCGCCCGCCCGCGATCGCTCGTTTCACTCTGGGGAGGGCTTCCGGGCCAGGATCCACGGGCAACGAAATCGTCATTTCGATTCACCGCGACGACATCAACGTAGGAATGGCTGGGGCCCCGAAGCGCTGTTTCTCGCTGAACATCGCGGCCAGGATCGAGGCACGCGGGCCGACCCTGTCGCACCGGCGGACGACGCTTTTGTCGTTTGACCGGGAACGGCGGACAAGATCGTCAGACCGCTTCCGGGCGGCCTTCAGAGCCGCCTGCACCGCCTCGCCATTGCAACCAGATGTCCATTGCTGCATCTGGGTGCGCATGGACCTTCAGCTTCGAGGCAAGAGGGCCGTCGTCACCGGATCGACGGCGGGCATCGGGCTGGCGATCGCGGTTGTTCGAGACCAACGTGATGAGCGGGGTGCGGCTCTCGCGCCACTACTTCCCGCGCATGCTCCAGCGCGGCTGGGGGCGCGTCCTCTTCATCTCCAGCGAGTCCGCGCTGCAGATCCCCGCCGAGATGATCCACTATGGAGTGACGAAGACCGCACAGCTCGCGCTCGCGCGCGGCCTCGCCGAGCTGACCACGGGCACGCAGGTGACGGTCAACTCGGTGCTCCCGGGTCCGACGCGCTCCGAAGGGGTTGGCGCGTTCGTCGAGGGGCTGGCGCGCCAGCAGAGAAAAGATGCCGCGCAGGTCGAACGGGACTTTCTCCAGCAGATGCGCCCGAGCTCGCTGCTGCAGCGTTTCGCCGAGCCTGCCGAAGTCGCGCACCTGGTCGCGTTCCTCGCCAGCCCGCTCGCGGCGGCGACGAACGGTGCAGCGCTGCGGGTCGATGGCGGCGTAGTGCGCGCGATCGTGTAGGGCGGGCTACTCGCAACGCCGTCCGCTTCCTCGCCGCTGCTGTCCGGTACCGCGCCACGGCACCAGGGGGGTGTCCGATAGCGCGACGCTGCGCCACCGCGGCTGTAGCGATCCCGGACAGGCAAAGGGGGCGCAGCGCCTGCGCCGCGGCCCAACCGATGCCTCCAAAACGCGAAATAGAGGGTTCCAGGCGGCCAATCCGTTTTTCTGCCGGCGAGCCGGACGTTGGCACGACCGTCGCAATCACTCCCGTCCGGAAGCTGCACACGGAACCGGAGAGGGTCGCGTCATGGTCATCCAGGGAGTCATCACGACGAATGACGTGTTGCGGCACACGGTCCTGATCGTCTCGCGGTTTGGTTTCGGCACGTACCTGCGCTGCTGCAAGGCGATCGTGCTCGGCCAGCGGACCACGTTTCTCGCTTGCGCGTTCCGCTGAGTCCCGACCGGGGAGCGGAACCTACTTGACGAGCTCCTTGAGCAGATGCGCCCCGAGCGCGCGCAGGCCATCCTCGAGCAGCGCCTTTCCCTTCGGATTCTCCAGCGCCCCGCGCATCATCTCCGGCGCGTAGCCGAGCTCGATGTTCAGCATCACCATCACTGCCGAAAGCGCGGGCGTCAACGCCGCTGCCTTCACGCGCGAGCGCCGTTTCTGCACGCCTGCGGAGAGGTCGTCGATCAGCGCATCCTCCGTCGTGCGCTGACCCTTCCGCTCGTGCAGCGCCGCGGTGAGCCCGGCATAGAGATGGCCCGAGACGGCATCGCTGGCGACGGCGCGCTCCATGCGCTCGTGCGCTTCGTCGAAATCGACGTTCGCCGATGCGGCGTAGGTCGGCGCGATCAGCAGCGCCAGATCCTTGCGGGTCACGACGTGCGGCAGACGGCGCGAGAACACGCCAGACGCTTGCCACATCTCGCCCGCGAAGACGAGCCGCGGCCCGGAGCCGATCGCACGATGCCGCCGCTCGGCTGCCTGGTGTCGCTCGATCGTCCAGTGGGTAACTTGCAGTTTGATGCGAGCTTGCCTCTGGCTCGTCGCTCTCGTGCTCGCCGCTGGATGCGAGGGCGGGCTTCCAGGCGAGCCGCAAGGCTCGCAGTCCCCTCCTTCGGCGGACGCGCAGACCTGGCTCGACCTGCACAACGCGGTCCGCCACTCCGCCCGGCCGGCCCCGTCGCCTCCCCTTCCGGAATTGACCTGGTCCGCGGACGCCGCGAGCGTCGCGCAGGCGTGGGCCGATCGCTGCCTTTATCAGCACAATGCGGGGCGCGGTGAGCGCGGCGAGAACATCGCCGCCAGCGCTCCGCCCGGCCACTGGGCGGCGAGCGACGTCGTGGCGGCGTGGGCGAGCGAGGCGCAGGATTACGACTACGCGACGAATACCTGCGCCCCCGGAAAGAAGTGCGGGCACTACACGCAGCTGGTCTGGCGCGACAGCGTCCGCGTCGGATGCGCGCACCAGGTCTGCGACACGAACTGGCCGTTCGCGCCGTCGCCGCCCGGCCGTTGGGACTTCTGGGTCTGCGACTACGAGCCGCCCGGCAACTGGGTCGGCCAGAAGCCGTACTGACTGGATGACCGGATCCGCGCATCGCGAGCGTGAGCGGGCCGGTTGACGTCCCGTGCGGACTCCTGTCCTATTACCGCCCGCGGAGGTCGCACATGACTCTCTCCCGCCGCGCGCTTCTCGGCGCTGCCGCCTGCTCCAGCCTGCTTGCGCGCCGCCTCTTCTCCGCCACGCCGGCGAAGCTCCGGATCGGCCTGCTCCTGCCGTACTCGGGCACCTACGCCGCGCTCGGCCACAACATCACCGACGCGATGAAGCTCGCGGCCTCCGAGCACGGTGGCAAGCTCGGTGGTCGCGAGGTGGAATGGGTCGCGGTGGACGACGAGTCCGATCCCGCCAAGGCGCCCGCGAACGTGAACAAGCTCATCGCCGGCGAGAAGGTCGACATCCTCACCGGCCCGGTCCATTCCGGCGTGGCGATGGCGATGATGCAGATCGTCCGCCAGGAGAACGTGCTCACGGTCGTCACCAACGCCGGCGCGCAGGCCGTCACCGGCACCCTTTGCGCCCCGCACGTGTTCCGAACCTCGTTCTCGAACTGGCAGACCTCGTATCCCTGCGCCGACGTGATGCTCAAGGACGGCCGCAAGAAGGCCGTGCTGATGTTCTGGAACTACAGCTTCGGGCAGGAATCCATGGCCGCCTTCAAGGAAGGCTATGCGAAAGGCGGCGGCACGATCGTGAAGGAGATCGCGGTCCCCTTCCCGACCACCGAGTTCCAGGCGAATCTGTCGGAGATCGCCTCGCTCAAGCCGGATGCCGT
>WNFO01001734.1_pt1 | contig 20230 bp, 25 predicted proteins | sample 5400251 | NCBI WGS metagenome assembly WNFO01 (sample SAMN13153354, study PRJNA577476) | soil metagenome | isolation source: 100 cm saprolite under Madrone tree | place: USA:California | collected 2016-06-14
ACGCGGGCTAAGATCATGCCCTGCCCACTTTCCATCGCCGCGTCGACTTGCTGATTTACCATCTGGAAAAGAATCACTGCGCCTTGCATCCCGTACTGTCCATCTGCATCCAATTCTGGTGGCTCTGCCCGGGAGCTGAACTCGGTCAACTCCGTTTTCATGAGATTCGCGCTCCACTCGTCGAGCTTTTTGACGATCAGCTTGAGATAATCATCGATGAGCGATTGTTCGTTGCCACCTAAAATTGGGGGCTCGAGGAGTTCAGGCGGTATTTCGAGCTCTCTCATACTAGTCTTGTACTCCTTAAGCCATGCGTGCAACGTCAGGAGCGCATTTGCATCTGGCTCAGACACAACGAGTGTCTGGATGGTTGAGTTGAGCGCTTTGTGGTATTCACGCACAAAGTACGAATAAATGTCCCAGTCTTGAGGGAAGCAGGCGACAACGTCACGCTCGATCACGATTAAGTCCTGATATAGCCAACCAAGGTTCTCAAGGAAGGCAGTCGGATTTTTCTCGTCTTGTAGGTATGCGGCCTCAAACTTGCCCTTTATGGTGTCGGAGATGGCCTTCAAGACTTTAGAACGGTAGTGTTTGAAAACCCGCGCGTTGGCTTGCATAGATTTGAACTTGGATGCCGCGTCTAACTTGGCTGCTTTTTTGACTAGACGGATCGCAAGTGCCTTTCAAAAATTAGTGCGGAAGGACAGAAAACTTATTTAAAAAAATCACCTTTTCGTCTTCCTTCCCTTCAGCTTCGGCAATCTTTACTATTTTTACGATGACCTCGAGGTGACCAGAACGAGCCAAGAGTAGTATATTCCGAGAGAGTTCGACTATATACTCGTTGAACGCCTCGATTACGCCTGTGAGACGCTCGAATCTGCGCCTAAGCTTGTTGCGTGACTCGGCCGATGCTTTCTTGGCTTGGTGCATTGTCTCGTTGCGGAAGTTCTCAAGCTGAGTGAGTTGGAGGTGGATGGGGAGAAGGTTCATTGCAGGTCGAACCAGGTCGTTCTGGTCTATGGCGAGCATTTCTTCGATGCTGTCGAGTCGCGAGTCCATTTCCAGGAGATTAATGACCATGTCCTCCGTCTGTTCAAAGTTTCTGTGGACCATCGATACCTACGAATCGATCAGGACGTCGAGAGGGACGAGTTGGAGATGACCCACCCGACTGATCTGGTCAAACGTCGACACTACGCTTTGAGGATCACTACATGCGCGGTCAATTACGACCATTTCATCCCTTACAGCCTGTACGTTGTCACGGGTGCTGAAAAGCTTGCGAAGACTGTCGCTTGTCGCGCTGAGCTGCTCCTTTACGCCACTCTTGAGCCGTATGTCGATAGATGCCTTCTCCTTCTCGAGCTTTTTTCGAAAGGCTGGAATCTTCATGAGGTCGTCAGGGGATTGGAGATACTCGCCAATGGCCTGCGCTGCGGATGTTGTTGGTGCAGCCATGGCCTCGAGGCCGCTAAGGTGAAATACAATACGTCGACGGACACAGGATTAGACAAAGGATTACAATTCTTCTCGGCCCGGCGTTCCCCGTTCGACCACAGTCCTCACTCTCATGAGGGGAGCAAGTTCAAATACATGGCGTACACTATGCAAGCCTTGCAGAAGACGAGAACCCTCCCAAGTTCTGAAAAGGTGCCTTTCTGAAAGAACAATCCCGACAGGGCATGAAGATCGTGACGTCGTGATTGTTGGTGGTGGTCCAGCGGGGCTGGCACTTGCAAATGCCCTTGGTACGTATATCTTGGATATCCTAAACGGCCAGTCCGTCTTTATACATCTTCAGCATCAAATAATACCTTGCGTAGCTCCCTAAAAGTTACCCTAGTAGAAGGTGGTGACTTAGACAAAATCTACGACTGGGACCTTCCACCAGACGCATTCTCCAACAGGGTGGTCTCCCTTACGAATGAGTCTTTAGATTTTATTGACGGTGTGTCAAGGCGGCTATTCCAGCTCCAGTTGTGATACTGATCGTGTCAGAGATTGGTGCATTGGCGCACGTGGATGTTGAGCGAACTTGTCCCATCGAGGGAATGCAGGTATTATTATGGCCATACTCTTATCATGTCCCATAGCTTACGGTGCATCAGATTTGGGACGGCATCTCTGATGCACGAATAGACTTCAATGCGGCTGCGCTCGGGATAAGTAGGAGGGACGGATCGGACCAGATGGCCCGCCTGACGGAGGTTTTGAATCTCCAGAGGGGCCTTCTCAGGTGTCTTAAGAAACAACCAAACATCACGCTGCTCGATAACACTAAAGTTATGAACATTTTCGAAGATGATATCCCGGGTGGTGGCTGGCCAATGGTTCAACTCTCTGATGGGGTAGCATTACGAGCTCGACTTCTGGTGGGTTATGCAACCGTGTGGGATATGAGACGTGGCTGACATATGGTATGGTAGGTCGGCGCTGATGGGGTTAACTCCCCGGTCCGTTCTTATTCTAAGACTGACTCGTATGGCTGGAGCTACCCTACCTCCGCCATCGTCGCCACTCTCCAACACCCTCCCCGGACTTTCCCTCGCAACACGTGCGCCTACCAACGCTTTCTACCAACAGGACCCATCGCGTTTCTCCCACTCTCCCCGATTGCGTCTTCTCTTGTGTGGTCCACTTCACCAGCATTAGCAACTGCGCTGACTAAAGCAGATCCGGCGGTCCTCACGAGCATGATCAACGCGGGATTCCGCCTACCTGAACTCTCCGTCCGTTACCTTCATGGACGCCTTCTCGAATCTCCGTTGCTTTCACCCGACGATCTACGCGCCGAAATTGGGCAGCAGCCGGTATACCGGACGAAGGCGCCCACGCGCTCCCACCACTGGTGGCGAACATCCAGTCTGGGACTATTGCGTCGTTTCCATTACGCTTCCGACATGCTGAGGCGTATATCGGTAACCGAACGGCACTCATTGGAGATGCGGCGCATGTCATGCATCCACTCGCAGGGCAGGGACTCAATCTGGGGCTCGGAGACGCAGCGGCACTTGCACGCTGCATCCGGACCGCTGTCATGCACGGCGGCGATATCGGTGTGTCGAACTCCCGCTCTCTGAAGTCTGAGAGCTAATAGGAATCGATGGCCAGGCTCACGCACTGCCATCATTGCGTACGCTCGGGGACGCTACTTTGAGAATCATAAAATGATGTCTGCTGTGGACAAGCTGCACAAACTGTACGCGAGTACGGCGCCGCCAGTTGTATGGGCACGGAGCACTGGGGTCGAGGTGCTCAATGAGCTCGACAGGCTCAAGGCGGGAATTATATTGGCCGCTGGTGGACGGTCAAGCGCCGGTAGTGTCCCAGGCTCTCCATGGGAAATGGTCGCTGGCGGAGTCGAGGCGCTTGTTAGTGGGACACGAGTCGTGGGTGCTGTGGGGACTGGTTTAAAGTCTGTCGCAGGTGATATTCTGCAGCAGCTCGCGAAGGTAGCATCTGTGCCTGGAAAAGACCAAAGAGGATGAACAAACGTTTCCTATGAACGGTAGCGACGTTCTGTTTGGTAATTTTGGCAACACGAGAATCAGAAACCAGGGTGAAAACATCATACCGAGTTCAAGCTCTTGCTTACCTCGAGCATTGCCGCAGTCTTCTCCCCTACCAGTGCCCCGATTACAACGCTGTCTAGCTCTCTCCTTCACGCGTGCTCCAATCAACAGCTTGGAGGACAGCTCGAGCGTTCTCTGGATCGTCAAAACGACAAACGTTGGTGTTGGGTACTACTACATACGTACAATAGTGGAGTCTTGTTTACTGGCAAGGCGCTCGGTGTCGTTATGATTGCTTCCTCAGTTGACGCTGGCTAGACAACCTTTCATTACGACCCACGTGTGAGGAGGACTATGTAATGTAGAACCGAAAACGAGGGGTAATCTCCGCAGTCACGGGAACGACCATCCAAGGCCCGACAGCGGAATATAAACTCGGATTAGCCACTCAGTCACGACCGCCATGGTGCACCCTCAGGAGCAACAGTAGGTCTGGCAGTGGCTGATCATGACTCCCCCACTGATTTCCCCAAAGTCAAGGCGCCTGTCAGGACACAGTGCGATCGCCTAAATTGACAATCAATAATCTCCCCAACGAGCTACTCATAGAGATATTTGATTTCTGTCTACTACACTGGCAGAACATCGACTATCTGTGGGAGAGAGGATAATCAACTTGAATGGTTCAATCTCCTTCATGTGTGCAGAGAATGGCGCGCTGTTCTGTTCGCATCGTCCTCCCGTTTGGGCTTAAGCTTTGTCCTGACCCCTGAAGGTGGCAATATGAAGACCATCATGTCTCGTCACTTCCCGCCCTTGCCAATTGCGATCAACTACAACATCCGGTATAGGTCCATCCCTGGCATGTCTAATTTGAAGGACATACGCCGTTTGCTTTGCGCACTCAAATGTCCCGATCGCATTCGTGGGATCGACCTTTATGCATCAACTACCAATGGCGAGCTAGACTTATTCTTCGAGGCAACGAAGTGCCCTTTTCCCGCACTGGAAAGTCTTGCCCTTTACAATTCAGAAAATCGAGTGCTGTAAATCCCCGTTACATTTCTCAAGGGATCAAATCTGCATCTGCGCCTGCGATCTCTCAAGCTGCATCCCATTTGCCTCGGATTCACATCCATATCACAACTTCTATCATCGGCAACGGCTCTCACTGACCTCTCCTTGACAATCTACACCTACTCTCATGACCAACCGCCAGATGTGTTGTTCCTCCTCGCCAAATTACAAGGCTTACCTTACCTCCGTCGTCTCGACCTGGAAGTGCTCTGTTGTACGGAGCGGCCCACCGAGCCCAAAGAAGGTTTCCAACTTGGGAAATTAACGGCTTTCCGCTATCGTGGCTGTAGCGCAGTCTTGGACACTCTCACGAAGGGGTTTGTCGCCCCATCTCTCCAGGACGTTGACATCTCGCTGGACGATTGGAGTCAGACCCTGCCTTCCATTTCCCACCTGCCAAAGTTTATCAACGACATAACAGAACATTATCGTGCTGTTGAAGTGACCCTTAAAAAGCAATATTTCCACTTTTTGTTGCTGGCTCACTCGGGATGCTTCAACCATCACTCGCCACAATTCAAATTAAGCTCTTTCCGTTTCCCAGATTCAAATATCCAGTCCTGGATAATGCGGATAAGCAATGCATTTTCGGCGAAGTTTTCCACCATGGAGGAACTGTTTATCAACTCTCTTCATGATAATGACAAGTCGGAGGAAGATATTTCGTGGTGTACGTTCCTGGAACAGTTTCCTGGTGTCAAGGAGTTCCGGTTGAAAGGCACTAATTTTCACCGCATCGCAAGTGCTCTCCATCGGCCTCATGGAGGGCTTAATCTTGCTGTCTTGCCTGCTTTGGAAAGACTTATTGTCTACACTGACTCATTCTCTGTCGAAAGTTTATCCAAGCTGGCCGTCTTCCAGCCGTTCGTCTCTGCGCGCCAGCAGGCAGGTCGCCCAGTCAAAGTGCCCTACCTATAATCCAGGATATAACAGCTTTGAGATGTCGCAGTGGCGATACAGGAAGTCTCTGTCGGAAACAAGGTGGTGTCAAAGGCCACCCACTACATCAGCCACAGGCATTCTTATGTTGACAAACACTTAATGAACTCGATGGCTCCTGGGAAGCAGACGTCGTGGACCACGAGTTGGAGCATTCGAAGGGTGCGACTGGGAGCCGTTGGTCTACCACAATCGTTGGCAGGGCGGATGCCCCGACGCACGCTGATGACGTCGAGGCAAGGGAAATAGGGAATCGCGGTTAAGAGGGAGTGAAGTTTGCAACTGTGCTGCTACTAGGTGTGGAAGGTAGGAAGTTTAATCGTGCGCGCAGTATGCATGGTGGTGGTTCAGGTTAAAGGAGCAGTTCAGGAATGAACACCGTGACATGCTGGCGGACTCAGATACATTGATTTGAAGGCGCTCGGACAGTCATCAGATTGGTGTTGAATGGGCACCCCACTGCGACGGCCTTGTCTACACGACCAGAAACCGGAGCCAGAGCCACCCACCATCGGCGTCGACGTCAATGAGTTGAGCTTTGGTTTGTGACTGGTTCGCAGGTTGAGGAATAAGACGCATCTTAGGCTGTAAGGGTGATAAAACCTCGTGCAACATGCAAGACAATTATTTCAATATTCACTTCGGGTTTTGATTGGCTAGGATGAACCGTTCCAAACCTATGGCACATAACCGACAAGACCTATCACGAATACCAAAACGTGCCAAAAGAATCCGCGAGAATATAAATGTACAGGTAAGGAAATTCACCGCCCGTAGGCAAGGTACCCAAGGCAAGTGAACCATTTGAACTATGAAACGAGATCCACGAAACAACGAAAATTAAAGGCATGACTGAAAATGAAAGCCGAAAGCAGTTTAAGTTTTAGAAAGGACCTTGGAAAGAATTTATGTACGATATTCGTAACCAACTCGAGTGCAGCATCTGCACTGGCAAGTCCAACGGCACCTGCCACTGTTACCACTCCCTACTCCGACTCAAGCACCTTGTAAAGAAGTCAATTCATAATTTAGTGGGATTCAATGACGTATCCTAACCTTGGTACGATTGGAGAGCGTCGAGTAACACGTCCACCAACGATTGCACATCCGAAGGGGACGTAGTGTTGGTGACGGGATTCTAACGAGAAATGATCAAGGCTTAAAAAGCTCAGAGTAAATAGAAAGTCTGTAAAACCTCTGATATCATGCAACCATGATCGTTACAAAATTGGCGTTTTGTCCCTGCCGAATCAGCCTGAGACGGAACTGGAGAAACGCAAGCAGCCGGAGATTCTGGTTCCAATCAAAGTCAGCCAGACCCATCCAGAAGAAAAAGTTGTCTCCTCACTCACGAGAAAGTAGAGCCAAGCTAGCGATCAGAAGAGAGACGACGGCGGTGGAACGCATGACGAGCAGTTATGAAAGCTATATGACGAAGTCCTTGAAGGTTGCAACTAGACAGAAGACTTAGTGGTAGGACAATGGACATACGTCCGACGACCTCAGTCTTATATTCGTCCGTCCTCGCGATCGCTTTTAGGACAGTGTAACTAGGAGCCCAGGTTGGAAAATAAAGCCCATGTGGCATCTTTAGTGGCGTGCCAAGGCAGAGACGTTTTTTTTTTTGCAAAAACATGAAAGTGCATCAGCAACTGAAGATCAAAAGGAGTGGGATACAGAGGCGTATGCCAGAAAAGGGATTGCCGTGATGGGAGCATCGCAGCCATGACGGAAAACGGCTTAGTACAAGAGATTGCGCTTGGAAGGCAAAGACGAGTTCACTGTAGAGTACCCCTGCATCATGATCCACCGATCACATGCTCACCCACAACCCTGACAACTGAGAGTTTTACGATACGAGGTTACTCGTTCGGAAATGGGGTGTGATTTGGAGCCTCGTAACAGTGTGGTATGACGTGGATGTGGGAAGATGTTCAGTGGCCAGAAAGGGAGCTCCTTATGCGAGCGTCGATCAATGATTCATACCGGAAAACAAACGGTTTTCGAAAAGTATGCACGTTACCATCCAAGTCAAACGTCTGCATGAGATCATGGAAATGTGTGGAATATACGCATCTGACCGTGGCTGTGAACACAGCCTGTGTTTTGCTTGGACGTGTAAAATAAAGTACAGAAAACGAACACAGATAGAGCAGAGATGCTATAGCACGGGCACCCCCAAAAAGGATAACGGGCTCCACGGCCCATCTCATCTCATCTCCCCACTCAACATCTCCCGCAAGCCGACGACATTGGGACTTTTTATATAAATTCGCGACCCTGCCATGCCACGAAAGGACAGCACCAACACCCCTGCGTCCGCACAAGCACAACAGGAAGCCGTCTCAGAGGGCATCGAAAACTTTGAGCTTCCCCGAGCTCTCGTGACGCGTATAGCGAAATCTGGTGTACGTGTGTTCTTTCCCGTGGCGGTGTAGTCTGTACGCACCGTGGCACTAGGAAGGCTCAAAAGAACTTCAATCTGTAGGTCCCCGACAATGTGAAGCTGCAGAAGGACACGGTGCTCTCCCTAGTCAAGGGCGCCACGGTGTTTATTAACTACCTTGGTGGGTGCATCTTCTATCAACTGCCTATTCACGCCCACATCGACATACTTTTGCTGATACGAGTGCTTGCAGCTGCCACGTATGTTTGCTTTACAATGTTCAGACGCGCCGTGTAGGTTTTTTGACGCCAGAACACTAGGGCACATGAAGTCTCGACATCCAAACAACACAAAAGCATTTCTGCGTCGGATGTGTTCAAGGCTCTGGAACTCATTGAGTTTGCCGACTTGATCCCACCACTTCAGGCTGAACTACAAGGTACGCTTAGGGCTCTACCTTGATCACTGCCGTCCGTGTTTCTCACACCTTACGCTGTCCCCTTATCACCCATCCAAACTGACTAATTCATGTTTCAGTCTACCGTGAGCTAGCCAAGAGCAAAAAAGTCTCGTCCGCAGCGGGGGCGTCTTCTAGCGCGCCTCCAGCGCGGAACAAGAGCGGCTCCACGACCGTGCAGCGCGGGAAAGGAAAAGAGCGCGTGACGGACGCTGGCGAGTCTAGCGTGTCTGCACCTCTGCCGAATGCACCTGGCGCGCCTCCCGTCGAACCGCTACCGCATGTACAAGGAGACGATGCTCATGAGGACGACCCAACTACTGACGTGGAGACATATGCTTTGATCGACCAGGATGATAACGAGGGCGAGGACGAGGATGAAGATCGGACAGAACTCGATCAGCCCGAACTTGAGCCTGAACACGATGAAGAGGTTGAGGCTGAGGACATGGATGATGTGGATGAGGATGTAGATATGAACATGGATGCTGATACCGGGGGAGTTCGGGACGGCATGGACGACGAGGACGACGAGGGTGAAATGGAATGACGTACAGACTCCAGGGGTTCGACTTTGGAGGATCTGGGGCCGCTACTCGAAAGCAGGATGGGGTAAATTCTATTTCCCAATCCCCCTCTGCTATGCTATTCGGCACCGTTTGTACACCGCCATCACGAAATTTTTTGGAAACGAAGTGCTCCACTCTCTGTTAGCGCCCATGGCAGCACCTTCCCTCAGCCATGGCTTGTCAAAGAACAATGGAAGGTGTTCACGTTATTGACGACGAATGGCGTGTGTTGACGCGGGGATCCCAGTGACTCGGTCGGCAGGGAGAGCGTTCCCACGTGAATCAGAGTAGATGTCTCGTAATCCGGCGTCTGTCTGAGTCAGTTCTTAACCTCGTGGCAATAAGAAGCAAGACATCCAGTGCAGCAAGTTTAAATACCCTCTGCGCGCGGTTCAGTCCTACAAACTGCCCACCCGTCCCTTTAATGGACCAGGTCGTCCTACCACCCGGCGACACGTTCGTTCGTAGCAAGGGCACATCGTAAGTGCTATGATTGATATATATAGCGCTTATCAACTCCGAAGAGTTGTTGAATTTCTAACCGTTTGCACAGTGTGTGGACACACCCTCTCCTCATACCATCTTATGCCGTTCTCGCTTCCATCCTCGTCCTCCTTCTCCAGATTATCTTCTCGTCGGGACCAATAAAAGCTCTCCGGGCGCGTATTTCTGCCTCCACCGAGGACACAGGCACCGCCGGCGAGTACAGTGTCAGCAGCACCCGGACGGGTCTGATATCGGCTGTAAAGGAGCACGTGGAGAGGTCAGGAGGATCCGTCATCTTCGTTTTCCACCTCTCGCGTCTCGTCACCGTCCTCGCTCTCCTCGCCCTCTCGATATTCGGTTTCCTCCAGGAAGAAGGACTGCATTCCGCAGATTCTCACCTGGGCACACTGAACAAGCATTGGGGCAAATGGCGTAAGCATCGTCATGGCGGTAGCGGCGGCGGATCATTCTCGAAACGCGAGTGGCTGGATCTCGCGGCGTGTCTGAACTACGTATGTCTACTTTAATTTGCTGCTGTCAGTGTCCCCATCTCAACTCTTCTCAACTTGGAAAAGCTATTTGCGTCCTTCTTGGCTCTCATTTCCGTCGCCGCTCGGAGAGCCCACGCCTCGGTGGCCTCATTCCACCTCACGTCAATATTGTTAATCACATTCTCGGTCTATGCATATCGCGATATATGGCCACTGCTTACTTTCACACTATTACCAGCTGACGCGCGGGAAGGTTCTATACTCTGGGCGAAAGTTAGTCTCCTTGCTGTCGCGGGTATCGTCATTCCCCTGGTCGTTCCGCGTCAGTATGTCCCACTCGACCCCAAGGCCAGATTTTCTTCCTTTCTCCTTCATCGCCCATGTCCTAATTCCCTCTGTAGGACCCTCAGACGGCTATTAGTTCCGAGCAGACCGCATCCCTTTTATCGATGATGACCTATACGTTCCTCGATCCTGTCGTCTCTACTGCAAATCGTGTCCCACACTTGTCACACGACATGCTACCTCCGCTCCCGGATTATGACTATACAAAAAATCTTGTGCGAAGAAGTTTCAAGGCAGGTACATATAACTCCTCGGCGCAACAATTATCAACCTATTCCTCTAGCATCTGGATACCTTTTCCGGCGGTTCCAGGAGGCATATCTTCTGGGGTTTCTTAAGTATTTTTCGTATGTCTCTTGACTAGACTCAACCTTTTCGCGATTTACACATTCTCAGGCACGGAATACATCCAACTGGCAATTCTTATCGTTATTAGAGTCGTAACGACGCTTATGGCGCCAGTTGGGATGAACCAGCTTTTGCAGTGCGCCCCATGATCTATAGTCTTCATGATTGTGAACATGTTCTTTAGGTACCTTGAAACTCGCGGGGAGGGTGCCGTTGTCCGCCCATGGGTTTGGATCACCTACCTTTTCTTTGGTCCGGCACTGGGTACCATCGCTTTCCAGTGGTATATTTTTATTACGGTCAGTAACTGATGACATATTGAAGTTTTACTTATCGCCCCTTTCCTTATCCTCTAGACCGGTTCTATGGTGCGCGCCTCGGCTATCATCACGGAGCTCATCTTTGAGCACGCTCTGCGCATTCGCATAAAAGCAGAGGCTTCCTCTTCACGAAGGTCGACACCCGCGGTCACACCCGCGGCTCGCAGCGAAGCGACAACGCCGGACAATGTCTCAGTGGCCGATGACAATGCACTTGAGACTACGGGCGGGAGCAGCGAGGATAATGGGCGGTCCACTACATCATCGAGTATCAAAGGCAAGCAGAAAGAGGAGTTCCCCGCAAATCTGGCTAGCGAAGATGACAGTGATGACCCGGGCAAAGCGAGCAATTTGGTTGGAAAAATGAACAATCTGGTTTCTACGGATCTGGAGAACATCATTGAGGGGCGGGATTTCCTTCTCCTTGGTCCGTCATTCATCCACATCTCTCTCAAATAACTCAAGTAACCCTTCTGGCTGCGCGCAGTTTTATATATTCCTCTTCAAATTGCCGTATGCGTTTGGTTCTTATATAGCATCCTTGGCTGGAGTGCGTTTGTCGGGTTTGTAGCGATGGTCACCCTCTTTCCTGTCCCTGGCCTCCTCGCAAGTAGAATCCAGAAGGTCCAAAAAGAGACAATGAAACGGGTATGTTTGCCGAATTGACGTTTCAGGCGTCAGAAGTTGACCCCGAGACAGACAGATGCACGTGTCCAGACTGCTACAGAAAGTAAAGAGGCTCCTACGAGCAAGTGCAGCACATACTTACTGTGCTTTGCTGTAGCGATGAATATTCTACGCATGGTCAAGTTGTTTGGGTGGGAGCCAAAGCTCTCGGAAAGACTTTCCGAAAAAAGAGAACTTGAGCTGCAATGCATCAAGATGCGCCAAATTTTGAGCTTGATTAATACGAACATTAAGTGGGTGTGATTCCCAATCCCAGTTGTTTTCTTTCTCTAAACTCATTATCTAGCTTTGTCATACCTGCTGTTACCGTGCGCTCACTTTTTTCTTGCCTGACGACTCTGCTCTAAACAAACAAACCTCTTTGAAGATGATTGTTACCTACTTTACCTACGTGTGTAGACTCGACTTTTTCATACCAGTTTCAGACTAATCTCTTCCACAGACCATCATCATGAAGCAATCACTCACCCGTACGTTTTCTGGTCGACAGTGAGTAGCTATACTGACTTCCAATGTAGCATCGGTCGTATTCTCCTCAATAGCTGGTGGGTTTTAGGTCGTTCCCCGTCGGAATATCCAGTAATGGAACGCTTTTCTTTCAGTGTTTGATCTTATGAAGGAACAGCTCCACACAATCTTCTGGATGATGCCCGTCTTCATCCAAGCCAAGGTGTCCCTTGACCGTGCGGATGATTTCTTACGTAATGTGAGAGACTGTTACCCTCCTGGGCGTTTATTTGACGTTTGCTTTGTCTTCCAGACAGAACTGTTGGATGAGTATGCAGATGTAGAGAAGGGTTCTGAGCGCATCATGCTAACCGATGCCTCACACTTTGATCGGGACGTAATTGGGTTTCAAAATGCTAGCTTCACCTGGTCAAATGATGATGTCAACGATGGTGTCTTTACCCCGTCTAGGCGCAGGTTTACCTTGCGCGTGGATGGCGAATTGCTCTTCAAGCGGGGTTCCTTCAATCTTATTATTGGACCCACGGGCTCTGGGAAGACGTCCTTGTTGATGGCACTCTTAGGCGAAATGCACTTTATTCCAACGACTCCAGATGCTTGGTATCACCTACCAAGATCGGGTGGTGTGAGCTATGCTGCTCAGGAGTCATGGGTTCAGAATGAAACTATCAAGGTGAGTCTAACCTACACCCTGACACGCATCGTCTGATAAAAGTAGGATAACATCCTATTCGGCGCTCCGTACGACGAGGAGCGCTACAAAAAAGGTACTCTTCTCTCCGCAACTTGGCTTTCCTTTTTATTTAAATTCTCTGTTAGTCATCTACCAGTGTGGTTTGGAACGCGACCTCATCTTATTCGAAGCTGGAGATGAGACAGAGGTTGGAGAAAAGGGTCTGACATTGAGGTAATGTGAAGTGCTCAACAAGGGGAAAGCAGTTGTTGATTCGTTCTCTCTGATAGTGGTGGTCAGAAGGCCCGCGTCACCCTCGCTCGTGCTGTCTATTCTTCGGCTGGAATTCTTATTTTGGATGACGTAAGCCGCTTTCTTCGGATTTGCACCACACCTGACACCGTACGCATAAGGTCCTGGCTGCTTTGGACGTTCACACCGCACGATGGATTGTAGAGAAGTGCTTCAAAGGTGACCTTATTAGTGGAAGAACCGTCTTGCTCGTCGTAAGTGAATAGTCTTATCCCGAGTTGGGCAACTTTTGACATTCCACCTTAGACTCATAATGTCGCGATGGCTAGCCCACTGGCGGACTACGTCGTGTCGCTTGGCATGGACGGACGGGTGTCTATCCACGGCTCTGCGTTGGATACAATCGCAGAATCCATAACAGTTTCGCCGGAACTGGTCCAAAAGGTTCCAGGCGAGGAGAAAAGGGCCGACAAAGAGGGGCCCGATGCGACGGCGAAGCAGGCGGATGGCAAATTAATCGTGGCTGAGGAAATCGCCGAGGGACAAGTCAGCTGGGACGCATGTAATTGCCATTTTATTTTATCTTACGGCTGTATCCCTGAGGCTCACCCGATTTGTAAAGTTAAGCTATTTTTCAGCGGTTTGAGTGGATCCCACGTTTTCCTCTTTTGGATAGTGTTCTTCGGCGGCTTGTTTGGCTGCGAGGCGTTTATAGCTGTACAGACGTGGTTCATGGGATATTGGGCACAGCAATATGTCCTCTACCCACCAGAATCGGTCAACGTCGCTTTGTATGTGGACATATTGATATTCCTGCTATTGACAACTCAGCTCGTTTCTTCATAGCTATCTCACGGGTTATGGACTTTTCTTGCTTGCTGGTGTAATCGCTTACGTCATTGGTTCCACTGTATACATTTTTGGTACAGTGAGAGCCTCAAGAACAATTCACGGTAAACTTATTGAGGCTGTCCTCGGTACAACGTTGAGGTATGTTCCGAGGTGTGCGTACTAGGTTTGATGAAATATGTCTTCCTTTCAGATGGTTAGACACGACACCTACGGCTCGAGTGATTACTCGTGTTACTCAGGATATTCGCGCCTGTATGTTTTGCCTTTTTTTCCTGCTAGTGCGTGGCCTGAATGCCAAAATACTACTTTTCAGTGGATGGCCCAATATCTCTTGCCTTCTTGTGGTTCAACGTTATCAATGCCTCGATGCTGGTCAAGGCCATTGCCGTGGTGTACCTTACACCCGTGTTTATCTTCCCATGCATTAACATCGCTGTTGTGGGAGCTCGGCTCGGCCAGGTGTACATGAAAGCACAGATTGCGATCAAGCGTGAGATGAGCAACGCTAAGGCCCCAGTCTTGGGTCACTTTGGAGCCTCAGTCGCCGGACTCAGTGAGTTCTCTTTTTGATGCCATGTTTTTGGTGGTAGATTCTGAATCTGACACGTTGCTTAGCGTCTATTCGCGCTTATGGAGCACAAATAGCTTTCCGTGCAGAGTCGTACAGGCGACTTGATAGGTACACAAAGGCTGGCCGATCCTTCTATAACATGAACAGGCGAGTGGTCTGACGCACTGTGAAGAACCCACTACCTAACCCCCTGCTTTTTTCGCAGATGGATTAGCTTGCGCGTCGATTTCCTTGGTGGATTGTTTGCTGCGGGCCTTGCCGCTTACTTGGTCTACATCCCCAACGAACGCCTTCTTCCCTCAGATACAGGCTTCTCGCTAACCATGGCCAGTGCGCGTCTTGTCCCTGATTACTTTCGCTGGCTCGATTGCTGATTCCGGCTCGAAGTTGGATTTAGCGGTATGATCCTCTGGTGGGTGCGCATCTACAACGACTTTGAGGTGAACTGTAAGGAAGCTTGTAACCCACTCACCACACGCTTTTTCTGATTATTTCATTTCTCTCAGGCAACAGGTGAAAATAAGTGTTACTTTGGAAGACACGAAAGAGCTTATATAGCGGTGCTACAGTTTGGAACGCATCTATGCGTATATCAACATCGAGCAAGAGCCAAAGCCAACCAAGGAAGGCATTCCCCCTGCCTACTGGCCGGCAAGTGGAGACCTCAGGGTAGAGAAGCTGACTTCGCGTTATTCTCTCGTACGGAAATCTTCTCGCTCTCCCTTTCAGATTTTCATTCATGGGAATCTAGGATGGACCGAAGGTCCTTCACGACTTATCTTTCCATATCAAGTCTGGTGAACGCGTCGGAATCGGTGAGTGCTCATGATTTATAGCAAATTGCCTGTGTTGACCCTCAGCCAGTCGGTCGTACGGGAAGCGGCAAGGTAACTGGTTTCTTGTCATTATCGTTTTCAAGGAGCCGGCCTAGCCTTACTCTCTCTCTGCAGAGCTCTCTAACATTATCGTTGTTACGCTGCATCTTCACCGAAGGCAATGTATACTATGATGGCAAACTCACGAGCTCGATCAATCTTGACGTTCTCCGCTCAAGTATCACCATCATTCCTCAAACGGTAAGAGTCTAGATATTTTTCCTCTCCTCAGCCCCAACTGAAACGGAATTATTTTACTAGCCCGAGCTGCTCAGTGGCACGCTGAGAGAGAATCTTGATCCTTTCTCACAACATGATGATGCAACGCTCAATGGGGCTTTGCGCGCTTCCGGGCTATTCTCCCTGCAAAGTGACGATGACGAGGGTCGTCTGACATTAGACAGCCAGATTGCGAGCAGCGGCAGTAACCTTTCTGTGGGCCAGCGACAAATCCTGGCGTTGGCCCGCGCGATCGTCCGTGGAAGCAAGCTGCTCATCCTCGACGAAGGTGACTGTCCTTCCCTTATGATTTCCAACGCTAAATAAACACATTTCTAATTTTTTAGCCACATCTGCTATCGGTAATGCCTCACTCCTCTCTCGCCTTTGAGAGCAGTATAACTGATTGGCGAGTTGCAGATTACAAGACAGATACGACCATTCAGACGTCCCTTCGCAATGAACTCAAGGGCGACGTGACGCTGATCACGGTCGCACATCGCTTACAAACGATCATCGATGCTGATAAAGTGGTACGTGGTCCTTCCCTTCCCTTCACTATTAAGCGTGCCCGGTTATAAACTAATGGAGCAACACAAAAATCAAAAGATGGTTTTGGACGCAGGTCGCATCGTAAGCAGCAGTGCCCCCTATCGCCATTCCTGTATATACTAACGCTCCTCGACCCACGATGATTGCCCTCAGGTCGAATTTGATAAACCCAGCGAACTGCTCAAAAAAGAGAATGGCAGGTTCCGCTCGTTGGTCGATAAAAGCGGCGACAAAGACCTGCTCTATCAGCTCGCTAACGAGGCGGCGGAGATACAGTGAGGCACCGTCGTGAATGGTGAATGGCGGGGCAATCTTGGTTGAGTGTGGTGATTGCTTTCCTTGTTTTATCTATGCAATATCTTTGTATATGTAGTAGAGCATTGGTCCATGTCTATAGCCTTTATATATTTAAAAAAAGGTAAACCTTGCCAGTGGTCCTTTCTTACATACAACACACTTATGATCTCAGTGACATCCCGTGTCTGTAAGAGTTAGTGTCAAGGAACGTAAGAGAAAGTTTGGGTGTGTTTTTTGAAAGTTTATTGCCAAAGAGGTTCGCTGATAGCTGGTTCGCAATGACATGCCCCAATAATGGCTAGGTAACGTGGTGTAGGATGTGGGTATGGTACACGAAATGGAGGAGAGGGGTAACTAGGAGAGAGACAGAGATGAATGTGCGTGTTTTGAAGTACGGGAAGAAAGGGAGAAAAAAAAGGACTTCGTAAGGTATTAATCGTGATCTTTGTCAGATGCGAAAATGGGAGGTATCGACCGGGTAAAACGTACGTGGGTGGGATGATGATGATGACAGTAGTGTGCGCACATAATAGTAGTTGTTAGAGTAGATAGCTAGGTTGCTAGGTAATGAGGCTTCAGAGTTAAGAAGAGTGGTAAGAACGCATGCATATGTACAACAGAAACAGGCAGGTCAAAGAGTCCAAGTCCAAACCCAAGATGGAGGCAACAGGCACGCACGCAGGAGAGTAAACAAAACAGGGAGGAGGGAGGGGAGGAGGAATAGCACATACAAACAACAGGGAAGGAAGGGATAAGATAAAACCGGTACTCGAACAACTTTTTGCTTTGCATTCGTCTTCTCATTTCGAACAATCCATCGGATTGATTGATGGATTAATTTTTCATTATTCATTCATTGGATAGCGCAATTCCCATTCGATGTTTTAGATGTCGACTGGCCGCGCCCGCGTCTTGTCCGGTGCGTATCTTGCGTGGTGACTGTCACACTAGCGACAGCTTTCGATGCTGAGGTTGGCGCCGATGCAGAAGCGGAAGGGGAAGCAGCAGGGACAGTGGGCGATAACGCTGCATCAGAACCCGAATAAACACTCGTGCGACGGAGTGCCGCCGCCGCCACAGAAGTAGCAGGACCAGGAGGAGGAGGACGAAGAGAAGAGGCAAGTTTAGGTGGGGGAGGAGGATCCGTGTTTGACGATGAGGAGCCAGTCGCGGCCGAAACGACGGACGCGTCGATGCGTGCAGCACGACTCGATATGCTCTCCGCAGCAGTCTGCAAACTCCGCAAGCTGTTTGACTGTTGCGAGTCCTGGGGCGATACCGAGCTACTGATGCTCGAAATCGACAATGGACGCCGTTGCTGTTGCTGCTGCTGCGGTTCCCTCTGGCGCGTGAGGATAGTAGACAGTTTCCGTCGGATGATGTTGCCCTCGGATAACAAAGATATAACGGGCTGCTGTTTCTGTGATTGTTGTCGTGAGGCTGGGGGAGGGGTAGCGCCGCCGAGGGAGATGGACGAGTTGGAGTGCGTAGGGTCTGGTGACAGCGATGCTCGCGAGCGTTTGAACGGGGACAATACTTTATATGCGAGAGGTGGATGCGTGGGCGAGTGCGTGGGCGACGACGGTGGTGCAGTTGCCAACGGAGATGGCTGGAGCTGTGGCGAGCTGGTGCGTTCGCGATCTAGGCTCCCGCGTGACGAGCTTGCGCCCAGCCCATCCGACGCAGATGCAGGCCCAGGTACGAGTGAGGGTGGCAAGCGGGTGAAGATATCAGTGGGGCTTCCTCGTTCCGCGAAATGTGCGTGCATAAGCAGCTTCGATCGTAAATCGCACGTTGGAGGAGCGCGGCCTGCGCATTTCGAATGTGCTATGAGGCTACAATGAGAGCACAACACCGCGCCCTTTTTCACAGGTCCAATGCACACCCGACAGCTAACGGCTAGATACAATCAATCAAATCATTAGCCATGGCAACTGGGTCTAAAAAAAAACTCACGCTTGCTAAAAGTTGTTTTCACAAAGGTGTGCTCGCGCATGTCAAAGAGATCAGGTTCAGCCTGCGGAACTTCGGCCATGCCGCCGGCGCCGGGCGATGCGCTGGCAAACGAAAGATGGCCCGGCGAACTCGAAAGCACCACATCGTCCGCGCGAGCAAACTCGGACACGGGCGATGATCCATCGACCAGATCGAGACTCGCAATCAAGTGACGCGCGGCATCGTTCTTCTGCAAATCGGCGCTCACCCGCCGTAGGAACGGTATGCTATCCTGAGGTCGGAGGTCCTACAGACAGAAAACCAAAACCAATCCCCATGCGGAAGCAAAATGGGGATGGAGAATCCATCAGTTTCAATGATCTAGAGGGTTTAGATCGCCTCATAAACTCCCCCAAACTTACCTTGTTCAGACCCCAATGATTCTTCAGCCACTCATGCTCAAATAGTTGTTCGGCACTAGGCCGTTGAGCCGGATCTTTGTGGAAACATTCCTTCAAGAATGCGACGAGCGGATCAGAGAAGCGCTCGGGAATAGGGGGGCAGTCATCTTCAACAATTCGAAACATTACTATCAAATAATTAATTCCAAAGGAGTTTTTTTTTATCATTCTCAAATCAGGCTACGTGTCCAGCGGAGATGGAAAGATGAGTTGCGTACCCGTCATTGCATTGGCGATATCCCCATACGGTGGCCGTCCCGTGAGCAACTCGATGACTGTACAACCAAGCGACCAAATATCAGATTTAGTCGATGCACCCTTGAGCTCTATGACTTCAGGTGCCATCCAGTTGGGCGTGCCAGCGACATCTTTAATCTCACGTTCCATAGCACGAAGGTTGAGCGAGACGCCAAAGTCGGAGAGCTTCACATTTCCGGTCTTGGTAGTGAGGATATTGGCCGCTTTGAGATCGCAATGCACGACTTCGCTTCGGTGGAGGTAGTCTAGGCCCTCGAGAATCTTGACGACGTAAGTGGCTACCAGCTTCTCGTTAAGCTTTCCAAATGCTTTGAGAGTCTGCCCGAGCGATCCATTCTCGGCATATCTGCACGTGGTCATGCCACGAAGAATAGTCAGTGCGCCGAGTACAAAAATGAAATAATGAGGTGCGCAGCCGCAGCCGAAATGGAAGTGAAGCGCGATATAAAGGTGGAGCGAAGAAGACGTACTCGAGGACGATGCTAAGCGTATTCTCGTCCCGTGCCATTCCCTCGTATTTGACGATACTCGGATGGGACAGCCACTTGACCAAATCGACCTCCCGCATGAGCTGCGCGATCTCTTCCTCTTTCAATCCCTCTAGCCCAATCCGCTTCACTGCGACCATCTGACCCGTGTTCAAGTTGAGGGCACGATACACAGATCCGAACTGTCCGCGGCCGATACAATTGCCGAATTGCTATAAATGAAGCAATGAGAAAAACAAATTAATAAAATCACCATCAGCCGCCGAAGCCCTCTACCCATCCGCCCGTCCCTCCCAAGAAAGAAGTACAGGATACTCACATAGTGCGTTGGCGACTTTCCCTCTTCCCTCACAACCAACGTCTGACGAGAAACGCTCCCTTCAGTCGCATCGCGCGCCATCAAATCACTAGCGCTCGCATTTGATCCCGAAGCAACGCCAAGATTAGCCATGCTCTCGAAGCGCGACCGACGTTGAGGCCTGGCACCGAATTCATCGTACGAGTTGGGTCGCGGCCGCCACCGACGTGAACTCGCCCCATCTGCCTCGCTCTGAAATCGACCACGTGGAGGCGGCGGTTGTTGTTGTTGCTGCTGCTGCTGCAGAGACCCCCTACCGATACTTGAAGCCGAGGCAGGGGCCGAACCCGAACCAGTGCCGGCGGTATGCTCGTTGGACGAAGAACGCTCGACAGAGTCGGACAGCGA
>WNFO01002325.1_pt1 | contig 20227 bp, 19 predicted proteins | sample 5400251 | NCBI WGS metagenome assembly WNFO01 (sample SAMN13153354, study PRJNA577476) | soil metagenome | isolation source: 100 cm saprolite under Madrone tree | place: USA:California | collected 2016-06-14
GGCTCGGATCACGCGGCTGCCAAGGCGTCATGCCCGGCGGAGGAGGCCGTCAAGTGGGCCCATGAGGAAGTCGCAAAGTCCACGCCTGACGTGCGGCTCGGGGCGCGGTCCAATCGCGCGTTTAGTTTAGACTTTGACATTGTCATGCAGCAAATAGGCGCCGCTTCGACGTCCGACGTCTGCAACGGGGTCATTCGCGTCGATTTTGGCATGTCCGCGTCATGCCCGGTTAGGGGATAATCTCGGAAATGCCGGTTGTCCGGTTTTGCCGGTTGAAGGCATCGGTTTGGACGTGATTCAAGCCGCGCGCGCAACTTATCCGCATGCCAGCTTGATGTCGCCGGGCAGCTCAATCGGCTCTGCTAGCAGGACACCACGCGACTCCGCAACCCTCCAAATCCAAGGCCATTGGAGCATCGATCGCGGAGTAATTCGAGCCAAAACAGGGGTGACAGCTGAAGTTGCGCGCGGTGTCATTTGATTTTGCGCGCTACAGATCCGATCGCGCAGAACGCTGCCGCGTCCACCGCATCCCGTACCCTACGTCCGTGACGATCGCGAAACGCCCCTGTGTGTAGGACGGGATACGCCAAGTTCTAGAAGTGATTTCGGGGAGTGAAAACCAAAATATTTTTGCGAAGGGGACTCGACACCCCTGTCAGCAAGCCGCCCGACGGGCAAATCACCATACGGCAGTAAGAGCATGTTCCGCTCGTGTCCCCGATGGAAATCAATCGCGCCGCATTTTCGGTCAGGCGCTCAGGTGCCGCTGAGGTCGTGCGCTTCGGCGAAGAACATGTCTTTCCATGACGCCGGCAGGTGCTTCAGGCGGCCGACCTTGTGCATGAACGTGACGTGCTTCATCAGATTGGCTGGTGCGGTGGTGTAGTCGATATCCGGGTCTGATATCATCGCCACCAGGTCGTCGGCGGAGTTCTTCTTGTCGTTGGTCAGCTTCAGATAGATTTCCGCGGCGGCCTTCGACTCATGCTTGATGAAGGCGTTGGCCTCTTCATGCGCCGCGCGCACCGCCTGGCAGATCTTTGGATTGGCATCGTGGAACGCCTTGGTCGTCACCTGGATGCCGTTGGTATGCTTGCCATCGGTCTCGTAGCTGCTGAGCACCTGGTGGATGCCGGGCACCCGCAGCTCGTAGTAGTTGAACGGCGCCACGGTGAAATGACTGTTCGGGGTCTGGCCGGAGAGTACCGACTGCATGGCGTCCGGGTGACCCATGGTCACTGTGAACTCATCGAGTTTGTCGTATTTCTCAAAACCCCACAGTTTGGCGGCCGCCATTTGCAGCGCCGTGGCCTGGCCTGAAATCTTCACCGTCGGCACCGCGATGCGATCGGCGGCGCTGAAATCGGCAATGGTCTTCACCGCCGGATTCCGCGTCGTCAGGATGTAGGGCATCGATTGCACGGCGCAGACCGCGCGGACTTGCTGCGGCGTGCCGAAGGTCTTGTCCCACAGCGTTGCCAGCGAAGGCGATGCGACGTTGACGAATTGAATCGTCCCGCTCAGCAGCCCATCGTTCAGCGCGCCTGGGCCGCCCATGGTCTGCCAACCGACGCTGAGACCGTTGACGCCGAAATTCGAGGCATGCGTCTCGATCAGCTTGCGATCTTCCATCACCATCTGCGGCAGGAACGGCAGGCCGTATTGCCTGCCGAGATTGATGGTCGAAACCTCGGCGGAAGCCGGCCTCACCAGGGCCGGAAGCGCGACAAGACCGGTGACGAATTCGCGTCTGTTCACGTTGCCCTCCGATGTTGATCTTTCCTGTCCGGCGATTCGGATGGTGGCTCCCTTGCCGTTCGTGCAGACTGGCTCACTTGAATCCGAACAGCCGCGCCGGATTGTCGGCGAGAATGCGTTGCCGCATCCCTTGATCGGGTGCCCATTCCCCCAGCAGATTGTAGAGCTGGATGGTGCCGACGCGGTCGTGGAACGACAGATGCGGAAAGTCGCTGCCCCAGATCAATTGGTCCGGCACCTGGTCCATCAGCACCTGCGCGATCGGCTTTACATCGGCGAAATCGGTTGCGGTGGAGAAGCGATAGATGCCGGTGAGCTTGACCCAGCAGCGTCTCGAGCCGTCACCGACCAGCCCCAGAAATTCGCGGAAGCCCGGCTGCTCCGGCCCGTCCTTGGCCGGAAACAGCCCCATGTGCGCGACCGAAAACGCGACCGGCAGTTCGCGCAATGTCGGCATCAATTCGCTGACCAGCCAGCCTGGTGTCAGGAAGTCGAGATGCCAACCGAGTTCCCCGCAGATCTTCGCGAGCCGGCCGATGCGTGGCAGCATCGAGGCGGCGAAGCCTGCTTCCGGCTTGCGGATTGGCGAGATGTTGACGCGAATGCCGCGTACGCCGGTGGCGTTCAGGTCGGCCAATTCCCTGTCGCTGGTGCTGTTCTCGTCGAGATCGATGATGCCGCGCCGGATCGCCGGATCGAGCTCGCGCATCGAATCGAGCATGCAGCAATTGTCGAAGCCGTAGGCGCTTGGTTGCACGAATACGTAGCGCACGAAACCTATGCGGCGCGCCAGCTTGAGATAGAGCTTGAGCGGCTCGTAAGGTGGCGTGTAGCGGATGTCGCTGCCGTAAGGATATTTTTGGGCGGGGCCGAACACGTGAAAATGCGAATCGCAGGCGTTTGGTGGGGCTGCAAAGGCCGGCTCAAGACTGGCATCCGGATCGTGCTTGGTGATTTCGTTCATGGTCTCGTCATGCTGCCTGGTTGAACCGCACCGAAAAACCCCGTTTCGTCATCGCCTCGGCGCCGGCCCAGGCGGTGGCCTGGATCGACGACCAGACCGGGATGCCGAACTCGGCGCGCATTTGCGCGACCACGTTGAGCGTCGGCAATTGCGAACAGGCCACAAACAGGCTCTTGCTCCGCGGCGTCACCGTCCGGCGCGCCAGTTCGAGCACTTGATCCTCGGTGATCGCGCCGAGTTCCGCGGTGGTCTTGCAGAAGAAGCTGTTCAAGGTCTCGACCCGGATGCCGGAGTTCTCGAGATAATCGCGCAGGCCGTCGTTGACCGGCTGCAGATAGGGCGTCACGACAGCGGTTTCCGAGACCCCGGCGCTACGCAACGCATCGATCATGGTGCCGGCGGTGCTGACGACGGTGGCGCCGGTGCGCTCGCGCAAGCGCTCCACCATGCTGGCGTTGCTGTCGGGACCGCCGAGGAAGCCGGCGGCGGTGCAGCCATGGATCACGAGGTCCAACGGCTCTGCCGCAAACGGCGCAATGGCGTCCAGGGTCGCCTCGGCATAGGCCGGCAGATCTTCCAGCAGCAGCGTTCGCGCCGGGCGCTTGACGCGCGCCACCGCGATCGGCACCAGCGCGGGGCAAAGCACTGATATCTCCGGCTCCATTGTGGTGTTGTTCTCCGGCACCACGATCAGTGCCTTGATGCGTCGCGGCATGATCTCGCTCCGTTAGATCATGATCCGATTGGATTGAATCGGATCATGATCTCATCTCCTTGCGTGAGCATGATCTTTTCGGAAAACCGGTTTCCACTTTTCCGGATCATGCTCTAAAGCGTCAGCTTGAACAACGTCGTGGTTTCCATGTCGTCGCCGAACCAGGCGCTGATGGCGGCCTCGCGCTTGTCGATATATTTGGTCGCGCCGTTCTCCAGCACCATCGGCACGTCGTGGCCGGGCACCACGATGTTGCCGGGCCGTTTCCGCCACATCGCCCAGATCGCGTCGATCGAGGCCTTGCTGACCACGGCGTCATAGGTCATGTCGGTGGTCCCCGACACCAGCTCGGCGCGATTCTTGGCGGCATCGCCGGTGAAGATCACGTCGCGCTCGGCTGAGTGCATCACGAACACCAGATGGCCCGGCGTGTGGCCGGGCGCGAGATGCGCGGTGATGCCGGGAAACACTTCCTCGCCTTCGGCCGCCCTGTGCAGGGTCGGCCAGATGTTCAGCTCGCGCATATAGAGTTCGGGCACCGGCGTCTCGCCCCACGGCACCGTCAACGACCAGGCCAGCTCATAGGCGCCGATCACGATCCGCGCCTTGGGGAACATGGTCCAGTTCGCCGAATGATCGTGATGCGAATGGGTGAGCAGCAGGTCGGTAATGTCGGCCGGCCTCACGCCGCGGTCGGCGAAGCGTTTGATCAGCATGGAGCGCATGCTCATGTTGCCGGTATCGATCAGCGCGAGGCGGCCATGCGCGCGCAGCAGCACCACTGTGCTCCAGCCGAGCCCGCCATGGCAGACCGATTTGCCGGGAAAGCCCTGCACCACGATGTCGATTTCGTAGTCGTCGATTTTCATGATGCAATCCTATCCCAGCGGCGCGGTAGAGACCGGCAGCGGCGGCAGCCCGGCCTTGGCCGCGGCCTCCTGCATCAGGGCGACTTCCTTGGCATGGAACGGCACCCCGGTGCGGCGATGTTGCATTTCCAGCCTGCGCTCGCGTTCGCCGGGCATGATCACCTCGTCGAAGCCTTCGGCGGTCGGACAGGCATGGACGCGCTGCACCAGCGTATCCATGCGCTTGCCATATTCATCGCGACTGACGAACAGATCGGGCTTCATCGCCATGATGAAATGGCCGACGTTCTGCGGCTTGTCGTATTCCTCGAAATGATTGCGCACCTCGCCGCCGAACGCCGAGCCGGAAATGACGCCGCCCATCACGTCCATCAGCATCGCCAGCGCCGAACCTTTCGGGCCGCCGATCGGCTGCACCGTGCCGCCATCGAGCGCGACGTTCGGGTCGGTGGTTTGAGGCGACATGTCGAGGTCGAACGGCATTTCCTTTCCGCCCGGCGCCGCCACCGCGATCGGACTGGTGCCGAGCAGGCCTTCGCGGCCGCCCCAAGGCGGCATCGCCTTCGACGCGTTGGTGAAAACAATGCCGATGAAGCCCAAATCCATCGCCTGCAGCGCGTAATTGGCGGCCATGCCGAAATGCGTGCTGCGGCGCGCCGAGACGATGCCGACACCGAACTCGCCGGCCATCTCAATCGCCTCTTCCATGGCTTTGGTCGCGACCAGGAAGCCGAAGGCGTCCTGGCCATCGAGCGCGCCGACCATCGGCGTGACGCGCTCGACCTTCAAGTTCGGCCGCGGGTTGATCAGCCCCCGCCGCACACGTTCGAGATAATGCGGCAGCGTCTGTAGCCCGTGGGTATCGACACCGCGCAGGTCGGCGCGCACCAGACAGCGCGCGACCGTCGCCGCGTCCTGCTCGGATAAACCGTGCGCGACCAAAAGCCGGCGGCCAAAGGCCTCGGCGGCTTCGGCGTCGGCATAGAACGGAGCTTGCATCGTGTCGGCTTTCGCCGCTTGCGTGACCGTCATGACCGCCCCCTCAACTGCCGTTCAAGCCGTAGGCCTCGGGGAAGAACATGTCCTTCCACGATGCCGGCTTTTTCTTGATGCGCCCGACGCTGTGCATGAAGTCGACGATCATCATCACGCTGACCGGCGTGGTGGTGTAATCGACATCGGGATCGGCCACCATCTTCTCCAGCGCGTCGAGCGCGTTCTTGTCCCGGGTGGCGGTCAGGTAGATTTGCGCGGCCTCGCGCGGATGCGCCTTGATGAAAGCGTTGGCCTGTTCGAACGCCGCGACCACCGCGCCGCAGATTTTCGGATTGGCATCGTGGAATTTCTTGGCGGTGACCAGAACACCATTGGTGTGCCGTGCGCCGAGCGCATCATACGATTTGAGGACTTGATGAATGCCCGGCGTCGCCAGCTCGTAGTAGTAAAACGGCGCGCTGGCGAAATGCGAATTGATCTCCGATTGGCCCGACATGACCGCCGCCGCCGCATCCGCATGCGAGCGCGTGATGGTGATGGAGTCGAGCTTGTCGAAGTGGTCCGGCCCCCAGATCCGGGCGGCTTCGATTTCCAGCGCGATGGCGTGGCCGGTCAGCTTGACCGCCGGCAGCGCGATCTTGTCCTTGTCGGTGAAATCCGCGATGGTCTTGACGTTCGGGTTGCGCGTCACCAGCACGTAAGGCATCGACTGCATGGCGATCAGCGCACGCGCCTCCTGCGGCGTGCCGACGGTCTTGTCCCAGATGGTGGCCAGCGTCGGGACGCCAGGTCCGATGAAGTCGGCCTGACCGGCGAGCAGGGCATCGAGGTCGGCGGCCGGGCCGGCACGCTGGGTCCAGCTGGTCGCGACCTCGCCGAGACCGGCGGCCCTGGCGTTTTTCTCGATCAGCTGCTGAGCCTCGATCACGATCATCGGCAGATAGGGCAGGCCGAACTGCTTCGACATCCGCACTTCATTGACCTCGGCCTGGGCGCCGCCGGTGACGGCCACCGCGATCAGCGCGGCTACTGCGAGCGTCCTCCACATGATGGCTTTCCTTATGTTTTCTGGAATTGATGGAGCCGCGCCGTCATTGCACGGAAATCTCGTGGACTTGTCGTGCCTTCTCGGTCATGGCGGCGAGCAGAAACTGAAGATCGGTTCCGGTCGACAGCAGGCGCGCGCCCATGGCGATAAATTCGGCGGCGAGTTTTGGCCTGGTCGACAGGCCGCCGACGCCGACATGCTTGCCGTGCTTGCGGCAGGCGGCGATCGTCCGCGCATAGGCGTCGCGCACCTTGGGGTGATCGAACTGGCCGGCAAGTCCGAGATCGGCGAGCAGGTCGTTGACGCCGATCAGCACCATGTCGACGCCTTCGACCGCGGCGATCTCGTCCGCTCTATCCACCGCTTCGGCGGATTCGAATTGCACGATCACCATGGTGGCGTCGTTGATGGCAGCGTTGGCCTCCGCCGCCGGAAACGCGCGGTACTCAAGATGGGGCAGGGCGCCGCCGGCGCCGCGTTGGCCGAGCGGCGCGAATTTCGCGGCCCTGACCACAGCGCGCGCTTCGTCCGCCGACCGGATGCCCGGCGCGACGATGCCGAGTGCGCCGCCGTCCAGCACGCGCTGGATATAGTCGGGCGTGTTTGCGGGAACGCGGACCATCGGCGCTAGGCCGGCGCCGAGCGCCGCCTGGCAGATCTGGCCGGTGGCCTCGAGCGTCATGGTCGAATGCTCGAGGTCGATATAGATCATGTCGAAGCCCGCGGTCTTGGCCAGCCGCGCGATCTCGACGCCGCGCACCAGCCGGACGGTCATCGAGGCGACCACCTCGTTACGATCAAGCTTTTCCTTGACGACGTTGCGTACGATCTCGCTCGCCTTCACGAAATTCTCCCCTCGAACCTGTTATTTCGGATCCGGCAACTCGATCGCCAGCATCACATTGCTATAGCTCTTGCCGTGGATGTCCTGCGCGAGCGAGACCGTGACGCCGCCGCCGAGCGCATTTTCGATGACGAAATTGAACGCCTTGAGGTTGCGCAGCGAATAACGCCGGACCGGACCCTTGGCGAGGTGACGGAAGGCGTCCGCGACGCGTTCCGCCGTCAGCTCGCGCTCCAAAAACTCCCAATGCCCGGCGTCGTAGCAGATCACCGAAATATTCGAGGTGTTGCCCTTGTCGCCGGCGCGCGAATGGGCGAGGTCGTAGACGCGGACGCTCATGGCGTGCCCTCCACGATCACCTGGGCGTTGACCATGCTTTTCGGCAGCAGCACCGACTTGACCGCCAGCACGTCGCGCACCCGCGGTTCGCAGACGCCGCCGGCGCCGCCCGGGCCGTGCATATGCAGGGCGCGGACCTCGAAGCCGATCGCATGCGCGGCCTTGCGGTCATTGGTGCGGCCGGCCATGCGCAGCCGGACTTCGTAGGGCTCGGGCCGGATCGCGACCTGATCATGCAGGCTGGACATGCCGATCAGATCGACGCGGAAATCGTCGTAAGCAAAGCCTTGCAGCTTCAGCCTTTCCTTGACGATCTCGGCAGCCCATGTGGCGCGCGCGACGGCGTCGATGCCGCCATAGGACACCTCGCCCTCGCCGATATAGCCGTCGGCATAGCCGACATTGACCTTGTAGGTCGGCGTGGCGGGGCGGGCCTTGGCATGGCTGACGCGCACGCGGTCAGGGGCTTCCTGCGTCAGCGCGATGCCGGTGATGTCGAGCACACAGTCCGGCGTGATGTAGGCGGTGGGGTCGTGGATCTCGTAGATCAGCTGCTCGCTGCAGGTCATGACGTCGAGGCGGCCGCCGGAGCCGGGCGTCTTGCCGATCACGATCGAGCCGTCGGCCTTGACGTCGGCGAACGGAAAGCCGTTGCGGGCGAGATCCGGCACGTCCTTCTTGCCGGGCCAGCCGAAACAACCACCGGTGACCGAGGCGGTGCATTCGAGCAGATGGCCGGCTGCGGTGCCCTGCGCGATCTTCGGCAGGTCGTCATAGGCCCAGCCGAATTCATGCATCATCGGCGCCAGGAACAGGCTGGGATCGGCGACCCGGCCGGACAGCACGATCGGCGCCCCGGTATGGAGCGCTTCGCAGACCACGTCGGCGCCGAGATAGGCATTGGCTGAAATCATCTTCGGCAGGATCGATTCCAGCGGCTCGCCGTTTTCGATCAGCCGCAACTCGCCCTTGTGCTGGACCAGGCTCGAGACGTCGTCGCCGAGCACGACCGCGACGGCAATTTCGCCAAGACCGAGGTCGGCCGCCTCCTGGCGCGCGGCGCGCGCCCCGCCCAGCGGATTGGCAGCACCCATATTGCTGACGATACGGATGCCTTTTTCGATGCAGGTCGGCAGCACCAGGCGCAGCCGCGCGTGCAGCGACGGCGAATAGCCCTGCTCGGGATGTTTGCTGCGCGACAGATTTTCCCGCGACACCGTCCGCTCGGCGAGACACTCGAACACGAGGTAGTCGATGTCGCCGCGCTCGGCCAGCTCCAGGGCCGGAATCAGCCGGTCATCCGATGTTCCGGCCCCGGAGCCGACGCGCACCGCGTCCCTTGATCTCATTGCCGCGTTTCCTCAAGGCTTGTTTTGCCGCGAGTGTGGGCGGCGGGCGGCGCGCGCGTCCAATCAGGAGCTTGGCGTGGTCCATAAGCTCTGCTTATGTCCAGGACGATGCAACGGACAGCTTTGGCGCCATGAACCTGCGGCATATGGAAGTGTTCCATGCGATCATGCGCACCGGCTCGGTGACCGGCGCCGCGCGTTCGCTCAATGTCACGCAGCCGGCGGTCAGCGCCGTGCTCAAGCACTGCGAAAGCCAGCTGAAGATGAAGCTGTTCACACGGGTGTCGGGACGGCTGCAGCCGACGGCGGAAGCCAGGGCGATCTTTCCGGAAATCGCCGCGATCTTCGGCCGGGTCGAAGCGGTCAATTCGCTCACCCAGGACCTGGTCGGCGGCCGCCTCGGCACCTTGTCGATCGCGGCCGCATTCCCGATCGCCAATGGCTATCTGGCCAAGGCGGTTGCGACCTTCATCGCCGGGCGGCCCAAGGTGCGGGTTGCGCTGCAATCGCTGACCTCGCCGCAGGTGCTCGACCGCGTCGTCAATCGCGAGGTCGAACTGGGGATCGCCTATGAACCGGTGGTCAGTTCGGAGGTCGAGACCCGGGTGCTGATGCGCGCCGGGATCGCCTGCGTGATGGCGGCCGACCATCCGCTCGCCCGCCGCAAGGAAGTGGCGGTGCGCGACCTCGAACCCTATTCGATCATCACCTACCTGCCGCAGGCGCTGTTTCGCCGCTATGTCGACCGCGCGCTGAGCGCCGCCGGCATCGTGCCGAACATCACGGCCCAGGTCAGCGTGTCGCTGACCGGGATCATGCTGGCGCGCCACGGCGCCGGCATCGCGCTGGTCGAGCCGCTTCTCGTCGCCTCGATGGGATTGCCCGGCACGGTGGCGCGGCCGCTGAAGCCGCGCATCGATGTCAAGACGCTGCTGATCCGGCACAAGACGACGCCGCATTCGAAGGTCATGAACGAATTCGTCGGCCATCTCAGCCGCATCGTCGCCACCGAGCCAGGCCAATAGACAGGCTTATGGAAACCGGCCAAATTGTTATTGGACAGTGATGTGGGAGTACCGAACTCTCGATTAAAAAATAGATCATCCCGGGAGGACAAGACGAATGGCGAGAGGCGCAACACTCGCGACGAAAACCGCGTCGGACACGGCGGCCATCCGCTCGGCGACGCCGGCGTTACCGATTCGCGGCCGCGCGCTGACGGATGCCGAGGCGGGGCGGCCGCTGCTCGACGTCCGCGGCGTCACCATGCAATACAAGACGCAGGCCCATCTGGTCACCGCGACCTATCGCGTCAGCTTCAACGTGCTGCAGGGCGATCGCTTCGTCGTGGTCGGCCCGTCCGGCTGCGGCAAGTCGACCCTGCTCAAGGCGGTCGGCGGCTACCTGACGCCGACCGAAGGCGAGATCAGATTGAAGGGCGAGCGCATCGCCAAGCCCGGCCCCGACCGGATCATGGTGTTCCAGGAGTTCGACCAACTGCTGCCATGGATGACGGTGTTCGAGAACGTCACCTTTCCGCTCAAGACCACCGGCACGCTGCGCGGCAAGGCCGCCGACGCACGGGCGATGCACTATCTCGACAAGGTCAAGCTCACCGATTTCGCGCACAGCTATCCGCACACGCTGTCCGGCGGCATGAAGCAGCGCGTTGCCATCGCGCGCGGCATGGCGATGGAGCCCGATATTCTCCTGATGGACGAGCCGTTCGCGGCGCTCGACGCGCTCACCCGCACCCGCATGCAGGACGAGCTGCTGTCGTTGTGGGACGAAACCCGGTTTACCGTGCTGTTCGTCACCCATTCGATTCCCGAAGCGATCAAGCTCGGCAGCCGCATTCTGCTGCTGTCGCCGCATCCCGGTCAGGTCAAGGCCGAGATCAACAGCGTGCCGCGCGGCCAGGAAAATTCCAACGAAGCAGCCGCCCTCGGCCGCGAGATTCACGACATGCTGTTCGCCGATCAGATCGAGGAGGTCCGCAATGCTGCAGGCGGTTGAGCGTCCGAATATCTACTGTGAAACGCTTGGGTCCGACCAGTTCGGCATCATCGAGAAGCCGCTGACGCTGGCCGAGCAGATCTACAACAAGGTCTGGCTGCGCAAGATCTTGATCCTGGTCGTGCTGGCGCTGGGCTGGGAAATCTACGGCCGCTGGCTCGACAATCCGCTGCTGGTGCCGCCGTTCAGTGCTGCCATGCGCGCGCTGATCACGGATGTCGCTAACGGCACCATCCCGCGCCGCGCCGTGAGCTCGATCGAGGTGCTGCTGATCGGCTTTGCCACCGGCACCGTGCTCGCCGGGCTGCTGACGGTGTTCGCCATCTCCAGCAGGATCGGCACCGACTTCCTCGACACCATGACCGCGATGTTCAATCCGCTGCCCGCCATCGCGCTGTTGCCGTTGGCGCTGATCTGGTTCGGGCTCGGCGTCGGCAGCCTGGTATTCGTGCTGGTCCATTCGGTGATGTGGGCGGTCTCGCTCAACATGCTCGCCGGCTTCCGCGGCGTGTCGACGACGGCGCGCATGGTGGGACGCAATTACAATCTGAGCGGCTTGCGCTTCGTCGCCCGGATTCTGATCCCGGCGGCGTTTCCGAGCATTCTCGCCGGCCTCAAGATCGGCTGGGCGTTCGCCTGGCGCACGCTGATCGCGGCCGAGCTGGTGTTCGGCGTGTCGTCGGGGCAGGGCGGATTAGGCTGGTACATCTTCGAGAGCAAGAACCAGCTCAACATTCCCGAAGTGTTCGCCGGCCTGTTGACCATCATCCTGATCGGGCTCGCGGTCGAGAACGTGGTGTTTCGCTTCATCGAGACCAGAACCGTGCAACGCTGGGGCATGCAGACTTAAGATCGCGTGACAACCCGGCCTTAAATCAAGGGAGGATCTCATGTTGCACCGGCGCGCCTTCTGCAAGGCGCTCGCGACTGCGCCGGCGGCGATGGCGGCGCCGATGCTGCTGCGCTCGGCTTTCGCCGACGAGGTGTCGAGCATCGTGATGGTCAGCCAGCACGGGCTGCCCTATTTGCCGCTGATGGTGATGGACACGCTGAAGCTCGTGGAAAAGCATGCCGGCAAGCTCGGCATCGCCGCGCTCAAGCCGGACTACAAGATCCTGGGCGGCACCCAGTCGCTGGTTGACGCGCTATTGAGCCGGCAGATGGATTTCGGCGTCACCGGTGTGCCGGGCCTCGCCACGCTGTGGGACAAGACCGCCGGCACGCCCAACGAAGTGCGCGCGCTGTCGGCGGTGCAGTCGATGCCGTTCGTGCTGGTGACCAACCGGCCGGCGATCAAGACGCTGAAGGATTTCACCGACCAGGACCGGATCGCGGTGCCGGCGGTCAAGGTGTCGAGCCAGGCGATTTGCCTGCAAATGGCCGCCGCGAAGCTGTGGGGCGACGACCAATACGCCATGCTCGACGCCACCACGGTGACGCGCTCGCACCCGGACGCCGCCGTTTCGGTGATGTCGAAAGGCACCGAAATCAACAGCCACTACTCGGTCGCGCCGTATTATTACTACGAGCTGGCGACCGCGGGCGTGCACAGCGTGCTGAAATCCTATGACACGCTGGGCGGTCCCGGCACCAACGGCGTGATGCTGATGACCAGGAAATTCCGCGACGCCAATCCGAAGGTGACGCAAGCGGTCTATGCCGCGCTGTCGGAGGCGGAAGACTTCATCAACAAGCAGCCAGGCGAGGCGGCGCAGATCTACCTGACGACCACCGGCGACAAGCGCGGCAGCCAGGAGGAAATGATCAAGTTCATTTCCGATCCCGACAATATCTGGACGACAACGCCGCGACAGACGATGACCTTTGCCGGGTTCATGCACAAGGTCGGTACCATGAAGCGGCTGCCCGCGTCGTGGAAGGACCTTTACATGCCGGAATGCCAGGAACTCGCAGGCAGCTGATCCCCGCGGGTAAATAGTTTGACGCTGACGCGGTCGGGAGGCCGGCGAATGAAAATCTATGTGCTCGATTCGTTTTATCCTGATGGTGTTGCGTATGCCGCGCAGCGCGCCGAGGTCATCCGCTGGGACGATCCACGAGCCGGCAACTGGCACGAGGACGCCGACGGCGTGATGGTCCGCGTCAAGCGGATCAGCGCCGAGGACATGGCTCGCGCCAGGAAGCTGCGGGTCATCTCCAAGCAGGGCGTCGGCCTCGACAATATCGATCTCGCGGCGGCGAAGGCGCGCGGCATCGCCGTCTGCCGGACGCCGGGCGTCAACAAGGAAGCCGTCGCCGAAATGGCGCTGGCGCTGGCGCTCGGCGTGGTGCGGCGGGTGAGCGAATTCGATCGTCAAATCCGTTCCGGCGCCAGAGTCGAACGTGCGGAGTTCCTCGGCCACGAGTCGTGGCAGAAGACCGTTGGCATCGTCGGCATGGGCAATATCGGCACCCTGGTCGCGCGCAAATGGCGCGGCGCCTTCGACGCCAATATCATCGCCTATGATCCCTATGTGCCCGCCGACCATTGGTCCGAGCTGCCGTATCGGCGCGCCGCCTCGCTAAAGGAGATGCTGCCGCAGGTCGACATCCTGTCGCTGCATCTGCCGCTGACCCCGGAAAGCCATGACATGATCGGCGCCGCCGCGCTGGCGCTGATGAAGCCGACCGCGGTGGTGGTAAACACCTCGCGCGGCGGCATCGTCAACGAGGCCGCGCTCTATCAGGCGATTTCCTCCGGCAGGCTGTTCGGCGCGGGCTTCGACGTCTTCGAAGCCGAGCCGCCGACCGCGGATCATCCCCTGACGACGCTGCCGACCTTTGTCGCGACGCCGCACGCCGCCGCCGGCACGGTCGAAACCCAGGCGCGCAGCTCGATGCTGACGGCCGAGCAATTGTTCGAAGCGCTGGCGGGCGGCCAGCCGCTCGGCCGGGTCGCTTGAGCGCATCATAGTGGAGGTGCGTCATGTCGGCCGAAGACAATCTCATAAACCCGGTGAGGCAGCGCATGCAGGCCGGCGGCGTCTCGCTTGGCATGCCGGTGCGGCTGGGACGCTCCGGCGATATCGCGCGCATCGCCAGGTCCACCGGCCACGACTTCATTTTCATCGATTGCCAGCACTCGTTGTTCAATCTCGAGACCATCGGCCATATCGCCAGCACGGCGATGGCCTGCGGCGTCGCACCCTTGGTGCGCGTGCGCGGCGTCGACGATCCCGACGTGTCCATGCTGCTTGACAATGGCGCGATGGGCATCGTCTATCCGGATATCAACACGGCGGCGGAGGCGCGCCGGGCGGTCGACGCCTGCACGTTTGCGCCGGTCGGCAAGCGCTCGGTCAGCGGCGGCTATCCGCACTTCGACTATCGCGCGGTGCCGCTGACCGCAAGCGTGCCGCAGCTCAACGACAATTGTCTGCTGGTCTGCATGATCGAGACCATTGAGGGCCTGAACAATGTGGAAACCATCGCCGCCGTGAAGGGCGTCGACGTGCTGCATATCGGCGGCAACGATCTGCTGGCCAACATGGGCAAGCCCGGAAAATTCGACGATCCGGCGCTGGTCGAGGCGCAGGAGCGGGTGATCGCGGCCTGCCGCCACAACGGCATTTTCGCCGGCTGCGGCGGCAACCGTGACGTCGCGCGTCAGGTCGACCTCATCAAGCGGGGTTGCCAGTTCGTCACGACCCAGTCGGACATCGGATTCTTGGCCGCGGCGGCGGCGACATGGACAGCGGGGATTCGCGACGGGCTGGCCTGACGATGCTCTCCGCCAGGCGGCGACCAAATCCCGGACATCAAGTCGTGCAAGCGTAGCAGGATGCGCTTCGCGGCGGACACGATGGCAAGGGGCTGCCGATGAACAAGCGTATCGAAAGCTCGTGATATCCGTTTGACGGGGCACGATACTGGGGCACGCTCTCGCGATGGGGTGAATACCCTGTACTATCGTCGCAATGACGACCGCACCGTCGTCGCGGCGAATACCGAGTTGAGGCCTTGCATGGGAACCATTCCTGCTTCGTCTAGATTGTGATCCAACGGCGACACCTCGCCGGGTGTCCATCCCCCGCTGCCGCTCCGGATCCGGCAATTTAACCACAATATGACGCCGACACGGCGGCCTTGGCGGTGATCGGTCGTCAGCAGGCGCCTTTTGATGGCTCCGATATCACCGTGCGAACGCTCGCTGGGCGGCGGCGCGCTTGCGCGGCTCGCGGAAACCTGAATGATTTGAACCGTCGTTCCGGCGGACGGATGGGGTCGCGGTGGGGCCGGTGTCGATCCTTATTGGAGATCTTATGGAGATGTCGACGCTCATCCCGCATGGCGCGTGCCTGCTGTGGAAGCCGGAATTGATCTGGCTGAATGCCATTTCCGACGCCCTGATCGCCGGCGCCTTGTTCACTACCGCGTTCGTTCTGGCGTTCTTCGCGTGGCGACGCCGCAGCGATTTGATGTTGATGTTTCGCAGCGTGTTCTGGGCAATCGCGATCTTCGTTGCGGTCTGCGGAGTGACCCGCCTGCTGTCGATCCTCACTTTGTGGGTGCCGGCCTACGGCATCGAGGGCCTTGCCAAAGGCATGCTGGCGCTGATCTCGATCGGGATCACCGCGGGAATGCTGCTGCTGTTGCCGCGGATCCTGGTGATGTCGACTCGCGTTCAACTTCTGCAGGCCTATGCGGCGCTCGAGGAAGAAGTCACGCTGCGCCGCAGCGCCGAGGCCATGGTCAAACGTTTTCAGGAGATCGAGGCCACCGAGTCCCAGGTCCGGCAGGCGCAGAAGATGGAAGCCATCGGTCAGCTCACGGGTGGCGTCGCCCACGACTTCAACAACATTCTCACCGTGATCACCGGAACCATCGAAATCCTCAGCGAGGCGGTCAAGGACCGTCCGCATCTCGCCCAGATCACCGACATGATCGGCGCCGCCGCGGCGCGGGGCGCCGACCTCACCAAGCATCTGCTGGCCTTCTCCCGCCGTCAGCCGCTGCAGCCGCGCAACGTTGATGTCAACGCCGTGGTCGTCGATGCGGCGCGGTTGCTACGACCAACCCTCGGCGAACAGATCGAAATCGAATCGATGCTGGCGAACGATTCCGCGCCGGCCCTGATCGATCCCAGTCAGCTCTCGACGGCGATCCTGAACCTCGCCTTGAATGCGCGGGACGCCATGCCGAACGGCGGCAAGCTGACGCTGGAAACCAAGAATGTGGTGCTCGACGAGAATTATGCCGCCATGAGCAGCGAGGTCAATCCGGGCAACTACGTCATGATCGCGGTGAGCGACTCCGGCGAGGGGATCCCCGCCAGCCAGCTCGAAAAGGTGTTTGAACCGTTCTTCACCACCAAGGACGTCGGAAAGGGATCGGGGCTCGGTCTCAGCATGGTCTACGGCTTCGTCAAACAATCGAACGGACATATCAAGATCTACAGCGAAGAGGGCCACGGCACCACCGTGAAGCTTTACCTGCCGCAGGCCGCGGGCGTCGCGGACGCTCTGCCCGCCGAGGCTGGCATCTCCGAATTCGTACGTGGCGACGAATCCATCCTGATTGTCGAGGACGACGCGCTGGTCCGCGAATACGTCGTGACGCAGATCAGCCGTCTCGGTTACGACACGCTGGCCGCCAACAGTGCCGCCGAGGCGCTGGCGATTATCAATGGTCCTGAACGCATCGATCTGCTGTTCACCGACGTGATCATGCCCGGGGGCATGAACGGCCGCCAGCTCGCGATCGAGGCGCAGACGCGACGCCCGGGGCTCAAGATACTTTACACGTCGGGCTATACCGAAAACGCCATTGTGCATCATGGCCGGCTCGACGCCGGCGTGCTGCTGCTGCCGAAGCCCTACCTCGGCTCCGATCTCGCGCGGATGATCAGGACCGCGCTGGCGTCGTGATTGAGGGCGGTCCGTGTCGGACTGGTGGCTGGCGCCGACCCCAGAATGTCCGCTGATTGCGGTAGACCGTTCGCGCGGCGGTGAAAAAGACGTCACATCATCAACGGGGGTCAAGGTCGTCAATCGCGTAGTCTACAACTTCATGTCACCGCCGGTAACTGCCCGCGAGCAAGATGTAGGCGCCGACCGCGACCCAGAAGGCGAAATCGCTGACAATCGGTATCTCGATGAACACGCCAAGGACCGCAAGGATCGCCAGTACAAGCGACACGACAACCGCACCGTTCACTGCACTTATCTCCTTGCGCTGCGACGAAACGCCAAAATCCGGGCGGGCCGGCGGGAAACCCCACGGTCGACCAACTGCAACCCCAACTGGCGCGTAGCGGAGTGGGACCACTCATCGATGTCTTGTGTGCTGATACCGAGATAGCCGAGTGCTTGAACTGCCATGAACGTTGCTCCCGATCAGCATTGTATTTGCAGTTGGGAATGTCGCGTCGCGAACTATTCGAGACTTTCTGGCCTATTCCGCAATGGAAACGATCGAACAGAAGCTAAGAGGATTTGTTTCTCGGGTTCCGAAATTGTGAGCTTACAGCCGCAAAGCGCGAACCGCAACGAAACAACCACACCTCGGTACGGGCACGAAAACGGACATGCCTTCCCGCACTGCGCATATCCGCTGAGGACGGCTCAACGGATTAGACAAAGTCCTGAATTCCCAAATAGTGTGAAGCACTTCACAGCGTCAGATTGGTGGCGGAGTTATCACGGTGCTGAGCCTGAGGGATGCATCGATGCCGACACCTGAGGACTTCAACCCGGAAAACTCCCGCATCTGCTGGCCAGCCATCCTGGCGGTGTTTGCAGTTCAAATGATTGTATTGATCACCTTAGCTATCGCGGTGACCAATCATTCTGATTTTGCAACCGCGTCATCGAAGGCCATTAGAGCCGGTCTTAATGTTGACGATAAATCGGACGTGCCCAGGGGTTCCTACAAGAAGCAATAGCATCCCACACGTCACGCCAAACGGGGCGTTTGTCATCCAGTTCCTGATCAATCAAAAGAACCGCAGAAGCGCTCGACATCAATATCCCATTGTAGTTCCTGCTGCGCGCCGACGGGGCATCGAATGAAGTGGCGACGTCGGGTTTTGTGGAGGTTTTCGGACTCGGCGCGATGTCTGACTTAAGTCGGTAATGTGCTGCAGAGCGGACATCGCGCGCCGACGCCTGGCGACGACCGAACGGTAGTCATTAAGCGTGATCGTCATTGGGACGACCAAGTTGAGAATGGCTCCCTAACCGGGACCATTTTTCTTGTAACCGCTGCAAACTTCCAATTACGCGTCATGCCGCGGCCTTGTCTTATCCGTGCCCCGCCTAACAATCGTCGAGCCCGCACCCGGCGACGGTCGTTGCAGCGCCTTCGCCTCATCCCACGGCGCGCGCCCAGCAGTCGTGCTCTTGCGTGCTCAGGATCACCGGCATGCTTTCGGATATCCCACGACACAACGCTTGAGGATTGTGCGACCTGGAGTGATTTCGCGCCTGTTCGCCTTCGCTTAACTTTTTCCGATGTGAGCAATATTGAGCAGCGGCTGCGAACCCGGGGGTGCATGCTGGTTTTATCACTGCGCTCGCCCCGGCATCTACCGGCCACTGAGAGTGTTGTGCTCCCGCTGTTGGATCAGGGAGCACAGCTTTGCTGTGCACTCAACTCAACCAACTGCGAGCCCGGAAGCGCAGAGGGAAGTAGTTGCGTGCGACCCCTCAAAAGCAGCCCAATACCGGTACGCTTTTTCACACTCAAACCTAAACATTTTTCGAACCGTGATGGCCTTAGTCGCTTTTTGGACCCATTCGCCGAGTACGCGCTGAGGTAGTGCGCGCTTAGGTAGTGGGGCGCTCCAGATGATACCTTTGTTGCGTTACCGTAACTCGGAGAGCCTTCATGGTGGACCAGACTCCACGCTATCGATCGTACGATCCTGACAGCAAACCGTACGATGAAAACCCGACCGGTCATCGAGTAGCGCCTTACGAGTTTGGACATTCAGCCCGAACAGCTCATCCGGAAAGTTCCGTGCCACTGTTTCTTTCCGATTACGACGACGATGAACCGGATCCGAGCGAATTCATAACCTCCGTGCGGAAGGGCCGAGGATCTTACATCTCGTCACGAATTTTGGCGGGCGTTTCGGCGGCTGCAGCCATGGCAATTCTGGTCGCGGTGTTTTCTTCGGATGCCGCACGCGACTTCATCGCCAACGCCAAGGATTCAAGTACCGCTGTTCTTTCGGCGGCGTCCGCGGCGGTGCAGCCTGGTTCCACGCAACTGACGGCAGAGAGGGATCCCGCTCAATCGAAGGATCCGACCCGGCCATCCGCGCCGGAGAATCAGACGCTTGGCCTTCGAAGTGTCACAACGGCCGCTGTGGTGCCGACGCGTGAGGACGTCAAGGCGGCCCTTCAGAGCGCGCTGCAGGGCGACGCTGCGCAGGCGCCGGCTGTCGCAGAGCCGACGATCCCGGGAGATGCGATCCGCCACCTCGATCCCAGTGAAATCGCCTCGTCGCTCGGGCGGGGGAATGATTTGATTGCGAGCGGCGATCTCGCCGCGGCTCGCCTCGTGCTGAGGCGCGCGGCTAACGCCGGAGATGCTCACGCCGCCATGACGCTCGCCGGAACCTACGATCCCGTGGTTCTGGAGAAACTGGGCGTCCATGGCTTCGTGCCGGACGTAGCCATGGCTCGATTCTGGTATGAGAAAGCCAAAAAGTTCGGATCGGCGGCGGCACCTGAACGGCTCGAACTGCTCGCAAACAAGCGGCAATAATCGGCGCGCCGCATGACAGGTTTCAAAGCCGACGGATTTTTCGCCGCGTCCAACCGAATTTCGCACGCGGCACTCACTTCATGGCACGCACTTGATGTGCCGCAGGTCACAGCAAAGGGCAAAGTTATGGGCGTCTTCACCGCGACTGCTAGAAATCTATTCGTGTGCCTGTCGTTCTTCTTGTTGCTTGCATGCTTGACTGTCCCCTTGCGTCCTGTTTTGGCTCAAGGCACTCCTGTTTTGGCTCAAAGCCAAAAGTCGGCGGTCAGTTACGATGAAAAAAAGCGTCAGGCCAACGATATCGCCGTAACGGTCATGGTGTCCGGCATCTCGTGTACGTGCGCCAGGTTCGCTGAGGACATCCGGAACGTCGTGAACGATTTGGGGCCGGACGGGGTGCGCGTTCTGCCGGTTCTTGGGGTCGGCGGACTTCAAAACGTGAACGATGTGCTGTTCCTCAAGAACATGGACATGGCTGTCGTCGACGAGGACAATCTTCGACTCCTGAAGAAGAAGGATCCGGTGCTGTATGCCAATGTCGAGCAGCGCGTTCAATATATCACGAAGCTCTACAATTCCGAGTTTCATGTTCTCGCGCGAAACGAAATCAAGTC
>WNFO01011936.1_pt1 | contig 20227 bp, 22 predicted proteins | sample 5400251 | NCBI WGS metagenome assembly WNFO01 (sample SAMN13153354, study PRJNA577476) | soil metagenome | isolation source: 100 cm saprolite under Madrone tree | place: USA:California | collected 2016-06-14
CGCGGCGCGGTTGCCGCAACTGCGCGCCGTGATCCAGGTCGGCGGCCCGGCTTTTCCCGGCACGATTCCGTTCGAAGAGGTGGCGCCGCTGGGCGGCGCGCGCCACCGGGATGCGCTGGCGGCGCTGGCCGAGACGTTGCAGTTCGACGATCCCGTCAACATTCAGTTTACCAGCGGCACCACCGGATCGCCCAAGGGCGTCACGCTGACGCATCACAACATCCTCAACAACGGTTATTTCGTCGGCCGCGCGATGCGCCTGACCGAAACCGACCGCATCTGCATTCCGGTTCCGCTCTATCATTGCTTCGGCATGGTGATGGGCAATCTTGCTTCGGTCACTTTGGGCGCAACCATGGTCTATCCCGGCGAGGGCTTCGATCCGCTGGCGACGCTGCAGACCGTCGAGCGCGAGAAGTGCACGGCGCTCTACGGCGTACCGACCATGTTCATCGCCGAACTCGACCATCCCGAGTTTTCCAAATTCGATCTGTCGTCGCTGCGAACCGGAATCATGGCCGGCGCGCCCTGCCCGATCGAGGTGATGCGGCGCGTCAACGAACAGATGAACATGCGCGACATCACCATCGCCTACGGCATGACCGAAACCAGCCCGGTCAGCTTTCAGAGCGCGACGGACGATCCGCTGGAGCGCCGGGTCTCCACCGTCGGGCGCATTCATCCCCATGTCGAGGTCAAGGTTGTCGATCTCGAGGGACGCGTGGTGCCACGCGGCGAACGGGGCGAACTGTGCACCCGCGGCTACAGCGTCATGCTGGGCTATTGGGACGAACCCGAAAAGACGACCGACGTGCTCGATGCCCAGGGGTGGATGCACACCGGCGATATCGCCATCATCGATTCCGAGGGTTATTGCAACATCGTCGGCCGCATCAAGGACATGGTGATCCGCGGCGGTGAGAACCTCTACCCGCGCGAGATCGAGGAATTTCTCTTTCGTCATCCAAAGATCCTGGATGTTCAGATCTTCGGCGTCGCCGACGATCGTTACGGCGAGGAGCTCTGCGCATGGATCAGGCCGCGATCCGGCGAGACGCTGACCGCCGACGAGGTTCGCAGCTTCTGTCACGGGCAGATCGCGCACAACAAGATCCCGCGCTACGTCGAGTTCGTCGACGAATTTCCGATGACGGTCACTGGAAAGATCCAGAAGTTCGTGATGCGCGAGACGGTCGAGGCGAAGCTTGGGTTGAAGACGGCAAAGACCGCGTGAGGCGGTCTGGTTGGCGCGCTGCGCTGCGCTAACGGGTGCGGCACGCTTGCGCAGATCGCGTAGGGTGGGCAAAGCGGAGCGTGCCCACCACCTATACTTTGATGACATGGTGGGCACGGCGCAAGGGCGCCTTTGCCCACCCTACGAATTCTAGCGGCCGTCATTGCGAGCGCAAGCGAAGCAATCCATTTCACCGCGTCAAGAAAGAATGGATTGCTTCGTCGCAAGTGCTCCTCGCAATGACGTTGATGGACAGGAGTCCGCGTTCTCGCGGCGCGGTCCGCCCGAGGTTTGCTTAAGAAGTTTCGCGCCTTGAAATCAGAGGGCGCGGGGAATGCCGGATGCGCGCTGCACCCGCGGTCCCGTGTGCAAAATGGGAAAAGGAAGCGCACACGAGCATACAGGTTCAGCGGAGGACATCCGACATTCCCTGCGCAATGGTTCGGATATGGCACATCCGCGCCCGGTCGGGCCGACATGCCTCCGAAGACTTGACGCCAACCTCTGAGGCGTCAGGACCACACGACTTCACCGTACGCAGCAGCACCGTTCGTCAGCGCGCCGTTTAATCGCTCACGGATCCCTAACGAACCCGCCCTGCCATCACGTGTCACGCCTGACGCTGCCGCGTCCACCGCATCCCATCCCAACGTTCGTGACGATGGCCAACGCCCCTCTGAGGGACGGGATGGGATCTTCTTTAATGCTGATTTGGGGGATACGTCAAGAAAAATTTCGGAAAATCAGAAATTTTTGAACGGGCGTGATTACATTGTTCTCAAGGGAGAACCGACTTTACGAGAGCAATCGTTCCAGCCGTTGTTTACGCATGCGCCAGTCCGGCATCGCGGTGACGCCGTCTTTCGAGCACCTGAACGCTTGCAAGGCCACCGCGACCCAGGCAGTCGGCGGCCTGTTGTTTTTTCGCATCAGAGGTCGCGGTGTAGACCAGATTGTCGGTATCGAAAAACGCCTTCACCGCTCGTTCGCCTCGTCCCGATCGAATTTGTAATCGGGAGGAAGGGTCCAGTTGAGGGTGGCCAGGCGCTCAAGCGCCGCCTTGCGCCGATCTTCCTTCTGCACAACCAGCGTTCGTTCGACCACATCGACGATGGTGAGTTCGTCGCCGGCACTCAGGCCCATCTTCTCGACCAGCGTTTTGGGCAGCCGCACGGCCAGACTGTCGCCCCATTTCGAAACCTGCATCGCAGCCTCTCTTCGTGGATGCCAACGATATCATTGATATCCTTGGCAAGGTCATGACCCTTTGCGGGTGCGCCCCCGTCTGGCCGGCACGGTTGATGCGGTCGCCTGCAGCCGCGCCAGCAACACGCTGGCGCGCTCGTCGGCAGGGTCCATCACGTCGCCCAATCCGTCGCCATCAGCCCCGGCACGCGCGCGAACTCGCGGCCGTTGGCCGTCACCAGGGTGGCGCCCCGGCGGCGCGCTTGGGCCGCGATGAGACAGTCATAAGGGCCGATCGGCGTGCCTTTGCTCTCCAGATAAGCGCGGATGTCGCCGGCGTGCGCGGCGTCTTCCGCGTCAAACGGAAGGACATCGACGCCGAGGCCAAGAAATCGTTCGAGCAGACGTTCATTAACAGCGCGCCGGTCGCTCTTGGCGAACCCATAGCGCATTTCGAACAGCGCGATCGCGGGCAGTGCAACCGGCATGCCTGCGCGCATCTGTTCTCCGAGACGGTGGCGAAGCGATGAATTGCGTCCGTTCACGATCCCGATGACGATATTGGTGTCGAGGCAGATCATTCGTCGAAGAAGACACGTGGATCCGGTTCGACCGGTGGATCGTCGGGGATACCATCCGGCAGGAAGTCCCTTGCTCCGAGAGCGTCGAGCTCAGCCCAGAACTTATCGAGATCGATGGGTGGCTTTTCCATCGGCTCCAGCACCACCTTGTCGCCGACCTTGCTGACACGTACCTCGGTACCCTCGAAGCGGAATTCCTTGGGCAGGCGGACGGCCTGGCTGCGGCCATGCATGAATAGTTTGGCGGTTGCACTCATGATCCGCCTCCTCCGAAATGTGGTAGATATCATTGATATATATCACGCGGCCAGTGTATCTGTCAATTCATCTAGCAGCCTGGGCAGCCGCGCGCCGAACAGTGCGCGCGCCCTAACGATGCCGCCGCGCCCGGAAAATTCCGGAGCACTGTCGCCGGTTGCTCGGTCAGTGGGCGTTTCGCAAGCCGGACTCGCGGAGACTCCCCCTCACCCGAAATTCCCGCTGCGCGCGAATTTCGACCTCTCGCCGCATCCGCCTTCGCCCGAAGGCGGGCTTCGGCGGACAAAAGCGGGGCGAGGTGAGGGAAGCGCTACACCGGCAATCCGTTCTGGCGCGCCAGTTCCTTCAGCGACACTTGCGGTCGCGCGCCAATGTGCTGGATCACTTCAGCCGCCGCGAGCGCGCCGAGCCGTCCGGCATTTTCATGGCCCGCGCCGCGCACCAGGCCGAACAGGAATCCGGCGGCGAACAGGTCGCCGGCACCGGTGGTGTCCACGATTTTATCGATCGGAAAGGCCGGCACCGCGGTGACGCCGTCTTTCGAGGCCACCACGCAACCCTTTTCGCTGCGGGTGACGACCGCGAGCTTGGCGTCGTTGCGCAATTGCGTGAGCGCGGTGTCGAAATCCGCGGTCTGGTACAGCGAATGCAACTCGGCCTCGTTGGCGAAAACCAGGTCGACCGTGCCACTGCGCATCAGATCGAGAAATTCGTCGCGATAACGATCCACGCAAAACGCACTCTTCGGATCCCAGAGATAACCTTCCAAATACAGAATCGCGGAAGCCGCGACCTGCGCGGCGTCGATATCACCAGGCATCAGTTCCTGCGCCGCGCCCAGATACGTGTTCATGGTGCGCTCGCCGTCCGGCGTCACCAGAATGTAGGAGCAGCCGGTGGCGGGACCATCAACCGCCGGTTTGGTCTCGAACGCGACCTGCGCGGCGCGGATGTCATGCGTGTACAAACGGCCGATCTGGTCGTCCCTGACCTTGCCGATATAGGCCGCCCGCGCCCCCAGATTGGCGACGCCGACAATGGTATTGGCCGCCGAACCGCCGGACATCTCGATCGCCGGGCCCATATCCTGGTAGATCGACAGCGCACGGGCCTCGTCAATCAGCGCCATGCCGCCTTTGGTCATGCCGTGACGGCTAAGAAAGCTCTCGTCGGTCTGCACCAAAACGTCGAAAATCGCATTGCCGATCCCGAGAACGTCGTATTTCGCTGAGGTCATTTACTAAGTCCTGTTGCGGCAATTGCGATTGCGCGGAAAATCCGGTCCAAGTCGGCTGAGAAGGTGCAGCGGCCTATCACGATCAACCCTGCGCCAGCAAGCGGCGCGGTATAGAAGCCCTTATGATCCGTTCCTTCCTCACCGTTTCCACGGGCACGCTTTCCTCGCGGCTATTGGGATTCGCGCGCGACGCCATGATCGCGGCGCTGCTCGGCACAGGCCCGGTCGCGGATGCTTTCCTGGTGGCATTTCAACTGGTCAATGTCGTGAGACGGTTGTTGTCGGAGGGCGCGCTGAACGCTGCATTGGTGCCGGCCTGGCTGCGGGTGCGCGAGGCCGAGGGCGCCGTCGCGGCAGCGGCGTTCGCAGGACGCGTGCTGGGCACCGTCAGCGCGGCGTTGATCGCGGCGGCGGCATTGATCGGCCTGTTGATGCCAGTTGTCATGACGGCTCTCGCGCCGGGCTTTGCCGGACAGCCGACGCTGCAACTGGCCGTGGACGATGCCCGCCTGATGCTGCCTTATCTCGCCTTCGCGGGCCCGGTCACGGTGATGATGGCGCTATTGAACGCGCAAGCCCGCTTCGCGCTGACGGCGTTCTCGCCACTGCTGTTCAACATCGCGCTGATCGGCGTGATGATCGCGCTGCTCGGCCGGCGCCAGGACGCTGATGATGCCGCGCTGATCATGGCCGCCACGGTCGGCATCGCCGGGCTGTTGCAATTGCTGATTCTGGTGTGGCGCCGCGGCGGCAGCAGCATCGCAACACCGTTGCGCATCGCGTTCGATGCGCAGATGCGTGGCTTTCTCGGCAAGGCGATCCCGGGCATGATCGCCAGCTCAGGGCCGCAATTGCTTGTCGTCGCCGGGGCGATCATTGCGTCGGCATCGCCATCGGCGGTGTCGTGGCTGTATTTCGCCAACCGCCTGATCGAGCTGCCGCTCGGCATTGTCGGCGTCGCCATGGGCACCGTGCTGGTGCCCGAACTGACGCGCGCGCTGCGCGGCGACGATCGAGCAACGATGATGCAGGCCGAGTCGCGCGGCCTCGAACTCGCTGTTGGCCTGGCTTTGCCGGCGACGCTGGGACTGATCGTGCTGAGCGAGCCGATCGTACGGATGCTGTTCGAACACGGCGTATTCACCGCTGCCGATACCCTGGCAACCGCGCATGCGCTGATGCTGCTGGCGCTCGGCCTGCCCGCCCATGTCCTGGCCAAGGCATTGTCGCCGGCATTCTTCGCGCGCGACGATACGCTGACGCCGCTGTTGGCGACGCTCACGGGATTTGCGGTTGCGATCGTTTGTGGCCTGGTACTCGGCGGAGTGTTTGGCGCCGGCGGCATCGCCGCCGGTATCGCGCTCGGGGCCTGGAGCAGCGCGCTGGCGTTGATGGGACGCGGTGCTGCGACATTCGGCTTTTCAATCGATGCGGTGGCGCGCCGGCGGCTGCCGCGCATTGTGGCGGCCGCGCTGGCGATGGCTGGGCTGCTGTGGCTGACGGCCACGTTGGTGCGAGCGCTTACCGCAGGCATGCATTCAGTCGCGCAGGCCGTTCTCTTGATCGTGCTGATTGTGGGTGGAATGGCGATTTACGCCCTGCTTCTGGCCCTGTTTGGCGTACTCGGTTGGCGCGAAGCGGTGAGCGCGATCCGACAAACCACGGCCCCCGACTTGCGCAACTGACCCCCTCATGGCAATGGACGGCGCATAGCGCCTGTTGGCAATGGACGGCGCATGGCGCCTGTTGGCATTGGACGGCGCGAAACAGGCACGCGCGGGAAGCTGACAATGGCATTCGTTGAACGGGTTTTTTCAGGCGTCCAGCCGACGGGCAATCTGCATCTCGGCAATTACCTCGGCGCGATCGTCAATTTCGTCAAGCTGCAGGAGACCCATAACTGCCTGTATTGCGTGGTCGACATGCACGCGCTGACCCAGCCGGTGGAGGTGTGGGGCGGCCCTGCCGAACTCGCGCGCAACACCCGCGAAGTCACCGCGGCCTTCATCGCCAGCGGCATCGATCCGAAAAAGCACATTGTCTTCAACCAGAGCCAGGTGTCCGGACATGCGGAACTGGCGTGGATCTTCAATTGCGTGGCGCGGGTCGGCTGGCTCAACCGCATGACGCAGTTCAAGGAAAAGGCCGGCAAGGACCGCGAGAACGCCTCGGTGGGCCTCTACGATTATCCGGTGCTGATGGCGGCCGACATTCTGCTCTATCGCGCGACCCACGTGCCGGTCGGCGAGGATCAGAAGCAGCACCTCGAGCTCTCGCGGGACATCGCGCAGAAATTCAACAATGATTTCGGCGACTCGATCCGCGGCCACGGCTTCAGCGATGGATTGTTCTTCCCCTTGCCGGAGCCGCTGATCACGGGTCCCGCGACACGGGTGATGTCGCTGCGCGACGGCACCAAGAAGATGTCGAAGTCCGATGCGTCGGACAATTCGCGCATCAATCTCACCGACGATGCCGACACCATCGCGCAGAAGATCCGCAAGGCAAAGACCGATCCGGAGCCGTTGCCGTCGGAGCAAAAGGGTCTCGAGACCCGCCCCGAGGCCGACAATCTCGTCGGCATCTATGCCGCGCTATCGGGCCGCTCCAAATCCGCGGTGCTCGGCGAATTCGGCGGCGGGCAGTTTTCGAATTTCAAGAACTCCTTGGTCGAACTCTGCGTCGCAAAACTGGCGCCGATCGCCGCCGAAATGAAACGGCTGGTCGCCGATCCCGGCCATGTCGATTCGATCCTGGTCGACGGCGCCGACCGTGCCCGTGCCATCGCCGCCGAAACCATGAGCGCGACGAGGGATATCGTCGGTTTCGTTCGCAAGCGCTAGTTCCGACTTTGTGAGATCGGTGAGTCGCTTGCTGCCCACGCTTCGAGACGCTCGCGTCGCTCGCTCCTCAGCATGAGGTTGTTGTGTTTCAGCAAGCTAGACCTCATCCTGAGGAGGCCGCGAAGTGGCCGTCTCGAAGGATGGGCTACAATACCGATTTGTGATTCTAGGTACTAGTTCCATCGCTTTTGCCAAAATTACCGCAGCGCACAGCCTGGTGTCGCCGCTTGTCGAGGATGGCTGCGCCGTGGCAGCATGCGGCCTGCTTGGCGCAGCACCGGGACATGCATGACCACCCAGCGACGAAGCTACGAGACCGGTCACAAGCCAAAATGTCTGGTTATCGTCGACGACACCGCGGAATGGGACCGCGCCGTCTACTATGCCAGCCGCTGGGCGATCCGGGTCGGCGGCGGCGTGGTGATGCTGCGAATCATCGAGACCGAGGACCAGAACCAGCAATGGCTCGGGGTCGCCGACATCATGCGCGCCGAGGCCCACGAGGCCGCCAATGCCGCGCTTGATCGCGCGGCCGGCCGCGCCAACGGGATCGCCGCGATCACCCCCGAGCGCGTGATCCGGGAGGGCGCTCCGACCGAGCAGATCCTCGACGTGATCGACAAGGACGTCGATATCTCGATGCTGGTGCTGGCCGCCAACCCGGGGGCGGAGGGCCCCGGCCCGATCATCGCCATGATGGCCGGCGCGGTCGGCTCGTTCCCGATTCCGGTCACCATCGTGCCCGGGGATCTGAGCGACGAGGATATCGACGCGCTATCGTAGGCCCCTGATGTACTTGCGGAACTGCGGGTCCGCGCCTCTTGACCGTGCGTTTGCGGTCGCCATCTGCTAAGGATCACTCACGCGCCGGCCTTGAACCGGCGACGCCGGAGAAAATCAATGTTCATCCAGACCGAAGCCACGCCCAATCCTGCCACCCTGAAATTCATCCCCGGCCGCGCCGTACTCGACAGCGGCACCATGGAATTCGTCAACCGCGAGGCCGCCGCGCGTTCGCCGCTCGCCGAGAGACTGTTCGGCATCCCCGGTGTCACCGGCGTCTTTTACGGCTCCGACTTCGTCACCGTGACCAGGGACGACAGCGACTGGCAGCATCTCAAGCCGGCGATCCTCGGCGCCATCATGGAGCACTATATGTCCGGCGCGCCGCTGCTGGCCGACGGCAGCGTTGGAAGCGACGAGGCCGCCGACGAGCAAGACGAGTTCTTCAACGAGGCCGACGCCGAGACGGTCGCGACCATCAAGGACCTGATCGAAACAAGGGTGCGCCCGGCGGTCGCCAGCGACGGCGGCGACATCACCTTTCGCGGCTTCAAGGACGGCATCGTCTACCTCAACATGAAGGGCTCCTGCGCGGGCTGCCCGTCGTCCACCGCGACGCTGCAGCACGGCATCCAGAATTTGCTGAGGCATTTCGTGCCAGACGTGGTCGAAGTCCGGCCGGTATAGACCTCATCCTGAGAGCGTGTGAGCGAATTGTAGGGTGGGCAAAGGCGCCCTTTGCGCCGTGCCCACCACTGATGTGATCGCGATCTTGAATGGTGGGCACGCTTCGCTGTGCCCACCCTACGGCTGCGGATATATCTCCGACCTCATCCTGAGGAGCGGCGTCTTCGCCGCGTCTCGAAGGATGAGCGCGGCAAAGGCACGGACTCTCAACCTCATGGTTCGAGAAGGCGTACCGGACAGCGCAAGTGCGCTGCCGGGAGAGCGCCTCCTCACCATGAGGCGTGTTTGTGAGGCGGCAACCTAGCGTCATCGGTTGTGGCTGATATAACAAGCCCATGCTCATCCTCGCCATCGACACCGCGCTGGATGCCTGCTCCGCGGGTGTTCTCGATACCGACGCCGCTGGGCTGATAGCGCTGGAATCGCAACCAATGAAGCGCGGTCATGCCGAAGCCCTGATGCCGCTGATCGCGCGCGTCATCAAGCAAGCCGGCATCGCGTTCGCATCCTTTGACCGCATCGCGGTGACCACTGGCCCCGGCAGCTTTACCGGGTTGCGCGTCGGACTCTCCGCCGCCCGCGGCATTGCACTCGCCGCCGACAAACCGGTGGTCGGGCTGACCACGCTGACGGCCTATGCCGCGCCTGTCGTCAGCGAGAACGCCGAGCAACCGGTGATCTCCGCCATCGATGCGCGGCACGATCAGGTATATTTTCAGGTGGTCAGCGGTGATGGCAGTTCGTTGATCCGGCCACGCGTCGCGCCGATCGAGGAGGCGCTGCGCGCGTCGCGGTTCGGCGCGCCGCATCTGGTCGGCAACGCCGCCGGAATTCTCGCCGACCGCTGGCCGGCGGATGCGCTGCCGCCGTTCAGGGTCGATGCGCAGCCGGCGCCGGATATCGCCTGGGTGGCGTGGTTGGGAGCCGCGGTTAATCCGGATACCGCGCCGGCCCGGCCGTATTATCTGCGCGCGCCCGACGCCAAGCTTCCCAAGGATATGCTGCAGAAAGCCTCGCAGCCTCAAACGCCATGATCAACCATGTGACGAGCTGGCTGTCTGGTCTGTGGCGCGGCGGCGCGGCGGTGGTTGAGCCCGCTACCCCGCGCGACGCGCCCAAACTCGCCGAGATTCACGGCGATTCGTTTCACCGCGGATGGGGTGAGGGTGAATTTGAGAGCATGCTGACCGAGCGGAACACGCTGGTCCATCGTCTCAGGCTCGGACGGAAGATCATCGGCTTTGCGGTGTCGCGCATGGCGGCCGACGAGGCCGAAATATTGTCGATCGCCGTCGCCGCGAACCAGCGCGGCCGCGGCCTGTCCCGCGATCTGTTGCTGACGCATCTCGGTCATCTCGCCGGCCGCGGCGTGCGCAAGGTATTCCTGGAAGTCGAGGAAAATAATCAGCCGGCGCGGCGGCTTTATGAACGGGCCGGATTTGCGGTCGCCGGGCGCCGGGAACGTTACTACCGGGAGGCGAATGGGGAACAATTGAACGCACTTCTGATGCGCCGCGACTTGTCGTAACGCCCGCGCGGTGGCACAACAGGCCTCGTCGCAAGGCAGAAAATCATGACCGCACTGAAGTCCCCGTCCGCGCTCAAGGCCACCGGTATCGAAGCGCGCTGCGCCGCCACCGGCATGCGCATGACCGAACAGCGCCGGGTCATTGCGCGCGTGCTGGCGGAGGCTTTGGATCATCCCGACGTCGAGGAACTGTATCGCCGCTGCGTCGCGGTCGATGACAAGATATCGATCTCGACGGTGTATCGAACCGTCAAGCTGTTCGAAGATGCCGGTATCATCGAGCGGCATGATTTTCGCGAGGGCCGCGCCCGCTATGAACAGATGCGCGACAGCCATCACGACCATCTGATCAATCTGCGCGACGGCAAGGTGATCGAGTTCACCTCCGAGGAGATCGAGAAGCTGCAGGCTGAAATCGCCCGCAAGCTCGGCTACAAGCTGGTCGATCACCGGTTGGAACTGTATTGCGTCCCGCTGGACGATGACAAATCCTGACCGGGTGCAGTCTTGAACCTGGCAATCGATCTCGTCATTTTCGACTGCGATGGCGTGCTGGTCGACAGCGAAGTCATTTCGTGCCGCGCGCACGCAGAAATCTTGACACGTCACGGCTACCCGATCACGCCCGAACAGATGCTCGAACGTTTTCTGGGCGTCTCGGATCGCGAAGCGCGCCAAACAATCGAAACCGAGATCTGCCGCAAGCTTCCCGACGATTTCGAAGCACAGATGAAACAGGCCGCGCTGCGGTGCTACGCGGACGATCTGCCAACCATTCCCCATGTCGGCGCGGCGATCGCCGCGATCGGTCTGCCCGAATGCGTGGCATCGAGCGGCACGCCAGACAAGATTCGCCATGGCCTCACTTGCGCCGGCCTTTATGATCTGCTCGCGCCCAGCATCTTCTCTGCCTCACAGGTCGAACGCGGCAAGCCCGCGCCGGATCTGTTTCTGTTCGCCGCCGCGCAAATGCGGACCGCGCCGGCGCGATGCATCGTGATCGAGGACAGCATCCCCGGCATCACCGGCGCGCTTGCCGCAGGGATGACCGTGCTTGGCTTTCACGGCGGTAGCCATTGCCGGCCCGACTATGACGAAACACTTCGTGCGGCCGGGGCGGCGTTGACGTTTGACGATATGCGGCAATTGCCCGATCTGATCGCGCAAATCGGCCAAAAGCCGGGCCTCGTTGCTGGATTTCCGGCACCATAGCCTATAACTAGTACTGACTATGTTAGATTTGTGAGTCGCTTACTGCCCATGCTTCGAGACGCTCGCGTCGCTCGCTCCTCAGCATGAGGTTGTTGTGTTTCAACGAGTTAGACCTCATCCTGAGGAGGTCACGAAGTGGCCGTCTGGTGGACACGCTGGCGCCGGAAGGCTTTGTCGAGACGTCAAGCGTGGATGACGCGGATCTGGTGATCCTCAACACCTGCCACATCCGGGAAAAGGCATCCGAGAAGGTCTACTCGGAACTGGGGCGGTTGCGCGTCGCCAAGGATGAAGCCGCGCGCCATGGCCGCCATATCAGCATCGCGGTGGCCGGCTGCGTCGCGCAGGCCGAGGGCAATGAGATCATCCGCCGCGCACCGGTGGTCGATGTGGTGGTCGGCCCGCAAAGCTATCATCATCTGCCGCAACTGCTGGCCCGCGCGAAGAGCCACGGCCGTGCGCTGGAGACCGAATTCCCGGTCGACGACAAGTTCGGATTCCTGGCGCCGCCGAAGCCGGAAGCAATCCGCGCGCGCGGCATTTCATCCTTCGTCACCGTGCAGGAAGGCTGCGACAAGTTCTGCACGTTCTGCGTGGTGCCCTATACGCGCGGCGCGGAAGTGTCGCGCCCGGTCGCAAGGATCGTCGACGACGTGCTTCGGCTCGCCGACAACGGCGTGCGCGAAATCACTCTGATCGGACAGAACGTCAATGCCTATCACGGTGAAGGACCCGACGGACGGACGTGGTCGCTCGGCACCTTGCTGCATCGCCTCGCCGATATTCCCGGTATCGTTCGCCTGCGTTACTCGACCAGCCATCCCCGCGATGTCGAGGAGTCGCTGATCGCGGCTCATCGCGACCTGCCGGCCCTGATGCCGTTCGTGCACCTTCCCGTGCAGTCCGGTTCCGACCGGATTCTTGCCGCGATGAACCGCAAACATACCGCCGACGATTATCGCCGCATCATCGACCGGTTCCGCGCCGTACGGCAAGATATTGCATTTTCATCGGATTTTATCGTGGGTTTCCCCGGCGAGACCGAGGAAGATTTCGCCGCGACCCTCGCGCTGGTCCGGCAAATCGGCTACGCTGGCGCCTATTCGTTCAAGTATTCGCCGCGGCCCGGAACGCCGGCGGCGGACATGCGGGAGACGGTGTCAGCGGGTGAGATGGACGAGCGATTGGTGCGGCTCCAGGGATTGATCGACAGCCAGCAATCGGCCTTCAATGCGGCGACGATTGGCAACACCGTGGACCATCGAAAGCCTCGAGCGCTACAGCCTGCTTGGTGAACTCGCAGACCCGCCTCATGCGCGGCCCTCGCCACCTGCTTTTTCTCAAATGAACAGTTCTTCTCAAACGACGACGGGAGCCTGAACCCTTGCCAAAAAGCGCATCGGATTCGTCTTCGCTCGCTCCCAGCCGCAAACTCGACCGCGACATGCAAATCCCGCCTGAAACGCAGGTCGTGATCGACTTCGATGACAATCGCGCAGCCTCGGCGCTGGTCGGACCCTACGGACAAAACCTGGCGCTGATCGAGCGCCGGCTCGGCGTCGTGGTCGATTCGCGCGGCAATCACATCACCATCGCGGGATCGCGCGACGGCTGCGACGCCGCCCGCCGCGTGCTGGAGACCCTGTATGCCCAGGCGACCCAGGGTCACGACCTCGCCCAGGGCGATGTCGAGGGCGCGATCCGCGCCGTGATCGCCCAAGGTTCGCTGTTCGAATTCGACGCCAAAGCCGTGCGGTCGTCGTTCGAGACCATCAACCTGCGCAAGCGACCGGTGCGGGCGCGCACCGCCGCGCAGGACTCCTATATCCGCGCGCTCAAGCGCCACGAACTGGTGTTCGGCATCGGTCCGGCGGGCACCGGCAAGACCTGGCTCGCGGTAGCGCAGGCCGCGCAGTTGTTCGAACGCAAGGAAGTCGATCGCATTATCCTGTCGCGGCCCGCGGTCGAGGCCGGCGAGCGGCTCGGCTTCCTGCCCGGCGATCTGCGTGAGAAAGTCGATCCCTATCTGCGCCCGATCTATGATGCGCTGTACGACCTGATGGATTCGCGGATCGTCGAGCGCGCACTGCAGACCGGTGAAATCGAGATCGCGCCGCTCGCCTTCATGCGCGGTCGTACCCTGACCAACGCCGCAATCATCCTGGACGAAGCGCAGAACACCACTTCGATGCAGATGAAGATGTTTCTGACGCGGCTTGGCGAGAACAGCCGGATGATCATCACCGGCGATCCCTCCCAGGTCGATCTGCCGCACGGCCAGACTTCGGGTCTTGCCGAAGCCGCAAAATTGCTCGATGGCGTCGAGGGCATCGCCCAGGTGAAATTCACGGCCGAAGACGTGATCCGCCATGAACTGGTGGCACGAATCGTCGCCGCTTATGAAGGATTGCCGCAGCGGCCGGCAACCACCAAGCCTTGATGCGCAAACCTTCCGCCGAGAACGTGCTGGGGGCGATTTCCGGGCGCAAAAGAAGTTCTGGAGCGATGGCGCCGTTCGCCCTTCCCATTACCGAGGTTCTCGTTGTCGCCGATTGCTGGCAGACCGAACCCGACGCCGAAGCCGTGATCCATCGCGCCATTGGAACCGCGGCCGAGACCGTCAATGCAGGCCTCGGCGAAGCCGAGCTCGCGGTGATGCTGACCGACGACGCCGGCATCCGCACCCTGAACAGCAACTGGCGTGGCGTCGACAAGCCGACCAACGTGCTGTCGTTTCCGGCGTTGCAACCGACCGGCCCGGGCGGTCCCGACGATGCGCCGCGCATGCTCGGCGACATCGCCATCGCCTACGAAACGACGCGACAGGAAGCAGATGACGAGCAAAAGCCGTTCGATCATCATCTCAGCCATTTGGCGATTCATGGCTTCCTGCACTTGATCGGTTACGATCACGAAACCGACGACGACGCCGAGGCGATGGAAACTCTCGAGCAGGAGATCCTGGCGCAACTCGGCATTCCCGATCCCTATGCGGATCGGGAGCGGATGGACTGAGATGGCGGATTCAGAGCCGACCCACGACAATCCGCGCAACACGCGCAACCTGCCGGCCGTGGTGCAGGAGGGCGAAGTGCTGCGTCCGGCCGCCGATAACTGGCTGATCCGCGCGATCCGCACGCTGTTCGGATGGAAGCCGGGGTCGGTCCGCGACGACCTGCAGGTCGTGCTCGATGCAAGCACGCCCGACGAAGTGGGTTTTTCGGCCACCGAGCGCACCATGTTGCGCAACATCCTTGGCCTGCATGAACGGCGCATCGCCGACGTGATGATCCATCGCGCCGACATCGTCGCGGTGAAGCGCGACATTCCGCTCGGCGAACTGATGAGCCTGTTCGAAAGCGCGGCGCATTCGCGTCTGGTGGTCTACAACGAAACCCTCGACGATCCCGAAGGCATCGTTCACATCCGCGACCTGCTTGCGTTCATGACCGCAAGAGCACGCGCGATCGATGCAGGCAAGACCAAACGCAAGAAGCCTTTGCCCGCCGGCCTCGATTTGCGCGCGGTCGATCTCGCGCTGCCGCTCGCGGACGCCAACATCATCCGCAAACTGCTTTTTGTGCCGCCCTCGATGCGGGCGATCGATCTGCTGGCGCAGATGCAAGCCTCGCGCATCCATTTGGCGCTGGTGGTGGACGAATATGGCGGAACCGACGGCCTGGTGTCGATCGAGGACATCGTCGAACAGATTGTCGGCGAGATCGACGACGAGCACGACAGCGACGAACCGCCGGCGATCGTGCGGCAGGCGGATAATTCCTTCATCGCCGACGCGCGCGCCAGCCTCGACGACGTCCGTTCCGTGATCGGCGAGGAGTTCGTTACCGGCGAAGCCGGAGAGGAAGTCCAGACACTCGGCGGCTATCTCGTGACCCATGTCGGCCGCCTGCCGGTGCGCGGCGAAGTCATTTCGGGCCCTGGCAATTTCGAAATCGAGGTGCTCGATGCCGATCCGAGGCGGGTCAAGCGCCTGCGCATCGCCACGCGCAAGGAACGCCCTGCAGTGCGCGCTCAGCGCGAACCCCGTCGCCGCGAAGCCTCGCCCGAGGCAGGTCACCCGCAGGCCAATGACAATGTGAGCCCGCCGCCCGGCGATGGAGCCGGTTCGCAGTGAATCTCGCGGCCAAACTCCGCGCCGCCGGTCTTGCGATCATCCTGTCTTGGGGATGGAAGCGCGCCGCTATTGCGATCGCCGCGGGGGCGTTGTCGGCGCTGGCGATGGCGCCGTTCAATGCATGGCCGGTGCTGTTCCTGACTTTTCCGGTCATGGTCTGGCTGATCGACGGCGCTGCCGCGGGACGCCGGCGCGGCGTGCCGGCGGCGGCGATGGCCGGCTGGTGGTTCGGGCTCGGCTATTTCGTGCCGGGACTGTACTGGATCGGCTACGCGTTCCTGGTCGATGCCCCCACATTCGCGTGGCTGATGCCGTTCGCCGTGCTCGGCCTGCCGGCTTATCTGGCGCTGTTCACCGCACTCGGCTTCGCGCTGGCGCGCCTGATATGGACCAGGGATGCTTCGCGGGTGATCGCGCTTGCCGTCGGTCTGACGTTAAGCGAATGGCTGCGCGGGCATGCGCTCACGGGTTTTCCATGGAATGCGTTCGGCTACGCACTGACCGAACCGTTGGCGCTGGCGCAGACGGCGTCGCTGATCGGGCTGTGGGGCCTGACATTTCTCAGCGTCGCGATCTTCGCCAGCCCGGCCGTGTTGATCGATGGAAAGTCGCGCGGGCGCAGACCCTGGATCGCGCCGGCGACAGCCCTGCTGCTGCTGGTGGCGATGGGCATTTTCGGCGGCGTTCGCTTGACGCTGCAGCCCACCACAACGGTTGCAAGCGTCAAGCTGCGGATCATGCAGCCCAATCTGCAGCAGGATGTCAGATTCAATTATGCCGCCAAGGCGGAGGTGATGCAAAAATATCTGACGCTGTCGGATCGCGCCTCCGGACCTCAATCCACCGGCGTGCGCGACGTCGGCATTTTGATCTGGCCTGAATCGGCGTTCCCGTTTTTCCTGACGCGCGAAGCCGATGCGATGGCAGAGATCGCCGAGCTGTTGCCAAAGGGCACCATCCTGCTTACCGGCTCGGTGCGCGCGCCGGATCTGCCGCCCGGCACGAAAATCACACGCGCCTACAATTCGATCTACGCCATCGACCATGACGGCAGTGTACTGTCGATTTACGACAAGCTGCATCTGGTTCCATTCGGCGAGTATCTGCCGTTCCAGGACTGGATGGAAAAACTCGGCTTCGTGCAGCTCACCAAGGTTCAGGGCGGATTTATTCCGGGCGCGCGTCGCCGCACGATAGAGATACCGAATGCACCGCGCGCACTACCTTTGATATGCTATGAGGCTATATTTCCCGGGGACATTGCGGTGCGAGACGACCGTCCGGGCTGGATCGTCAACCTGACCAATGATGGCTGGTTCGGAATCTCAACCGGCCCGTATCAGCATCTGCAGCAGGCGCGCCTGCGCGCGATCGAAGAAGGGCTGCCCGTGGTTCGTGCAGCAAACACAGGTATTTCCGCTGTGATCGATCCGTTGGGGCGGATCGTTTCACGACTCGGTCTCGGCGTCGAAGGCGTGCTGGATTCCAACCTGCCGTCGGCGATTGCACCGACCATTTACGCACGCGCCGGCGACATTCCCGCAGCCATCATCGCCGCCGCCGCCTTGATTTTCATCATTCGGCGGCGCGTCGCGAAGCGAGCTTCCTGATTTCCGATAATGCCGCTTCACGTTTGATAGGGTGGAGGTAGAAATATCGGCTACGGGAAATCACTAGTTGACAGATCGGCTATGCCATTCGCATTCTGCGCCCCGCCTCGAGGATGGATCCCATCCGCCTCATTCGCTCAAATTGTCTGCAATCCTTTACCAACTCTCCGAGCAGTATTTGACGGTATTGGCGGGTGGGGCATACAACGCTTTCGTTATGCCTCACCACCAGCGCGCGTAATCCCAAGGAGTGTTGGATATGTCGACCAAAGCGCCCAACCCTGTTGACAAATATGTCGGCAGCCGTGTGCGTATGCGCCGCATCATGCTGGGCATGAGCCAGGAAAAACTCGGCGAAGCGCTGGGCCTCACGTTCCAGCAGGTTCAGAAATACGAAAAAGGCACCAATCGGGTCGGAGCGAGTCGGCTTCAGCAAATTTCCGAAATACTTCAGGTGCCTGTATCGTTTTTGTTCGAGGGAGGACCTAGCGGCGCCGCGAGCGCAGGAGGCTTCAGCGAAGGTACGTCACCGGCTTACGTTTCCGATTTTCTCGCCACCTCGGAGGGCCTGGCGCTGACCCGTGCGTTCACGCGCATCAGCGATGCCAAGCTTCGGCGCAGCATTGTCGAGATGGTCGAACAGATCGCCGTGCGCGAGGGACCTGACAAGCGCTGAGGTGGGTAATCGCCGCCGAGGCGGAAATTGGCGCATCTGCGTGCGCCAGAACTGCGACAAAATTGACGCATCCAGCAACAATCCGCGCTGGACGAGCGAACCCTGAAATCAGTACAACCACTGGGCGAGTAAGGTTCCGGGTCTGCGCCCTCTACTGTCGCCGACCCGGCATCGATATGCCGAAGACGCTTCCGCAGATGTACAATTGCACATCCGGCAACAAGGATGATTGAATTCCTATGAAGGCGACAACATGCTGACGAACGCGTCCTCAAACCCTTTCGATTCCGCAGCTATCCTCGACGGCATCCGCCGTTGGGTTGAAATCGAGACCCCGACGGAAGCGCCCGACCAGGTCAACCAGCTGGTGACCATGGTCGCGGACGGCTATCGCGATTTGCCCGTCACCATCGAGCGCGTTGCAGGCCACAGCGGTTGCGGCGATCATATCCTGGCGCGTTCGTCGTGGGGCCAGGAGGCGCCGGGAATCCTGGTACTGAGCCATCTCGATACGGTTCATCCGATCGGATTCATCGAACGACTGCCGTTTAGAATCGAGGGCGACAGCGCTTTCGGTCCTGGCATCTATGACATGAAGGGCGGAGCCTATCTCGCTTACCATGCGTTCCGGCAGCTTTGCGCCACGGCTGAGCGTTCGGCCCTTGGCGTCACCCAGCTCTACGTTTCGGATGAAGAGATCGGCAGCCCGACGTCGCGCGCGCTGATCGAGGCCGAGGGACGCAAGGCAAAATATGTGCTGGTCACCGAGCCCGCCCGCGACGGCGGAAAAATCGTCACCGGACGCAAGGGCGTCGCGCACTTCGAGATTTTCGTACGCGGCGTCCCCGCCCACGCCGGCGCGCGGCCGCAGGATGGCCGCAGCGCGATACGCGAACTTGCAAACGTCATTCAAACGCTGGAGGCCTTGACCGACATCAAGCGCGGCGTAACCGTCAATGTCGGTGTTGTCAGGGGCGGCACCCGGCCGAACGTCATTCCGGAGGAAGCCTATGCCGAGGTCGATCTTCGCGTTCAAACCATCGCGGATGCCGACGATCTGGTGCCGAGAATCCTCAACCTGAAATCAGGGACCGAAGGCGTCAGCGTCAAGGTCGTCGGCGAGTTGAACCGCCCGCCTTACGAGAAGGGCAATGCCGGCGCCGCCCTGTTCGAACACGCCAAAACGCTGGCCGCGGAAATCGGCTTCGATCTGGTGGATACATTCACCGGCGGCGGCTCCGACGGCAATTTCACGGCACCTCATACGGCGACACTCGATGGCCTCGGCGTCGACGGCCAGGGCGCGCATACCCATTACGAGCAGATGTATATTTCGTCGATCGAGCCGAGGGCGCGGCTGTTGCACCGGCTGTATCAGACGCTGCGATGAGTGTCGCAGCCCGCGATCCCACCGATCGCGATGCATCGTCCGACGATGGCGCTGCCGATCATGCCCGCGGTTCGTTTTTCGGACGGCGCAAGGGCCACAAGCTTCGTTTCCACCAGGCCGACCTGATCGAACGCTTGCTGCCGCGCCTTTCGCTCGACATCGCCAGCCCCAGCCCGCCCGATCTGGCTGACCTGTTCGATGCGCCGGTCGACGATATCAGACTCGAAATCGGCTTCGGCGGCGGCGAACATCTGATCGCGGAAGCGCTCGCCTTTCCGAAAATCGGCTTCATCGGCTGCGAGCCCTACGTCAACGGCATGGCCAAGATTCTGGCGCAGATCGAAGCGCATGCCATCGGCAACATCCGGCTGTTCGCAGGCGATGCCGCCGAGCTGCTGGCATGGGCGCCACCACGCTCGCTGGCGCGGATCGATCTCATTCACCCCGATCCGTGGCCGAAGCGGCGGCACTGGAAGCGGCGCTTCGTGCAGGACGCAACCGTCGCCGCCATGGCACGCGTCCTAAGGCCGGACGGCGAGTTTCGCTTCGTCAGCGACATCGCGGACTACTGCGCATGGACGCTGGCGCATCTTTCACGCTCGCGCGATTTCGTCTGGACCGCGGAGCGTGCCTCCGACTGGCGCCTGCCATGGGCCGATTACACCATGACGCGATACGGACGCAAAGCCGAACGCGAAGGCCGCGATGCGGCGTATCTGCGATTCCGACGCGTCGAATGATATGGGGGAACTCACCACCGTCATTCCGGGGCGATGCAAAGCATCGAACCTCAGATGTGCGATTGCGCATCGGGGAATCTCGAGATTCCGGGTTCGCGCTGACGCGCGCCCCGGAATGACATCCTATT
>WNFO01004362.1_pt1 | contig 20225 bp, 18 predicted proteins | sample 5400251 | NCBI WGS metagenome assembly WNFO01 (sample SAMN13153354, study PRJNA577476) | soil metagenome | isolation source: 100 cm saprolite under Madrone tree | place: USA:California | collected 2016-06-14
GCTGACCGGAGAAATTGAAGTCGACGGGCACGCAGCTAGGCCCTCACCCCGTCCCTCTCCCAAAGGGAGAGGGAGACTCAGCAAGATTTGCCATCGAATTCTTGACGCATTGCGTTCAGCGGGCACAAGCTATGTTGGCTGAGTCGCCGATGCGGCGCGTAGCGCAGACTAACACCAACTTCCAATTTTCAACCGGCGTGTGCTCGACGGTGAGATGACTGACCAGATAAGCGAGGCGTTTAGTCTCCGCCCCTTGCCCGACCGTGAAGCGCTGATTCAAGTAATAAGGCGGAATGGACTGATAATTGAGAGTAACGCGCACGGAAACCGCGCCGCGCGTCTGGTCGTTAATCGGAATCCTGTACATGATTCTATCAACTCCGTGAGCGCCCGAGGCGTTGATGTAATCAGCATCACGTTCCGCGTCGCCGTGCGGCCTCGTGATCTCGGCGAAAGGTCCGTCCACTCGCCAACCTTTCGGGAGCAAGCGATTGTTCTTTACTGGACGATCAAGTCCGACGAAGCTGGTGGTGATCTTCCCTTCCGTATCGGCCATCAGCTCTTCGTAAATCTGAGCCTGGTTTTCCTCGGTGATAATTTGATAGTGCGGCTGGAAGACTTGCTTCCGCGTGGACGGATCATAGAAGAATTCCGTCGGCAGAACTTCGTCGCTGGCGCCTCTGACGATCGCGCCGACGCTGTTGGTCCGGCCCGATGCCCAAGTCACGTTTCCTTTTTCGTCCAGCACTTCGAACGTGATAAATGCGCGACGAAAAGCTACGCCTGAGGGCAAGCCGTGGCCCGCGAGATTTTCAACTTCAACCATCGCCTCAAAGAATTTGTCTTTTCGATCGAGCGAGGTGACAGAGATCTTCGCCGTCTGGTTTTTCGCCAGATAGCTGCTCGAGTTTTGCGCTGTCTCCAGACCAAGCGCGCTCTGGTCGAACATGTAATCCGCGGTTCTGATTCCCAGGATCTGCGGAAATTGCTGGAACATCATCAAGCCAAACTCGTTCAGACCAACCAGCGTATGACGTGAATACGGATCGCGTATGCGCAGCATGATCTCTTTGTCAGGCGCACGATAATCGGTATAGGGATAATTGTTATCTTCGATGTTGGCGATACGGGAGACGATTTTACGACCTTGAAAATCTGCCGGCATGTGACAATCCTGGCAGGTGCGAGCGGCCGCTCGATTGATCGGCTCGCGCTCGTTTTGATAGATGCTGTTCTGCCATTCAGGATAAGTCATCTGCTCATGAAATTCTTTCGGCTTGCCGTTCTTATCCACTACTTGCTTTCCTTGCTTATCGAAAACGGGGAGGATTACCGTGTGACAACTCCCGCACAACGCGGATGATTTAATGTGGTCAGCAAACCGCGGAGTTATGCCCATTGCGTTCTTCATCGGCACGGTAGCAAGTTGATCGTAAGGTCCGTTAACAGCGTTCGCGGGATCAAGTTTGAACTGGCCGGTGAAAGTCGCCGGCGTTCCCAGGCCTTCCTTCGCGATTCGATGACAGGCATCGCACGAGACGCCATCGCGCGCGAGCGCGCCGTACTTGCCATCGGGATCGTCCGGCAAAGCGAAAACCATGCTGTGTTTGAAGGGCTGATTCCTGTCCAGCTCCACTTGTCGCTGGCCCATTACCCCATGACACCGATAGCAGGTATTGTCGAAGAATTCCGTGCGCGAAGGATAGAGCGTCTTTTCGGATTCGAGCTGCGCGTGAAAGATCGGATCGCGGCCGGCCAGGCCCATCATCGAGGCGCGCCACTCAGTGTACGGCGAAAGGTTGATCGGCTTCTGATTCGATTCGCCAAACGGATAGAGCATGTCATCGTTGGTGGCGGAGTGACAGCCCATGCACTGGCTGGAAGTAAGGAAGCCATTCGGGCCGCCCGCATTTGGAACAACGTGATCGAAACTTTCTCCGGGAAATGGCTTTAGCTGCTGCGCGGTAACATCGGGCATGCTCTTGAGTAGATTCAGCAAGTTCGGATTCGGTGAAGTTTGCGGAGTAGCGAAAGCGCTCCTGGCAATCGCCGGCGTTCGCGCAATCCTCGAGTGCATATCCTCCTTCTCCGGCGGCAGCGGCAACATCGTGGGCATTTCGACGTTGAAAGAGATAGGAGAGCCCTCGACATTCTTAACCGTACTGAAGGTTGATTCTTTTTCCGCCGAAGCATGGCATCGCAGGCAATATAATCCGAAACCTGAATCGGGATAATCGATCGACGGATTGGCGGGCGCGTAGTTGGGCGCATGATATGACCAGTACCAGCCGTCAAACACCGCCTTCTTGTCTTTGACCATTACTGTCCAGCCAGTCAGTTTGGCGTCCTGTCTGGCGGGCGAGGGAAACATTTCCTTCACGATCATCGCACCGTCGGGAATCTCCCCCTCGCGATTGCGGAATTTCAGCCACTCCCAAACCTGCGATGAATAGAAGACCTTGACCGCGTCGTGCGTGCCGTACGACAGACCTCCAATGAATGGTCCCGTATTGCGTATCTCTGAATCAGCCACCCAGCTTTTGTAACAGCCCTGATCGAGAAAAGCGTAAAGCAGCTTTTCAAATTTCTTGGTGCCGGTGTCGCTGGCGTTCGGAAGTGGAAACGCGATGTCGCACCTCGTCGGCGGAGCGGGCGTTTGGTTGGTTTGCTGTGTTTGGCCGATCGTCGAGAAACGGTCATCCAGGCTCAGATGAAGTACGAGGAAGAAAAGGAAAAGAGGGACTCGATATTTCATCGGTATAATTTGCAGTTATGATCGCACTTAAAAGGCATCGAGCTAAGAGCGTCGTTGCTTCAAAAATCGCGGCTGAATACTAAACCAGAAAGTGCTATCTGAGAAAGAGACTGCGAAGAAAAACGCGAAAGATTTACTTGCACGATAATGTGACGGATGGCAAGATTGCGCCCTATCTGAAAATATTAGCGGGCCGCACGGGGACGACGCCTGCCAATGATCGCCTATGGACTATACATTTTGGTTGGGACATATTTCCGGGCATCTCGCGTCCGTTCTCACCATGGTCGCGTATCTCTTAAAGGACATTCTTTGGCTGCGTCTGCTCACGATTCTTTCTTGTTTTGCCGGAATTGCTTTCAACTATTTTGTGCCGGCAACTCCGCTCTGGACCATTATCTATTGGAACGTTTTGTTTGCCGCCATCAACATAGTCCAATGTGCCATTATCATTCGCGAACGCAGCGGCATTCAGTTCACAGACGAAGAGAAAGAGCTGCACGAAACGCTTTTCAAGAACTTCGCGCCGTTCGAATTTATGAAATTGATGCGCATCGGAGAGTGGCGGACAGCCAAGCCGGGTCAGGTACTCACCACCGAAGGCCAGCCATTAGCCGAAGTTATGCTGATCTACGACGGGCGTCTCGGGGTCGAAACTAATGGCAAAGAAGTCGCCCAGTTGCAGGATGGAAACTTTATCGGCGAGGTCAGTTTCATCAGTGGCGGCGCCGCGACCGCGACCGTGCGCGCATCGGAGCCAACGCGGTACGTAAGTTGGTCAAAGAAAGAAATCGAGAAACTTCTGAATCGTAATCCCAGCATGAAATTCGCAATGCAGGCCGTATTCAGCACCGACCTGAGCAAGAAGCTGGCGCGCCGCGCGCCTACCTTTCAAGGCAAGATACATCTTCCGTCCTAGCCGATGAGACCAAAGAACAATCGTCCGAGACGCGGTAGGCACGCCTCCGGCGTGCAGCGCGCCAGAGGCGCGCGTACCCGGGTCGGAGTCGACACCGGCGGCACCTTCACTGATTTTGTTTTTGAAGCCGAAGGGGAGCTGCGGATTTTCAAGCTGGCCTCGACTCCCGACGATCCTTCGCGCGCGATTATCGAAGGTCTGAGACGAATCGCTGCGGAGACGGGTTCGCGCCTAAGCGAAATTGAAGTTGTACATGGAACGACGGTGGGAACCAATGCGCTGTTGCAACGGCGCGGCGCGCGCACCGCATTAGTGACGACCGCGGGATTCGAAGATGTGATCGAGATTGGTCGTCAAGCGCGGCCCGAGCTTTACAACCTGAACGCGGTCAAGCCGCCACCGTTGGTTCCGAGTGAATTGAGATTTGGAGTCGGTGAGCGGGTGGCGGCTTCGGGCCAAGTCCTTGAGGCGCTGAGTGATACGGAAATTAAGGGGTTGGTTGAGAAGCTTCGACAGGCTGGATGTGAATCGATCGCCGTCTCGTTGCTCTTTTCCTTTGCTCGTCCCAATCACGAACAACGAGTAGCGAAAGCGCTGAGAAATTTAAGTCTGCCGCTTTCAATCTCGCATCAAATCCTTCCTGAATATCGCGAGTACGAACGAACTTCGACGGTCGCGGTCAATGCTTATCTCCAACCGTTGATGAGCCGCTATCTCGCGCGGCTGAGCGAGAGCGCCGCCGAAGAAACCAAAGTTCAAAGGCCAAAGGCCAAAGATCAAAGATCATCTTTTCGTTTGCGCGTCATGCAATCATCCGGCGGCAGCATCTCCGCTGCCGCCGCCGCCGAAGAACCGGTGCGCACTATTCTCTCCGGCCCGGCGGGTGGCGTTGTGGGCGCCTTGCGGGCGGCGCTGAGAGCCGGTTTTGAAAACATTATTACCTTCGATATGGGCGGCACATCGACGGACGTCGCCTTGTGCGATCGCCACGGCATGCGTTTGACTAACGAGGCAATCGTCGCGGGCGTCCCAGTGGCCGTCCCAATGATGGACGTTCATACCGTCGGCGCCGGCGGTGGATCGATTGCGCGCGTCGATGAAGGTGGATCGTTACGCGTGGGCCCGGAATCTGCCGGAGCTGATCCTGGTCCTGCCTGCTATGGCAAGTCGTTTCTGTCGACGGTCACAGATGCGCACGTGGTGCTCGGTCATTTTCCAGGCGCTGCGTTGCTCGGCGGCGAATTCAAACTCGATGAAAAGCGGGCGCGGACCGCTCTCGACATGCTCGCTGCGGAAATGAGCAGAGCCGCGCAAAGAAAAGTGAGCGCGATCGATGCTGCTCAAGGTGTGCTCGATGTCGTGACGACGAACATGGAACGCGCGCTGCGCCACATCTCAGTCGAGCGCGGCTTCGACCCACGCGAATTCACGTTGCTTCCCTTCGGTGGCGCGGGAGGCTTGCACGCTATAACGTTGGCGCGGGCACTGCAAATTCCTCGCGTGCTCTTGCCTTCTTCGCCTGGAGCACTGTCGGCAATTGGCGTTGTGACTGCCGACGTCGTTAAAGACCAAAGCCGCACTCTAATGCTCGAAGCGTCGCGCGGCGTCGCGCCAAAACTTGAGCGCGTGTTTCAGGATATGGAAAAACAGGCGCACGCCATTCTCCGACGTGAAGGGTTGGAAGACTCGAAACAGCGTCACGAACGATCTCTGGCCGCGCGCTACCAGGGCCAGTCGTTCGAACTCCACATCAACCAAACGCGCGGTGACATCGCGACGGCCTTTCATCGCGCGCATCGCGCACGTTACGGCTATGCACAGGAAAAGAACATCGTCGAGATTGTGAGCGCGCGCGTGCGTTCGATCGGCATGGTCGAAAAACTGAAGGCTCGTCGTTCAAGCGCTCCGTCGTCAAAGAGTTTTGCTAACCCGCATGATTTCGCAGAAACATATTTCGATCGAAAGAAATTGCGCGTCGCTGTTTATCGGCGGGAAGAGCTTCCCGTCGGCTCCAAATTGCGTGCGCCCTGCATTCTGACGGAGTATTCGGCAACCACGTTGGTTCCCGATGCAACCAGAGCGGAACTGGATTCTTATGGAAATTTGACAATCGATCTCAGGAAATCGTCAGCATGATTTTTGAGATCAACTTAGGTAACCTCATGGTCGGGAAGGATGGCTTGCCCCCGCTGTTCTTTGTTGGCTAACCACAATGACAAGGGATCAAGCGGGGGCAAGCCACCCTTCCTGACCATGCGGTTGCTAGACTTGAGTACTCGCCGGCAACGTTTTTTTTGATGAGGTAATGAAGAAATTCGATCCTACAACGCTTGAAATCTATCGCGCGCTCTACACTTCAGTAGCGGAAGAGATGGGCGTCGCGCTGCGGCGCACGGCGTTCTCGCCGAACATCAAAGAGCGGCGAGATTATTCGTGCGCAGTTTTCGATTCATCGGGCCACGTGATCGCGCAAGGCGATCACATGCCGGTACATCTCGGTTCGATGCCGATGGCTGTCGCCGCGGCTTTGCGCGCAGTTGAGATCGGCCCGGGCGACGTGGTCGCGTTGAACGACCCGTTTGCCGGCGGCACGCATCTCCCGGATGTAACGTTGGTGACGGGAGTGTTCGGCAAGACAGCAGGCGGCAGACGGCGGACGGCAGGAAAGAAGAAGCGCTCTCCTGCGTCCCGGCTCCCGCCTCCTGCCTCCTGTCTTTTCTTCGTCGCCAACCGAGCCCACCACGCCGACATCGGCGGCGCGACGCCGGGTTCGATGGGTCTGGCGACCGACATTTATGGTGAAGGCGTGCGTATTCCCCCAATCCATTTGGCGCGCGGCGGCGAAATTTGCGATGACGTGATGAAGTTGATTCTCGCGAACGTGCGCAGCAACAAAGAACGGCAAGCGGATTTTGAAGCTCAGATTGGATCGCTTAAGACTGGAGAGGCGCGTCTGCTCGAAATTGTCGCACGTCGGGGCGCGAAGGAAGCAGGCAACTACGCAGCGCATTTGATCTCGTATTCATGGCGCATGATGCGTCACGCCATCAAGGCGATTCCTGATGGTAGCTACGAGGCCGAAGACGCGCTCGATGACGACGGCATCAAGGAAAGTGAAATTCCGATTCGCGTGCGCATAACGATCAGAGGCGATCGCGCGTTGGTTGATTTTACCGGCAGCGCACTGCAGGTGGCCGGCGCGATTAATGCCGTCGAAGCAATCACAGTCTCGGCAGTCTCGTACTGCTTCCGCTGCCTGGTCGGCGCCGATGTGCCGGCCAGCGCAGGGCTGATGGAGCCAATTGAAGTTGTCGCGCCGAAGGGAACGATCGTCAATGCCAATCATCCGGCGTCAGTTGCCGGTGGAAACGTAGAGACGTCGCAGCGCATCGTCGACACAGTATTCAAAGCCCTGGCGCAAGCGATTCCCGAACGCGTTCCGGCTGCGAGCCAGGGCACGATGAACAACTTGACGATTGGCGGCATCGATCCGCGCACGGGCGCAGAATTCTCTTACTACGAAACTGTCGCCGGCGGCATGGGCGCGCGGCCTTCGCTTGACGGCATGAGCGCCACGCATACGCACATGACTAATAGCTTGAATACACCTGCTGAGGCGCTGGAGTATGCTTATCCCCTGCGCGTGCGGCAATATCGTATCCGCGAAAGTTCGGGCGGAATCGGCAAGTACAAAGGAGGCGATGGAGCCATTCGCGAGATCGAAGTACTGGCGCCCGCCCGCATGTCCTTACTCTCTGATCGTCGCAAGCGCGCGCCTTATGGATTGCACGGCGGCGCAGACGGCAAACGCGGCCGCGCCTTTATCATTCGCACCGATGGAAGCGAGGAAGAGCTAACTTCAAAAGGAAGCTGGCAAGTGGAAGCGGGCGATCGTGTGCGCATCGAAACGCCCGGCGGCGGTGGTTTTGGGCGGCCGTTACAGAACCGCGAGCGGTAGCGACCGGCCCTCCTCTTTATTGAAGAGCCTGTCCTGTGAACAATAGAGGCCGGTCGCTACCGCTCGCGGTTCTGTAACGGTGCGTTTTGGAAAATGAACGACTTGGATTAGACTGCGCCGTTCGGCAAATCAGAATCGGATCTACGTGATCGAAAATTCATGAACACTTCAGCAACGATGATCAGAAGTATTGAGCCAGATGAAAACGAAGTGCCGGCTCGCAAAGAACATCCAGGAACCGCGCGCGCGGGTTGGATTGAAGTAATCGTCGGCTCGATGTTTTCAGGCAAATCCGAAGAACTGATTCGCCGTTTGCGGCGCGCGAAAATTGCGCGACAGAAGATCCAGGTGTTCAAGCCTGAGATCGATTCGCGCTTTTCCGATAATCACATCGTCTCGCACTCTGAAATAAAGCACGAATCAGCCAACGTGCGGACCTCGGCAGATGAGGGTCAATTCTTCGACAACGAACTAATCGCCATCTCCAACGAACTTGCCGAACGCGGAGTGCGCGTGATCATCGCCGGATTGGATCAGGACTACACCGGCAAGCCCTGGGAGCCGATGCCGCAATTGCTCGCTGTGGCCGAGTACATCACCAAAACCCACGCGATTTGCGTAAAGTGCGGCCAGCCCGCGAACTATTCGCAACGCATCTTCGAATCCGAAGAGCGCGTCGCGGTGGGTGCTGCCGGGATGTACGAAGCACGTTGTCGCCAGTGCTTTGTTCCGCACGCCGACGCGCCGACCATTCATCCTGACTATTAATGGCAGTGAATTAACCGATCGTAATCGGAAACGGCAGGAAGCAAAGCGCGAACACGATTAGTGTGATGACGCCGATGATCGTTCGGGCGAGGCCCAGCGGCTCCATTTGTTCCGGTTGTGGATGGCGCACGCGCAGCATCACGGCGAGCAGCACAACATAAAGAATCATAACCGGACTTCTAAACCACAGCCAGCCGAAGACTGTGGTTATCAACATCAGTACGAAGGCAACGCGGCCGATCCACCAATGCGCCCGCTGGCCAAACAGCGCGAAAGTTCCGTGTCCGCCATCGAGTTGGCCCACCGGCATCAGGTTCAAAGCCGTCACTAACGAGCCGACCCAGGCCGCCAGATAAAAAGAGTTCACCACCGAGTTATCCAGATTGATTCTGAACACTCGTGCGATCAAGCGAAACAGCAGTGGGTCGTTGAAAGTCAGTTCAGGCACGTCGCCGGGCGGAATGTTCAGGTGATGTGCTGTCAGGACGCCGGCGAACGCAATCGGCACAATCAATATGAAACCTGCTAATGGCCCCGCGAGTCCGATGTCGAACAACGCCCGGCGCGAGGGCACCGGCGATTTCATCCTGATGAATGCGCCGAAGGTTCCGGGAATCAAAAGCGGTGGTTGAGGAATAAAGAACGGCAAGGTCGCATCGACGCCGTAATAACGACAAAAAAGATAATGGCCCGATTCGTGCGCCGCCAGAATCGCGAGCAACGAACCAGAAAAGATCAAGCCCCGTCCGAGGAAATACGGATGCGCAAACGAGTACGATAACAATCCCCAAATCGCCGATAAGTAATAGCGTGGGATCATGAAAAGAATTCCGATCAAGCCGGCACCGCTATCAGTTTCCGCACCATGGTCGATATCCGGTCCTGCCATCATGATTCCGCATATCGTCGTCGTTCCGGCTGTGATTAGAAACAGTGCCGCGTGCAGCATCCACTGTCGCGCGGTTGGCCTTGCAATACGGCGCGAACCAATTTCCCTTGCCTCGGGGAGATGGGAGAGTTTTTCGGCTAATTCAGACATGTATCAATCGCAACGAGCAGGAAAGTTAGAATAGATGCGGTGGTATGAGGTTGCAAATGCAGCCAACGTGAACGGGATTTATCATCGTGGTAAGAAGGAGATGCTGGTAATGCTTGTCGCTCTGTCGCGACTTCCCAAAACAGCCCTTAAGCTTCGCTATCTTCCTCGCCGTTTCCTTCGTGCGCGTGCAGTTCCTTTCCCGGCTTGAAACGAATTGTCTTGCCCGTAGGAATCGCGACCTCCTGGCCCGTACGCGGATTTCGTCCGACACCGCGCTTGCGCGGCTTTACGATAAAGACGCCAAAACCCCGCAGCTCGATGCGTTCACCACGGGCCAGCGCTTCCTTCATCGAATGAAAGAGCGCGTCCACGGCTTGTTCCGCCTTCAATTTCGGGATGCCGGTTTCGTCGGCAAGACGATTGACGATATCAAGTTTGATCACGAACCTAGCCTCCAATGGTGTCGATCGATAGCTGACGATTCGGGAGGAGAATTCTTCTTTGAACCGCGTGTCGTGGATGATAGAAAGCGGCGATGATAACTGTCAAGCTTTGGTAGGAATAGAGATCGTTTGACAAGGCCAGCAAACGACGGATAACCTCGATGCGATGGAAGTGATCCCTTAGGTACGCATCGCTTCCAAGGTGCTGGCTTCGATCAAAGACCGACTGATGACGATGGCACGCTGGAAGCGATGCGTACCCAGGATTTTCCAAGACGAAACCTATGTTTGGAAAACGATTCAACCAACCGCCGCCGTTCGGCACCGTCGACGCTGACGACGATCGCGACATCGAAGTGTATCGTCCCCGGGAAGCGGCGCGAAAGCACTTGTGGCAGGAATCACGTTTACTGGTTCGCGATCTGATTTTCGCGCTAATGCTGCTGGCGCTGGTGATGGTGTTCATCATCCAACCCGTCAAGGTCGAAGGCACGTCGATGCTGCCTTACCTGCATGACGGCGAGCGCATCTTTGTCAACAAGCTGATCTATTACGACGATTATCGCTGGGCGCCAAAGGTCTATCGCGGCGACATTGTAGTGTTCTGGTTTCCCGACGATCCTTCCAAGAGTTATATCAAGCGGGTCATCGGTTTGCCGGGCGACACGGTCGAAGTGCACGAGGGCCATGTGCGCGTGAACGGTATCGATCTGGATGAGTCATATCTGAATCAGCAATTGAACATGTCACACGCTAGCCGGCCGCCGACTTACGTCAAGCCGGGATATTATTTCGTCATGGGCGACAATCGGGACAACTCGAGCGACTCGCGCATCTGGGGCCTGGTGCCGAAGAAATACATCTATGGCAAAGCGTTGTTTCGCTATTGGCCCCTAAACAACGCTACCGTAATTTCGCATCCGAACAATGACGGGATTCCACCGGGTTCAGGTTATCGACGCGATGCATTCAGTGCACCTGATTTGGATGAGCGGTGAAGTAGCATAGACTTCAGTCTGTGATTGTGAAGTCAGCTACTCGAACTAAAAACACAGACCGAGATCTGTATCACGTTTATGACTGACTGGCTGCGATTGATCGCGATGATTTTTTACGCACCGTTGCGCGGGATGCGCGAAGTGCGTGATCGCGGCGCGCTGATGCCGGCGATTATTTGCGCTTATCTTTCACAGGTTCTTTACCTGTTCGCAATTCAATGGCTCGCCGGTAACAGGGCCCTTCTCGTTCGTCCGCAGGTAATTGGCGGCAACTTTTTTCACGCGGCGACGTCCATTTTGCCGTATGCCGTCGTGTTCGTCCCGCTGTTCGCTTTGGTGGCGAACTTGTTCGACCGGCGTGGCAGCTTTGGTCTGGTGCTGCAACAGGAATACGCCTCGTTGGGTTCAGTAATCTTTTACGCGCTGATGGCTGCCAATCTGGTCGCGATCCTGATTTCAATCTTCTTTCATTTTAGCGGCGTGCAGGCTGCTTACGTGGCCAGCTCGATGCAATCGGCGGAGCAGATCAAGTCGCTGCTCAAGCTGCCGATGGAAGTGCAGCAAGAGTTGGACAGAGAGTTGCGCGATCCGGTGTTTGTGGCCGGCAGCCTCTTTCGCACGGTCAAAATAGCAATTTTCACAATTGGCGCGCTCGAATCCGTGCGCAAGGTTTTTCGGCTTTCCTTCTTGCGCTCGATCGCCGTCGTCTCGTTGGGATATGCCGCGGCGTTGTTGCTCTCGCCGATTTGGTTGTTGCTGTTCACCAGAATTATCGGCTCGCCGTTTCTCCTCCTAATGCTTTTCTTCTTATTGCGCGGTTACTTCAGCGGTATCGTCAGCAATCAACGCGCGCGGGCGGCTTTCAAACAGAACCTGGAAGCCGCTACGATCAATCCGCGTGATTCATCCGCGCATTACAATCTGGGCTTGATTCATCAGCAACGCGGCGAATTGGACCAGGCGCGCGAGCGCTTCCAACGCGCGATCGAGATCGACACGGACGAGTTGGATGCTCACTATCAACTTGGCCGCATCGCCCGCGCACAGAACCGTCTGGCCGAAGCTATCGGACATTTCGAGCAGGTCGTGCAGCGCGATCAGTCGCATGCGCAACAGGAAATCTGGCGCGAGATCGGGGCGACTTACATTGCCGCCGGTCAGTACAGCGACGCCCGCGATGCGCTGGAGAGATTTTTAGATCGGCGCGAAAACGATCCCCAGGGCCTCTATCTAATGGGCCGCGCTTATGCGGGCCTCGGCGATCAGCAGGAAGCCGCAAGTTCCATGCAGGCGTGTATCGACGCGGTTAAGACTGCGCCTGCCTACAAATACCGGATCGAGAAGCGCTGGTTGAATGAAGCACAGCAATTCCTGAAAGGCAAGAGGCAGGAAGCAGTAGGCAGCAGGCAGTGAGTACGAAGGCCCGATAATCCAAAGCGTGGGCTTCAGCTAGCCTTAGAGTTCACCGATCGACAGTCATGGGAAACAACACCGCAGTTGCCGAAAAATTTACTTCCCCTCAGTTAGCGCTGATGCCTGATGACGGCAAGCGCTACGAGATCATCGACGGAGAACTCTACGTGTCCAGACGGCCGAGTTACGAACACCAATACACCTGCAGTCTTTTGATCCACTTTCTCGTCCAGTGGAATCTCAAAAGCGAAGTCGGCGCCGTGTTCACCGCACCAGGTTTGATCTTTGGCGAGTATGATGACGTGGCGCCTGATGTCGTTTGGATTTCGCGCGATCGACTCTCTGATGCAGTTGATGAAGCCGGTCATCTGACTGTTGCACCAGAGTCGGTCATCGAAGTGCTTTCACCGGGCAAGACTAATCAGGAACGCGACCGCGAGGTGAAACTCAATCTTTACTCGCGACGCGGTGTCGACGAGTATTGGATAGTAAGCTGGATGCAAAGATTCGTCGAAGTTTATCGACGCGAAGATGCCGCTCTTAAGCTCATTGCCACGCTGCGCGACACAGATACATTAACTTCTCCGCTGCTACCCGGTTTCTCTGGTCCAGTCGGCAAACTATTCTTTCAGGAATCGCTGACGTAACAGCAAGCAGCAAAACCTGCAACAGTGGGCCTCCAAACGAAATCTGCAATCCTCGCTCTCGAAGATGGCCGTGTATTTCGCGGACGCTCATGGGCTGCCGAGGGCGAGGCCTGCGGCGAGATGGTCTTTAACACTTCAATGACTGGATATCAGGAAGTGCTCACCGATCCTTCTTATGCCGGGCAGATCGTCTGCATGACTTATCCTTTGATCGGGAATTACGGAGTCAACAGCGAAGACCCCGAATCCAGCAGGCCGTGGGTCGAAGGCTTCGTGGTACGCGAAGCCAGTCGCATGGCTTCAAACTGGCGTGCCGAAAGTACGCTCGACGCTTATCTGAAACGCTGGCACATCATTGCCATCGATCATATCGACACGCGCGCCCTGGTTCGCCACATTCGCGACAAAGGAGCAATGCGCGCCTGTCTATCGACGGTCGATTCCGATGCTGATAGCGTGATTGAGAAAGCGCGCAACTCTCCACCGATGGAGAATCGCGAACTCGCGAGCGTTGTCACCACAAAGCAGCCTTACCAGTTTCCTGCTCAGGGCGAGGAGCGCTTTCATGTCGTTTGCTATGACTTCGGCGTGAAGATGAATTCTCTGCGCGAGTTGTCGCGTGCCGGCTGTCGTGTGACGGTGGTCCCGGCTTCCACGCCTGCAAAAGAAGTATTCGCGATGAAGCCCGACGGCGTCTTTCTCTCAAACGGCCCCGGCGATCCCGCATCCATGAACAAGGAAGTCGAACAAGTGAAGCAGGTAGCGCAGTCAGGCGTGCCGACGTTTGGCATCTGCTTTGGCCATCAATTGCTCGGTCGCGCCTTTGGCGCCCAGACTTTCAAGCTCGTCTTTGGCCATCGCGGCGGCAATCAACCCGTAAAAGATTTTCGTGATGGCCATGTCGAGATCACTTCGCACAATCATGGCTTCGCGGTCCAGGCAGATACTCTGCCGCCGGAAATCGAAGTCACGCATGTAAATCTTAATGACCGCTGCATCGAAGGTATGCGCCATAAGACGCTCCCAATCATCTCGGTCCAATACCACCCCGAAGCCGCGCCCGGCCCGCACGACGCCGAACACCATTTCAAACGATTTATTGAATTGATGGAGAAGAGAAGCGCGGCTTAACGTCAGTTATTTCGCGGTCGCCGTGTGACATGACAAGTTCGCGTGCCGTCAATCGCGCATTTGTGTTGGTGCAGTTCTTCGGTTACCTGCGCCGCAATCCAAACGATCCGCAAGACATAGACTACACGGGTTACGATTTCTGGCTGAACAAGCTGAATCAGTTCAACGGCAACTTCGTCGCGGCTGAGATGATGAAAGCCTTCATTACTTCTACCGAATATCGTCAGCGGTTTGGGCCTTGAAGAACACTGTTAAGCTGGTTGAACGTTGATTCGGACTCGCTTGATGGCCAGAGATCAACCATCCGATCAGGCGCACAAGCTAGAACCTAAATGCTACCCCGGAACTGAATTGGAAATTATGCAGCGTTTCAACAGGCACTTGGTAGGGATTCAAGATGAACCCTTGAAGAGCCCGCCCATAGCGGATCATTGTGTCTCCCACGTCCACTCGCGTCACAATTCTCTTTGAGGGATAAAACTCAAGAACGCCGCCTAGATCAGTCGAGAAATAGGTTCTTCTCGCATAATGAAAGTAAGTAAACGGCCCAACTCCGTTGTTGAAGACTACGCTGTCGGTTATTAGCGTCCTGCTAAAGCTAACTATGCCCGGTCGAGCCTTACCAAAAATTCCGAATCTGTGAAATCGCTTTCCTGCCTTAACACCGGCTTGAACTTGAAGAGGCCGGCCTCCTGCTCGTCCATTATTAAGCGTGTTATTGACGTCGCCGGAAAGGAAATTGGTTTCAGCCTCGATCGCAATCCTGTCGGTTACGTTGTATCCAAACCTACCTCCAAAGCCAACATCTGACTTTTTGTAGTAAAACAAGCTGTCCAGAGAAAGATAGTGTTCTCTAATGCTGAGCGTTAAGGATGTGAACTGACCGCCGACTTCGCATCTGCGCCGCGTTCTTTGGACTTGTGGGGTGGCAATTTCATTCTGCTTCGGAGCCATCAGCCGAAAACCAACTCCTGAGATGAGTTGGAAGTTGTGCGTCACTCGAGCTGACCTATCGATTGACCGGCTCTCAATGTCTGTTACCAAAGGCTGCGGAAGCCTGCCGTAGTGGATCATCGTGTCGCCGGCATCAAAGCGCATCACGATTCGGCGCGAAGGATAGAACTCAACTACGCCACCTATTTCGGTCGAAAAATTACTCTTTCTGCTGATATGTATTTCAGGAGCGATGACAACTATATTGCCCCCGGTCGTCGGAACTTCGGTTGCGACTTCGCTGAAGCTCACGAACCCGGGTCGCACTTTACCGAAGATGCCGAACCTCTGGAAGCGCTTTCCGATCTTGATGCCAAACTGCCCCTGAAGAGCAGTCCCACCCTTGCGGAGGCCAGAATAGTTTCTCTGCGGGAAAAAATTACCTTCAGCTTCCAGGGCGACATTCCTGTTCAAGTTGAATGTAACCCTACCGCCAAAGCCCGGCTCAGTTTGTGACGGACCAGAAAATACATGCCCCGAAAGATCCGTAGAGAAGTCCGTGGGGGCGATCGTTAGCGAGGAAAACTGAGCACCAATTTCCAGCTTTGGCGGGTCAGGCTTACTTTGAGCACGCGCGCCGGCGACGAGCATCAAGCAAACGAAAATAACGCCCCAGGAGTTCTGGGCTTTGGTCATCGGTGCGGTCTCTCTCGTCATTAAAGGATTTCTTAATCCGCTTTGAAGTCTTCACAGCTCAATCTCGCGCTGGCGGCTTCAATTCTCCGGTTAGGAGATCGGGACGAGCGCGGGCCATTTCTTCTGGCGTGGTGCTGACGGTGGGACGAGCGAAGCGTTCGGGTTCGCCTTCGATAACTGCTTCTTCTAAAAACTCAGCGATGGTTCCACTGCCGCGATGTTCCAGCCAATGGCGATAGGTTACGGTGAGAATCGCGATCACTGGAATGGCCAGAAAGATACCGGCAACGCCGGCCAATTCTGCCCCGCTGAGAATGGCGAGAATTACTGCTAGCGGATGCAGGTGAATTCCGGTGCCGATGATGCGCGGATAGATCACATAGTCCTGAACGATTCTTAAGATCCCGAGAAACAGCAGGACGACAAACGCCATCCCGAAACCGGAATGCAGCAGCGCCAGCAAGGCTGCCAGAATCGCCACGACCAAAGGACCCACCAGCGGCACAAATTCGAGCGCGCCTGCGATCAGCCCCAGCACGAGTGGGCTCGGCATTCCTATCAACGCAAAGCCCACGCTCGAAATCACGCCAATCAAAACGCAGGCTGTCAGTTGCGCGCGAATATAAGCGGCCAAGGTACTGTTGACATCCTGGAAGAACTCGTCGCCACGCCAGCGGAGGCGTCCGCGCGGCAGCATCGCAAGTGCCGAGCGGCGAAAGCTGTCGGCATCTTTCAAGAGAAAGAAGCCCAGGATTGGAATCAGCACCAGCCATGGAAGGTAGATGATCAAACCAAGCATCCGCTCCACGGCTACGCTAACGATTTCGCCGCCTTTAGCAATCAGCCCGAGCACGCTATCGTTCACTGCTTTGACAATACCTTCCGGCATGCGGTGTTGCATGAAATATTGATTGAGACGCTGGCTGCTGCTGGTAATCGTTCGATAGTACTCGACCGCCTGCTGTCTGAATTCCGGAAACTGCGCAGCAAGCTGCGGCGCCAACAAATAGATCATCGCGCCAACGCCAAAGAACAACGCCACGTAAACGATCGCGATCGCGAGCCCTCGCGGCATCATGCGTTCACGGGCACCAAATCGAATTGGTCGCTGGACCAGATCAACCAGGGGAGCCACGAGATACGCGAAGAAGATTGAGAGAACCACGAGCAGGATCACCGTCGTGAGCCGATAGACCACCCATAACAGAGCAGCCACGGCCAGCAAGAGCAGGAGGATGCGGAGCACTGCGCGCGTTTGCAGCCATGAGCTGGCCGCGGTTGAAATATCTCTTGGGGTTGGATTCTGGTTGGTTGACGACATTTGTTCCTGCCCGCGGTTTGAGCGCGAGCGGTGGCACCATTCGCAAGACGACCTTAATGCGCCAGACGGAGAATCAGGCGGTTGACATCGTCTTTGTCCAATAAAGACATTAGCTGGAACTCAACCCCGAAGGTGTCTAACGTCGCGTGATGTACCACTTCGCCCTGTAAAGACAACGCGGCTTGGGCATCAAGCAAGACAAGACCCAGCCGATCACCCACGCGCACGCTCGAGCATGCCGGTAATTTGCGAACGCGCAGACCGCCCAGACTGATGTCGGACGGCTCACCGATGCCAATCTGTTCTCCACAGCTTGCGTCTTCGACCGCCAGGCTAATTTTGTAGGGCACGTCGTAACGAGGGAATTTGCGCCGCTCCTCAAAGGATCTGGTGTCAAAGGCTGCACTCTTGGACATAAGCGATTCTCCCTTCATCAAGTTAGGACTATGACAATTCGTCCTCATCATAGTCATCTTCAGCTTCGTGCATCTTGATCTCGGCTTCTTTCCAAACGATCCCGCGCCATTCGTCCGTTTCGCCGAGCAGTTGCAACGCGGCTTGTGGATGAGCGGGATTGCGTTCGATCCGCAGGACTTCGGCAACGACCCGCAACTTCTCGCCGTCTTCGCCGAGTACCAGCAAACTCACGCGGCCGCCAACTGGAGGCAACTCACGCTGGAGATGAACCAAAGTTCCCTCAGGCCCAATATTTTCTGTCTCGCCTTCGCTAACGACGTGCACACCATCGTCAGTGTCCCACTCGGCGCGGATTGGAAAGGCGGCAACATAGCGCGGGCCGTATCGGCTTTCGGTCGTCTGGCTAAGGGGCATAAGACACTCCTAATTCTGAGACTGAGGCAAACCGGCGTGTATGATACAAGGAAATGCGTATTTGCGGAATGATTTTGTCGCGCAAGCCGTCAGCTTGCGTTTATGCTCTTCCATATCGGGCCTGGTACCCTGAAAAGACCGCAAGTGATCGACTTGCGCTATTCTTCTTCACTTCTCAATTTTTCCAGCACGGAAAAATCTTCCAGCGTCGTCACATCCCCGGCGACCGAACCGCTAGTCGCAATCTCACGCAACAAGCGCCGCATGATTTTTCCCGAACGTGTTTTTGGCAGAGCATCGGCAAACCGAATGTCGTCGGGTTTCGCCAGCGCACCAATCTCATGGGCGACGTGTTGACGGAGTTCTTCCTTCAAAGGATCGGTAGGCGTGCTTCCACCTGCGAGGGTAACGAAAGCGACAATAGCTGAGCCTTTCAAATCATCAGGCCGAGCCACGACCGCAGATTCTGCTACAGCTTCGTGTGAAACCAACGCGCTTTCGATCTCTGCTGTGCCGAGACGATGTCCGGCGACATTAATCACATCGTCGATGCGGCCCATGATCCAGAAGTATCCGTCCTGATCTTTGCGGGCGCCGTCACCGGCGAAATACACGGCTTCGATTTGCGACCAATACTGCTGTCGATAGCGCTCGTCGTCGCCATAGATTGTGCGTAGCATCCCTGGCCACGGACGAGTGATGACGAGATAGCCACCTTCGTTTGGTCCGACAGATTTTCCGTCGCGGGTCACCACGTCGGCTTCAATTCCCGGAAAGGGCTTGGTCGCCGAGCCAGGTTTCGTCGGCGTCGCTCCGGGCAAAGGTGTGATCATGATTCCACCAGTCTCAGTCTGCCACCAGGTATCGACGATAGGACACCGTTCTTTTCCGATCACTCGGTGATACCACATCCATGCTTCAGGATTGATCGGTTCGCCGACCGTTCCCAGCAATCTCAGACTCGAGAGATCGTGCTTCAAAGGCCATTGCTCGCCCCACTTAATGAAGGCACGAATCGCCGTCGGCGCGGTGTAGAGAATGTTGACCCGATGATCTTCGATAATGTCCCAGAAGCGATCGGGCTCGGGCCAGTTCGGCGCGCCTTCGTACATCAAGGCCGTCGCCCCATTAGAAAGCGGGCCATAAACAACGTAGCTGTGACCTGTGACCCAACCGATGTCTGCGGTGCACCAATAAATGTCTTCGTCCTTAATGTCGAAGATCCATTTTGTTGTGAGATGTGCTTGCAGCAGGTACCCTCCGGTCGTATGCAGAATGCCTTTCGGCTTTCCCGTCGTACCCGATGTGTAAAGAATGAAGAGCGGATGTTCACTGTCGAGTTCCTCCGCCGTGTTTTTATCATCAACAGACTGCATCAACTCGTGCCACCAGTGATCGCGACCGGATTCGATGTGAATCTTGCTGCCGGTGCGTCGCACCACAACGCACGATTTCACTGACGGAGTTTCCTTCAATGCTTCATCCACGGCTGCTTTCAATTTCACTTCATTGCCGCGCCGCCAGCCACCATCCGCGGTTATCACGGCTTTACATTGCGCATCGTTGATACGATCGACCAGGGCAGTGCTGGAGAAGCCGCCAAATACGACGGAATGTGTCGCGCCAATTCGGGCGCAGGCCAGCATGGAAATCGCCAGCTCAGGAATCAGCGGCAGGTAGAGCGCGACGCGATCGCCTTGCTCGACACCCATCCGTTTTAAGACATTCGCGAAGCGGCAGACTTCGCTGTGGAGCTGCTGATAGGTAAGAGTGCGCGTGTCGCCGGGTTCGCCCTCCCAAATGAGCGCGGCCTTGTTTCGCCGCGAAGTCTGCAGATGTCGATCAAGACAATTGTAAGAAATATTAATCTTGCCGCCGACAAACCATTCGGCGTGCGGCGCTTCCCACTTCAAAACCGTATCCCACTTTTTGAACCAGTGCAGTTCGCTTTCAGCAAATCGCGCCCAGAACCCTTCCGGATCGGCGCTCGCTTCCGTGCGCAGCGCTTCTAGTTCCGCCATCGACTTGATATGCGCGCGATCAGCAAAACTCATCGGTGGATAAAAAACGCGCTCTTCGTGAAGGATGGATTCGATGTTGGTACTAACAACCGACATGACTAGCGGCTTGCTCCCTTGTCTTTTCTGATCGACCAGAGGTTGCGTATGATACAGTAGCGACCATGAGGAAACCAGCAAGGTCAATAAACCTCGGATGAGCGCTTTCTTCAGCACTAAACTGATTAACGAATGGAAGGGTTATGCACAACGAGTTCACCGCAATCTTCGAGCAGGACGGAGACTGGTTCATTGCTTACAGCCCTGAGATTCCCGGAGCAAATGGGCAGGGGCGCACGAAAGACGAAGCGCGGCA
>WNFO01001182.1_pt1 | contig 20212 bp, 21 predicted proteins | sample 5400251 | NCBI WGS metagenome assembly WNFO01 (sample SAMN13153354, study PRJNA577476) | soil metagenome | isolation source: 100 cm saprolite under Madrone tree | place: USA:California | collected 2016-06-14
TTCGTGGTCGGCAGGTTTCGAACGGACCGTATCGTCCTCGTAAGCCGTCGATAATGCCGGCCATCATCGCTACGATTTTCTTGCGTTTATCTTTTTCATAAAGCGCTATGGAAAGAATCTGCTGCATGGTGATGATGTTGATCAGAATCAATAAGGGAAACCGCGTGCCATAGCGGCGTGAAATGTGGATGCAGTTACGGGCGGAGTAGTACTGCCGTAGCGGACTCATGTTCCATTGAATAAGCTTGAAAAACAAAACTTTGTGATCAATGCGCTTTCCCATCTCGTGCTTCAGTTCAACTGAAGTGTTGATATAGACAGGCACTCCCTTGCAAACCGCCCTGAAACTATACTCAGTGTCGACATGGTCGATAAAGTATCCTTCCAGGAAAGGGCCCAAGGTGCGATATGTTTCCGCGGACATCACTGAGCCGGAAGTAATAATCGAAGAGCATGACACCAGGCCCTGCTTCCGATCCGTTATTGGGATCGGCTTCACGCCAAACCGGCGAACGATGTGCGCCGGAAGATAACGGTTGACGTTGATGTCAAAGATCTTCGGACCTACAAGAAAATGTGGGCTACCCAGGGCGAGGCAAGCGTCCTGCATTTGTGTGAAATAGTCGTCCGGCACCGCTGAATCCTGGTCAAATATGAACAGTATCTGGCACATCTTCCCGATCAGCCGTTCGAGCCCCCTGTTATATGCTCCCGCAACGCCTCCTTTGTTAAAGTTCGGCAGGATGTCGATACCTGCTTTCCGAAGCTGCTGATGAAGTTGTACATCCAACACGGGCGAGTTATCGACGGCAACAATATCTTCAACGAGGCGCTTGAGACGGAGTAGATTGTAAACATGCGCTTCGGATGGGTTGAATAGAACCACCAATGCACCTGGAGCCATTTTCATAATCGCCGTAAGTAATCTTTAACCACTTATTCCTCTTCAGTTATGCGTTCCGGTAACAGCTAGTCCTTGCCGTCGCTCTGAGGCGCTTTCAACGCGATTCTTACCGAGAGATCCTGCAGCAGCAGTCTCGATTGTAGCTAATGCTTTCATGCAAGCTGATTCGCCCGATACAACTCTGGGTCGAAAAGCCGCGCAGTTGCTCTGGATACGCTCATCCGCCAAAAGCCGTTTGAGCACCTGGAGCATGGCTGGACCACTTGCGTGCGAACGCATCTGAACTCCGCATCCCAAGCTCTCAACGCGTGCAGCGTTGTCGAACTGGTCGTGAGCAAATGGTGTGATGAGCTGAGGTATTCCCGCCGCGAATGCCTGAGATGCCGTGCCAATTCCACCGTGATGCACAATCGCCCTGGCACGCGGCAATAACCTGCTTAAGGGCGCATAGGAGCGGACCAGAATATTTGGCGTCAACTGCGGCAGCGCCGTACCCTGGCTTGCCAGGAAAATGCCTCTGCAGTCGAGTGCGTTTAAGGCTGCAGTTGCCGCCGTGTAATAGGACAGTCCATCAACCACCGTCGAACCAGGGGTGAACACAATCGGCGCCGGACCTTTCGCCAAGAAGTTCTCCAGTTCCTCGTCAACGTTTCTGAAGCCTGCCTCGTCAAACAACGGAAATCCGGTGAGCGTAACCTTGGGCGGCCAGTCGGTTTGTGGCGGAGCAAACCAATCGGGAAACAGCCCCAGCACACCCTGTGGCGAATGCATCCAACGCCCCATGATCCGCTTAACCGGCGGCAATCCAAGCCCTAAACGTAAACGGTTAATGTCTGGCGCGCATATGCGATCAAGCACACCGCGATCGAATGCCCATAGAAGGCCCGCTCTCACGGGATATGGCAGGGACATTGGGATGGTGAATTGTTTGTGGATTGGAGGTTTCCTCGCCGATAAAAAGGTCGACGGCGAAATTTGCAGCGAGACGAGTGGCACACCGTGCTTCTCCTGCAACAACCTTGCGCCAAACGCCCACGGGTGCGCGGCCATAATGGTGTCCTCATCGGCCTCGGCTTCCAAAAGGTCGAACAAGGGCCGTATCCTCACTGCCACGGCCTTCCATAATGTCTTCAATGAGGTGCGCGGGTTCCATAGCGCGGGATTATTGACTGCGGCATAGTATTCCTCCGTCGTTCCAAATGGCAAAAACCTCAGACCACAACGTTCGACCAGCCCAGAAAACGCCGGGCTTGTGCAGAACGATACCCGATGGCCAAGTTTTGCAAACGTTCGGCTTAATCCCAGAAGTGGATGAACATCACCGGACGTACCAACCGCGACGACAATAATGTGCACAATTCCTCCCCATGACTCCGGATATAACGATGTACTCGCCGCTTGCACCGGCCAATCTGCCTGCGGCGTTCACCAAATGGCTAACTTGCCTGAAAAAGGCCCTCATCGCTTTCGCTGGCGCTCATGCTTTCGACCATGGGATCTGCTCCGAATAAAAAACTTCTCTCTATTTCGCCAGCCGCGCGCCGCGCTTCGGAACTTTCCAGATCGAGAAAATGTCCGGCACCGGGAATCACGGCAAATTGGCTATATTTAATGTATTTGGCCAGAGACCGGACGTCTTCGGGCGTGGTGTATTGATCCAGCGCGCCATTAACAAATAGGACTGGGACGTCGATAGCGGCAAATAGATCGATATATTTGCTCTGATCGAGCTCGAAGATCTGGTCTATATGAAACATGATCTGCTGCTCGTTACCCTGAACCATCGACAGCAGGTATTGATAATTGTGAATTTTAAGCAGGCGCGGGAGATACTTTCCCCGGTGCTGTTCAGCAACCGCGCTCCACCCGGAATATCCTGATCGCACAAGAAACGGCGAGCTTTGATCATATAGCTGTACATGGCGTCGTTGATGACTGGGGAAAATGAGAGGATGACCGCCTTTTCGATGGTAGCTGGGCGCCTCGCCAATGACAAAAGTGAAGCTACGCCTCCCCAAGACGCAGATATCATGAAATTAACTTTAAAATACTCGATCAGATACAGCAGGATCTCCACTTCATCATCCTTGCTCAAGACGCCGCTGGTATTTGTATTGTGCTCCCTGGATCGTCCGGCAAAAGGCAAATCGAAGAGCACGATATTTGCGTGATCTCTTAAGTTGCGAATACTCTGACTGAATGAAGTCGTTGTCGCCAATGCACCGTTGACCATGATTGCGGTCTTGTTGGCTCCCTCTTTCTTGTGGTACTCGAAATGTACCGAGTATTTTCCGAACATAGTTATGACACCAGTCTCTGATTTCACGAGAGCAGCTCCTCTATAGAAACTAGGGCTCGGCTGGATAGAATGCCCGCGTCTTACAAATGGCAAATACAACAGCAGCTTTTCTTTCGCAGGTGAAGTGCAACCACACACTTCATCTGGCTAGTTTGCTAAATCCCCGCAGCACAGGACGGGATATGCTGGCAGTTATTCACAACAGAGTGAGGGACGCGCAGTCGCGGAAGGACTTGGAGCAGATACTTGGCCCAGGCACCCGGTTCAATTGCCTCCATGTTAACAGCCGGGTATGTTCTTTATACCGCAACTCGCATCACATAGTGTGTGAAATCTGCATAAAAAAATCTTTTGGATAAACGAAGATCATAAATAGATGGCCTAAGGTAAATTCCTGAGGTAATCGATGCATGACAAGGTGTATCAAGATAGAGAACTGTTGCAACTCACGGAATGTAAGAAGTGCCGGGACCTCTCGAATGCCAGCAGCGGGAGAGAGAAAAAGAAGGAAGTCCATGAAAAGGAAAATGTTCTTCTTCGAGAGACTCATGTATGTCGATGGCCATACGCCCGTCAATTGCATAATAACGGCAAGAATACGCGGTGATATTGCGGCCGACGATCTTCAATTGGCGCTGAAGAAAGTGCAAGTCAAGCATCCGCTCCTGAGAGCCAATGTGGTCGAGGAAGGCGGTCAAATATATTTTTCGTTTAGCGAAAATCCGCTGAAGATTCCGGTACGGGTTGTCGAGCGCAATAGCGACGAAGACTGGAGGAATGTAACGGCCACGGAATGGAAGACGCCTTTCAATATGAATGTAGGCCCGCTGGTCCGAATGGTCTGGATAAAGTCAGAAGGCGTCTCCGAATTGATGCTCATTGGCCACCACTGCATATGTGATGGTACTTCGCTCATCACGATCTTTCGGGAAATTCTGCAGGTTGTTGATCAGCCTGATGTGCAGTTGACTCCTTATCCGCCTTTTCAATCTCTTCAGGACTTGTTTCCCGAAGAAGTTCTGTCGGATGTGAAGATGGCGCTGCTTGTTAAGGTTAAGGCGGCACTGCTCCGGCTATTTGCCTTAACCGTGAGAGCCGTGCACGAGGCTCCGCCAGGTGAGCACTACCTTATCTATTGGCGGGCGGGCGCGAAAGAATCTGCAGCGCTAGTGCATCGATGCAAGACGGAGGGAACCACGCCCTATGCCGCAATGTGCGTTGCTTTTTTGTTGGCATTTCGTCAAGTAAACGGTGTCAGGTTCAAGAATAAGATCATGTGCCCTGTCGATATCCGGAGGTTTATCAGCAACATTCGGGCTGATGTGATGTTCAACTACGCCCCGCCTATCCCACTGAGTATTGATCCGCGAGCAGGGTTCTGGGATTCGGCTAGGAGGCTCAAGCAATCGATGTCTGAAAAAATTGGCCGTTTGAACGCTTATGAGCATTTGATGGCGGCCGAAGAGCTCCAAACATCCATTCTCAAAGTCATCAGTTTCCTTCGCAAAAGTAAAGGAAGCTATGACTTTGCCTTTTCCAACGTTGGGCGTCTCGACATGGCAGATAACTACCAAGCATTTCGCGTAGAGGGCCTTCTTGGCGTCACCGTTGCCGTGCCTTGGAGAAACGCAACTACACTCATAACAACTCACTTTCGCGGGTATACGGATATTGCGCTCGTTTCGAATGACGGCTTTTTACCATATGAGGAAGCGGTTGCGATCAAAGAAACGGCCGTCAACTTGCTCCTGAAGGCCGCCGCCGTGCCTGAAGTTGTGGAACCGCGTATGGCAGCGAATTATTGAGCAGCCGGCTCAGAAACCGTTTGGATGGGTGCGAACTACAACTTGAATGATAGGCGGGGAAAAACACCACCTGGCACGCTTTCCATATAGTCTTTATAGCCAGGTAGATTCTGCTTGAGAAAAGCATCTTCTCTCCCTGCCCTCCACACGGTAATGGCGCAGAAGAGTGTGGCTGGGATTAAGGCTATCCATGAGCCAATGGCGAGCGCGCTCGCGGGAATAGCAACGATATTTGCGAAATAAGCGGGATGCCTGAGGATGCGGTAAGGCCCGCGAGTGACCACGCTATGCCCCAGCTCTGCCTGGACGTGAATGACCGGCGAGTAAAAAGAATTAACGCTCATCGCCCAGGCCTGAAATCCAGATCCCGCAATATACATCACCAGCGCAATTACGCTGAGCGCAAGGGGTACGTGCTTGGACAGGTGCAGGCGGCCCACGTCTAGAGCTGCCATGAAGATCGTAACGAGAAAGAGAACCACGAGAGCCAATCGTGCTCTTCGGTCGTGCAGGTCGTGTTTCCCGCCGTCCGCGCTCCCGCGCTCTTTGGCGATTTGTGGCGCAATCGCCAGCATCATTACCAGCAGCGACGGCGCCAATGCCACAATGTATGCGTTCAACATCGGGAGATGTGCAGTGCCAGCGGCGAGCAATAATCCTGCGGCAACGAGGACCATCAGAATTGCCCAGCGGATTAAGATGGGGAAAAGGTTGCTGTTGCTCATACTTTTCGATTATTGCAGCTCCGAAGATTTGTCAATGAAATATCGATCGATCCAATATCGCCCTGGCGCTGTCAAGATGCAGAGCGGCGGGCCGGTCGCGGCCGGAACGCGATGTAATGACTGGGCCCTTCGGAAGAAGTTGTTACTTAAGTTTGAAACTTGCGACAGAATTCCCTCAAAGCGATAATGCAAACGTCTTGAAAATCGGTCGGTCGTGCGAATTGGTCTACGGAACGGGGGACAGGTATGAAAGGTGTAGTGCTTGCCGGCGGAACCGGGAGTCGTCTTAATCCGCTCACACGGGTAACAAACAAGCACCTGCTACCCGTCTATGACAGGCCCATGGTTTACTATCCGATTCAAACCCTCGTCAACGCCGGGATCGAAGAGATTCTTCTCGTCACAGGAGGAAAGAACTCCGGCGATTTCCTGCGACTCCTCGGAAACGGCCGCGAATTCGGTTTGAAGCATTTGAACTATACCTACCAAGAAGGGGAAGGCGGAATCGCCGATGCTCTTGGCTTGGCGGAGTATTGGGCATCCGGCGAGCCAATCTGCGTGATTTTGGGCGATAACATCATCGAAAACAACATTTGTGAGGCAGTGGAGAAATATAAGAAACAAAAACAAGGAGCAAAAATCCTGCTAAAGAAAGTGTCTGACGCTCAACGTTTTGGCGTCGCGGAGATCCATGACGACCGCGTCGTTGGTATCGAGGAGAAGCCCAGCGTTCCGAAGTCGAATTATGCCGTCATTGGTATTTACCTTTATGACGCGACGGTATTTCAAAAAATTCGGAGGCTTAAGCCTTCAGGGCGGGGCGAACTTGAGATCACTGACGTTAACAACTTCTATGTCGAAGAAGCAGCAATGACATTTGAGACTCTGGAGGGCTGGTGGACCGATGCGGGTACATTCGAATCACTGCTGCGCGCCAGTAATCTTGTGGCGAAAACTGGCGCAAACAAAATGAGGACCCAGGGGGAAAATGCATAGTCGTTTCGGAGCCTTGTCCCGAGCTGTGCAGCCCGACTCTGCGGGGCTCGTAACGGCAAAAACAAAAAGGCCGGGCGCCTGTGCCCGGCCTGTAAACCTCAAATTGGTTGCGGGGGTCAGATTTGAACTGACGACCTTCGGGTTATGAGTTTGACGATCACTCTCTAAGTCCCATTGATTCGGTTGCCCTTACACCAATGAGACCCCCGAAATCGGCGGGAAAAGGCCAAGTTTTGGACCCCAGTTGGACCCTGGAATTGAGGTGAACCCCTTGGATGGCACAAATTATTGGGGCACGCTTGGGTCACCGAAATCCAGGACGATCGCTCTTGCATGCTACCTAGAACCCCGTTTGAGCGAAGCCGCCGGGCGGGCACCATTTCCGTCCTTCGTGATTCGCCGAGCTTTGCTGCGCGCGTCACTCACTACTTGTGCAGCGCCGACACTTCTATGTGGTGATGCTCCAAGAGCTTTCCGGTGGCGTGATCGACCGCAGCCACCGCCGTTTGATAGTTTGTCTGCGCCTGGGCCAGCGCGAATTCAGCATTAGCCAATTGTGTTTGCGCGTCCAGTACAAAGAAAATCGTGCTTCCACCTAGTTGATATTTCCGTTGTTCTGCCTGAAGGCTCTTTCGAGCCAGGTCCTCAGAAACTTTTGCGGCCTGCAGGGACACTTTCGCTTGTTCCAACAAGTGCACCGCATTCTTCACTTCCAGTGTTACGGATTGTGCCGTGCGCGCTTCCCGATATTGGTCGGTGCGTTGGGAAACTACCGCATCCGCCAGATTGGCTTCCGCGGAGTGATTCTTGATGGGCAATTGCAACGTCAATGACGCACTATACGTGGGATATTTGAAGCCAAAAAGTTGGCTCAGGCTGTCTCCCAACCCGCTGGTGGAAAGCAGCGTTGGTGGAACCGTCGAGATGTCATACGCGTTGCCTCCCAATCCTGTCGGCGAATAGAATCCGCTTAACTCCAGGTCCGGGCGCAGATTGTTGTGCGCCAGGCGAATGCTCAGGGCATCCGCTGCAAGTTGCTGCTTCGTCGCTTCCAGTTCCGGCCGGTTTGCCAAGGCCAACGAAAGCGCGGAAGCAATATCCATATCCAGCAGGGTCTCCGGCGGCTCGGCTTTGTCTGTCAGGCTCAGGTCAATCGCGCTGAGCATGGGGTCGCGGTCGGCGGCAATGATCTGCCGGAACTGATCTTCAGCCTGTTTCAGAACGTATTCCGCCTGAATCACGGTGACGCGGCGCGCCGCTACTTCAGATTCCGAGCGATAAATGTCCAGCGGAGGGAGCGCGCCCAAACTGAGTGCTTTTTTATCGCGCTCGTAACTCTGCTGCGCTTCTTCATACGATTGCTTTTGTACCGCAAAGCTTTTGCCCGCCAGCACGACATTCCAGTATTGCGAAATCACCGAAAGCAAAATGTCGCTAACCTCCCCTTCGAACGCGGCTTGCGACTGCCGCAAGTTTCGTTGCGCGATGTAAATCGGAGCTTTGTTGGCGAACACACCAAAGTTCTTCAACAATGGCTGCGTAACTTGAAAACTCCATGAGGTGTTGTAGAAGGGATTCAAGGTCGCAAATCCGCTATTCGTTGACGATTTGAGGTTGCCGAAGAATGTTTGGAAATTTGTACCGGTAGGGAGAGTCTGCGCGTAGCCAAATTGTGTCGTTTGACTCAAAGTGTTCAGAACTGCCGCGCCCTGCAATTGGCTGGACGTTTGCGTCTTCACGCGCTGGTCCACAAAACTGGCGCTTGCCAGCGGATCGAATAAAGCAGATTGGCGATACACATTGTTCTTTGCAAAATCCACCGTGCCCTGATCCACACGAATGTCGATGTTGTTGGCCATCGCCAGACGAATGGCGTCATCGAGCGTCAACACAAGTTTCCCGTCGACGATATGTTCCTGAAATCCCTGCGGACCCGGCAGCGGTGCCGGTGGCGGAATCCGCGCCGGAATACCCAGGATGCGCTCGCGAAGATCTGATTGCTGTCCAAACGAAGCGGAAGAACTTGCGAGAGAGATAAGCACCACCGGCACCAACGCTCGGACGTAACTCATGCCTGGCCTCCACATTGCCTTGATAGCGAAGAAACAGCGCCTACTCGTACCGGATTGCTTCCACAGGATCCAGCCGCGCCGCTTTCATTGCCGGATAGATCCCAAATACAAGGCCAACTGAGATCGACACGATAAATGCCAGCAGGATCGAACCAACCGTAACTACCGTCGACCAACCCGCGAACCATGCGATTAATTCCGACATCGCAAATCCCAAAACGATTCCCACCAGTCCACCGGCAAACGAAATCAAGACCGCTTCCACTACGAACTGCCGCACAATGTCCCGCTGTGTTGCCCCGACCGCCCGTCGAACGCCAATTTCCCGGGTGCGCTCAAGAATTGCCGCCAGCATGATGTTCATGATCCCAATTCCACCGACCAGCAGCGAGATCGACGCAATGGCCACCATCACCGTGTTGAAAAGTTGTTCCGTGCGTTTTTGCTCCGCCAGCAGCTCTGCTGGCACAATGACGAAAAAATCTCCGGCGCCGTGATGCGAAGAGTTCAGAATGCTGCGAACAATCTCTGCATTGATCGCGCTGGAGTCTGTGGATGCCAGCCGCAAATACAGTGCGTCAACTTCGTCCTTCCGCCCGCTCTCGGAATCTTCCATGCGCAGCCGAACGGAATTGAGTGGCGCGTAAATTACGTTATTCAGGTCTTCATTCTGCACACCACCTGTGTCTCCCTGCGCGGCCAGTTGCGGTGTCACTACCCCGACTACGTGATACCACTGCTCGTTCAGCTTTACGTAATCGCCTACTGCTGTCGTGGTTCCAAACAAGCTGTCCTTGGCAGCGGCGCCCAATACGCACACAGGGGCCGCGGACTCCTCCTCGAAGTCGTCGAAGAATCGCCCTTCCGTCACGCGAAGTCCGGAGATCGTCAGATACGTCGGCTGCACGCCATAAAGAATCGGCGGTTCCTGTTGTGGTTTTGGCAGAACCTTGGAAGGCTCAAAGCGCTTCCGTGGCGTGCCTTGCTCGATATCTGGCAGATTCTTCCGGATCACGTCGTAGTCTGTGAGCGTCAGGCCCGGCGACAGCCTCCGCACTTTTTGAAATACCTGCCAGTTTGGCGATTCCTTCGCGTACACAATCAGGTTCCGTATTCCCAGTTGCTCGATGAACGCCATCACTTTTTGCTGCGCGCCCGCGCCAATCGAGAGCATCGCCACCACCGCCGCCACCCCAAAAATCATTCCCAGCATGGTAAGCAGCGAACGCAGCTTATGATCCCGCAGGTTCGCCAATCCCATCGTGATATCCGGCAGCCACTGCTTCACCTCCGAAGCGCGCCGGAACTCCTGCTTGATTTGGTCCTTATTCATACGCAATCATCCGGCGCCCGCGGTGAGGATGGGCCCACCACCGTTCGATTCCTTCTTCGGATTGTTTCGCTTCTCGGGATTCACCAGCGCTACTTCCTCTCCTAAACTCACTCCCTCCACCACCGCGCGGCCCTCCGTGTATGCGCGCACTTTCACTTCCCGCCGATCGAACGCACCGCCCTTCCTCAGATACACGATACTTTTTCCTCCGCTTTCGAAAATTGCTTCGCGCGGAACCGACAAGACTCCAGTCATTTGACTGCCGAGAATCGTGACGCGGGTCGCGTAGCCCGGACGCAGCCGCGGGTCCGAAATTGCCAATCGCAGCACGACTTCGAACGTGCGTTGGGGATTGTCGTCCCAAAACTCATGCGCAGAGGCGCCAGCAATAATTTTTACTTTGGCGGAAAACACATCGTTTGGCAACGCGTTCACCTGCACTTCCGCTGCAGAATTGGCGCTCAGCAACGAGCGATCCGTCTCCTTCGCCTGCACCGAAACTTCCAGTTGTGATATATCGACAACCTCGGCAATCGGGCTGCCCGGACGCGCTTGATCACCTACCTGATACTCGGGCAGCGTCATCCCATCGAAGAAAATTCCTCCCATGGAATCGCGATTCCCGTGGACGACAATGAGCCCGTCAATTGGCGACCGCACGGTCATTTTCTGGATATTCTCCCTGGCCTGTTCCATGGCCAGCCGCGCCTTATTCTTCTTTTCCTCGCTCAGCGCAATCGACGCCTGATTGGCCGCGGCGTGAGACTTGATATCCTCCTCGAGTTGCGCCAGAGCGCGCTTGGCTTCATCGAGCGCCAGCAGATTCTTCTTCCCATCGATTTCGCTCACCAATTCGTTCTTACTCACATCCAGCTCCGCGCGCCGTACCGCGAATTTATCCTTGAGCAGTGCCAGTTGGTCTTGCGAGACTTGGACAGCGGCGTCTGCGCGTGACTTGGCGATCTCCTCCTCCGCTTGAGCCAGATCGCTTTGATTCTGTGCCAGGTTGTATTCCTGCTCGCTGGGGTCGAAGCCCATCACCACGTCTCCGGCGTACACGCGTGTTCCCGTGCGGGCTAGCTCGACAATTTGCAAAGTACCGCCAGCTACCGGCGGAGCGGCCAAAATTCGGGTATCCATGCTCTTCAACTCGCCCTTCGTTACCACTTTCACCTGTAAATCACCCTTCTCCACCTTCGCTGTGGGCATATCAGGTTCGCTGACGTTCGAAGGGCGGTGGCAAGAGCAAAAGAATCCGATGAAGAGTAGTAGTAAGACGAACGACACGCTGTGGACGGTGAGTCTCATATTCATTCGGTTTCCGGCGGTTCACGCAAGGCCACACGGTCCCCCGGGGCGAGCCCTGTCGCGATCATTGCTTCATCCGAGTTTCGGCGGACCACCTCAATAGGGGTCCCAACGAAACGCGACCCGTGCAAAACGTACGCCACGCTGCGTCCGGACCTCCGAAATACCGCTCCTACCGGAATCACCACGGCGTTCTCCACTCGGTCCACCGCTATCCGCGCGGTTGCGCTCATTCCCGATGCAAGCCGCGAATCGGAGTCTGTCAGCGCAATGCCCAATTGAAAATTCCGCGGAAATGGCCAGCCGGCGCTGAAATCCATCGAAGCCGTCGGGCTAATCTCGTCCACCTTGCCCTGAAGGTTCCGGTCGGGAATGGCATCCAGCCGAATCGTCACGGACTGACCGATTCGCATACGCCCGCGATCAGCTTCCTCCACGCGCGCGGCAGCCCGGAGCGCCGAATTGTCAGGGAGTTCCGCCAGACCCGCCCCAGCCCACACACGGTCACCCGGTTTGAAGGGCACCGTACCAGTCGGCTCCCAGTGCGTCAGCACGGTAAACGAGCCATCAATGGGGGCGTGGAGAGTTAACGCAGCAATTCCTGTTTCATCTTGCTTCACTTGGAACGCCGCACGGTCGCGCAGCTTGATCTTGCTGGCCAGATCAGACTTGGCGGAAGAACGGTCGGCCCCGAGCTTCGTCTCGTTCTCTTTCACTTTCTGCTCCATGTCCGACACTTTCAACAGAGCCTTCTTGCCATCGATTTCAGAAAGAATCTCCTGTTTACTCGCATCCATCTGCGCACTCTGCACGTCGAAACGCGACGACATAACGTCTGTGAGGTCTTGTTCTTCCTTGAGCTTGGATGAGGCCGTGGATTGCTCAATCGCTGCTTCTGCCGATTTCAGCGCGGATCGGTCTTGCGCCAGTTTCTGCCGCAGCGTCGAAGCGTCAAATTCAACCAGCGTCTCCCCTTTTTTAACTTTTGTTCCTGTGGGCGCGATTTTCAGAATCAACAAATCACCCGCACCCGCTGGGGCCACGATCGTCACCGAATGTACTGCCTTGATCTCACCGTGGACTTCCACGTAATCCACGAACTCCTTACGCACCGCAGGTACCGTCGGCAAGCTGGGTGCGGAGCGGACCTTGCGCACTATGAAAAATCCTGCTGCCAGAAGCAGCACCGCGCCAGTTACGATTGCTGTCTTTCGTCTAGCGCGGAGCACGCGAAGCACCGGTGTCATTTCGCCACCTGTGACGTTTCATTGGACATGCGACGCTTTACGATGTCGCCCTCCACAACTCCGGAATCGAGCGCCACCTCTTCGTCGCCCCAGGTCGACACATGCACGGCTTGCTTTTCGAAACCAGTACCGGCCTGGCGATACACGAAAGTCTTGTCACCCTCCCTTACGATCGCATCGCGTGGCACCACCAGCGCTTTTGAGCGGTCACTCAAATCGAAATCAATGGCTGCAGAAAGGTCCGGCAACAGCCGTGGATCCTCGCCTTGAATCTGAAAGCGAGCTGCGAATGTTCGGATCGCGTCGCTGAATTGGCCGCCGTGCCCCAGCGGCGAAAGCTGCTGCAAGACCCCGGGCAGCACCAGTCCCGGATACGCGTCCAGCCGGACTTGCGCGCGCTGCCCAATTGACAATCGCGCCAAATCCACCTGGTTCACCTCGGTTCGAACTTCCATCTTCGATGGGTCAACCACCTGAAGGATGGGAACACCCGGACGGACCGAATCGCCGAGTTGCACCGTGCGCATCCGCCCGCTGAGCCAGATCATATTAAAGACCGCGACGCCCTCCATCGGAGAGCGCACCGTCATGCGTGACGAGTTGGCTTCCGCATGGTGCATTGCTTCCTGAGCACGGTCGCGTTGCAGCTCCAGAATGTGGATGGCAGCCGCCGCTGAGGTACGCTTGTGTTCGTAGGTTTCGCGAAGCTGCCTCAGCGTGGCGTCTGCTTCCTCCAATGTTTCCTGGTTCTTTTCCGCATCGATGCGCGACACGATCTCATTTTTCTGCACTTCCAGCTTCGCTCGGCTCAGATCGTCTTCCGCCTGTTTTAAGGCGCTATCATCTTTGGACTTGGCGATCTCCTCTTCCGCTTTTTTCTGCGCTACCTGGCCGGAAAGTGATACAAACGTGTTCTGCTTATCCAGGTAATCCTTCAATTGCGCCTGCGGATCAAATTCCACGAGGACGTCGTTCTTATTTACGCGTGTTCCAGACGCGATTAATTTCGTAATCACCAGAGCATTGATCTGTGCGCCTTCCAGGATCGGGGTCAACGCCACATAAGAGTGCGCCGCCTGCGTAGTTCCATTCAATCTCAGTGAGGGCGCAAAATCCTTGCGCACGACTTGTATGGTGGTATCTGTGCCTACTGACGACGAAGAAGCGGCTGCGCGCGTCCGAAAACGCAGCAGGGTCACTAAAAGCACAAGCATCAACAACACGACCGAGAGCAACCACAAGGGCCACCGCGACCGGCCGGGTGACTTGGGGGATTCCATGTTAGTTAACTCGATGCACGGGACCGATGGCTCAGTTGCACCGGGGTTCAGCCGGGAGCCGATAAATACACTGTGGCTGGGTACGTATCTTTAGACGTTACATGAATGTTAGACGCCCAGAAAGCGAAAAGGTGCCTGCTCTAGCTGTGGAAGGGGTGCGGGCGTCTCAGATTTGCGACGATAGAACTTACAGGTCAGCCGATCTTCATTCCACGATAGACCACGTGTTGTCCGGATCGAACGCCTTTATTTCCTTCCCGGCACTCACCGCGTCTGGCCCCAGATCCTTAAAAGAGATTTACACCCACGCTTCTCCCGAGCGCGTCAGGAGGGGCTTTTTGCCCTCATGACAAAGACCTATCACAGAAGTCGCGTTACCCGAAACATGGGTACTAGCCTCCACATTTCCGGTTACCGCTGCCAGCTCAACCGGTCGATGCAACACCATCTGGTATAAAGCTGTTTTCAAAAGGTGGTGTTTATGAAGCCGGGGAAACGGTTTGGACTATCGGCGGAGCAGAAAAGCGACGTGTGGCGTCGTTGGAAGGCAGGGCAGACGTTGCATGAGATCGGGCGTGCCTTTGGCAAAGAACATTCATCCATTCGTTGTCTGGTGTCGCGTCACGGTGGGATTGCGCCTGCAGTGCGGCGGCGCTCGCTCCTCGCGGGCTGGCTTCCGGTTCGTCGATCCGTGAGATCGCCAAATGTTTAGACCGAACGGTACCGACCGTGAGCCGCGAGGTCGAACGGCATGGCGGCCGTCCTGCGTATCGAGCCAGTCAAGCGGACGGCGAAGCCTGGGAGTCGGCCTTCCGGCCCAAGCGCTGCCTTCTTTCCATCAACGTGAAGTTGCGGAACATCGTTGCGAGTAAACTGATCCTGAACTCATGGTCCGGGACGGAAAGAGGCCTTGACTCTGGACTATACTCCAGGGTGTAACTTCTACATAGGAGCCAAGGTAATGCAAATTGGCATCGTCGCGAAGATGATTGGGGTCAGCGTGGACGCAATTCGCTTTTACGAGCGCAATGGTCTGCTTCCGCGGCCGCCTAGGACGCGGGGAGGTTTCCGCAGGTATGGCGAAAACGATGTCGAGACGCTGGCCTTTGTCCGCCGGGTGCAGGGCCTGGGATTCAAACTCAGCGAGATCCGAGGACTCTTGAGGTTGCGAGTGAATCGCTTGCAACCTTGTGAGCCGGTGCAGCGCCGGCTGCATGAAAAGTTGGCCGACGTACAGCGGAAACTTACCGACCTTCACAAACTGGAGCACGACCTGCGTTTGGCTCTGCGCAGCTGCAACAAAGAGATGCGCAAGCGGCACGCTCATTGTCCGATTTTGAGAGAGAGAAACGTAGGTAAACCGGAGAGCGAAAAGTGAAAATTGAAGTCTTGTATGTGGCGGAATGCCCGTCTCACCCCGAAGCGGTGAGGATGGTCAAAGATGTCTTGGCTGCAGAAGGTGTTGCGACGGAAGTCCATGAAATACTCGTCCGCGACGAAGGAATGGCCAGCGAGCTCAGGTTCCTTGGCTCTCCCACCATTCGAATCAATGGAAGAGATGTCGCCGGAGATACGCGGAAGGCGCAGAGCTTTGCATTGAGTTGCCGCTTGTATCCGGGATCGAAGCAAGTCGGTCTTCCGCCTGCGGAAATGATTCGTCGAGCTGTGGTCAAAGCTCGCAAAGGGGACAGAGGATGAAACAAGGGACGGGCGTCTCGGCATCATTGATGGCGATGTTGAGCTCTGTAGCAACCATCAGTTGCTGCCTCCCGCTTGGATTTGCTGCCGCTCTGGGAGCCGGCGCGGCAAGCTCCTTCTTCACAACATTGCGTCCGTGGCTTTTGGGTCTGTCCGTTCTGCTTCTCGGCCTAGGATTCTGGCAGCAGCATCGCGCCAAGCAGTGTTCGATCCGTGGCCGCTTGATAGGGAATGTGCTGTTGTGGGCGGCCCTTGTTGTGGTGTTGGGAATGATTCTGTTTCCGCGGGAGATCGTGGCATTCATTGCAGACAGGTTTCTCGGAAGATTGAAGAGGAAACGGCTCATCGGCGTCGCGGCGGCGACCGTTATTGTACTGCTGGCGGCTGCGTATTTGTGGGGTCCTGGCTCCGCGCCACGCGGCCAAGAGGCGGTTGTCACACTTTCGAAAAGAACTCCCGGGGAGTTCGAGAAAGCGTTTGATGCCGAATCCGAAGTTCCGCGCTTGGTCCTGCTACTGTCTCCGACTTGACCGACCTGTCTGCGGGGGGCCTCCGCAGCTCAGCAACTCTTGGCGCGGCACAGCGATCGAAAGGTGCGCGTGCTCGTTGTGTGGGAGCCGATCCTCCCGACGGACTGGCGCCCTCCCAGTGGCAGCACGCTCGGACGAATTGCGCATTGGAAGGATGCTCCGAGGATACGACGTGGTTCGGGTCCCAGAACTGGAGTTCCATCGCAGAAGAAAGTTGGACTTCCAGAGAGCACGTCAAGAGGGTTTGTACTTGGGAAAAGCAATCGATAAGTGTCGCAAGTTCCGTGATTACCTCCGTATTCATCAGAGTAGTAGACGCAGGAAACCCAGTAAAGTTGAATGGGATCATCTTTCGTTATAGGTGGGATGCTTCCAGCCATCTGCCTAATTTGCGGGAAAATTTCCTGTCCAGGTGCCAGTGGGGATTCCAATTCTTTCGCGTTAAGTCGCAGTCTGCAATTGGCTTCTGGCAGCGCATCGAAAAAAGGATTCCCCGTTTTTTTCTCGGGGATAATTTTCCAGGAACTAAAGAAGGGTACAACGCGCTGGGCGTTGGCATTCCCGATGTTCTTGGCGGCGGTCTGCATGTTCCCCGTATGAAAACCCTTCTGTACGTCACAGATAAACGGTTGGAGGAGTTGAGGGGGGCGGCTGTTGATTACGAGCGGCGCGTGCTGTATCTGCACCGCCCATTTAGCTTGGAGAGTTTGCCAGATATAGACTCCGAGGATGGCTATGCCAGTCGCTACTGCGATGCCTTCCGCGATCCACTTGATTTGTTTTGCTCGACTAGCCGATTTCCAGTACTGCCAAAGGCTCTTCTTTTTTTGCTTTCCGGATTTCTTTGCAGCGTTGCTGGCTTTGCTGGTTTGTTTTCCTGTCTAAGCTTCCGAAGCAGTTGGAAGCAAATCGCCGGGACTCTCATGGTCGCTGTTTTTGGTATCTTCGTTTTTCATATAGGCATATTCTATTTACTGAAATGAGCAAAAAACCTGCCAAAGAACGTGAGAACTTCGAGCGCACTATGACGGCACTGTTTCGCGTACCGAAGTCGGTAGTTACAGGGAAGATAAAGAAGAAGCCCAAGAAAGGCAAGGATTAGGCCGCTTTATGTCGCCGCAAAATGAGAATGTCCGGTTTGTGCAAAGTAGAAATGTCCGCTTTCATGGGTGGCCGAGGGCCCCATGGAAACGGAGCGGATCGCCTTGAGTCAACGAGAACGGGACCGGCTACGGGTGCTACACGAGGTAAAGCAGAAGCAGATCACGCAGGTCGAAGCCGGCCGGCGGCTCAAGGTCAGTGATCGTCAGATACGTCGGCTGCTGTTTCGTCTGGGGGAGCAGGGTGACCGAGCGGTGATTCACGGATTACGCGGACGGCCATCCAACCGCAAGTTCGCTGCTCCCTTCGAGCAGAAGATTCTGGCGCGGGTTCGCCAGCGGTATGCTGATTTTGGACCGACTCTGGCCGCCGAACACCTGGCGAAGGAAGGATTGCCGGTGAGCCGCGAGACGCTGCGGAAGTGGATGACCAAAGCGGCCTTTTGGCGCCCGCGCTCCCAGCGGGTGAAAAAGATCCACGTGTGGCGCGAGCGCAGAGCGAGTTTTGGGGAGTTGGTGATGCAGGATAGCTCCCCGTTTCGTTGGCTGGAGGAGCGCGGCCCCGCTTGTCAGTTGATCGCGCTGATCGATGACGCTACCAGCCGTGTGTGGGCACGGTTCACGGAACACGACACCACGGAAGAGAACTTGCGAACCTTGGGGGGATGGTTGCGGCGCTACGGGCGTCCGCTCGCCCATTACACGGATAAAAACAGCATCTTTCGCACCGCTGGTGCTGCGGCGGTCTCTGAACAACTCCGGGGAGAAGAAGGGGCCCGCTCACAGTTTGGACGAGCCCTCGGCGAACTGGGGATCGAATGGATCGCGGCGCAAAGTCCGCAGGCCAAAGGGCGCATCGAGCGGCTGTTCGAGACTCTGCAGGACCGCCTGGTGAAGGAAATGCGCTTGGCGGGAATCGCTACCCTAGAGGCGGCGAATCACTTTTTGGAAACGCGCTTTCTCCCGGAGTGGGAACAGCGCTTTACGGTGGCACCGCGCCATCCACGCAATGCCCATCGGCGGCTGGGAGCGGAACACGGGCTGGAGAGAATCTTGAGTGTGCGCGTGGCACGGAAGATCGCTCAGGATCACACCGTCAGCTGGGACGGAAACCGCTGGGGTGTGCCACGCGAAGAAGTCTGCGCAGGGCTTCGTGGAGCGCAGGTAGAAATCGAACGGCGTCTAGACGGCTCGCATTGGCTGCGCTTCCGCGGTCGGTACCTCCGCCTGCGCCACTGCCCAGAACGGGCGCCGCGCACGGTAAGTCCTTCCGGCCTACGGCCTCCAGGACTTACCGCAAAACAACAATCAAGAGTTTACAAAAGTGCTCCTCCGAACCACCCATGGCGGACATTTCAATATGGCAGAAAACCGGACATTTCTACTTTGCGTTGACAGAAATTTCTGCGCTGGCCGGCGGAGAAGGCGAAGTGTTTATCGCCGAGGGCGGCGAATCGGCGATTGCTTTTGCGGCCGATTTACAATGCGCACTGGCGCGGGAACGGGGAAGAGTTTCCGCGCGGCGGCGTCCAGCCACGAGCGGCACGCGTCTTGATAATCCGCGAGGGCGCGGGAAATTTTGTCCAACATTTGCTTCAGCTGCTGCGATAACGTTTTCATCAGCTCACGTTCCATTGGTTCACGCTTCATTTATTTGCACAATCGGGCGGCTTCAGCTTACGGGAGCTTCGGCGGAAACTTCCCATTCCTTTTCTTCCGGCAGCAACGACTTCACGATGTCTTCCAGCTCGTGCGAGCTTTTCACGTGATCCGGATAGTTGTAGGTGGAAAGATCAAAGGTCAGCCCGAATTTCGCGCGGACGTCCTGCAAGCCTTCCTGCAGCCGCAGCGCGATGCGCTTGGTGTTCAGCGTGTCCGTTTCCGGCAGCACGATGCCGAAGAGATCGTCGGCCAGGTGATAGATGGAATCCGTGGGACGCAGGCGCTTGGCTATGGCTTTGGCGGCGTCGCTGAAGGCGCCTTTCTCGTCTTTCACCGCGGCGCGGGTAGCCGGATTGGCTTTCGCAAGCACAAGGGACATGGTTTTCTCCATCGTCAGGGCGCGGCGAAATTCCATGCTCAGGCGATCCCAGAAATGGTTCTGGTCGGGCATGGAGTTGAGCAAGTCCGCGCTAGCCTGAAGCTGCAGCGTGACGTTGCGCTCCAGTTCGGCAAGCAGGTGCTGCTTAAGCTTGGTGAAGGTGCGCTGGCGATCGAAGAGATACCCGACGAAGAGCAGCGTAAGCGCGCAGAATCCGAAGAAGGCCACGCGCATGGTCGCCTTGTTTTCTTCCGGATGGACGAACACCAGGGGATACATGAACATGGCCAGTCCACCGGCAAGGATAAGCACAAAGACGGCGGAAAGAATGGTGAGCTGGAGGTTGCGGCGTTCCAGGCGGTCCAGCTCCTGGCGATCAATGGTGGGCATCGAGGCACCTGTAAGCAAAGGACGACATACCCGCAGCGCGGGCCCCCGCAAATTGCCGGGATATTGGTAGGTTCCGTTGTGGGAGGGGGAGGCGCAATAGGCGCGGGGTACTGTGTGATGAAAGAGACAGGGGGGAGCGGAAGGAGGAAAAAGAGGTTGTGAGATAAGGGATGTTGAGGACGAGCGGCGGAGTGTGTCGGATTGGTATGACCAGACCCCCACCCCCCGGGTATCGCGTATGTGCGGGAATAATTAGACTTAGTGGAATGGGGCAATAGAAGAGAGGGAGAGCAAGAGAGGATCCCTTCGGCAGGCTCAGGGTGGACATCTTTCGTTAGATATCCATAACTCCCCCTCCCCCCTGTTTTTCGTAAGTGACCAAAATAAAGGACTTGAAGTGGCTCTGTTGATTTCCTCTGGATGTAGGGGCAGCCTGAGGCGGTAAAGGTTGTAGGTGAGGCCGAGGAGCAGCGCTTGGCGGATC
>WNFO01001183.1_pt1 | contig 20212 bp, 14 predicted proteins | sample 5400251 | NCBI WGS metagenome assembly WNFO01 (sample SAMN13153354, study PRJNA577476) | soil metagenome | isolation source: 100 cm saprolite under Madrone tree | place: USA:California | collected 2016-06-14
ATCGGATTGTTTGGTTACGGGGTCAGATTTGAACTGACGCGACATGCCGGTTCCAAACAAGTAGATTTCCTTATCCCGAATTAGGGCATTCACCCTCTAGCTATCTGACAAGATACGGATACGCTCACGTCGGCGATGGACCTAGGATCCCTTTAGGGCTCCGATACCCCTCCAGACTGGCCCTATTTGGCGGACCCTTCCGTTTCCTGAATGCCGGGTTGTCCCCGTCGAGACTCGCTGCCGGCGACACAACAGGAGGTTTGATCATGTTCAAGCGGATATTCGCGTTCCTTGTACTGTCGTTTGCGTTCCTCGGGACCCAGTGTTGGGCACAGTCCCCCACCTCTAACTGTGTGCCATCCGAGGAGGGGCCCACGCAAGTTTGCACGTTTACCCCCGGCCAAAATTCCGCCATCGCAACCTTCGACTGCCCCTCGGCCCAGACACCCTGCCCCGACCCCGGCGCACATTCCATTAAATTCACCGTCGGTAACGTTATGTTGCCCTTTACGGTTAACGTATTTCCGAGCAAAGCGAATGGCGATGGTCGTTGCGATACCGGCGTACCCGATGATACCTTCTTTGACCCAGATACTGGTCAATTCGATGCCATTAGCTGCCGATTTGTAAGGTTCTTTGGGGACCCTGCTTATAACAACAATGAGCCGCCGCTTGGGCCTGGGCCTCCCAATCCCAATACGAAGGTACCGTTCTGCTACCCCTACGCACTAAACGCGCTGGGCCAGGCCACGTGCGTCGTCTACAGCGTTAGTGGGCCGGACCCTGGGCCTGCAACCTATTCCAACGGGGTGCAGTTTAAGATCGCTTGGAACAACGTGGTTTCTACTCCGCCTGGCTATTCCCATAGTCCCCGCATGTTCGACGATCCGCACAAGGATCACCGTACCCCGGCCGAGCTCGCAAACGCATCAAACTGTCCCGCAATCGATCTCGGCAACGACAACGTCTTTCCTTACGAGTCGGACCAGTTTGACGACAATCAGTTCGTTTGTGACATAACCACGTTTTTCGATCCCAAACCCAATACCGTGGGAACCGATCCCACCATCGGCGGCATCGGGAAGACGTTCAACGACTTCGTCATCGCTTGGCGCTTCTGCTCGGCGAAGCAGGATGACGTTGAGGGTGACGGTCACGAGCAAGGTGATGATGGGCATGAGGGCGACTTCGAGTTTTGCCGACGTTCCAAGGAGATGAAATTTGAGGAACGTGACACCGGGAGAAAAATGAAAGGCAGCATGGATGCCGTTACCCTCTCCGGAAACCAAGCCATTATCACCGGCGCGGGCACCCTGGGCGATGGTACTCCCGTCCACTACACCGCAGTTGTTCTGGGCAATGCCCCGGTGGTTGGGGCGAACCACTTTGCGATTAGCTGGATTACCGCCACAGGTTTGGTGTTCCAAACGTCGGGAGCACTGATCGACGGCTATATTGTGGTGCCCACGCTGCCCCCGCTGTGAGGATTTACGAGAGGTGCTGCCGGCGCGGCCGCGCTAGGCTTAAGCTGCCAAGGAGAACCTATCTCACAAATCTCCCGCGTGAACAAACGCTTACTTTACGGATCTTCAGTTCAGCTAACGACTATCACAGCGCTAGGGGGCAAGTAGTTGTCTATTTTCGAGGGGTGTGGGAGGGGAGGACGAGCGCTCGTCCCTCCCCTTATCCGATTTTAGGGCTTGTCAGGATTTGGATTTGCCAGCCCAGTGTGTCGCCTCTGCCCACATGGCTTTAACATCCGCGCGATCCACGAACTTATCACCCGCATCCTTGCGCATTTCATTTAGCGCCTGGATAGCCGCCTGGTACTCGCGGGTGGCATCCCCAGCATTTTCCGACATCCGTGAGACCGTGCCCAACAGCAGGTGACCCTTGGCGAGGAGAGGTTGGGCGCCCAGGTTCTCGCTCGAGGCCAAAAGGTTTCCTAAAACCTGGCGGGCTTGAGCGTAACCCTTGGTCTTGATCAAAGCCTCCGCCGCGGAGAGTGATGCCTCAATGGACATATACTTTAGGCCCGCACCGGCCGCCTGGTCGGCGAGAGCCTGAAGACCTGCAATAGAGCTTCGGCTGCCGCCCTTGGCCACGGACAGGTCTGCAAGCTTCAACTGCAATGCAATTTGCAGGTCGCGATCAGACGACTTCGACGCTATTTGTTCCGCCTGCAGATAGAGACTCTTGGCAGACTTACTGTCGCCCTTGTAACTGAAGTTGTCGCCTTGCCAAGCGATGATCTCGGCAGACAGGGGAGCATTCTTCAACTCACGCGCCAGGCTCAACGCCTGGTCGAGATGCTTGCCTGCCTCATCGAACCGACCGACCTGCGCAAGGGCATTTCCGTAGCCGCCGAGAGTTTCGGCCATCCAATAACTCCGGTCCTGCAACTCGCGGAAACCCTTCATCGCTTCTTCGCGAGCCTTAAGTGCCGCACCAAAGCGCCCTTGATAAGCAAACAGGATGCCCAAGCTGTCGGATTCTCTAGCGGCTCCTAACTTGTCGGATGCCGCGCGGCGCAGGTCCAGGGCGCGAAGATACCGCGTGAGAGCCTGATCATATTGACCCATCTTCATCAACACTTCACCCAGGTTGTGTAGCGTATCGGCGATGTCCGACGGTACCTTGATTTTCTCGCGCAGTTGTAAAGCCTGCTCGAAATACGTTCTGGCATCATCATAGTCGCCCTTGAAAGCGTAGCTGTTGCCGATGTTATTCAGGCACAACGCTTGGTCGTTCTCATTCCCGAGGTCGCGTTGGATCTGCAGGGACTCTTTGAACAGCTTGAGGGCATCGTCATATTTACCGCGGTTATGCTGGAACCCGCCGAGGTTGATCAGAACCGTACCAACATCTTGCCGGTCACCGATCTCACGATAGATCTTCAGTGCTTCCTTGAAGTTGCTGAGAGCCAGAGCCGATTTGCCAAGCCCTTCATAAACCGATGCGATCATATTGAGGCTGTCCGCAATGCCCTTCCTCTGGCCCAGGCGTCGCTTGATTTCGAGAGATTGCTGATAATTCTGCAGAGCCTCTTCCGGCTTGTTGAGATCGGAGTAGGCAATGCCGAGCGCCTGGAGGATCAAGGCTTTCTGTTCGTCGTTATCCACCTGAATCGCCAGGCTGAGTGCCCGGTTGAGGGGGTCCAGACTGGCCCGCGAGTCGCCGCTCTTGATGTCGACGCGGCCAGTTGCGAGTAGCGACGTGATGTCCTTCGGATTCGCGGCCAAGACCTTCTGATAATGTTCGCTGGCCTTAGGAAAATCGCCTGTGTCCTCATACAGGGCGCCCAAGGCGGAGCGCACATTGGTATTGTCAGGCGAAATTTTGGCCAGGTTCTCGTATGCCTCGATAGCCTTGGGATAATTCTTGCTGATGCGGGCTTGGGAAGCGCTGATAGCATACTTCTCTGCAGGCGTTAAGCTTTCGCTTAGCTCCACGGCTCGTCGCGCCGACTGCTCCGCTTCGCTGTCGTAGCCCAGATTGGCGTAGGTCTCCGCCAGCTTGGAAAAAGCCAAGGCAAACTGCGGATCCGCTTTTGTCGCCGCCTTGAAATTCTTGACGGCTTCGAGATTTTTCCCCTCGCGCAAAAGCTGTACACCCTGATTGTAATCGCGGAGTGCGGGCACGGATTTTGAAGAGGGCTGGAATGAACTGGCCTTCAACTCTTTCAGCACATCGGGAGAAACTGCAAGGTTCTTGCGGATGAGCTCGGCAAACCCATCCACGGTTGCGGGGATCTCCTTCTCACTTGCGGCCTCGATTTTCAAGGGCGCGCGGCGGTTGTGCTTCAGATCCAGCAGGGTGGCGTCGATGCGAATGTGCTCACCGAACTTGGCATATTGGCCCCAAACCACCGTATCAGCGCTACTGAATTCCGCGATGCGGCCGATCATCGTAGGGTCGATTGTGGTGCCGGAAGTGATCCGCAGATCGGAAAGCACCTGGTGCAGGCGGTCCGGAGAAATGGTGCGCAGGTGCGCGGACTGGCCTACGTCGGTGCTGAGCATGTCCGCGAGGCTTGGGCCCAGCCAATCAAGCGAAGTATCGCCTGACGCATTTCGGAAAGGGAGAATAGCGAGAGAAGCTTGCTCTGCGGGGGGGCCCCGCTTCGCGGCGGACCCGGAGAAAATTTTGCCGCGGAAAACAATTCCTAGTGCTGCCAGCAAGACAACCGCGGCAGTTGCGACGATCCAAATTCGATACCGCTGGAAAAGTGAGACCGCGGCGGTTGGCGGCAGCGTGGGTGCGACGGTCCGCACGCTCGTAGGCATCTCGTGGCCAAGATCTTCGAGAATCTCTCTGGCTGTGGAATAGCGCTGATCGCGATCGATTTCGAGGCACTTCATAACCACATCGCTGATGGCCTTTGGAATCGCGGGATCCACTTCCGCGAGAGGCGGAGGCCGCTCCTGGGTCCGTTTCAAAAGAGTAGCTAGAGCTGTGTCCGCCTTATAGGGAGAAATGCCGGTCAGCATTTCATAAAAAATTATGCCGAGAGCAAACAGATCCGAGCGCGCGTCGACCTTGATGCCTTTGGCCTGCTCGGGCGACATATATTCCGGCGTACCCATCAATGCGCCCGTCTGTGTCATGCCCGGTGTTTCGAGGGAATGCGCGATGCCAAAGTCCATCACGTAAACGCGGTCTTTCGTGTCCAGCATGATGTTTTGAGGCTTCAAATCGCGATGGACCACACCGGCGGCGTGAGCGGCTTCGAGCGCGCGGCAAACCTGGGCGATGATCCGTACCGTCTCCTCGGGCGGAAGTTTTCCCCTTTCCCGGAGCACGGCACGAAGATCGCGGCCTTCCACGAACTCCATGGTGATGAACTTGAAGCCCTTGGCCTGTCCCAGATCGAAAATGCGGATGACGTTGCGGTGAGTAACTTCGCGAGCCAGGATCAGTTCCTGTTTGAAGCGGCGGAGGATTTCCGGATTGCTGGCCAGGTCAGCACGGATCAGCTTGAGAGCAACGAAGCGTCCGAGCTCTGCGTCGCGCGCCTTATAAACGGCGCCCATTCCGCCCTGACCGAGTAATTCGAGAATTTCGTAACGTTCGGCCAGCAACGTTCCTACAAGTTCTTCGCCCTGGGCGTAGGGGGCGTCAGGCGGCGGAGTGACCGCGATCGACCATGCGGAAGTGCCGCGGGGCGTGTTTTCTACGGGCGGGCTGCCGCCGGAAACGGTTGCGCCGAGCGTTTGGTCGTTCAATGGCAGGGGTGTGCTGCACTTCGTACAGGTGGCGGCGGTGGGCGGGTTCTCCGCCTGACAAAGGGGGCATTGCATGGACGGGCAGCCTAGCGCACCAAAGTATTCCTCATTATGTGATTTCGTCGTGGAAATGCAAGCAACAGTTGAAGATATGGGTTGTGAGTCGCGGCATAACGGACGCGATTACCGGTCCGCGGTATTTGAGTGCGCGCGGCGGTTGGGCTATTGGCCGATGACGAAATTGGTGGCGGTTACGTAGCGCTTGGAGGCGGAGCTGTCCCAGAAGATGCGATAGGTGCTGGAGGCGCCGGAGGAGGGGCGGACGGTGTAGAAAATCTGGACTCCGTCGCGGGACCATTCGCCATTGCTTGCGGATTGCTCGGGCGGAGTAAGAACGACGCGACGCTTGGTGCGCAGCTCGTAGAGAAAGAGAACGCCGGCCCTGGCACTGGCGTCCTTAGAAGCGCTTGCAAGGTGCGCAATGTAATTCGCGGAGACAAGCAGCAGGTCAGGATTTCCGGGATTTACGCGGATGGCGTCGGAATCGCGGATTTCGAATTCCGTGCCGTAGATGTCGCGGAGAGCGACGGCCTGCGTGGGCTTGCCATCGTCGCCAATCCAATAGGCATTTTGCAGGTCGCTGGCGAGCAAAGTGTGCGGATCTACCCAGCCGTGCAGGGTGGTGACGTTGTTGGGATAAAGAAGCGCGGGGGTTTCCGGAGTGGCGGCGGGAAAGGTCCAGAGCTGCCATTTCTGATCCTGATTATTGAGATAGGCAACGCGGGTGTCGTCGGGGGACCAGAAGGGTTGCTTAACGGCGCCGCGGGCCAGGTCTTTGGGGCGGCCGGTGTCGAAGTCGTAGAGGACGATGGCGCTTTCGGTTGGGGTTTTCGAATCCGCGCGGGTGTAGAGGAGCTTTTTGCCGTCGTGCGAGAGCGCGAGATCCTTTCCGGCGGGGCCGGCGATTTTCTTGATCGTGCCGTGGCTGACAACAATTTTTTCGGCGGAGTTGATGTAAGCCACGGCGGTGGGCGGCTTGAAACCGGTAACGGTGGTTTCGGGGACGGGTTTTTTCTTGGCGGCGTCGTCGGGGTCGTCGTCGCTTTGGTTGGTGATGCGAGGGAAAAGCTCGGCGGCAATGCGGGCGCAGCCGTTGAGCGCACCGAGTTGCGCGTCTTCGGCGATGGCGCGGAAGGTGTACTTGGTGGCGGACATGCCGTCGGAGCAAGCTTCGCGGGAAAGGTGGAGGGTGACCGCGGTGCCGGTGGCGGTGTCTTTGGCGTGGTAGAGCCAGGCGGTGCCGCTGGGGTCGTAGGTGACGTCGGCGGGTTCCAGCGGAATGGGCGGATAGCCTGGCCGGTCGAGGCGCTCCGGACCTTTTTGGCCGATGCGCAGGCTCCAGGCAGGGTTATTTCCGGAAGCGAGAAGGAGGATGGGGAAATGCTTGGACTGGGGGGCGGAGGGAACGACCGGAGCGGTGGCCGACAACGAAGGCTTTTTGGTGGTGGCCGGTGCTTGCGCCGAGGTGGAGGGTATGGCCGGGATCGCGGTGACGGCAACCAGGACGATGGATAGTGCTTTCGACAGCATGCGCTCTGATGAGTCCCCCGAAGGAGGATACCGCGTGGGACCGCATGGCACAAACAGCGAACAGAACGGAACCGCGCAAATCGCGAGGAGAGAGAAAACCGGCGGCGCCATGGTTTGCGCCGCCGGCCCATAGAAACGAGAGCTAGTTTAGATAGGGCGGACGGTCGTCGCGATCGCGGTAGTCGTCGCGGTCCCTATCACGGTCGCGGTCTCTGTCTCTATCACGGTCGCGGTCGTGATCACGGTCCCAGCCGCGGCGGTCGTCATCGCTCCAATCGCGCGACCATTCGCGCCATTCGCGGGCGCGGCGGTCGACGATTTCAAAGTCGGCGCGGCAGCCGCGATCGACCCAGATACGTTCGCGGTCGTAGCCCCAGGTGCGGTTAAAGACGCAATCGGCTTCGCTGCGCTGGCGGACGATGAAGACGCCGTCGCGCGTATCTGCGGCGCAGAAGTTCCGCTGCATGTAATCGGAGGGGCAGTAGACGAAGGCGGCGGCTCGGGACTGCCAGTCTCCGGTAACGCGGAAATCGGCGCGGCAACCGCGGTCGGCCCAAATGCCACGCTTGCCGTAGCCCCAGGTTTGGCCCTCGACACAGGCCGCTTCGCTACGCTGGCGAACCATGCGCACGCCGAAACGGGCGTCCGCGGGGCACCAGACGTGCTGCATGGCATCCGAAGCACAATAGACCATGTAGGTGTCGCCCCAGCCATGGAACTCGCCGCCACGGCCGCGATCGCCGTCGTGGTCTCGGTCGTGTCCGCCGCCATGGTGGCCGTCGTCGGCAGCAAGGTGGCCGCCGACTTCAAACTCCGCGCGGCAGCCATGATCCACCCAGATTCCGCGATTGTCGAAGCCCCAAGTGCGGTTTTGAATGCACTTGGCTTCGCTTTTTTGGCGGACCATTTGGACTCCGCCGGTGGTGTCGACGGCGCAAACGTGACGACGCATGTCATCGGAGGAGCAAGACATGCGCAGCGCGCTTTGCGGAGCCGGTGCGGCGTAAACGGGATTACTTGCGGCTGCGATTGTCAGGACAAGGGCAGCGGGAATCAGGGTAAGGGGAGCGAACATGAACTTGCGTGAACTTGAAGGAAAACGCTTCATGGCGAAACTCTCCATTTCGACGACCGGGCCGGCAAACACTCAGAATTGCTGGTGGATTGCCGGCGTGGAGTCGGCTAAAAAGTCGTTGGAACCAAGATAGAGAAGAATTTGCGAGGCGGCCAGAGAGATTCCCGGAGGAGTTGCGGGAGAGGCAATAGCTTCTAGCTGACATGTGAGCGCGGTGCGCAAAGGTGGTCCGGGGCGAAGAAAAACCAAAAAAGATCTTGACACAAGCGAAGAAAAAGCGAATTATCGGAGGCGCTGCGAGGTGGGCCATGTCCCCAGTTCTTTCGTCCTCGGTTCTCCCCAATCCGGCGCCGGGTATGCATGCCCGGCATCGCCCCGTACGACAAGCCGCGCTGTTTCCCGCCTTTTCCGATGCACCAGGCCCAAGAGCTCGGACCGGATCTGATCTTGCCCCGATCGTGACTGGTCCTGGCGGCAGCGTCCCGGGTTGCCCCACACCGGATTGCCCCCCGGTGTACTCGGCCGAACATGGCGCCCCACGCCATGAAGATGGCCGGACCCGAGAGGTTGCCGCACGCTGTGGCGCGGAAGAATCCGCTGGTTTCTATACGGAGGCTCCCGCGCCACTGGTTGGCATCGCCCGCCTCGCAGCAGAATCACCCATTGCGGAAACGCACCGCGTATCGCCCGAGCGGCCGGAGTATTTCCTGCTGCCGGTGCGGTCGATATTGAATCGATGCGATTCCAAGCGCGTGCCGTTTGAATGGACGATCAATCCGTACCGGGGGTGCGAGTTCGCGTGCAAATACTGCTATGCGCGGTACACGCACGAATATATGGAGCTGGACGGCGGGGAGTTTGAAAAAAAGATTTTTGTGAAAAGAGACGCGGGGGCGCTGCTGGCGCAGGACATGCGCAAATATTCGTTTTCGTCGAAAAGCTCCGGAGGAATGCATCCAGAACACATCGCGATTGGCACGGCGACGGATCCGTATCAGCCGGCGGAACGGGAGTATGGGGTGACGCGGGCGTGCCTGGAGGAGTTGGCGAAACGGGAGGGGTTGAGCGTTTCGCTGATCACCAAATCGAACCAGATTGTACGGGACATTGATGTTTTCAAGAAAATTGCGGAGAGGTCGGAGTTGTCGCTGAACATCACGATTACCACGCTGCGACCACGGCTGGCGCGATTGCTGGAGCCGCGGGCACCTCGACCAGATTTGCGGCTCGCGGCGGTAAAGCAACTGCGCGAGGCAGGACTGGCGGTGGGAGTATCGGCCTGTCCGCTGATACCGGGAATGACGGATCGTGAGGGGGAACTGGAAGGCGTCGCTGCAGCGGCGAAGTCCGTCGGAGCGATGTGGTTTTTCTCGAACGTGTTGTTTCTGATGCCTTCTTCGGCGAAGCAATTCTTGCCGTTTGTGCACGAGAAGTTTCCGAAGCTGGCGAGGCAATACGAACAGTGGTACGCGAAAAATGGTTATGCGCCGGACGAGTACCGCAAGCAGATTTCGCAGCGGGTGGCGAAAATTCGGCAAGAGTATGGGTTTGTTTCGCGGCCGTGGGAAGAACGGACGCAGAAGTCACTTTGCCCGCAACTTTCGCTGGCCTGGCAGGTCGATGTGGGGGAGACGGTGTTGCGGGCGGTGGGATAATGGCCGAAACCGCTTCAGATTTTGGCGTTTGAGGTGCTATTCGAGGCCGCCGGACGCGGCGGCTGGGACGCGCTAAAGCGCGCCCCTACAGCAGCTCTTAGGGGACGATGATGCGGGATTCTTCGCGCTTTAGTTCCTGGGCTTGGGGGAATTGGCCGCGGAGGAATTCGATGTAGCGGCGGGAGCGCGGGCGGCCATTGGTGCGGAGCAGGCCCATGCGGTAAAGAAAAACCAGAAGATAAAAGATGTCGGAATCTTTGATGGCGGAGAAGCCAGAGCGATCCGCTTGCTGCTGCTTAAGCTCGGCGATGAAGGATGTCAGGGCGGAATAGAGCTCGCGGGGGAGTCGAGCGTCTGGAGGTTTTTCGTAATAGATGCCGGTGCGCAGGGTTTTGTAGGTTTCGGCGAGAGCCTGGATCGCCGAGAGGACGTCCGGGTCGGTGGCTTCGCGCTGGGCGGCGCAGAATTTGGCGATGGTGAAGGCCAGCGCGGCCATGAGCTGTTGGTGGGTGTGGACGGTGTCGCCCGGAAGATTGACGTCGAGGAGCGGCGTATCGGCGGGCAGCGCGCGGGGATGCTCGTCCTCATAGCGGTGCGCGGCGAGCAGATGCGGACAATCCGGCGCGCAATCGATGGTGACTTCGCGGCCCGTGCCGCAGCAGACCGCGCAGATGGACTCGCCCTTGGCAGGGCAGAAGCGTGAGGGCTTGCGCTTTTCGCAGATGGGACAAGACACGGTGGCTCCCGTCAGGTGAAGAATGAGCCAGAATACGCCGCGAGTTGGGAAAAGACAAAAGAGAGAACTACGAATGACCTGAGGCTGCTTTTTCCATGGCTTCGGCGAGCTTGCGCATGCCTTGAGGCATATTTCGCTCGAGCTCAGGAGCGACGGTCGCGATATAGTCCTGTGCTTTCTCGCCTTCGATGCTGGCGCGTTGCGTGAGACGCGTTGCGCCGGCGCCGGAATCCTCGAATTTCCAGGCGAAACGAAGTGCCGCTCCGGGAACAGGAATCAGGACCACCGCGCTGCTCCCTTCGTGGACCTCTGCAAGTTGCCACTGAATGGGCGCGCCGCCGCGCGGCTTGGTGGTTCCCGTGGTGCCGGACTGAAAGGGCCCGTTCAGCGTTACCGCTTCCACCGAAGAGTCGACAACGGGCCAGTTGCTGACGTGGGTCCAGAACCGCCAGGCAAAGTCCCTGCTCACGCGGCAAGCCACAGAATGTTCGAAGGTCCACATATCGGCGGAGCTGATTTCGCGCGCTCAAAATACAAACGTGCGACGCACCATGGTTTCGTCGCCGGAATGTTGGGGCATGGAATCAGGCGGCCTCGGCGCGAAGGTCGTGCCCGGAATGGCGGGGAGGCCGATGGAGCGATCGACGACCGCGAGTTTTACCGGACCCGCACCTTTGGTTTGCAATCGCAGCTCGATTCCCTCGGCTGGAAGGTTGGCGTAGTCGAATTCCCATTTGCCATGTTTGTTCCAGCGGGATTCCTCCGGCTGGCCGAGCTTGTGGTCGTTGACCCAGCCATTGATAACTTCGTCGTTTGGAACCTCGACGGAAATAACGCGCGCGTGACGCGGGGAGGTGACGCGAAGGCGCAACGAGCGAGCGTCTCCTTGGACGGAATTCTCCAGCAGGTCGACTTGCGGGGGCTGCAGGGAAAGCGCGGGGGCGTCGTGCTGCAGGAATTGGAATGGGAGCCAGTCGGGATAGAAGGCGGTGAGCTTTGCGCGGCGCGGCGACGCGCTCAAGTACTGCGTGGTCCAGGCATCAACGCGAGAGGAAGTGCTGGCCCAGAGGGCTTTATGGGCGTCGGAATCGAGCGCGTACGTGAGGGAGTCTGGCTGCGGATGAGCGTTGCTGTAGCGACTCGTGGAAGCACCGAGGAGGAACAAGAGCAGTGCGGCGAAGAGCATGGAAGCGGGAAAGACGCGCCCGCTGACCTTCAAGAGCGTTTCAAGGAGCGGCAAGATCGCGAGGATGAGGAGCCCGAGAGTTAGAGCGAGAAGAGGACTGAAGGAGGTCAAGCCCAGCGCTTCGTGAAATCCGCGGAGGAGCGGCACGAAGATGGCGAGGGGAGGCAGCGCGAGCAGGCATAGCGCAATGGTCGGAAGCGGCGAAGTGCGTTGGCGGTTGAAAGCGGCGAAAACGGCGGCGAGGAGCGCGGCCAGCAGAGGCCAAGTGAGCACATAACTAGCGCCCGCAAGCCATTTGGCAGCGGCAATGTTAAGCAGCAAGAGCAAGGATGCCGCGGCGAGAAAAAGAGGCGGCCAGGTGACTTTTTTGCTGAGAAGTTTAAGAAGGGCGGTGGCCAGCCCGGTGAGAAGAGCTATCAGGCTGAAAACATAAGGAACGCTCTTCACAACATCTCCCGCAGGCAGGAGGGTGAGATGCAGGCGGTTGACGCCTTTGACGAAGACAAACGCGGTCAGCATCAACAATAGAAGGACGCCGACGTGGGCGAGTATGGCGATGAAGGTTTTCCCGATGCCGGCTTGATACGCGCCGCTGGCGTAGAGCCAGGACGCCAGGAAAGCCACGGCGGCGAGACTCACCAGCGGCCAAATGCTTGCGGAGGGATAGTGGAGGAAAAGGCCGCCGGGAGTGGAGAAGTAGACGGAGTCGGCCGGCGCCTGAAGCTGACCGAGATCGGCGTCGCCAAGCTTGCGGGCCAGGCCCAACGCATAGTCACCGTGGCGCTGAAGGCTTCCGGCGTCCAGAGCTTGCGGGGTGTCGAGCGGAGTGTGGTAAGCCTCCCAATGACCGATGAAGGCAAAATTCAAGCCCGCAGCGCCGGACTTCTTGAAAACAGTCATGTCGGTATCATTCGGCATGTGTTTGTAAACCTCGTAGGTAAAGGACGAGCCTGCGGCGTGCGGCACGGCTTCGGAGAGAACCTGGACGAGACGCGAATTGCCGGCGCTGGTTTCGAATAACTGGGAGTCGCCGGCATTCCCGCGACCTTCGAAATTGGCAGCGATCCGGACATCCCTGGCCCAGGGATGTTCATCGACAAACGCGGAAGCGCCGAGCATGCCTTCTTCTTCGCCGTCGGTGAGCAAGAAGATCATGTCGTTCTTGGGTGGAGGGCCGGCCCGCAAAGCGCGTATGGTTTCGAGCAACGCCGCGACACCAGCGCCATCGTCGCCCGCGCCCGGACCGGCAGGCACGGAATCGTAATGCGCGGCGACCATGACGGCATCCGGGCGGCTGCCGGTGCCCTTGAGCCGCGCGATGATGTTCTCAACTCTGCCCGACACTTGATAGATGGGAGTGACACCGGTGGTGCGTTGAATCTCGGGGGCCAAGCCGAGGATTTTAATTTGTTCGACCAGATAATCGCGCACGCGATCATGCTCTGGCGTGCCGATGGGGTGAGGTTTCTGCGCGAAATCGTTCAGGTAAGTGAGCGCACGTTCGGCGGAAAATTCGGAGAGCGGCGCGGATGCAGGCACTGGGGCGGGAGGGCGGTCGAGAAGCAGGCCGGCGGAAATGATGACGGCAAGCCAAAGCAAAATCAGAAGACTCGCGGAGCGATCTTGCACCGTTCACACCTCGATTTGGGGAACAGCTTAGGGCCAACGACAGGAGGGGAGCAAGGACGTTCGCGCCGCCAAGCAGCGTCGCGGCACGGTATTCGCTTACGCCATGATGACTTTTTTCTGGAAGCGGCGCGCGGCAACTACCAGGAGCAGCGTGCCCATGGCGAACAGCGCGAGGGCGTCGAGCCAGAGATGCGAGAGGCCGGCGCCGCGCAGGATGATGCCGCGAGTGATGTTGATGTAATAGCTGGCGGGAACGAAGTAGCTGATGATGTAAAAAAACTTGGGCATGGTTTCGCGCGGAAAGATGTAGCCCGAAAAGAAAATGCTGGGGAGAAAGGTAAGAAAAGCAAGCTGGATGGCCTCGGACTGCGAATTGGCTTTGCTGGAGACGAGGATGCCGATGGAGAGGGAAACAAAAAGGTAGGGCAGCGAAAAGAGGCCGAGAAGGAACACGTTGCCGTGAATGGGGACCTGGAACACGAAGCGCATAAATGTGACGATGGCGCAAAGCTCCGTGAATCCGATGACCAGGTAAGGCAGGAGCTTGCCGAGCAGAAGGCCGAGTGGTCGCACGGGGGTGACGAAGAGCTGCTCGAGAGTGCCGCGTTCTTTTTCGCGCACGATGGAGAAAGCGGTGAGGAAGGTGGTGACATTGAGGAGCAGCACGGCGGTCAAGCCCGGCAGGAAGAAATTGGGGGAGCGCGAGTCGGGGTTGAAGAGCAGCTTGGGTCGCATGTCGACAGCCATGGCGCCGCGGTCTTTCAGTACGCGGCGAAGCGACTCGTCGAGGCCGATGGCGGTGGTGACGTTGATGGCTTGTCCGGCCACGGAAGAGTCCGAGCCATCGATGAGCACGAGCACCTGCGCGCCGCTCTGATGTAGCAGGTGATCCGAATAGTCCACGGGAATCTTGATGCCGACGCGGGCGCGCCCAGCGATGATTTCGTCGTTTAGGTCGCGGTCGTTCTGTACGTAGCGACGGATGTGGAAGGTGTCGGAGTTCTTCAGGCGATCGATCAGCTCGCGGCTCTCGCGGTGTCCGTCGGCGTTGTAGACCACGGTGTTGACCTGGCGAATGTTGGTATCGATGCCGAAACCCAAGACGACCATCTGCAACAGGGGAATCACCAACGAGAAAAAGAGCGTGGAAGGATCGCGGCGCACGTGCAGCGTTTCCTTGAAGAACACTGCGCGGAAACCGCGAAAAACATTAGACACGAACGCCCTCCACCTGGCCTTGGTGCTTGTAGGTGAGTTCGACGAAAACGTCTTCCAGGCTGGGAGCCAGCGGACGGATTTCGGAAACGGAGATGCCGTTTTTGAGGAGCTGCTCGCGCAGATCGTTCAGGTCGAAATGGTCTTCGACCAACGCATGAATGGATTGGCCAAAAATGGTGGCACTGCGAATGCCAGGAATTTGCCGGGCGAGTCGCAGAGCGCGCGTGACTTCGGGAGTGGTGATTTCGACGCGCTTGGTGCCTTGCGGCTGCACGTCGGGCAATTCACGCAGTGAACTGGGCGTGCCGTCGGCGATGAGTTTGCCGTAGTAGATGTAGGCGACGTGACTGCAGCGCTCGGCTTCGTCCATGTAGTGGGTGGTGACGAAAAAAGTGATGCCGTGGCCGGAGAGCTCGAAGAGGAGATCCCAAAGCTGACGGCGCGCGACGGGGTCGATGCCCGCAGTGGGCTCGTCAAGAAAAAGCAGCTTGGGCTCGTGCAACATGGCGCAGCCAAGCGCCAGGCGCTGCTTCCAGCCGCCGGAAAGCTGCGCGGCGAGGCGATCGAGGTAGGGCCCCAGGCTGTTGAGCTCGACGATTTCCTTCATGCGCTGCTTCAGGCGATCGGGCGGCAAGCTATAGATGCGGCCGTAAAATTGAAGATTTTCGGTGACGGTGAGGTCGTCGTAGAGGCTGAAGCGCTGCGACATGTAGCCGAAGTTCTGGCGCACGGCTTCGGCTTCGGTGCGGACGTCCAAACCTTCCACGCGCGCGTTTCCGGCGGTGAGGGGCAGTAGGCCGGTGAGCATTTTGATCACAGTGGTCTTACCACTGCCGTTGGGGCCGAGAAAGCCGAAAATTTCGCCCTTCCGCACTTGAAAGCTGACGTCGTCGACGGCGGTGAACTGGCCGAACTTGCGCACGAGGTGTTCGGCGGAGATAGCGACGCCGTTGGAAGTTTGTGAAATGGCTGACATGGTTTAGCTTGTGGCCTTCAATTTAACGTCGGCGGCCATTCCCGCGAGCACCTGACCGCTCGGATCGCTGATGCGCACCTTCACGCCGAAGACCTGGTGCACGCGCTCTTCGCGGGTCTGCACGTTGCGCGGAAGGAATTCGGCTTGCTGGTTGATTTGCTCGACTTCGCCGTCAAAAGTTTTGTGGGGGAAGGAATCGACGCGGACCTCCGCCTTCTGGCCGACTTTCACGTGGCCGATTTCAGTCTCCGGAATGTAGATGCGGACGTAGATCTGGTCTTGTTCCAGGAGCGTGGCCACCGGCGTGTTGGGAGCGACCAGATCACCGGGCCGCACGTCCAGAACTTCGACGATGGCAGCGGCCGGCGCGACTACCTGGCGCTCGCGGAAGCGGGCCTCGTCGTAGGAAAGGGCGGCCTTGGCGCCTTCGATATCCTCGCGGCGGTTGCCGTGCTCGAGTTTTTCGAGCGTGGCCTGCGCCTGGCGATAGCGGGCCTCCGCGGAGGCGATTTCCTCGGGACGATAGCCGCTTTGTAACTCGGCGAGCTTGTGTTGCGCGTTTTGCACGGTCGCAACGGCAATGCGCCAGGCGGCTTCGGCGGTGTCGCGCTGTTGCCTGGAGACGAGATCCTTCTTGGCCAGCGCGTCGTAGCGATCGAAATCCAAGTGTGAGCGGTTTTCGTCGGCTTTGGCGCGGTCGAGGTCGGCTTGTGCGGCGGCAATGTCTTCGCGGCGATAGCCATTCCTGCGCTGTTCGTATTCCGCTTTGGCTTGCGCAGCGGCCGCGCGGGCTTCGGCGATTTCCTCGGGGCGGTAGCCGCGCCGGGCCTTTTGTGCGGCGGCGCGCGATTGTTCGAGGGATGCCTGCAATTCTTTGTCATCAAACGTAATCAGTACCTGGCCGGGCTTGACGCGGTCGCCTTCGCGCACGAGGACCTCGCTGATGCGGCCGCCGATCTTCGAGCCCACGCGAATGTTGCGGGCCTCGACGGTGCCCGAGCCTTGCATCGCGGAATCGCGGCGGAACCAGCCGGCGGCGTAGGCGCTAGCAGCGACGGCGGCGGCGATTGCCAGGATGATGACAAGGCCCTTGCGATTCATTGACTATTGCTCCTTGGAGGAAACTGCTTCCGACACCGCGGCCGATGCTGCGTCGCGAGGCGCCAGCCCGTTCCAGAGGACGTTCAGCGCGGTGTTGATGCGATCAGGCAATGTAGCATCGCCGTACACAGACCACATGAGCAAGGTGCCGAAAACGGTCTGGCGGAAGACGTGAGCCAGTTCGCTGGCGGGCAAGTCGCGGCGAAACTCTCCGCGGTCCTGGCCGATTTGCACGAGTTGCGTCATCAACCCGTGCGCGCGACTGTGATTCTCGCGCATCACTGAGCGCACCGAAGAGCTGGAAAGGTTGGCTTGCAGGATGGCGCGGACGACGTCGGGAGCGCGTCCGGACTCCTCGGTCATGCGGAGGCTCAAGGCACGAAGGAAGACGGGCATAGGCTCTTTGCTGTGGCGAAAATCGTCCACGGCGCTTTGCAGCTTAGCGAGTTGCATGTCGCTGAAGGCGATAAGGATGTGCTCCTTGCTGGGGAAATAGTTAAAGAAAGTGCCCTTGCCGACGTCAGCAGCATTGGTGACGTCTTCGACCGTAGTTTCAGCAAACCCTTTATCGGCGAATAGCTTGAGGGCGGCGCGGAAGAGCCGCTCGCGGATTTCCGCGCTGCGACGCTGGCGGCGATCGGGGGCGGGAGGCATGGTAGCGGCGCGAGATGATGGCTTGCGGGGAGAACGAGGTTGGGGGATCTTGGGCATAGTGACTGGCGACCGTAGATGACTATAGGTCACTTGTGAGCATAAGTCAAGCCAAGCCACAGCGCGGGGCAGGACAGAAATGAGAAGAGGCCCGAGCAAGCCCGGGCCTCTTCGTTCTCAGTACGGGGCTACTTCAAGGAGGCGGGATCCGACGTGTTCTTGGGCGATTTTTGGTTCAGATAGGCGACCAGCTTTTGCGCGGCCGGCGGAACCGCGACAGCCCCCTTGAAGATGATGGATTCAGCTTCGACCTTTTTTCCATACACCCTGGTATTAGCGTCGTTGTCGGGACGTACGGTTGATCCTTGCAACGAGACGCCTGCGAAGAGACCGCGGGCCCGCGAGTACGTCAGGACTTCCGCGCGCATGGTGACGTCCGTTTCGGCCGAAGCGTCACGGCCCTTCGGGCCCGCCGCTGCTGAGGCGTCCGCGCCCAGCTTGACCTTGCTGCTGAGAACGGCCCGGGCTCCGCGCGGGTTCATGATCAAAAGCACAAAGTCCGTGGCTTGCCCGCCGATCTGAAATCCGATACTGCCGCCCTCGAGGGCCATCATGGTCGGCGCGCTCCAGGGGCCGGTGAAGTGCTCGCCTGTGCGGCAGCTCATTGCGCCGCGGCCGTAGCTGGCGCCAAGAACAAAGGCGGCTTTCACCACCGAAGGATAGATGATGACGCATTCGGCTTTATCGAGGAGGTCCTGGGGAATATCATCGGGAATGTCCAGAATCTCCTTCAGGACGATTCCGCAGTTTTCCAGGCGATCCACTTCCTTTTTGTTGTCAGCCGCGGAGAGCGGCAACCCAAGGGCCAGCGCCAGAACGGAGGACATCATTCGCTTCAACATCAAATCACCTCGCTTAAATTTTGGTTGATGCGATTCTAAGATTCCGGAGGTTTTGGCGCAACCCTGCGGAGTCTTCCACTGCACAGTTCGGGGTCGACCTACGCTTCGGTGCCGCGTGCCTTCAGGCAGCAAGCGAAGCGCATGTGCTGTTTCGACTATACTTTCCCGGAAGTCAATTTGCCAGCAGGAGGCAGGGTGAGGCGACGAGGGTGGGCATGCGGCGCGTTGGTCTTGGTTTGTGGGATTTTGGGGAGCGGGAGCTTCGCCAGCGACGCGGAAGCACAGGCCAAAGCGGAATCCGCTCGAGTGTCGAAAGCCAAGAAACCGCGCGCCGATCCGGCTACGCGGAAATTTGGCGAACGAGCGGAGGCGTTACTTGCTGCGGCGCCGGCAAGCAAGGGCCAATGGGGCATCCTGATCGTCGACGCGATCACGGGCGAGACGCTGCATGAATGGAACGCCGATAAGTATTTTGTGCCGGCTTCCAACATGAAGCTTTTCACCACGGCGTTGGCCCTCGCCAAATTGGGACCGGACTATCGCTTTCACACTACGCTGGAGACGCGAGGCGTTGTTTCGCCGGAAGGTACGCTGGTGGGCGACTTATTCCTGGTTGGGCGCGGCGATCCCAACCTTTCGAATCGAAAATTCCCCTACGACTTAAAGGAGGAATTCGACGGACCTCCCGAAAAGGTGCTGGCGGAGTTGGCGGACGCGTTGGTGGCCAAAGCTGTGAAGGAGATCGCCGGGGACGTGGTCGGCGACGATAGCTACTTCCCGCGCGAGGCTTACCCGAATGGCTGGGAGATTGATGACATGGTGTGGCAGTACGGCGCCGCGGTGTCGGCGATTGTGGTGGACGATAACACGGTCACGATGACGGTGACGCCGGGGGAGCAGGCGGGCGCTCCGGTGCAAGCGGTGGTCACGCCAGGGACGCTGGACTTTGTGGTGCAAAACAGCGTGGTTACATCCGCGGCAGAGATAAAGCCCGATCTGACGCTGGCTCGTGAGCCGGCTTCCAATGTTGTGGTGGTCCGCGGCACGCTGCCGGCGCGCAGCACGCCACGCAAGCTGATATTGGCAATCCACGAGCCCGCGGAGCATGCGGCGGCGCTGCTGGCGGGGCTGCTCACCGAGCACGGGGTGAAGATTGCGGGGAAGTCGAGAGCGATGCACGTTCCGGAAGCGGCGGAGGCTGCGCCGCGCGCGGTGTTGGCGGAACATGTGTCTGTGCCGCTAGGGGATGCGGTGAAGCTTGTCAACAAGATCAGCCAGAACCTGCACACGGAAATGCTATTGCGAGCAGCGGCTCGAAACAGCGGAATTTGGAACACGCCGGAGGACCTGATGAAGTTTCCTGCGGATTTTTACACCGCGGCGGGAATTGCTCCTGGCGACGTGATGCAGACCGACGGCTCGGGGCTTTCGCGGCACGATTTGGTAACGCCGCGCGCCGTTGTTGCGCTTTTGAAGTACGCGCAAGATCAATCGTGGTTTGCGCCGTACTACGCTTCGCTGCCGGTCGCGGGCGTAGACGGAACTTTGGAGACACTGATGAAGAACACCGCCGCCGCCGGGCACGTTCATGCCAAGACCGGCTCGGTGGAACATGTGCGTGCGCGTTCGGGATTTGCGGAAACACTCGGAGGGCGGAAATTGATTTTTTCTTTCCTGAGTAACAACCAAGACGGGAAAAATCATGAAGCCTCGGATACGCTTGACGCCTTGTGCCTGGCTATGATGGAGGAGTTTGAACGCAAACCGCCGGCGCGAGCGCGTGTCAAGCGTGCGAACTGAACGGACCGATGCCGCGGGAAACGATTGTCACGGTGTTTGGGAGTTCGCGGCCGCGCGACGGCGACGCCGATTACGAAGAGGCGCGTGAGCTTGGCCGGACACTGGTTGAGAACGGTTTTGCAGTGTGCAGCGGCGGGTACGGCGGAGTGATGGCGGCAGTGTCTCGCGGCGCGAAAGAAGCCGGTGGGAAGACGTATGGCGTCACGGCCGCGTTTTTCGCGGCAAAGGCCAACCGGTGGATTGACGTTGAAGTGCGGGTCGAAACGTGGCAGGAGCGGCTGTTCGAGCTGATTCGCATCGCGCACGGATTCGTGGCGTGTAAAGGCGGCACCGGTACGCTGGTGGAGCTCGCCGTGGTTTGGGAGATGCTGAACAAGTCGGTGATGACCGGCAAACCGTTTGCGGTGCTCGGAAACTTCTGGTGGCCCATCATCGAACGTGTGCGCGAAGTGGAACTGGGCCATCACG
>WNFO01001184.1_pt1 | contig 20212 bp, 21 predicted proteins | sample 5400251 | NCBI WGS metagenome assembly WNFO01 (sample SAMN13153354, study PRJNA577476) | soil metagenome | isolation source: 100 cm saprolite under Madrone tree | place: USA:California | collected 2016-06-14
AACATGTTTTCGCGGTTATTACCTGTCGCTGGAAGTGCCTTCTCCTTCCAAGCCGTGCCGGCGGCAGTTTGCGACTTGAACACGATACGACCACTGGTTTTTACGGCAATCTTCGTACCTCAAGCGAACGAAGTATGACTCAGGGGGAACTCTCGGATTCCTCTCTACCACATTTGTATCTTTATGCTATTCCATCCAACACTGAAGGCGAGGTACAGTAATGGGAGGGCGCAAATGTTCGTTTCCCCCCTGTCTCCAGTTTTGCTGAGGCAGCTGCTCCTCACCGCCTCTTTGGTTATATGGACCGTCCGCTTTGGCAGTTTCTCAGTACAGACTCACGTTTTGACGAGGTCAAGCATCAAAATGGGACATATGCCGCCTTTTGGATGGCTCAGGGATTGTCTGCGTATCCATTACGTCTGCGTGTCCTAGCGTCATAGGTATTTTCTGGCCTGGCTGTCTATCTTGTACGTTCTGCTTCTCTCGTACGTTTTCTGAGATTGAGATAACGATCGTCGCACCGCACAGTTGAATATAGTCCCCACTCACCTTCACCCCCCGCCTTATCCTACCGTGACCAAGACTATGCTTCTCTATCCTCTTTGAGGTTACTGTGGCTCGGCAGAAAACAGCCTGGCGCCGGGCTCAAGAAAATAAGGAGCACGGGGAGAAATTCATCACAAGTGGCCTTTGGAGCCGAGGCCGCCACCAAAAGTATTACTTCTCACTTCTAATCGAGTGTGGCGTTGAATCAACTTCTCAGCTACGTTGGTGAAGTAGGTATTTGGACTGGTATATGGGCGATCTCAAGTGTATCGCTCCAGACCACCCATGACCCCAAAAGAACCGTCACTCTTGCAGTGATGAGTCCACTGTTCACGTATTTCTTCAAGTTAATGCGTTATGTACACATCCCCTTATTTATATTCTCCAACTGAACTTGCGCATCTGACACGTTCCAGGTCTCTGGCGTTCTGCCACTTGAGGTTCACTATCCTCCTGTCACCTTTCCTTTTGTCATTTAGCTTATCATGTCGATGCGCAGCGTTCCGCAGAGAAGAAATGGGGCAAGGATGCGGCATGGCAGACATATATGAGGTTAGTGTCCACAGGTACACCTCTTCTTGTAACTTACCACTCAAGCGGATCTTCTAGGAAAACCCCTGTGTTCTGGCCATCCTTGTGGACGGAATAAACCGAACTGGTGTTGTACGACGACGATCACACCGAGCGTGATGGCAAGGGCCTTAGTCCTTACCCGGATCCTTAATAGCTGGCCAAATGGTGCTTCAGCTTTCCGTTTAGCTCCCTGTTCTTTGATCGGCTTACCAGTCCACTATCGTCGGAGGTGCACAGTTTCAAACCTCGAACGAGACTACCCATATTGAGCCTGAGGACCACCGTTCAGTACGTTCAGCCAACCTATTATAGTTCACCGACAGTCCCGAATCCTGGGTTGCATTAGGATTTTCCGGCGAGTTCAGGATGTGGCGTTCTTCCGCAAATCTTTTGTGACCAGTTTATCTCTCACTACCCTCACCGGGAGCCCGGAAATCGCATACACGTTCGCCATTGGGCAGCTTCTTCGTTAGTCACCCATCACCCGCCATGTGCGAAAAGAATTCCTGTAATGGGGACTGGACCTATTGAGTCAGGTAGGCAGTCACAAGTAGGGTGCCATATGCCACGGCCGGGATGCAGCTTGAAACTTAGGATCAGGTGCTGAGCGAAATCTTTTACGCTTTTGCCGCCTGTTGCGGGCTATCATATATTCCGCGCTTGACGACGCCGTATATAGTCATCTCGTCCGCTGACTGGTATACTGTAGCAACAGCGCATTCGGGTATCTAGAGCTCTTGGTACTCTCCCGCCTGCTTGCTCGGTGATCCGTAGATTCCGAGCCGGTGTAGCCCAGGGGACCAATGGACAGGCGAAAATGCCTTCATGATGCGTTTCACGTCTTTCCATGATTGCACGTGGCGTCTCAGGAATGCACCTGCCCTATCGCCGGACACTAGCAGCACCGCCCTGCGGTCGAATTGTAGTCCTGTTCCTGCTCTGACCGGATGCCCCTGCACATGCGCAGGGCAGTTGCTTCACCGCCATCAAGTTCCTGTCGGACCCTGCGGGTACATACAATAGCTTTTCATTTCTGGCACTGAACGTACCTATGTTTCTAAGGACTTAGCAGGGTAGACAGATGACCCGCTGTCGTTCCGTCTGTGAATTACCAACGTGAGGAGTACATACCATTGGTCAGATGAGAAAACAACAGAATTCTCTCTCCCATCAGTGTGGATAATGGATAAGGTTATCATTTTTATCCAGTTTGGCTGACTTGGTGCCGGCAATGCTGCGGTCGTACCGCCGTCTATCATATAACGTTCACCGTCACTTCAAAGTATTGTATCCATAAGGCGAACTTCATGGTTGCCCGGTGGGAAATCGATTTGGGATTCACGAGGGACAAGATTGCCATCGTTGGGCCTGGCCAGCGACTGGTCAGCACCGTGTGGACTCACCGGACATCCGATTCAAATCCCTCTGTCGGCTACGTGGGGTACGTACTTCATGCATATCAAGAGACCGTCGGAAACCTAGGCGCCAACCGGAACCGTATGTGTGCCCGAAGGAGATCGCGGAAAAGTCAGGCTACGATCATAAATCTGAGCGAGCGCCAAGGATGAAACGCAAGAATCTCCACCGTGACGCCCCGGCCAGCCATGTCCGTCTAATTATTAGGGCAGTGCGGGGACCGGGTTCCCCTTCTTCAAAGATGAACCGTGAATGGGAGGTATTCCTGGCAAGAGGCGCATCAAGATTATAATCCAGATTCTGTTCGTATTGCACTGCACGAAGTACACCTCTATTACGTCTGAAAGTGCTGATCTGAGCTCTGGCTAAAGTTTTGCTAACCTGACCAGAGCGGCAGACTCATCCCCGGCCACGCTGGTGGTGGCGATTCCCCGTCGTACTAGCTCCGTTACAGGGCGATACAATTCCGCCTGCGCACGACATCAGCGAACCTGTCAGCTCTCGTTTGTGCACATGGCATCGAAACATATAGATATGGTTACCTTGATCACTCCCCATACGCCCTCGCGGGCTTTGGGGGCCTTCTCCTCGGCAATCTCTCGAGCTCGCTTGAGCACACCCTGTGTGCCTCCTGAAACGATTTCATCAACAAGTCCCGCATCACGCGCCTCAGGGGGCGTAAAGCGGTGCCCCTCGAGCGCAAAGCTACGAATGGCAGAAACCTTGGCGCGCACGAGAGCAGCGAACGAAACGGGCCAAGCTGCACCAAAGTCAACCTCATTCATGCACATCCAGGCGTTGCGCTTGGCGCCGTCGGTCATGACGCGATAGTCGCAGGCAAGGGCAGTTATGGCGCCTGCGGCGAAGCAGTGACCATTGATGGCAGCGACAGTCGGGACTGTAAGGCAGCACCCATCGGCATGAGGGGACACGAAATGATAGAAGAAGCGTTACTTGGAAAGGTGAGTAAGTGTAGGAGTAGCGGGTCGAAGGTTCCTGTGAGCCTTGAACAAAACCGAAGGCGGAGAAACGGTACACTGGGCACCGACCTGCAAACCAGCCCGGGTCGCTGGTAACGCTGGGGAAGTCAAACCCTAGTAAAAATGAGAATTAGCATACTGGTTGAAATATGGGGAAGATCTGGCGCACCATTGCTGAAGAACTTCTCTTGATCCAGGCGGCCGACAATGACAAGGGCAGCTGTCCCTGCGTTCTTGTCTTGCTTGGCTCTGCCCTCTGCACGCTCTTTGCGCCATTCACGCTCTACAATCCGAAGTGCGGGTTTGAAGGCCTCATTGATCAAACTTTTTACTAAGCGGTTGTCGGTACCATTGTGCAGTTCGATTTGCCAGACAATCGGAGAGGCTGGGAGGGCATTTTATTGATGCATTGTGATCCATAAACGACAAACATACGTCGTGTTAGGGTCAAAACTGGTGTTTGGGAGTCCGCAGGGAGTTTGAGCGGGAATGTCAACAGCATAGTAGTTAATGGTTAACAAATGCGAAGGCTGCGCAGTCGCGTTTGTCTTATTCCGCGCTTGGATGAAGGACCGAAAGTTAAAGGGTAGCTATTTACCATCCGGATGAACCTACAGTATCACCTAAAGTTTAGTAACGTCTATTGGGAAATGCTCCTTGTCGTCGAGCGTCGAGCAGAGTACTAGTATGTCATTGAAGGGCTGGGTTCTTCCGCGGCCCGCCGTGACTTCATCCCGTTCGATCCGGATACACTTGAGAAACAACGACCAGCATGAGCGACGACAGAGCTGCTGAACTCAAGGGTCCGTCCTTCTGCCGTTATTTACTCGGAACACACTCATACTTTTCTTGCCTTCTCAGCGCGGTTGGCTGCTCGTGACGCACACATCCGAGAATCCTGGGTGCGAGCAATGGAAGCCCGTATTGTCCGTGACCAGCTCCAGAGCTGCTATCGTGCTGAGGGTGTCAACCACTATGAGACCTGCCGCGAGCTCTCGGAGAAGTATATCACACTTCTAAAAGAGAACAGGGTGGGTTTAGCGATTTTTGCCCTGTTGTCCCGAAAGCTTGTCGTTGACCAATGTACATCAGGTGAAAGGTTACAAGCAGGTCGATGTGTAGCATTGTCTAGAGACAATATTGGCATATTCCTACAAGATTAAATGGATTCTGTTCCCGCCGACCAATCCGCGAATGCATCCCAAATAAATTGCGTTCACAGTACAGTACCGTACGGTGTAAGTTGTGTCGACAAAAAAAGCAATATGTTACTTCCTGAGCCTATTGCTATGTCGTTTTCGCTCTGTGCCACTCGCTTCTGCCCCGCTCACGCCACTTTGTTCTTCCCCTGAGCTGACCACGCTGCGCCCTTTTCGACCCTTGGTCTTGCGCAAGTGATGCTCCGGAACCCATTCCTCTTGGTATCCGCCTGCCCCAGTTGCGGTAACAGTACTTTCTGACTTAGGGACCGGCGCCGTCTTCTTTGGCTTGGTCTGAGGGACGAAGGAGAGATATGTGACATAACCGAGGCCACCCAGAATTGCAAGAACCATTACGTATGTGCTCAGGCTATGAAAATAGCTTCAGCCATGCGTCGGACATGTCGGAGAGGCGTGACGTACAGCTTGAAATCGAAGATGGCGAGCTCAGGCTCCACAACAGTAACGATGGATTCAAAAGCGGATATTTTTTTTCTTTCACCGTCAGTGATGTGTTCTAACCAGACACTGAGTTTGATATCGCCGGTCCTGAACCTGTGCGAGCCATGAGTGGGGAAACAATATACAACGAACCAAGACACCGACTCGCTGTAAAACTGATACGGAAGTTGAATCCGGGTCGTGTCGGGCAAGTGGACCCCATATGTCAAGTTGTTTGCCTGGGGTATAAGAGACACGGTCAACGTTTACTCCAACATCACGGCAAGGTACGCACTGTCTTGATCAGCTGCTCCGAGTTCGGGTCCAGAAATTCCCCGGCAGCACTGAGGAGGGTAACGTTCTTCCCTGTTCTGTTTTCGATGGTCAAGAGTAATTTGTTCAGTTCTCCATTAACGACATCTGTATGCAACGTCGGATCTTGAGTAACGCAGGAGAAAAGTCATGCGATGATACAGGGACATACGACCGAAAGGGTTGTCTTCAGGGAATGATGCAGTGACTGCGAGCACAGGGTCCTCCACAGGACGACCAAGGGATTCCTCATCTTCTGGTACCGGCGCTGAGAGTAAAGTCGTTGGGTCACCGCGAGAGGGAAAATATTCAAAATGGACGTACAGACAATCTCAACTGCGAATACTGTTGTTGCGAAAAGAGCGATAGCGGTGAAGAGGGACCGAATGCGCATTATAACCGATGAGATTTTTCCGTTTAGATTAGACCCAATTTATATGTCAGTTTAGTGGTGGTTAAGAGGGGAGCACAGGTGTCGTGTCTAGCCACGTCAGGTCTGGCATGAAGGACGGTCACATGATCTCGCGTTCACTCAGAGCGTGTTTCATCACATGTACAGTACATTAGGACGATAATAAATAGTACAGAACTCAAACAAAGCAGTATGTGTAATCAATCAGGTTCCGGCCTTTCTCAAAAGTTCTTTGGCAACTTCGTCTGCATCCGCAGTCTGATCTGGGTTCCAAAAGGCCTGCTTCCTGTCAGAGGAGCAAAGGAAAGAATAAGGCATAGACAAACCAGTTCAGCGCTGGCGGTGGCCATCATTGCTAGGCGGGGGTTGAATCGGACGCAGCGCGCTGGACCTGGGTGACCATCCGTCTTCACAAGGGGCTGGATGCACAATGGAGAAAGCTTGAGGTCGACCGGGCCTTCGCGCGGGGGGATGTTTTGAACGTCCCATACGCAGATGCGCCCGTCGAGTCCACCACTGACAATGTACTTGCTATCCGGAGTCCAAGAAACTTCCTCCCCAGAGCATCCTCGCTGTGGCTCAATGTTCATCGGAGTGTCGAGCCTGCGGCGCTCCAGTCCGATGTGGCCCTCCAGCTTGGCAAGGATGTGTCCCTCAAACGCGTCGACGATATAGTGTGCGTCACCTGAGCAACCCACCAGAAGGTACTTGCCCGAGCTCGAGAACGCCATGGACGTCATGTAGATGGCGCGAGGCGGGAAACTCACGCGTGCCAGCGTTGGGTCCTCGAGCGTGACAGTGAGAAATGGCGCCTTGTCGAAGTTGGCGTGGTCATACATGAGGATGCGCCCATAGTGGTTCACTGCAACGGCGAAGACGAGGCCCGTCGCGTCATATGCAACGAGCGAGGGTGCGGGTAAGTTCAAAAGTCCACGGCATTGGGGAGCTCGGAGATCCCACAAGCGGACAGTCTTATCCATTGAGCCGGACATGAATCCATCGTCCACTGGCGACATTTCGAGTGAAATGACACGCTGACTGTGGCCCCTGAAATACTGCAGATACTTATTGTCGTGCAGTGAGTGATAACGGATGGTATCATCTTCCTTGGTCGATGCGTAGATGATGGCGGTATTTTTGTGGGTGAACCGTGGAAGATCTACACCATACTTCTTTGAATGTAACGTTTTCGTAAGCCTAGAAGCTACAATCAGTTGGACCTTCGGCAATGCAAAGAACTGAATTTGCAACTCGCTTCCCGAGCTTGCAATTGTATAGCCTGAATGTCTCATCCTCTGCAGCAGTAATAAGCTGGTCCCCTCTGTCATCAAAAGAAAGGCCCGTGATGTGACGTTGTTGGACAGGGACGCGACTTCCATGTGGAGAGGGAGGAGGGGGGTCGACGGCTGATTTGAAGATTTTTGCGGGTTTTAATTTGGCCTGTGGATCTTCAAGTTAGCCTTTCTATGGCTAACAGGAGAACGGCCCACCATAAGTGAACTTGTGAGAGGAACAGGAACTACACCGTTAGTAGTATTGGGAGGTGCCATGATGTGGAGGGCTGAGACTACGCGACGCGCTCGCCAGGAGAGGCGGAGTTACAAATCGTGTTTTCCTGCTCTCCATGTCTGACGGTGACGACTCTGCGGCTTTATGGAAAGTTAATCGTACAATACATGAATTGGTCAAAGATAGGGTGCAGCAGTGCCTTCCCTGATTCTCCTTTCGATATCTGGCTGAAGGCCCGACTCGTAGGGCTACCAGGTAGCAGATGAGGAGATCAATATGTCTCTGGCCGATTTCAAAGCACAGTATGCGAATAACGGGGGTACTGTCGAGTGCGCACCTCCTTTGGTAATCTCCAACCGAGTTATTGACTGTGCAGCCTTGCCTTGCAGTCGTAACCAACTCAATTTTTTCACCAACTCTCGCACAGATCCGTCTAACCAAATATTTATATTCTTCTCGGACGAAAAGAGTGTCGGGGTCAAGACCATGCGAAAGTTCGTGCATTCTCCATACACTTTGACGTCTCGTCACCAACTTCCGATCCTTAACTTATTTCCCCTCAGGCTGCTCAACATCCTGGAAGAGAAAAACATCGCGAAGGGTATTATCATTTTCCCGGGCACCATGACCTCTTCCGCAAGAAAGGTGCGATTCCCTTTTCCCTTGGATTGGTCAATTGATTGTTTACGTCTCTCACTCGTAATTGCAGGTCATATCTGCGATGCAGGCAAGGTTCAGGCTGGAGGAATTTGCTGAAGCCGACCTCCTAGTAAATATAACACATCATAAACTGGTACCACGACATGAAGTTCTGGATCCAGAACAAAAGAAACTACTTTTGGAGCGATAGTGCGTTACAAAATACATCTAGTCCATTCACGACAGTCTGACACAGCTACAGCCGCTTGAAGGAGACACAGCTTCCTCGGATACAACTTGCAGATCCTATCGCTCGATATTACGGTTTACGGCGCGGTCAGGTCGTCAAGATCACGCGGCCGAGTGAAACCAGCGGACGCTATGCGAGCTACCGCGTCTGTTTCTGAAATCAATTGGCCAATGCCCCATTCATTACCAGTCCACTGGCCCAATCCTGCTCACGCTTTCAAGTTCGCTATAGTGTATTGTAAATTTATTGGACAGCTGTCCACCGAGTTTCTGCTGACCTGACCAATATACTCCTGGATCGGGAAGCATCACCTCCTTATCAGGCTTCTTACTGCCCCAGCAACTGGTCAACCGGGACAATACTCGGAAGGTGTTTTCCTTCAGAGTCACCACGGTCGTGATCAGTCATTTTAGTTCGTAGTTGGTTGTTTCAATCGCGCATGACAAGCCGTTCCCCGCGTATCTGAGATGCTCGTTCAATCCTGGTTGACTGCCGGGTATCTACTCCTGCATCGCAGGGGAGAACATTATTTGGCGCGTAAATTCAGAATCGATATGTGTTGTAAGACCAAAAGGTAAATCGATGCCTCTTGAGGGCGGCATCGAATTTCATTCGCACACATCGTCGTACATCACCTGCCTCTTTCAGTCGCACGGGATGATGTTATGTCGTTTGCTCCGCACAGGGGCATGCGCCACCTTCAATTTGATACGTGAATGGTTAGCAGCAGCAGGTTCTCGACTGGCAGAAGACCACAAATGAATAGTTTCATATCCGCTTTACGCGGGCAAACGAGACAGTTTTTGTGAGTGGGTTCTCCATGTTCGGATGTAGAATCTAAAACCGTTGGCCGTTGTTTGACAAGGTTTGTGTTTCTGGGGCGCCTCCGGACAGCTTTGGGCACGAAAAATCGCCCACATTATCCTATGATACGCACATTATACCCAGCTCGGGTTATCGTGGCCGTTACGGTTGTGGGCGCTTGCAGCCCAAGCTCCCTGGGTATAACGGGACATGAGTCAGGGATCTGCACACCATTGCGGTCCACGGATCGAAATCAAGCCCGTGGTTCAGATGGTCGCGTGCTGTGAGTGACGGTCATCAAAGATTGTGATGGCTCATGTAGTGGTGTGATTCACGGAGCTGTGAAGAAAAGGTGTCGACGCTCATATCCATATCTGACCGTTTTTACCCGCTTGCAATTCTTTTCGGCATTGACACGCGTCGCGCACAGCCCGTGAAGATATCATCTCAGGTACCCATGAATCTGGCTCCTACTCACAACGGAAGCAGTTCATGCGGGATCAATACTATATGATTATCGTTTATCAACGACGTTTATCACTTACCTTTGACCTAAGAAGGCAGTCATGACCCGAACGATGGAAATACAATGAAACGATGCACCAGCACCTGAAAGGGTCCCATAAGAGAGTTAAGTCGGCATCCAAATCAGTCAAAGCACCGCATCTCGCGCAGATCCGAATAAGAATAAGTTGACGTCGGAGATACAGGGCGACCGCAGTTGCGAGTCACAATCTCGACTCGTCAGGCGGTTTGTCAGCCGCCGAACGCTCGGTAACAGAGCACGTTCCGGTGATCTATACTCCTACGACAGGCGTACTCGGGCTACCACATCACGGTCGTCTCTCCCTCTCAAGAGGAAATCAAAGTCGTAATGACCTGTCTTCTTTGATTGTCCGGTCTGACACTCCATGCGATCGGTAGCGCCGCGACTACTTTGCAATCTTGACACTAGTTTCTTGGGTCACCCATCGAACGCCTTATGACTGCAGCTTGGACGTCTCACATGTCCTTTACTGTAGGGAATGGCGCGATCCAACCATCCCAACTAATTCCGGTATTCGGGGGGTTGCTATCCTCGTTAGGATCAGATCACCATCGGACCATGCAATAGGACCCATTCACCAGGCATCCTCCACAGATCTATCGTCCACATGCAACCTCCTCTCACCGAGCGACTAATGCGATGCATGGGGTCACATAAATAGGCCACTCTTTAGCTGCTACGAGTCATTCTTTTCGTGCCTCTTGTCATGTACTCAACGGCCACCTCTTTCTACCTCCCTGATCTCCTCTCCCTCTCTAAGCCCTTCAAGGGCTCCACCAACCCCCACTACAAGAATGCTGCAGCAGAGTCCCGGGCTTGGGTCAACAGCTACAATATCTTCACTGATAGAAAGCGGGCTTTCTTCATCCAAGGTTACAACGAACTTCTGGTTTCTCACACCTATCCTCATGCGGGGTATGAAGAATTCCGCACAATCTGCGACTTCGTCAACCTGCTCTTCGTTGTTGACGAAGTCAGCGATGACCAGAATGGTGCCGACGCACGCCAAACCGGCCAAGTCTATCTCAACGCTATGAGATACCCAGGCTGGACGGATGGTTCTCCTCTAGCGAAGATGACCGGAGAGTACGTTCTGACGTTCATTGCTGTTGTTCGCTGCTCATCAACACCTCTCAGATTTCGTGAACGACTTACGTGTACCACAGGGCCCCGCTCCTTCCGCCGCTTTCTGAAGCACAGTGAGGACTACATCGAGTGTGTGTCGCTGGAAGCTGAATACCGGGAGCGTGGCGAGATTTTGGACGTGGAGTCGTTCAAGCATCTTCGGCGTGAAAATAGCGCAATCCGGCTCTGCTTTGGACTGTTTGAATACAGCCTTGGAATCGACCTTCCAGATGAGGTTTTTCAAAACCCCATCTTTGAACGGCTCTACTGGGCCGCAGCTGACATGGTCTGTTGGGCAAATGTATGTCTTTACCTCCATCACCCCAGTCATCTAACTGAGGCGCTGTTATTTTAGGACGTCTACTCATACAATATGGAGCAGGCCAAAGGTCACAAGGGAAACAATATCGTCACAGTCCTGATGAAGGCCCGGGGCTGTGACCTACAGACTGCCAGTGACATCATTGGCGCTCACTACGCCGAACTTATGGAAACTTATCTCGTAGACCGCGAACGGCTGCCATCGTTCGGTCCTCAAATTGACGGTGATGTGCGGCTGTACATACGTGCGATGGAGAATTGGCCCATTGGAAACTTAGAGTGGAGCTTCGAAACAAATCGGTATTTCGGTCCTCTGCACAACGAGATCAGGCGTACGCGTCTAGTCGCCCTGACGCCGGGAAGGGATTACAGTGACTCCGATTCCGACTGATTCGATTTTTAGGCTGTGCATTCCCCATCCAGTATTCGCCCCGTTCATTCATCTACAGTATGTCACTCGTCAATATTTTAATTTAGTACCAAGTATCATTATTACTGCAACGCAGTGTCCTTTATGTTAGCCTTCGTTCTAGTACGCAATTGCTTCTAATGGCGTAGTATTCTACTTAAATATTAATTTTACAACTACTATACAACCTATTCCTTTTTTTTTCCCGTATCTGATGGCTGAACGTCATTGAATATGCTGTCCGAGTTATTGTATGTGGGTCCCACAGGACACGTGGTGAAACAGGGGGGATTGATGCTCGCCCATATGTGGCTGACGCGCTGGCCGCCAGTGACAGTGCCTTCATTACTTCAAACAGTGCTGTACTGGCCATGAGATGTATCATTTAGTAGGTCGAACAACCACGAATGCTGCCATCCCAACAACACTGCCTACCTTACTTTGCCTACAACACTGCCTGACTCTTTTCCCGGGCCGTCTGATCTGAGGACAACGACTCGCTCAGTTGCCAGTGGCCGCGGGTGCGAAGGGTGCAAACACAACATGAACACAGTAAGTTATAGCAGAATCGCCAAGTCGGCCACGTTCATATGCATAACGTGATAATGCATAAGACTTTAGGCCGCCTATGAATAGCATTGTTCATCATAAGTTGTTTGTACGCTGTAGTCACGGTAGGGGCCCGGCACGTTGACTCGGAATGTATAACTTGGATTCTCATCATGATACTAGTACTGCCGATTCTCCCCGACTGTATGAGATTGTACTGTAGTATCGAATACAGTAACTGTACTTGTTGTGCCTGGGCAACCCGGACGATTGTATTGCCGTCCAGTTACTCGGGAATCATGACTCCAACATATTGTACTGTACGTTCCTTTGACCACTATATCCATTACTTTATCTGATCCGCGGAGTATTTACGTTCCGCTAGGAACGCCGTTGCAACGCGGTGCAGAGGAGTCATGACACAGTCCAACAACACCCGGGCCGGAGCTCTTCGCGTTGCGGTTGTGAACGAACGTTTCAGTCCGTGTACAGTGAATACGCAGCGCACACGATGTATGGCCGTGCTGTGTTGATATGGTACATGACACACATCCACCGACTCGGAAATGTCATTTGGGGTGCTGTTTCGGTTCTGGATATCAATGTGAACTGTCAGTACATTCCTGGAGCGACACAGACACCTGCAGCTATGGTTGATGGTTGCGATGTGGCCAACATGACATGCTATTGTACTTTATGTAAATTCATATGCAGTTACAGCTGTGTCACTGTACTTTATCATTCTCAGAAATTCAGGACAGAACCCACACACATAACTATAATCTTTATTGTACTATTGTGAGAACTGCTCTCTAGGAATCCCAAGCCAGGTGTTTCCCGTGCCGGAATAATCGCAGATCGTAATGAACACAAGACCTTCCTAGTAGCGGTATCTGATCTATATGTACAACCACCGCCCACGCTGCTCTGCCCATGCCGCAAGCTCTTCAATCTTTTTACCCTCGAATGCTTCACGTAGTGAAGGCCGCTGATCCGGATTTTCCAGATTCGATGAAGCGACCGCATAGTTCGCAGGGTCATGTGGCGAGAGCACGCCTAGTCCGCTTCCACCGACAGAAGTCAAGTATGGGCGGAATCCTGAGCTGGTAAGACCCTCTATGAGGGCATGTAAAAGGCTCTCCTTCATGTCTATTATTCACTGTCAGCGTACAATCGAAATGAACGAGTAAGAAACCCACCGTCCGGAACAAGCGTAACGGCACAACCGCCACCACCAGCCCCAGTCAGCTTGGTGCTCAAGTGATACGGTTCCGCGGCGGCTTGTATGCGAATAGCTTCGAGTACGGGATGAGAGACGCCAAGAGAAACGAGGTGAGCATGGTTCACTCTAATGAGTGTCGAAAGAGCAGAAAGCAGTGCGTCCCGCGGTAGTTCCGGGTCACCAAGAGCCCGGCGAGCCTCGTTGCTGACGCTTTGGATCGAGTCTAGGAGATTCTCTACGACTGCGGGCTCCTGTAACAATAATATGATCAATTCTCTTGGAAATGAGTAGGACATGTAAGACGAGAAACTGACTGCGAGCTTCTTCGCGGCGACCCCTGCTACAAGTTTCTTCGTATCCCGAGGGACGCGAGAGTCTGTCAATAGGAATCGGAATGATTTGAAACTATATCGACGTCAGGCCCACTTCAGCACTTCCATCGGGAAATCAATGCTCAATTCTCAACTCACCCCTGAATTCCTTCCATACCGCTCTTCCGTCCAAATCCTTGCCTGGTATACGTAAGCGCTCCGCCATACACAGCAACCGAGTTGTCCACTCCACTCGGATTTCCGTGTAAAATTTTCTCCGCGACGAAGGCCCAATGATTTACTTCCTCGGCGACCTGCAGGGGTAGAGCGCGACGTCCTTCATGGGACAAATGCACGTGACCAGGGTCGTCTTCATCAGGAGTGCGAGACGGCTCGGGCAGTGGGGGTAATGAGATACGTTGGTGAAGAAGGAGAAGGGCCGTCGCAGTGCAGGCGGAGAAGGAGGCAGAGCTACCGAGACCTGCGCCCACTGGTAACGCCGATCTTACGGTTAAACCGAATGATGGCCTTAGCCAATGTCAACCAGAGCTGTTTGTTCGTTGATTGAAGAGAGGCTAACCTTTCACCCCCGTGCGTCATTACCATGTACAGGTACAAGAACGCTACAGCAGCAGCCTTGGCTTGTGCGTTCTGATCTATATTAGACGGGAGTCCCCGTTGTTGAATTGCATCGACAAGTGGTTGATCAAGTGCGTCGGGGTGAGGGTCGCCCACACCAACTGATGTAACAGCATCCCATGGAAGGTCATCGAGAACCCATTCGTGCGAAAAGTTGTCCAAATCAATGAGGCGTAAGGCAATTTTACCATCGTGGCGAGGCGAGGAAAGTCCGTAGCAACGCAAGCCGACGGACGCCGCAATCGCGGTCTGCAATACCATCAATATCTCTGGCGTGAAAGCAAAGTGGCTGCAACTCACAACACCATGGACAACGGCGTGCTCTCCGAACAAGATAACCTTTCCCGGCGCGCTGACAAACCATTCGCGATCCTCCTTTTTCCTCGCTGGAGGTTCGTTGTAAGCCAGTTTCTCCACGGCACGGCTAATAGTGGCTCCTCCGCTGGGAACAGTCGCGCGCACAAACTGAGATTGATCAGCGCCGGCAGAAACTGTGATGGCTCCAGCCTCGAGAAGGGCATGCTCAAGGTCATCGATGAGGTCCACCGGGTCTTCAATACCAACACACAAGCGAATGAGGTCCTCAGGCAACCCACGTTCCGCACGCACGGCGGCGTCAATGGATGCGTGGCTGTTTGGTTCGCTGACTCTGAGACATAAGAGAAGATAGGATACATTACGTACGACATGACACAGGGCATGCTGATCAGGGAGTTGACGCAACCGAAGGAGACTGAGATACCCCAGAGACGCGTCGCTCCAACAATGCGTTCAGATAGTGCTTTGTCCCCAGTGGTGAAAGAGAGCACAGCACCATAACCGTCTGCATTACGTTCGTGAATGTCTCGCCCAGGGTGGTCCTTTAAGCCCGGGTAGTGAACTTTGAAACCGAGGCGGTCCAACATTGTGGCGACGGACATTGTAGAAGTCTGTTGACGATCCATGCGGATGGCAAGTGTCTTGACACCACGCAAAAGGAGGAAGCAGTCGAAGGGGGTGAGGGCATTACCAATCGAGTTGATGATAAATGCTATTTGCTACAAGTATATACGTCAATGAACCCATCAGACAGAGCAGTAGAGTAGGGGCGCGCACCTTAGCTAGGTTGTCATCATTGCAAGTAATTACACCAGCCATTAGATCATGGTGACCGCTGAGATACTTTGTCGCGCTATCATAGACGATATCTGCTCCATATTCCAATGGCCTTTGCAGGTAAGGACTCATCATAGTGTTATCCACTACGACGAGAGCATTTGGGGCACGTTGCTTGACTTGGGCGGCAATGGTCGCGAGATCAGCAATCTTGAGGAGTGGGTTGGTGGGGCTCTCCAAAAGAACCATAGCAGTTTTTCCAGGTGTAATGTACTTGTGAAGATTTACAGGGTTGGTGGTGTCAACATGGTGCACGACGACGCCGCCATGAGTTTTGAGATAGGTGAGGAGGCGATTCGTACCACCATAGATATCATCGCCGGCGATCACCTCATCACCTGGCTTGAGAAGACGAAGGATGACATCGAGCGCGGCCATTCCGGAGGAGACGGCGAATGCATTGCCTGCAGAGGATATCTTGGCGATATGGTGCTCTATAAAGCCGTCGGATGCCTTAACTGACAGAATAGATCATATACCCACCGAGATGGCTCCGGGTAGGATTGCCGCTCCTTGTGTAGTCGTACTGGCCGTCGACGCCTTTGAACGTAGCAGTCTGATATATCGGAACTGAACTAGAACCGTATTGATCTTTTTGATCGGGGTTATCTACTGTCGCGCAAAGGGTGCCGAAGCGATACGGCTTGCGCGGACGAAAGGGCGTATCTGGCTCTGGAGACGGTAATTCATAGTCTCTAATGAGACCCTGGTTTTGGGCTGGGTGGGACATCGTTGGAGACAAGAATGGGGACAAGGAGTTGGGGGGTTAGCGAGGGTCTTTCAATAAAGTAGTCGTGGGATACGATGGCGAATATCATAGTGATCCGACCAGTTCCTCTCGGCCGACCTTTTCGGCTCCTACTACAACGCATTTGACATGCCTCGAAGACAACGTATGCCTTAGCCCCTCCTAATCTCCTTTCATATCATCATATACTCCCTTAGCCGTCAGAAGGGCTCAAGAGGGTCAGCCACTCGACGCTGAGACCATTGCAAAACGAATGAAGCGACACATTGATGAGCTCGAGGTACATTCGTCTCGTTTCCTAGCCGCCCGCTTCCGATATATTATCTCATTCAAGTCGTTTTATGAATAGCGCTCTAACTATGCGGAGCCATCTGGCTCATACCTTGGTATGGACGAAGACGATCAAGCTGGGAAATCGGCCAAGGGCCGGGCCCGCCAGTCTGTTTCGGACAAACGGCAGCTTTCTGGACCGAGCGCAAAGAGGAAGAAGACCAATATGAACATTCGCACAGCTATTCTGTACAGGAAAAATTTTGCCACACTTGTCGAGGAATCAGTGAGTGATTTATTTGTGATTCCAGTGTGCCTGTTTACGACCTTGTGTCAGGGACTCGCAAATCTTCCCTCCTCGATACCCACTTACCTTACCGCCGCCGCCGCCCCACCAAGGGAGCCGACGCGACCTCTGTGTACCGTCTGCGGGTACTGGGGAAACTACAAATGTAAAAAATGTGTCATGCCATTTTGCAGTCTCGATTGTCGTAGTGTTCACGATGAAACGAGATGTGAAAGGCGTGTCATTTGAGCGCCATTACGGTATCTCATACTTTTCCAGCATCAATTCGGATGTCAAGCCGAACCTCTGTTTGCCAGCCCTGCTGTCTCCTCCCTGTGGCCTAGCCTGGTATTCTTTCGGAACAAGATGACAACGCACACATCGTAGAATTCCCGCTCATCTGCGAGTCAACTCTTGCTAGTGTGGTAACAATTGTGTTCTCAGCTCGTGGCTCGTGTTTCAAATTTCATTGTACCTATGTACAGGAGACTTAGGGAAGGCAATACAGACGGATCCGTCAATTATAGATTTAATTTCATGTAGCCCTCAGGCTTGTTGCGACTTCTTTCCTCGTAAATTTGACAAAACCCACCACGCACGAACCGTGGTAGGTTCTAGCCGTGGGAATTGGCAAATGAACTCGGACTTGAGGACAGAGTAGATTGTGTTGGACTTGAGCTCGGTAGATGTTGACTCGTACTTTGGGAACCACAACAGTTCGAGTGCCTCTGATCAACGCATACTATGAGCGGGCGTAACGACAAGGTTCCTGGGATATATGAGTTTGCATTCGCGCAATAGGGACTCAGGGAATCATGAATTTATAAGCTGCTAATAACGACGAAGTACCCGTATGATAGCAAATGTAACATGGGAATATAGTAAAGCTTCTTGAAGAGAGCCCAAAATTAATGTGAAAAGATTATGTATCTATGTCAGCTTTGCGAGCTGGATCGTATTCTTCCCTACGTCTGTAGAAAAGTACGCGTTCTTGAGGAATACGTCTCCCGCCAACCATTGGTTTGGGTTAGCGGCATTCACGTTACTAGCAATTATCCCCGATTGACAATCCCCAGTGGGATTGTTTTGGTCAATGGGCGAAAACGCGATGTCACGGGAATCAATAGCAAAGGATTGTTGGCCAAATGTGAGCGCAAGACTGGCATTGGTCGTGCAGGGTACCGTGAAGGTACCGTCAGCGTTCTCCTTAGCCCCGGTGATGCCTTTGTGAATAGCTTGGGCATCACCTTTGGAAACGAGCAGGAGGGTGGTTCCAGTATCCAGGATTGCGGTACGGCCATTCAAACCGAGATCATTTCCATCCACCGATACGGCGTCGAGCTGCCCCTCCCAAAAGCCCTGCTTGTTAACATTATTGAGCGTGACCAACGTGTTTTGGTCAAATTTGCTGGGGTCCACACCGCCCAGCGTGGCTTGGCCGTCGTTCTTCTGATCGGCGAGACGCGGAACCTTGAATGAAACTACAGCATTTTTAATCAAGCCTGCTTTGGTGAGCGATTCCACGGGGGTCAATGTCTTCTGTTGCGAGAGAGTACTGTGGGACAAGCCCATAATGCCGTCAAAGATGGTCCGATTTCCCGAAAAGTCTTCGGTTTCAATGGTCGCTACGCCAAAAGTGTGACCAGAAAGGTTCAAGCCGGCGATAACGACGTTGTCTGTGACGATATTACCCTTCACGGCTCCGGTGCCGTATGTAACTTGGAAGGGCTTTTGTGAATCCACAAATGAAGACGAGGATTGTGTTCCGAGAAACACATGGTTGCCCTACAGCACAGTGAGGTTGAGCAAGGTGATAAAGAGGAAAGTGGGTCTAAAGAGGGAGCTCACGCAGTCACCCCCCGCTACAGATTGGCATCCCTCCGCGCCGACCCAGAGATCGCCAGAACCAGTATCCATTAAGAGTTTGAAGTCGCGAGGAGGAGTGCCCATCTGGATGGTTGCTATATAGCCCACGTCATTAGCCTGGATGTCAAGCCCGACCGTGTTTGCCGCCGTAGGCTGATTGGCAACGGTAAGAGTGTCTTTCGCCAAAGCTTCGGCATCCACTTTGCTGAAGCCAGTATTGGTCGCATCCGTGGCAAAATCAGATGTAGCTATCTCAGAAGCTCCTCTGGGCACATCGTGAGGACAATGAAATGAGAACGAAGGTAAGAAAGTCGCACGTGGATGACACGTTGAGGCCATTATTGTTCAAGTTTTTGCCTCCCGCGTAACCAATACGAGTTAAGTCGCGAGCAGCAGGTCGATCGATCTCATTAACAGAAGACACCGCAGGACCCGTCATGCGGGCGAGACGTCTTTGCGCATGAGCATTGTGGATTTGGAAGAGCTGATCGATTGTATCACTATAAGCTTTACTCGGGCAAGAAACGAGAGGACAAACCATCCGAGGATGAAGATCGCGCCGCATGGGAGTCCGCTTGAGAGGCAGCGTAACAACCCCCGTTTGTTTGCGTGTTAGGGGAATAGCATAGGTATCCAGAGTTACTCGAAAGAGAATTCCCAGAATCAAGACGAAAGAAGGAGTGAGCTGCATCACGTCAGTCGGGGACAATGTGCGTGTTATTGGAGAAAGCGAGGAATGGACCAGCCAATAGAAAACAACAAAGGAGTGACGGGGTCGTTGAAGTGGAAAGTACAGAGCAGCAGGGAAATGAGTGTTTTTATATGCATTGGGGGTATGGCAACCGGAAGGATAAAAGCACAAGCCACAGCCTCATGGATACACATTGTGTGTCAAGAGACGGGGCCATTTCCTGCCGTTGTTTGTCAGATGTTACTGGTCCATTTGTTCAATAATGATTAACAGCTGAGTCGGAGCCTCGGGTTAACAGTACGTCACCAGGACAATAAGGGTGTCGAGGGCGTTGGTCACTATTGTGCGTTGTGCCAAGAACCGTTGGGATCGTAACACTAAAGCACAATTTGACGGGATATTAAACCGTCTGTCTTAAACGTTGGCGCCTGAAAGGGGAACTATTGTCAGAGTGTTTGCCTGTGTGCATGGTTCATGTCATGTTCAAAAACGAGTCAATTGGCTGGCGTTTGTTACTGTACCCCCATTTCGTAGCATGGGTGGTCACGTGAGCCGTAGGCGGAGGCAAAGGGGCTTCGGCTCTTCCCGGCCGCTCTAAACACTCGTCGATCAGGGTTCCCTTGTGTTTGACCGGGCAGGGTGTGTAACGAAGCTGTGATCGAACAGGTGAATTGTGGATGGCACGGGCAAAGGGGGCCGCTGCAATTGGACGGTGAAGAATGTTATTATTGTACTGTTGTGATGGCGACGGGACCGGCTCGACTCGAGTCGCGCGTTAATCAGCGGGCGCAACATCATTGCATTGAAAGGAATGGCCTGACTTTTTATTTTTATTTTTCATTTTGGTGGAATAAATAAGTGCATCATCGGTTCCGGGTGACGGTGTATCCCACAAATGGACCTCGTACTGAGCGTCGCAGATGAATATCTCCTGGACAAGTCGTGGGCCTTCATTGTCCCAGCATCTGTCTTTGTGACTCCCTCACGAGTCG
>WNFO01001185.1_pt1 | contig 20210 bp, 17 predicted proteins | sample 5400251 | NCBI WGS metagenome assembly WNFO01 (sample SAMN13153354, study PRJNA577476) | soil metagenome | isolation source: 100 cm saprolite under Madrone tree | place: USA:California | collected 2016-06-14
ATCTGCGTCGCCACGACCGGGAACGAGATGAACGCCGCTCCGAACATCGCGAGCTTGAGCTGCACCACGAAATATTCGAGCAGGCCGGTATAGATGAACTTGGAGTTTTCCGGGCCCGCGACCCAGATGAACGGCCAGGTCAGCACGTTGTAGATCGTCTTGGCGAAGAAGAAGCACCCAACGAAGGCGACTGCGAAGGCGAGCAACCCCTTGATCAGCCGCGAGCGCAGCTCGATCAAGTGCTCCATCAGCGGCGCTTTGGTCGCCTCGATTTCCTTCTCTTCGTCCTCGCGGCTCATGTGGGCTTGCCATCGGGCTTGGCGGCATCAGCGGCGGCAGTTGGCTCGCTCGAACCCGAGGACGGCGCGGCAACATCCGTGCTGGGAGCGATGGCCGGCGCGGCGCTCGGTTCCGCCCCGACCGGCGGGCTCGTGGTCGGCGCCGGCTTCTCCGCCATTGCGCTCTCGATCTGCTGTTGCGTGCTGTCCAACTCCCGGCGGACCTCGGCGACCGGATCGAACGAGGCATAGCTCTGCGCCTGGCTCGTCATGTCGTCGACCTGCTTCTTGATGTCGGCCAGCTCCGCCTCGCGCATCGCCTCCTGAAACTGACTTTGAAATTCGGAGGCCATGCGGCGCAGCTTGTTCGTCCATTGCCCGAGCGTGCGAAACAGCGTGGGCAGCTCCTTCGGCCCGATCGCGATCAGCGCGACAATGCCGATGATCAGTAGCTCGCCCCAACCGATTTCAAACATGGAGGCTTAACTCCGGGCGGCGCGCCAGGCGCCCGCGCCCTCCGCTCGTGTCCGCCGGCTTCGGCCGCGGCGAGAACGCTCAGCCCGCCTTGTGTGTCTCTGCCGACGTGACCGTCGCGGTCGGGGCGGGCTGGTGATCGATGGTCTTGGGGTCGGTCTTGGCCGGCTCGGTCTCGGCTTTCTCTTCTTCGGTCAGGCCCTTCTTGAAGGACTTGATGCCCTTGGCAAAATCGCCCATCAGCTCGGAGATTTTGCCGCGTCCGCCGAACAGCAGAAGCGCAACGCCCAAGACCAGAATCCAGTGCCAAACGCTCATTGAACCCATGCACATCCTCCGCATCGACGAGGCTGCCGTCTCGTCTCTCGGCTTTGCCCTGAAAGCTAGGCTCCGCGCTGAGCAAAAACAAGGACTCGGGCCTGCTCGCATGGGTCTCGCACAAGCGCCGTTGCGCCCGCGGGACCTTGGAACCGCCGCGTTGAGCGGCCTTTCGCCGCATTAACCTCGATTGTGTCGCGCGGCGCGGCGTCGCGCACCTTTTCAGGTGCGCGCGGCGCGCGACTATTCCTCGCCGCGGCGCTCCGGCGGCGGTGCAAGGCCAAGATCAAGATCGCCCGGTTCCAGCGGATCCTCGTCTTCACGCAAGGCCGGATCGTCGGACGGCATCGGCACCGAGAAGCTCGGCGGCAGGCGACCGTCGAGCAAGCCCGAGCCTTTGAGTTCCTCGAGCCCCGGCAGGTCGCTCACCGCATCGAGCCCGAAATGCGACAGGAACGTCTCGCTGGTGCCGTAGGTCACCGGTCGCCCGGGCGATTTGCGCCGTCCGCGCGGACGGATCCAGCCGGTCTCGAGCAGCACGTCGACCGAGCCCTTGGAGGTGGTCACGCCGCGAATTTCCTCGATTTCCGCCCGCGTCACAGGCTGATGATAGGCGATGATGGCCAGCGTTTCGATGGCCGCGCGAGAGAGCTTGCGGGTCTCGACCGTTTCCTTGCTCAAGAGCCAGGAGAGATCGCTCGCCGTGCGGAAGGTCCATTTCCCGCCGATGCGCACGAGATTGACGCCGCGCGTGGCATAGTCCTCCTGTAGCCGCAGAAGCGCTGCGTGCACGTCGACGTCCTGCGGCAGCCGCTCCGCCAGCGACTTCTCGTCGAGCGGCTCAGCCGACGCGAACAGCATCGCTTCCAAGAGCCGAAGCTCCTCCGCTCTCACCTCGCCCGCCGGTTCCTCGTCCGGCACGACCACTTTCAACTTCGGCATTGCTGGCCTCCTCTAACCCTTGCCCTCCGTCGGCGGCGCCGCCACGCCGCCATCGGCCGCCTCTTGTCCAGGCTGTTGACGCTTGCGCACGTAGAGCGGCGCAAACGCCCCCTGCTGGTGCACCTCCATGACGCCCTCGCGCACCATTTCGAGCGTGGAGGCGAAGCTCGATGCGAATACCGTCGGCGCGAGCGACGGCTCGACGACATAGGACAACAGGAATTGATCGAGCCGCGTCCAATCGGACGCGTGACCGATCAGCCGCTCGAGCGCTTCACGCGCCTCGGCCAGTGACCAGACCGTTCGCTTGGCCAACCGCACATGCGCGAGCGCCGACTTTTGCCGTTGCTGTGCGTAGGCCGACAGCAGGTCGTAGAGTGTGGCGCTATATTGCGGATGTTTGATATGCGCGATCGGCTCGGGCTGGCCGCGGCGAAAAATGTCGCGATCGAGCTGCGGGCGGCCGAACAGGCGCTGGGCCACGTCGCGAATGGCCTCGAGACGCTTGAGCCGCAGAGCGAGCGCAATCGCCATGTCTTCGGCGCTCTGCCCTTCGACCGCGTTCGCTTCCGGCAGCAACAGCCGCGATTTCAGATAGGCGAGCCATGCCGCCATCACCAGATAATCAGCCGCGAGCTCGAGCCTGAGCTTGCGCGCCTCCTCGATGAAAGCGAGATACTGGTCGGCCAACGCCAAGATGGAGATTTTGGCGAGATCGACCTTCTGCTGGCGGGCGAGCGCGAGCAAAAGATCGAGCGGGCCTTCGAATCCCTCGACGTCAACCACGAGCGCCGGTTCACCGGTTGCCCGCTCGGCCACAAGGTCAGCCTCTAATTGGACTTCATCGGGATTCATGAGATCGCCCTCCGGGCGACGGCGCCAGCATTGATCAGCGCCGTCCATTCGGCACGCAGCGCCGCAAGATCATCCTTGACCACCTGCCCGCGCCAGCCGAGCGCCGCATCCGCGCGGGCTGCCGCCTTCCCGGTGAGCACTGGCACCGCGGATGCGATCGCCTGCATTTCAGCAAGCTCGCCGCTGCAATGCAGCACCACGTCGCAGCCGGCCGCAATGGCGGCGCGGGCGCGCGCCTCGACCGAGCCGGACAAGGCTCCCATGGAGATATCGTCGCTCATCAGCAGGCCGTCAAACCCCAGCCACCCGCGAATCACATCCCGGATCAGAGTGACCGAAGTGGTGGCGGGAGCAATAGGATCGATGGCCGTGTACACGACGTGGGCGGTCATTCCCAGCGGGAGATCACGCAACGCCCGGAAGACGGCAAAGTCGGTCTTCCTCAGCGTTGCGTGGTCGGTCTCGACCACGGGCAGCGCCCGGTGACTGTCTGCGGTGGCACGGCCGTGTCCGGGAATATGCTTGAGGACCGGCAGAACCCCGCCGGCAAGCAGGCCGTCGGCCACCGCGCGCGCCAGTACTGCGACCTTCTGTGCGGTTTCGCCATACGCGCGGTCGCCAATGACGGGATCGGCCCCGCTCGCCGGCACATCCGCGATCGGCAGGCAATCCACATCGATGCCCACGGCGGCGAGATCGGCGGCAATGAGCCGGGCGCCGAGATATGCCGCTCTCGTCCCTTGCGCAGCGCCGTCGTCGTAAAGGCGGCCATAGGCAGCGCCCGGCGGATAGGCCGGCCAATGCGGCGGGCCGAGACGCTGGACACGCCCGCCTTCCTGATCGACGAGCACAGGGGCCTCGCGGCCAACCGCGTCGCGGACGGACGTGATCAGACGGCTCAACTGCGCCGGGGTGTCGATGTTGCGGCTGAAGAGGATGAATCCCCACGGCTCGCGCTCGCGCAGAAACGCGCGCTCGACACCCGTTAAGGTCGTGCTGGCAAGTCCGGTGATGAAAGCGCGTACCGCCATTGGCGCGGATCACCCGCGCCTGACGCAAGCGTCAAGCGCAGCTCAGTTGTTCGGAACGACGCATTGGCCGCCGGCGGCCTTGTAGTTGGCGCAGAACTGGCTGGCCTCTTGCACCGATGCAAAAGGTCCGACCATGGTTCGGTAAAACACGCCCTTGCTGCCGAGATCCGCGCGGCGAATGGCCGGCTGCAGCCCGCTAAGCTCGTTCGGGAATCTTGCCTGAAGGCTGCGGAAGGAGGACTGCGCTTCGGCTTCGGTCTTTTGCGACGACAGCTGCACCATGAAGCCATCGGACGTGCTCTCCGTCGCATCCGGCGCGGCGCGCGTTGAAGCCGGCGGTGCCGCCGCCGTGCGGGTGCGACTTGCTGGCGCCGCGGCCTGCTCGCTCTGCGGATCGAGTGAGATCGGACCGTTGCTGCGCGCGGGCGCTGCCTTCGGCGCGGCCGGCGTCGCGCTCGGACGCGGCGCGGCGTTCGCGGCCGGCGCGGCCTGGCCCGTCATCGGCCTACCGCTCGTGTCGCCGCCGTCCGGGCGAACAGCCACGGTGCGCACTTTTTTCGGCTCGTTCGATGCTCCCGATGACGGCGCGGCACCCTGTGCCGGTGCGACCGGTGCCGGCAGCACGACGCGCGGCGCGGCTTGGTTTGCGAGCTCCTTCAGCGCGACCGGCTCCTCCTGGTTTGAAACGATCTGTTCCTTGTCAGCGCTCGCGAGGCGATCCTGGCCCGCCCTGCCCGATTGCGGATCGCTCGTCGGAACGATCTTCGTCGGGCTTGAAGTGTCGGCAGTAATGACCGGGGGCAACTGCGGCGCGCCGCCATTGCCGTAATAGGTGCGAAACGCGTAGGCACCTGCGGTACCCACTACGGCGCACGCAATGAGCGCGAGCGCGGTGGGGAGCGCGCTGCCCCGCCGGACGCGCGGGGGGTCGTCATAGTACGCCTCGTCCTGCGGCTCGAGCGCACCATCGTCCTGGTCGTAGTACTCGCCCTCGTGCTGGTCCTGCTGGTGCTCTTGCCCACCCTCATCGGCATATGCGCCGTACGGCTCGGCGTTCACCTGCGGCTCGTCATAGTAACGGCTGTCGGCGGGCCGGCTCTGCGGTGCCGGTGCGTAATCCTGCTGCGAAGGAGGAGCCCAACGGCTCCTCGAATCGCCGGCGGCGACATCACGCGCCGGAGCTGCCTGCCAGTTGGCCGGCGCAGTCGGCGGCGCGTCATGCGCCTGTCGCGGCACCCGGTTGCTGCGTCCCAATTCGGCAAATGGATCACTCTGCCCCAGCAACCGGGCAAGCTCGGCCAAGGGATCGCGAGCGTTTGCCTCCTCGCTCGGCGGTGCCGGCTCGGCCGCGCGCCGATAGGGGTCATTAGAGCGATAGGATCGTAGCCTGCTGTCGTCCGCCATACTCATCCCCGTTTCCCGGTACTGGCGCTCGCACTCGGCTTCTTGCGCAACGGATCGATCAAGAGCCCGTCTGCCCTGCGCACCGAGCGGGACTAACGCATCTCGTCGGGGGCCTCGACGCCGAGCAGCCCGAGCCCCGACGCGAGAACGGTCACGACGCCCAGCACCAGCGCAAGGCGCGCCATAGTGATTAGTGGATCATTCTGGATAATGAAGCGTAAATGTGACGCATCTTTCCCGCGGTTCCACTGCGCGTGGAAATCGCTTGCAAGATCATAGAGATAGAAGGCGATGCGGTGCGGCTCATGGGCAAGCGCGGCCGCTTCGATCAGGCGGGGATAAAGTGCAAGCCGCCGCATGAGCGCGAGCTCCCCGGCATCTTCGAGCCGCTCGAGCGGCGCGCCAGCCAAAAGCGAGGCGCGCGCGGCCGGCTCGGCCGGCAGGTGCGGGAGGACTTCACGCGCGTTGCGGAACACGGATTGCCCGCGGGCATGCCCGTACTGGACATAGAAGACGGGGTTGTCGCGGGACTGCTCGATGACTTTGGCCAGGTCGAAATCGAGCGGCGCGTCATTCTTGCGGTAGAGCATCATGAAGCGCACCGGATCTTTGCCGACCTCGTCGACGACTTCGCGTAGCGTCACGAACTCGCCGGCGCGCTTCGACATTTTCACCGGCTCGCCGCCGCGCAACAGCTTCACTAGTTGCACGATCTTGACGTCGAGATCGGCGGTCGGCGCATTGGTGATCGCCCGCACGGCGCTGACCGCGGCCTGAACGCGTTTGACGTAGCCACCATGATCGGCGCCCCACACGTCGATCATGCTGCGGAAGCCGCGGTCCACTTTGTTCTTGTGATAGGCGATGTCGGACGCGAAATACGTATAGCTGCCGTCCGATTTCATCAGCGGCCGGTCGACGTCGTCGCCGAAGGCGGTCGCACGAAACAGCGTCTGCTCGCGATCCTCCCAATCCTCGACCGGCGCCCCCTTCGGAGGCGGCAGGCGCCCCTCGTAGACGTAGCCGGCGTGCCGCAACGCGGCGATGGTCTCGCTCACCTGATCGCGAGGCCCCTCGAGGAGCGAACGCTCGGAGAAAAACACGTCTTGCACGACTTTGAGCGAGAGCAGATCGTTACGGATCTGGCCCATCATCATGTCGATGGCGCGATGGCGTACCAAGGGTAGCCATTCCGCCTCGGGCTTGTCCTTCAACGCCGCGCCATACTCGGCCGCGAGCTCCGCCCCGACCGGCTTGAGGTAATCGCCGGGATAGAGGCCTTCCGGAATGGGCCCGATATTCTCGCCTAGCGCCTCGCGATAGCGCAAGAACGCCGAGCGTGCGAGCGCATCGACCTGGGCGCCGGCGTCATTGATGTAGTACTCGCGCGTGACCGCGAACCCGGTAAAGGCAAGCAGGTTGGCGAGTGCGTCGCCGAACACGGCGCCGCGGCAATGACCCACGTGCATGGGGCCGGTCGGGTTGGCGGAGACGTATTCGACGTTGACGGCGCTGCCGCCGCCTACGTTGCTGCGCCCATAGTTTGTGCCTGCGGCCAGGATCGAGCGCAGCGCGCCGATCCAAGCCTCGGGTTTGAGCGTGAGATTGATGAAGCCCGGCCCTGCGACTTCTGCCTTCGCCACCAGATCGTCGCCGCGCAGCTTTGCCGCGATCGCTTCGGCCAATACGCGCGGCTTCGCCCCGGCGTCCTTGGCCAGCACCATGGCCGCATTCGTCGCCATGTCGCCATGCGCACTCTCGCGCGGCGGCTCGACCACGATGCGGGACTGGTCGATCCCTGACGGCAGCGCACCATCCTCAACCAGTGCGACATTGGCGGCGCGGATTTTGTCGAGGACCGCGGCAAAGATGTTCTGATCGCTCATGGCTTGCGTCGAGTGGCGCCGCCTAACGCAATTCGGGAATCGAGTCAAAAAGCCGCGCATGCTCGCCCAAGGCGTACCGGTCGGTCATGCCGGCGATGAAATCTGCGATATGGCGCAACCGCGCGGCCTCATCACCCTCCTCCGGGATCTGTGCCCATTCCGCGGGCATATCGCGAGGGCGTTCGACATAGCGGGCGAACAGGGCGCAGACCACGCGCTCCGCCTCGCCCATGATCCGCATGATGCGGTGATGCCGATACATCCGCGGGTACAGAAAGCCTTTGATGGCGCGGTCGGCCTGCGCCATTGCCGGCGAGAAGCCGCCGACCGGCCCCTTGGCATGGCGCACCTCATCGGCCGAGCGCGGTGCTAAAGCCCGCAAGCGTTCATGGGTTTCCGCGATGACATCCTCGATCATCTGCGTGATCAGACGACGCACCAGCTCATGCACCACCCGGGAAGCCTCCAGGCCGGGATGTTGCTTGCGGATCTCTCTGAGAATGTCGCCGATCAACGGCACGCCTGCGAGCTCTTCGATCGAAAAAAGCCCGGCGCGCAAGCCGTCGTCGATGTCGTGGGCGTCGTAGGCGATATCATCGGCAATCGCGGCAAGCTGCGCCTCGGCGCTGGGGAAGCTCCACAGCTCGAGATCCTGCATCCTGCTATGCAGCGCGATGGCATGCGGCAGCCCGCGCTCGCGATATGCCTCGCATGGGCTGCCGTCGCGCAGCGTCAGGGGACCATTATGCTTGACGAGCCCCTCGAGCGTCTCCCAGGAGAGATTCAATCCATCGAAGGTGGGGTAGCGCCGTTCGAGCACGGTCACCACCCGCAGCGTCTGCGCGTTGTGATCGAAGCCGCCGCAGGCCGCAAGACAGCGATCGAGCGCGCGCTCGCCGGCATGACCGAAAGGCGGATGGCCGAGATCATGGGCGAGCGCCAGCGCCTCGGCCAAGTCTTCATCGAGCCCGAGCGCGCGGGCCAGCGAGCGCGCGATCTGGGCAACCTCGAGCGTATGGGTCAAGCGGGTGCGGAAATGGTCGCCCTCGTGAAACACGAAGACCTGGGTCTTGTACGCGAGCCGCCGGAATGCGGTTGCATGGATGATGCGGTCGCAGTCGCGGCGGAAGGGGTTGCGCGTTGCGCTCACCGGCTCCGGATGAAGCCGGCCGCGGCTCCTGCCGGGAGCGGACGCGTAGGGCGCGCGCGCGCGGGCCGCTTCAACCGCCATGCCGAACCGCCCAATTGACCAAAGCCCTGGGCGCACTTAACTATCGGTTAGGCCGACTGGCAATCACTGGTACGCGGATGGACCATATTACGCTCACCGAACGGGCCGCGCAGCGGATCGGCGAAATTCTGCGCCGCGAGCCGCCGGGCAGCATGCTTCGCGTCAGCGTGGAGGGCGGGGGCTGCTCCGGTTTCCAGTACAAGTTCGACATCGACCGCGCTCAGGCAGCCGAGGACCTCGTGATCCGGCGCGACGGCGCGACCGTTCTAGTCGATCAAGTCTCGGTCGGCTATCTGGCCGGCTCCGAGATCGATTTCGTCGATGATTTGATCGGCGCGTCGTTCCGCATCAACAACCCGCAGGCCACGGCATCCTGCGGCTGCGGAACGAGCTTCTCGCTCTGATCACTGATTCGCGCCTAGTCCGGCGGCCTTGGCGAGCAGGCCGGTCGAGGCTATTTCCGAGCGCACTTGGGCGTCGAACTCCGCTGGCATCAGCGGCGTCGGATTCATGCCCAGCGTTTGCAAACGCTCTTTGACGTTCGGAAATTGCATCGTCTTGATCGCCTCGCGATGGAATTGATCGACGATGTCTCGCGGCGTCTTCGCCGGCATGAAAACGCCGATCCAGAACGCGTAATCGGAATTGGGGAATAGCTCAACGACGCTCGGCACGTCGGGCAACAGCGCCGCTCGTTCTGGGCTGCTCACCGCAAGCGCGAGCAGCTTGCCCTCGCGGACCTGCGGCAGCGCCGTACCAAGCGGACAGAAATAGAAGTCGGCCCGTCCCGCTAGAACCTCCGTGATCGCCTCGGCGCCGCCCCGAAACGGAATGTGCACGGCCTCAAACCCAGCAGCCATGCGAAACCGCTCCGCGCTCAAATGAGTGGCGCTGCCCACACCGGCGGAGGCGAAGTTGAAAGAGCCGGGCCTAGCCTTGGCCGCGGCGACGAGGTCCTGCGCCGTCTTGAAGTCCTTCGCCGGCGACACCACCAGCACGTTCGGGCTGCTTCCGAGCGAGACCACCGCCGCGAAATCGGCGGCGGTGTCGTAGGGCGCGCTCGGATAGACCGTGGGAACCAGAGTATGGGCCGAGGATGTGGCGAGCAGGGTGTAGCCGTCCGCCTCCGCCTTGGCGACGATGGCGGCGCCGATTGTCGTTCCCGCGCCGCCGCGGTTCTCGACCACGATCGGTTGGCCGAGCTGCGCCGACAACGGCTCGAACACGACGCGCGGGGTAACATCGGTCGCGCTGCCGGCGGCAAAAGGGATGATCGCGCGGATCGGCTTGCTCGGCCAAGTCTGCGCGAGCGCATCCCCGCGGCAAAAGAGGAGGACAACCAAGCTCACGAGCAACGCGCGCGGCATACCGCAATCCTCCTCGGCTTGTGTATGGCAGATCGAAGAAAGGTCCTGGCGCTGCAGCCGTCACTCGGCGGCGACGGCGGTCGGGCGCTCGACAGGCTCTGGCAGCTCGCGCAGTTGCGGCTCCAGCCGATACTTGACCATGCGGTCGATACGGTCGAGATAGATGTAGATCACCGGCGTGATGTAGAGCGTCAAAAGCTGCGACAGCAGGAGCCCGCCGACCACCGCGATGCCGAGCGGCTGACGCAGCTCGGCGCCTGCGCCGGTGCCGATCGCGATCGGCAGCGTGCCGAAGATGGCGGCAAAGGTCGTCATCATGATCGGACGGAAGCGCAGCAGGGCCGCCTCGCGGATGGCACTCTGCGCGCCCATGCCCACGCGCCGGCGCTCGATCGCGAAGTCGATCATCATGATCGCGTTCTTCTTCACGATGCCGACCAGCATGACGATGCCGATCATGGCGATGACCGACAGATCCATGTTGAACATCATCAGCACGAGCAGCGCGCCGACGCCGGCGGACGGCAAGCCGGAAATGATCGTGATCGGATGAATGAAGCTCTCATAGAGCACGCCGAGCACCACGTAGGCGGCAAAGATGGCGGCCAAGATCAGCACGCCTTGCCCTTTGAGCGAGTCCTGGAACACCTGGGCCGAGCCCTGAAAGCCGGTGCTGACCGTGATCGGTAGATGGAATTCGCGCTCGATCTCCTTGATGGCATCGACCGCCTGCCCGAGCGAATAGCCGGGCGCGAGGTTGAACGAGATGGTCACCGCGGGCTGGTTGCCCTGGTGATTGACTTGCAATGGGCCCACCGTGGGCACGATGCGGGTGACCGCCGAGAGCGGGATCGCGGTCCCGGACGGGATGCCGTTTCCGTTGACGCCGGAGCCCGGGCCAGTCCCGGTTCCGCCCCCGCCGGTCACGTTGGTCTTCACGAAGATGTTCTGCAGTTGCGAGGGATCAGCCTGAAACTGCGGCTGACTCTCGAGAATGACCTGATAATCGTTGGTCGGCGTGTAGATGCTCGCCACTTGGCGTGCGCCGAAGGCGTTGAACAGCTCCTGGCGGATCTGATCGATGGTGACGCCGTAGACCGCCGCCGTTTCGCGGTCGATCTCGACCGTCATCTGCGGATTCTTGATGTAGAGGTCGGTGGTGACGTCGCGCAGGCCCTCGATCTCGGCGATCCTGTCGCGCAATTTCGGCGCAATGTCGTAGAGGAGCTGGTTGTCGCTGGACTGCAGCGTGTACTGGTACTCGCTCTTGGAAATACGGCCGGTGATGTTGATGTTCTGAACGTTCTGGAAATAGACCGCCATGCCGGGAACGGTATTGGCGCTGTTGCGCAGGCGCTGGATGACAGCGGTGGAATTTTCGTGGCGCTCGCTGCGCGGCTTGAGCGCGATGAAAAGGCGGCCGATGTTGAGGGTCGGGTTCGGCCCGCCCGCTCCCACCGTCGAATTGACGTAGTCGACCGCTGGATCGGAGCGGATGATTTCCGCGACCTGACGCTGCAGGTCGACCATCCCCTGGAACGAAATATCCGAGCCCCCCTCGCTCGAGGCGGAGATGAAGCCGGTATCCTCGGTCGGGAAGAAGCCCTTCGGAATGATGATGTAGAGCCAAACCGAGAGGCCGAGCGACGCCAACGTCACCGCGAGCGTGACGGCTTTGTAGCGCAGCACCCGATCGAGCGACCATTCGTAGGCGCGCAGGCAGCTCTTGAACAACGCCTCAAAAATGCGCAGCACGATGTTCTGTTTGTCGCCCTCGCGATGCGAATGCAGGACGCGCGCACACAGCATCGGCGTGAGCGTCAGCGAAACGAAGCCCGACACGATGATCGCGACCGCGACCGTCACCGCGAACTCGCGAAATACCCGGCCGACCATGCCGCCCATCAGCAGCACCGGAATGAACACCGCGATGAGCGAGAACGTGATCGAAATGATGGTGAAGCCGATCTCGCGCGCGCCCTTGAGGGCCGCCTCGAACGGCCGCATCCCGCCCTCCACATGGCGCACGATGTTTTCCAGCATCACGATCGCGTCGTCGACCACGAAACCGACCGACAGCGTCAGCGCCAGCAGGGTCATGTTGTTGATCGAGAACCCGAACACGTACATCGCCGCGCAGGTACCGATCAGCGACACCGGGAGCGCGAGTGCGGGAATGACGGTGGCCGAGATCGAGCGCAGGAAAAGGAAGATCACCAGAATGACCAGGAAGCAGGCGATGATGAGCGACTCCTGCACGTTCATCACCGAATCGCGGATCGAGATCGAGCGATCCATCAGCACTTGCATGCGGATCGACGGCGGTATCGACGCCTCATACTGCGGCAGATGCGAACGAACCGCATCGACCACCGCGACCGTATTTGCGTCGGGTTGGCGCTGAATGGCCAGCACGATCGCGCGCTCGTTGTTGAACCAGCTCGCGATCTTGTCGTTCTCGACGCTGTCGATGACGCGCGCGACTTGATCGAGGTAGACCGGAGCTCCGTTGCGATAGGCAACGACCACCTTGCGGTATTCCTCCGCCTTCGTCATTGCCGACGAGGCGGTCAGCGTCACGCTCTGCTTGGGGCCGTTGAGCGTTCCGACCGGCGTGTTGGAATTCGTCTTGGCGACGACGCTGCGGATGTCGTCGAGCGAAATGTTGCGCGCCGCGGCAGCCACCGGATCGACTTGCACCCGCACGGCGAATTTCTGCGCGCCGAACACCAGCACCTGAGCGACGCCGGTGAGCTGCGAAATCTGTTGCGCCAGCGTGATCTCGCCGAATTCGTCGACAACCGACAAAGGCAAGGTTGCCGAGACCAAACTGATATACATGATCGGGAAGTCGCCCGGATTCACCTTGCGAAAGCTTGGCGGGATCGTCATTTCCACCGGCAGTTTTCGAGCGGCCACGGTCAGCGCCGTCTGCACGTCGAGCGCGGCGCCGTCGATGTTGCGGTTGAGATCGAATTGGATCGTGATCGACGTGATGCCGAGCGAGGAGGAGGAGGTGAGCGAGGTGATGCCGGCGATGGTGGAAAGCTGGCGCTCGATCGGCGCCGCCACCGATGCCGCCATCGTTTCCGCGCTCGCGCCCGGCAATTGTCCCTGGATGCTGATGGTCGGAAAGTCGACCGCAGGGAGCGCCGCGACCCCAAGCAGCCGGTAGGCGAAGACGCCCAACACGATGATCGAGGCGGTGATCAGGGTGGTCAGCACCGGCCGCCGGATGCAGGTCTCGGACAGCATCATGGGCTAGGATCCGACCTTCGGGGCGCGCACGGCAACCTTGGTTCCATTCGAGAGCAAGAGCTGGCCGTTGCTGACGACCGTTTCTCCGCCCTCGAGGCCGTCAGCGAGGACCGACTCGCTGCCGAGCACGCGGGCGACCTTCACCGGCCGCACTGTCGCCACGTCGTTGTTCACTACGAACACGTAAGTGCCGGTCTGGCTCACCTGGACCGCGGTCGACGGCACCGTGACCGCCTCCTCCTCGCGGAACGTGAGTCCGACCGTCACCAACGTCCCCGGCCAGAGCAACTCGTCGGTGTTCGGCATGGTGGCGCGAACCGGCACCGTGCCGGTCGGCGCGTCCACGCTGTTCTCGATCATCGTGACCTGCCCGCTGGCCCGGCGCGGATCGCCGGGAATGATCGCCTCGATGGACGCGCTCTCGTTGTCGAGCGCTTGGCGCAGATCCGGCAGGTAGCCCTGGGGAAGCGAGAACGTGACGTAGACTGGCGCCGTCTGGATGATGGTCGCCAACGGCGCGGAGTCGGCCGCACGCACGAGGTTGCCGACCTTGACTGCGGCCATGCTGGCGCGCCCGGTAATCGGCGCCCGGATGGTGCAGTAGCCGAGCTGGATGTTGAGATTTTCGAGTTGCGCCGTGTTGGAATCGACCGAGGAGCGCCAGATATTGACCTGCGTTCGCGCGTTTAGCAGCGTGACCAGCGTGGTCGCGTTTTTCGCGAGAAGTTCGGTGTAGCGCGCGACATCGCGTTCCGCCTGCTCGAGGTTCGCTTTTGCGCCGGCGAGCAGGCCTTCGACCTGCCTTGCTTGCGCTTCGATCGTCCGGCCGTCGAGCGTGAACAGGAGGTCGCCTTGATTCACTAATGCGCCGTCGCGGAAGTGGACCCCCGTGATCTCGCTGTCCACGCGCGGCTTGACCGCGACGCTGGCGATCGGGGTCACCGTTCCAAGCACCTCGATGCGGACGGGAACGACTTTCTTGACGGCGGTCACGATTTCGACCGGGACCGCGCGGGGGGCGTTCTGTCGCGGAGCCTGCGCGATCGCGCCGCCGGGCCATAAGCCGCTGCGCGTCGCGGCGACGGCACAGCCGGCTGCAACCAGCACCACCACCGCCCCCGCCACCAGGATCCGCTTCTTCATTACCGCGCCGCGGGGGCCCTTTGTCGGCCCACCCGGACTCCCTCTGTGTTCCGGTGTCCCGCTCATACGATTCTTTTTATTACGCGGGAACAATCTTCTAACATATCCCTATGAGCGGCCATCGTAAAAACCGTGTAACCTCAGGTTAAAACTTGGTCACTCCGGCGCCGCATGCTGCCCAGTTAAACCACGCGATCTTACACCATCTTGCCCACCAATGCGCATCGCCACCTGGAACGTCAATTCCATCAAGCAAAGGATCGACAATTTGACCGCTTGGCTTGCGGAGCGGCGGCCAGACATCGTTTTTCTGCAGGAGACCAAGTGCGTGGATGAGGCCTTCCCGCGCGAGCCTTTCGAGGCGCTCGGCTACAACGTTGCGGTGCACGGGCAGAAGACCTTCAACGGCGTCGCGGTGTTCTCCAAATTTCCGCTCGAGGAGGTGACCGCACGGCTGCCAGGCGATGAGACCGACACCCACGCCCGATTTTTGGAAGCGGTGGTGTCGACCACGCAGGGGGTGCTCCGCCTCGCATCCGTTTATTTGCCTAACGGCAATCCGCCGGGCACGGACAAATATTCTTACAAGATCAGTTGGATGGACCGGCTCATTCACTACGCGCGCGAACGCCTGCAATGGGAAGAGCCGCTGGTTCTCGGCGGCGATTTCAATGTCATCCCCACCGAGCTCGATGCCCGTTACCCCGAGCGGTGGGTGAATGACGCGCTATTTTTGCCGCGCACCCGGCAGAAATTCCGCACCCTTTATCACCTCGGACTGCTCGACGCGGTTCGCGCCGGAACCGACGGCCCCGGCCCCTACACGTTTTGGGACTACCAAGCGGGTGCGTGGCAGAAGAACGACGGTATCCGCATCGACCATCTGCTCCTCTCGCCGCAGGCCGCCGACCGGCTGATCGCCGCCGGCATCGACAAGCACGTGCGTGGCTGGGAAAAACCTTCGGACCACGTGCCGGTGTGGGCCGATCTCGAGCTCAGCGCTTGAAGAAGCTGTCCAACACGTTCCACGGCAGCTTGTAGTTCACCCCGACGCGGACGATGTGATCGTCGAGGTGCAGACGCTGGTTGCCGGGAAGGACGGGACCCGGCGTCGGGTTGAAATAGGATTTGTCCTGCAATCCGACGTAGAGATACTCGATCTTCGCCGACCAATCCCGATTGAGCTTGACCTCGATCCCGCCGCCCGCGGTCCAGCCCCAATGCCACTGCTGGTCGGAAATCGTGCCCGCAGGAGCAACAATGCTGTTTGCGACATTGGCAAGCGCGGCACCGCCCGTGGCGTAGACGAGCCAGTTATCCCGCGCGTAACCGACACGCCCGCGCAAAGTCGAAAGCCACTGCTCCCGCACCTCGTTGCTGAAGGCCGCATTGGGTGGGAACTCGGACGTGCTGCCCTTCTTGCTCATGGCCGAGATATCGGCCTCCAAACCGAGCACGCTGTTTGCGCCCTGCGCGTTGATGCCCGCGGTGACGCCGAAGAGGCCGCCACCGAGATCAAACCGTGGCGCCTGATCGGCGCCGGTTGCATTATTGCGCAGCGCTGCACCGCCCCATGCGCCGCCGCCGGCAAGCCCGATGTAAGCACCGGCCCAGGTCGGCAGCGCGCCCGCAGGTGCTTGGTAAATCGGCGCAATATTGAGGTCAGCCGCAAAGGCCGGCGCCAGCCCCACCGACGCCGCTACCAACGCCAGTGCCGCCGTGCTTGCGCACAGCGATGTCCTCATCGCACGCCTCAACGCGACACATCTCGCATTGGCGCAAAGAGATAGGCGCGCCCGGCCTCGGGGTCCATCAACTCGCGAGCGCGGTGAGCAGATTTCCGGCGAGTGTGGCGCGAACGCCACAGATTCTCATTCGCGGCGATTTTTCAGCCAGTCTTCCAGGTACTTGCGGGCCATGGCCCGCTCGCTCTCGTTGGCCTGGGCGAGCGCGCTCGTGTACATATCGGTGATCCAAGCCTCGTCCGGTCCGGCGGCGTCCTTGGCAACGATGAGCCAGAACAGGCCGAGCGCGGCTTGCCGGGACACGTCTTCGCCCTTGAACAGCATGCCGCCGAGCAGCGCCTGCGCGCGGTGCTCGCCCTTGTTGGCGGACAGCCGCAGCCAGCGCGCCGCCTGGATGGCATCTTTCGACGCGCCTTTGCCCTGCAGATAGAGCCGGCCCAGGTAATATTGCGCCTCCGGGTCCGCGTAATACGAGGCCGCGTAGCGGAACATTTCCCGCGCGACGCTGGGATCGGCCTTCAGCGTTCCGGGAATGCCGTCGAGATGATAGAGCCCCAGCGCGACGAAGGCATTGGCCAAGTAGCGAGCATTCGGCGTGCCGGCGCTATCGTCGCCGTGCATCGCGGTGAGGCGTCGGAAGTAGTCATAGGCGCGCGCCTCGTTCATCTTGACGCCGTCGCCGTCGGCATACATTCGGCCGAGCTTCCAGATCGCGCCGGGTACGCCCTGCTCGGCGGCGTATTCGAGATCCATTACGCCCTGTTCGGTCTTGCCCTGGCGCAGCGCCTGCGTGCCGGAGCGGAACGCTTCGAGCGGGCTCGGCATGGCCGAGCGCGGCGGCAGGGTCAGCGGCGCGACCGGCGGCGAGGACGGCACCGCGACGAGCGGCGTCGCATTGCCGAGCGAGGTGCTTCCCGCCGCCGGACTGACGGCATCCGGGAGCGGCACCGGCATCGCTTCCGGGGCGCGGCTGCCGTCGAAGCTGATCGCCGGCGAGAGGCCGATCGCAATCCCCAGCATGGCCATGCTCACGATGAGCTTAGATATCCGCATAGCACGCCCTTTCGGCCGCCGCGCCGGGATGGGTGACCGCGCCCTGGCGCGCCGCTCCCACCTGCTGGGCGTATTTCCACAGATATCCTGAGGTGAATTGGGGCGCCCTCGGCTTCCAAGCCTTGGCCCGTGCCTCGAGTTCAGCCTTGCTGAGTTTGACCTCGAGCGTGCCCTTCAGCGCGTCCATGGCGATGATGTCGCCGTCGCGCACAAGCGCGATCGGGCCGCCGACGGCGGCTTCCGGACCCACATGGCCGATGCAGAAACCGCGGGTTGCTCCGGAGAAGCGCCCGTCGGTGACCAGTGCGACTTTGCCGCCCATGCCCTGTCCGTAGAGGGCGGCGGTCGTCGCCAGCATCTCTCGCATCCCGGGGCCGCCTTTGGGCCCTTCGTAGCGGATCACGAGCACGTCGCCTTCCCTGTACTTCTTCTTCTTGACGGCCTCGAAGCACGCTTCCTCCCCATCAAAGCAGCGCGCCGGGCCGGTAAACTTCAAGTCCGCCATCCCAGCAACCTTGGCAATGGCGCCCTCCGGCGCGAGGTTGCCCTTGAGCCCGACGACGCCGCCGGTGGCGGAGAGCGGCTTGTCGGCGGGGCGGACCACGTCCTGGTCCTTGTTCCACTTCACTCGCTTGAGGTTCTCGGCGACCGTGCGCCCAGTCACGGTCAAGCATTCTCCATGAAGATAACCGTGATCGAGCAGCGTCCTCATCAAGAGCGGAACGCCGCCTGCTTCGAACATATCTTTGGCAACAAAACGGCCGCTCGGCTTCAAATCGGCAATATATGGCGTCCGCTTGAAGATTTCGGCCACATCGAAGAGGTCGAACTTCAGGCCGCACTCGTTGGCGATCGCGGGCAGGTGCAGCGCCGCATTGGTCGAGCCGCCGGTCGCCGACACCACCGCCGCGGCATTCTCCAGCGCCTTGCGGGTGACGATGTCGCGCGGGCGGATGCCGGCTTTAACAAGATCGATGACCTTCTCGCCCGCAGTCATGCAGAAGGCGTCGCGGATCTCGTAGGGCGCCGGAGCCCCCGCCGAATAGGGTAGCGCAAGCCCGATCGCCTCGGAGACTGTCGCCATCGTATTGGCCGTGAACTGCGCGCCGCACGCGCCCGCCGAGGGGCAAGCATGCTGCTCCAGCGTCTCGAGATCGGCATCCGAGAGCTGGCGAACCGAGTGCTGGCCGACCGCTTCGAACACGTCTTGGATGGTCACCGGCTTGCCGCGGAAGGTGCCGGGCAGGATCGAGCCGCCGTAAATGAAGATCGAAGGCACGTTGAGGCGGCACATCACCATCATCATGCCGGGCAGCGACTTGTCGCAACCGGCAATGCCGACGAGCGCGTCATAGGCGTGCCCGCGCACGGTCAGCTCGACGGAATCGGCGATCACCTCGCGCGAGGGGAGCGAGGACTTCATGCCCTCATGGCCCATGGCGATGCCGTCGGTGACGGTGATGGTGCAGAACTCGCGCGGCGTGCCGCCGGCTGCGACGACGCCCTTCTTCACGGCCTGGGCTTGGCGCATCAGCGAGATGTTGCAGGGGGCGGCCTCGTTCCAGCAGCTCGCCACGCCGACGAAGGGCTGATGGATCTGCTCGCGCGTGAGCCCCATCGCATAATAGAAGGCGCGGTGTGGGGCGCGATCCGGACCTTCGGTCACGTGCCGGCTGGGCAATTTCGCTTTCAGAGCAGTCTTCGCGTCCATGGCGTCTCGTCCGCCTCCATCCTGAGCCACCTGCGCGGCCCGGACCTCGGTCACGCTCACGGCCGCGTATGGCCGAATCGCGGCGGGGCCGGTCCGGATTCCTGTCAGCAGGTCAATGTTTTAGCCGTGTTGCGCGCGAGCAACAGGATTAATAACAGGTTAAGCTCGTATGTCACACCTTGGCCACAAGCGCGTCTCCTTTTCGCAGGAAATGCTACCGCGCGTGTCGCATTTCACCGCAGCCGAAATTGCGGATCAAATCCGATTTCGGCACGCGCTTTGGCGATGGCGACTACGCCATCGTCGTCAGCGATATTGTAGATGCCGGCAGCCCCGCGCGTGAGCGCGAGGCACGCGGCCTGCGCCGCGGCATCGATGTGCAAGCCTGGCTTGCGCGTGGGATTTTCGTGCCACGTGCCTGGTCCATAGAAGAAGCCGTAGCGCAGGATGATGGCATCGAGACTCGTCGCGCCGAGCACCTGGTGTTCCATATCGGCGGCGCCTTTGATCGTGATCGCCCGCTCCGGGTTTGAAAGATTGAGCGGATCCGTCTCGGGATGCGGCTCGCCGCCGCTTGCATAGCCAAACGCGATGCTTTGCACGATAAAGCGCCGCGCGGAGGCGGCCACCGCCGCCGCGATGAGGTTGCGCGTGCCTTGGCTGCGAATGCGTGCATTGCCCGCGTATGACGCCGTGATCCGCGCCTCATCGAATTCGCGCGGCAGATCCGTGAGCTGATGAATCACCGCCTCGGGCTTGGCGGCGCGCATCGCCGCGCGCGTTGCCTCCGCGTCGAAGACGTCGAGCAGGGCTGCCGCCACGCCGGCGCGTTCGAGCTCGCGTGCCTTTTCCGCCGAGCGCGTCGTGCCGGTGACGTCATGTCCGGCGCGCAGGAGCAGTGGCACCAGCCGCCGGCCGATCGCGCCGGTGGCACCTGCGAGAAACACTCTCATGATCCTATGCTAGCAAACTTGTGCGGTCATTCCGGGGCGCGCCGAAAGGCGCGAGCCCGGAATCCATAATCACAGGCAGTGGTTATGGGTTCCGGGCTCGCCGCTTCGCGGCGCCCCGGAACGACGCAAAAGAGTCGCCATCTGCCCCCGCCCTTTCCGGTCGAGACATGCCCCGCCTGCTTCGCCGCAGCTTCTTCGCCCGCAGCGTGCACGCCGTCGCCCCCGATCTCATCGGCGCGACGCTGTCGTTCAAGGGCGTGGGCGGAATGATCGTCGAGGTCGAGGCGTATCACCACACCGATCCCGCGGCGCATTCCTTTGTCGGGCGGACCGCGCGCAACGCGGTGATGTTCGGCCCACCGGGCTATGCTTACGTCTATCGCTCCTACGGCATCCACTGGTGCCTCAACTTCGTGTGCGAGGGAGAGGGCAGCGCCAGCGCGGTGCTGATCCGCGCGCTCGAACCGACCCATGGGCTTGCCGCGATGCGGCGTCGCCGCGGCCTCGCCGAGGAGCGGCTGTTGTGCGCGGGTCCGGGCCGGTTGTGCCAAGCGCTCGGCG
>WNFO01002928.1_pt1 | contig 20202 bp, 16 predicted proteins | sample 5400251 | NCBI WGS metagenome assembly WNFO01 (sample SAMN13153354, study PRJNA577476) | soil metagenome | isolation source: 100 cm saprolite under Madrone tree | place: USA:California | collected 2016-06-14
GGCCCCGCAGGTGCAGTTGCTCATGGACTTCCGTGGGATGGACATTGGAGACTTCGTTTATCACTGCCACATCCTCTCTCATGAGGACCTGGGCATGATGGCGATTATCCATGTGAACCCAAAGCCATAGAGCGGGGCGTTTATACGGATGCGGCTGGTTTCTGAGGGATGCATCCGGAATCGCGGCTTCAGAGGAAGACATCTGAAGCCGCTTTTTTTTGGGTAGCATTCAGCCCGGGGACATTTTGGACTGAACGGACGCGGGCACGAGGGCATCGAGGATATTCCCTCTGAATGCTGACCTGCCCAAGGCGCGACATGGATCATGGCAATCTGGTCGAACCTTTTTGTTCGACCGAATGCTAAGTGCTACCTCAGAGCCGGTACCACAAACTTGTCCATGTACTCCTCTAACTTGTTGCGATTTTTCGCTCGGTAAGCAACGTAGTCGCGGGCAATGCCGGCATCGCCGAGACTGAAGAGCACGTAGGGTTCAATCAGCCCGGCGTGGTGCAACTTCAGCAACAGGGACGGGGCCGCGTCGTTCGTTACTAGCTCCGCGGTCTTCTTATCTTCCTGGAGGTTGCGCAAAACTTTGGCGGCGGCAATCAGAGCTTCGGATTCTTCCGCGAGCGAGTGTCTGTATTCTTTCTCTTCAGGAAAACGCTTCTTGAATTCGCCGCCCTGTTGCCAATTGTTCCTGACCGAGTGATAAGCCTGCCAGGCGGTAGAAACATCCGGGGGCTGCCGTGGCCCGGGCTTGGCGTCCGATGTTGGTCCGTCTTTAGGCGGCGCAGGAACGCCGATGTAAACTTCGTTGATTGGGGTGTTATTGAGGGTCGCCCAGGCATGCAATTCGCGCCATACGGTGCGGTTATAAGGCTCGGCCACCGCGGCACGGATCAGCATGGCACGGGCTTTGCCCATGTCGCCCTGTTTGGCCAGCATGTCGGCGTAGTAGCGATAGGCGGTTTCCACGTTAGGGTCAACCTGGATGGCGTGTTCATACCATTCTGCGCCTTTGGCGAATTGATTCTGCTTGTCATAGGTATTGCCGATAAAAAGAGTGGCGTTATAGTTCCTGGGCTCCAGTTCCAGCGCTTTCGCATAGTCCTTGAGAGCTTCTGCAAAATCGCGCCGGGAGAAAGCGGCTTCTCCGGCGCGCATCACTTGCTCCACTTGAGGGTTGTCCGAGAACTTGATTGCCCCACTTGCCGGCAGCTGCCGCAAGAGCTGCGAAAGGTTCATCGCCAGCGGGCTGGTGTTGCCCAGGTCCCAGGCTTTGTCCAGAAGATCGCGGGCACGAAGGCGTTCTTTGCCGGCCGCCTCCTCATCTGTCAACGTAGCGGCATGGTCCACCAGTGACGCCGCCAGCGCAACCACCATTGCGTCGTCTTTCGGGTTAGTTTGCACCAGCTCTTCCAAAAGCGGGAGAGCTTCCAGGCGCTTGCCCTGGCTAAAGAGGTCAGCGGCCTTTTGCCGCTTGGCCTGGTAGCCGGCATCCAGCCCTGCCTGCGCTGCAATGCAGGACGCCGGGCAGAGATTCAACAGCAATATGAGAAGGAAGCTTCGCCAATTACGCAATCGCATGGGACCGTCAGTGAGGGAATTGTATATTTGTGTATCCGCCTCCGCCGTTGAGGTTTTAAATTTTGGTAATTGCGGCGCTTGCGATTTTCATTGGCGCTCACTCACAGGTCTGTCATTTAATGGCTGAAGTGGCCGGGCCGTATTGTGATACTGCTTCGTGTATTCGGCGATCTGGGCTTCTGATAACTCAATTGGGTTCTTCATCACATACCAGTTCACGACCTCATTGCAGATCGGAGTTGTAAGCGATCCGGGAAACCGGTAAAAGCTGCGGTCGGTGGGCAGCAGGTCCATAGGGTTGATCTTTACTCCTTCGATTTTGTTCTCTTTACCCGGGGCCGGGACGTGCTCCCACAAAGTCTTAATCACTGGGTTTTCTTTGCCGGCCACGACCGGGACTTCAATAATCAGGAAAACTCCCTCTGGCGAGAAATGTACGAGCTGGATAGACATCCTGGGCCGCTTGCCATTGACGGCATTCTCGCCCGGTTCACGAAAATGAAGTTCGCTCAGGAAGTATGGTTTCTTCCCCACGGTGAGCCAGTAATTGTCGGAAAACTTGACTAGAATTCGGTACTCGTTGCAATCGTTGACGATGTCCAGATCAGCCGGTTGATAATTGAACTTGAGATCGTCGATGCGCAATTTTTCGGCATGCTGAATATCAATGGGGGCCTGCATCTTTCCGGTGTTGCACAATTCCGGCCAATGACTGGGGCCGTGAGGTCCTTCCTCATACGTGAACTCCGGGTCGCACTTTTCCTCTCCCAGAACCATGTGCAAGTGGTGGTGTTCCTGTTTTCCATGTTCATGTTGCCCGGGTACTACCTTCTCGGGGAGCTGTGCCACCTGACAGATGCCGACTGGAGCCGCGACGAGGAGGGAAAAACACAACATAGAGAACGCCAGCACACAAACGCCAATTGCTCGGTTGGCGAACACGATCTATAGCCTCCCATCTGATGAAGTGCCGTATCACTTTATCTCATATGCGTGGAAACGGAGACATAGTTTTCCCCGGCACGACTCCATCCGGGACAAACATTCTTCAGATTGAAGCCAAGCCGACTTTAGCACTTTGAGCGAAAATCAGCGGAGGGCGTGGATTATTTCGCTGGCGGCGTTGGCGCCGGATGCGCCAGTCAGGCCGTTGCCGGGGTGAGTGGCGGAGCCGCAGAGGTAGAGGCCGCGGATGGGAGTCTTGTAGCGGGCCCAGTCGAGGACCGGGCGCATGGTGAACAGCTGGTCGAGGGCTAGTTCACCGTGAAAGATATGGCCGCCGGTAAAACCGTAGGAGGTTTCTAGATCTTGTGGCGTGGTGACTTGCATGGCTTCGATCAGGCCGGGAAGATTTGGCGCGTAGGCCGCGAGTGTTTTTACGACCGTGTCAGCGAGTTGCCTGCGACGGTCATCCCAATTCCCTTCTTCCAATTTGAATGGCGCGAATTGCACGCACGCGGAGAGGACGTGCTTGCCTTCGGGAGCGAGCGTGGGATCTAGGAGCGTGGGGATGGTGACGTCGAGATAAGGGACGGGAGAAAACTCGCCGTACTTGGAGGCGTCAAAGGCGCGCTCGAGATAATCGATTTCGGGGCCGATGTGAATGCGGCCGGAGAGCGCTTTGAGGAAGCCCTCGGGGGCGATTGCGTCGGTGAGCGCGGGGAACGAAGGGAGATCGCCGAGGGCGAGATGAACTTTGGCGACGGTGCCGTTCGAACGGAAATTGCGGATGCGCAGGGCGAAGGTGGGATCGAGATGCGAAGGATCGACGAGCTGGAAGAAGGTGCGCTTGGGGTCGACGCCGGAGACTACGGCGTTGGTGGAGATTTCTTCGCCGTTGGCGAGGACGAGGCCGGCGACAGCGCCGTCCTTGACGCGAATGTGGCGGACTTCGGCGTCGGTACGGATTTCTGCGCCGGCTTCGCGCGCGGATTCTGCGAGCGCGCGGGTGAAGGAGCCGAGCCCGCCGTGGGGGAACGAAGCGGAGCCGACGGGATGCGGATCGGCAGCAGCGCGCAAGAGAAGAACGGCGGTGGAGCCCGCCGACCAGGGGCCGAGTGCGGTGCCAAAAATGCCGCGGGAGGCGATTACGGCGCGGAGGAGCTCGGTGTCGAAGAACTCGGCGACGAAATCCGCGACGGCCATGGGCCCCCAGCGAACGAGATCGAACATGCCTTTTTTGCCGAGGCTGCGGATGCCGCGACCGGCCTTCAGAAGATTCCACAAATCCTCTGGAGAAGGAGAATCGATGGAAGGCGGCGTGGTGGAGAGGAGCTGATTCAGAACCGGGAACAGTTTCTCGAGCGTTTCGGCGAACTCGGTGTATTTCGCGGCGTCTTTTGCGGAGAAGCGCGTGATACCACCCGCGGTTTTGGCGTGGCCGTTGTGGAAGAGAAGGGCTTGGCCGTCAGGCGTGGGCGCGAAGAGGCGCGGATTGGGATGCATGATGTGGCATTCGTATTTCTCGAGTTGCATGTCCGCGGCGATATCGGAGCGCAGTGGGCCGACAGTGTGCGCGAGTGTGGAGGCGCGGAAGCCAGGATGAAATTCCTCGGTGATGGCGCCGCCGCCGACGAATTCGCGGCGTTCGAGAATTAAAGGCTTGAAGCCGCCCTTGGCGAGGTAGAAGGCGGTGACGAGAGCGTTGTGACCGCCGCCGATAAGGACTACGCGCTGTCCGATGGGCATGGTCAGTTTTTCTCGAGGGAGGGGGGCTTGGGCTGCGTGATGGCGGCGGGCGGCACTGGTTGGGATGTCGAGAGAGATTTCGCGGAGTTCGAACGCGCGGATTTCTTAAAACCTTTGCTCCAATCTTTGAGGATGACTTGGCTGGCGATGCGGCCGGGAGCGCCCATGATGCCGCCACCGGGATGCGTGGCGGAGCCGCACATATAAAGGTTGTCGACCGGGGTGCGATAGTAGGCCCAGCCGGGGACGGGACGCAGGAAGAAGAGCTGCTCGAGAGAGAGCTCGCCCTGGAAAATGTTGCCTTGCGTCAGTCCGAATTCGCGTTCGAGGTCGAGCGGTGTGAGAACCTGGCGGCCGATGATAATTTTTTTTATGTTGGGGGCATGCTCGGCGATGGTGTTGATGACGGTGTCGCCGAAGGCGTCTTTGTGATCGTCCCAGGCGCCTTGCGCGAGCTTGTAGGGCGCGTATTGAACGAAGCAGGAGAGAACGTGCTTGCCGGGAGGCGCGACGCTGGGGTCTGTGAGGCTAGGAATGACGATGTCGATGTACGGCTTGCGCGAATAGCGACCGTACTTGGCGTCATCGTAGGCGCGCTCCATGTACTCAATGCTGGGAGAGATGGAAATTGCGCCGCGAAGGTGCGCGCCCTGGCCGGGCATAGACTTGAAATCAGGGAGCGCGTCGAGCGCCAGATTGACTTTGCCCGAGGAGCCGCGGAATTTGTAGCGGCGGACGCTTTCGAGGAAGTCGGCGGGAAGTTCGCTGGGCGCGAGAAATTTTTCGAAGGTGAGATGCGGGTCGACACTGGAGGAGACCACGCTGGCGGAGATTTCTTCGCCGGATTTAAGGGCAACGCCGGTGGTGCGGCCATTCTTGACGAGGATTTTATCTACCGGTGCTTGCGTGCGGATTTCCACTCCGAGTTCGCGGGCGGCCGCGGCGATGGCGTTGCTGATGGCGCCGGTGCCCCCGCGGCTGAAGCCCCAGGAGCGGAAGGCGCCGTCGATTTCGCCCATGTAGTGGTGCAGAAGAACGTAGGCGGTGCCTGGCGAGCGAATGCCAAGAAACGTGCCGATAATGCCGGAGGCGGACATCGTCGCTTTGAGGACGTCGGTCTCGAACCACTGGTCGAGAAAATCGGCGGCGCTCATGGTCATGAGCTGGATGAGGGTGTAGCGCTCGTCGGAGGAGAGATCGCGAAAACGCTGGCCGAGGAAATAGAAGCGATGGAGATCTTTCGGATTGAGCGTGGTGGGATCGGGCGGAATCATGGAAAGGATGGGTTTCACGAAACGGCACATCGGGGTCATCATCTTGGAGAATTCGTCGTACGCTTCGGCGTCGACGCGGGAGTGGCGGCGAATTTCGCGTTGGGTGCGGGCATGATCGTTCATGCGCCAGAGGTAGTCGCCGTTGGGCATGGGGGTGAATGTGCCATCGAGGGGAAGAATTTCGAGGCCGTGGCGGGGTAGATCGAGTTCGCGAATGATTTCGGGGCGGAGGAGCGAGACGACGTAGGAACATACAGAGAAGAGGAAGCCGGGAACGATTTCTTCCGTGACGGCGGCTCCGCCGAGAACGTGGCGGCGTTCGAGGACGAGAACTTTTTTGCCGGCTTTGGCTAGGTAGGCGGCGTTGACCAGGCCGTTGTGACCGCCGCCGATAACGATTGCGTCGTAATGCTGAGGCATGCACACGAGTTCGCACATATAATTTCGCTTGCGGTAAGCAAAGAGGAGAAACATTGTGCCGGTTGGGACTGCGTTTCATGAACGGACGAAGGCGCTTTGCGAGAGTTTGAGTTATCGCGAGTGGTCGGGCTACTACACGGTGAGCGTGTACGAGACGCACCACGAGCATGAGTACAACGCGATACGGAATTCGGCGGCGCTGATTGATATTTCGCCACTGTTTAAGTACCGAGTGACGGGACGCGACGCTACTAGACTGGTGAACCGCGTTATTGCGCGGGACATCAACAAGGTTGCGGTGGACCAGGTGATTTATTGCTGCTGGTGCGATCCGGAAGGAAAAGTGATCGATGACGGGACAATCACGCGGCTGGGCGAGAACGAATATCGGTGGACTGCGGCGGACCCTAGCTTGCGGTGGTTTCAGCAGAATGCGCTGAGTTTGGACGTAAAGATCGAGGACATTTCCGAGCAAGTAGCGGCGCTGGCGCTGCAGGGACCGACTTCCGGGAAGGTGTTGCGCGCGGTGACGGACGCGAATATCGCGAACCTGAAATATTTTCGGGTGACGCGCGGCAAGATTGCCGGCGTGCCGGTGGATATTTCGCGCACGGGGTACACAGGCGATTTGGGATTTGAGATTTGGATGCCGTGGAAGGACGCGCTGCGGGTTTGGGACAAGGTAATGAGCGAAGGAGAAGTCTTTGATATTCATCCGGCGGGGATGATTGCGCTGGACGTCGCGCGGATCGAGGCGGGACTCATTTTGATTGAGGTGGATTACACGTCGAGCAAGAAGGCGCTGATTGAATCGCAAAAATATTCGCCGCCGGAGATTGGGTTGGGGAAACTGGTGGATTTGAAGAAGGATAATTTTGTGGGGCGCGAGGCACTGGCAGCGGAGGCGAAGAAGGGCGCGGAGCGGGCGCTGGTGGGGCTGGAGATTGATTGGAACGAGGTGGAGGCGCTGTACGAAGAGTTGGAGATGGCACCGCAGGTGCCAAGCATGGCATCGCGCGTGGCGGTGCCGGTGTATCGCGCGGGGAAGCAGGTGGGGAAAGCGACATCGACGACGTGGTCGCCGACGCTGAAGAAGATGATTGCGCTGGCTTGCGTGAAGCGCGAGCAGTCGGCGGTGGGGACTACGCTGGCAATCGAGATGACCGTGGAGGCGGTGCGGCGGACGGTTTCGGCGAAAGTCGTGGCGATGCCGTTTTTCAATCCGCCGAGGAAGACGGCGGTGCCGATCACTTAAAGTCCGCTCTAGCTGGTTAGCGGATTCTTACGTTGAGATCCTTCGGGCATTCTCATCGGATGCCGTCAGGATGACAGCCGCACCCATACATTAGATCCTGCCGAGATGGGGCGCAGCAGTGCTGCGCCCCTACTTTTTGGGAGCGAGCGTGCTCAATTGGATGAAGCGTGCTTGCGGATCGGCGGGCACAGGCTGAAGCCTGTGCTACTGAAGGCGGTTGTATTTTTTCAGTACGGCACGCAGAGCGTCGTGTGGCAGCGCGCTGACTTTGTGATTCTCGATGCCGGTCATGGTTTGAGCGGCGACCATGGCGTTAATGATGGCTTCTTCGGTGGCTTGCACAGTGGCGGCGAAGACGGGTTCGAGCATGTCGTTCGACATCATTTTCAGATCGACGACGTGATCGGTGGCGGCAGCGCCGGAATTCGCGGTCGAGAAGGCGATGAAGATGTCGCCGGAGCCGTTCCCGGAGATGCTGCCATTGCGGCCAAGACCAAGCGAGACGCGGCGGGCCAAGCGCTTGAGTTGGTGGGCGACGAGAGGGGCATCCGTGGCGACGACGACGATGATGGAACCACGCTCGGCGACATCGGACGGCACGAACGCGTAGGGATCCTCGGAGGGAATTTCGCGACCGACGGGAATGCCGGCGATGCGGAGATTATTGCGGGAGCCGTAGTTGCATTGCACGAGGACGCCGACACTATATCCACCGTCTTTTCCGGAGAGCGCGCGCGACGCGGTGCCGATGCCTCCTTTGTAGCCGTTGCAGATCATGCCGGTGCCGCCGCCTACGTTACCTTCTTCGACGGCGCCGGATTTCGCGGAGTCGATGGCGTGGAAGGCGTGCTCGGGTTTCACGTGGAAGCCGTTGATATCGTTGAGCCAGCCGTCCCAGGTTTCGGCGACCACGGGCAGCGACCACCAGTAGCCGGTGGGATCGGGCTGGCCGTGCGCGACGCGCCATTGGATAACCGCGTCGCGGACCACGCCGACGCTGTGCGTGTTGGTGATCATCACCGGGCCTTCGAGGAAGCCGGACTCTTCCACCCAAGTAGTGCCGGTCATTTCGCCATTGCCGTTGAGCGACCACCAGCCGGCGAAAACAGGATTGCTCATGGAATCTTTGCCGCGCGGGAGAATCGCGGTGACCCCGGTGCGGACCGGACCTTTGCCGATTTGGAGTTTGCCTTCGCCGGAGATAAGCGTGGTGTGGCCAACGGTGACGCCAGGAACATCGGTGATGGCGTTGAGCGGGCCGGGAGTGCCGTCGAACGGGACGCCGAGGTCGCGAGCGCGGGGTTTGGTTGTGGGTTTCTCCTGAGCGCACGGCGCGAGCGTCAACCCGAAAACAAGGTAGATGAAAAACGGAATTCGGGACACAAGATGACCCATGGTTCTTCTCTCCTGAAGAAAAAACCGCAGAATCTTACCGTACACTGCGCCGAACGGAAAAGACATCCAAGAGTCAAAGAATCCGCGAGCCATGTCAACCCGGAAAAACTTTTTGTAGCGCAGAGCGTAGTGCGTTTGCAATCAACTGGCATTCCTGCGGTGTGACGATGAAGGGTGGGGCGAGGAGAATGTGGTCGCCGTTTACGCCATCGACGCAACCTTGCGTGGGGTAGGTAAGGACGTTTTCGTCCAGGGCGGCTTGGCGGATGCGCTCGGCGATATTGTCTTCTTTCGGAAAAGGCTCGCGGGTGGCTTTATTCTTTACGAATTCGATGCCGAGGAGCAGGCCCAGTCCACGAATGTCGCCCACATGTGGATGAGATTGCAGCACGGATAATTCGGTGCGAAGAATTTTTGCGGCGGGCTGCACGCAATCGAAGAGATTGTGCGATTCGATGTAATCGAGGACGGCGTTGCCGGCGGCGGTAGCGACGGGATGTGCTTGATAGGTGAAGCCGTGCTGGAAAGCGCCGGAGCCGCGTTCGAAACCTTCGACAACGTGCGGGGCGACGAGGACGCAACCGAGCGGGGCGTAACCGCTGGCGATTCCCTTCCCGACCAGGATGATGTCCGGCTCGACGTTCCAGTGCTGAATGGCGAACGGCTTCCCGGTGCGGCCCATACCACTCATGATTTCGTCGGCGATGAGAAGAATGCCGCGGCTGCGGCAGATTTCGGCGATACGTTGGACGTAGCCGTCGGGAGGGACGGCGGCGCCGAGAGTCGCGCCGACGACAGGCTCGAAGATGAACGCGGCAACAGTTAGGGAGTCGTTCGTTTCTAGAAAATGACAGAGGTCATCCGCGCAGGCGATCCCGCACTCGGGAAATTTCTTGTCGAACGGGCAGTGGTTGCAGAAACAGGGGGCTATGTGTCCCCATTCGGCGAGGAGCGGCTGATAAGGCGCGCGGCGAGCGACGTTGCCGCTGACGGTCATGGCGCCGAGGGTGCTGCCGTGGTAGCTCTGGCAGCGGGAGACAACGCGAAACCGTGCAGGCTGACCGCTCTCAAGATGAAATTGCCTGGCTAGCTTGATGGCGGTTTCCGTGGCTTCCGAGCCGCCGGAAGTAAAATAGACGCGGCCACCGTTGCGAAAGTTCGACGGCGCGAGAGCAAGGAGGCGCTGCGCCAATTTTTCGGCGGGCGCGGAGTGGAATTGCGTGGTGTGCGCGAAGGCAAGTTGCGAGGACTGCTCGGCCATGGCACGGCCGATTTCGGGCACGCCGTGGCCGATGCTAACGACGGCGGCCTGGCCGGAAGCGTCGAGGAAGCGGCGGCCAGCTTGATCGGTGATCCAGCAACCTTCCCCGCGCACGGCAACGGGATACGATTTGCGGAAATTTCGCGGGAAGAGCGCTGAATTGGACGGCATGGCGATAGGCGAATTGTAGCAGAGGCGGAAAGCAACAAAGGATTTGCGAACGAGCCAAGCTGGGGCGCAACCGTGTTGCGCCGCTACACAAGAAGGAAAGCGCGGTAGGCTGGCGCACGTTTTTTGTTAGGTGCAGCGAGTGGCGGAGCAAAATCGCGGATTGGTGCGGACGATTGGGCGCTGGAGCCTAGCGGCTCTGATGCTCAACACGATGATTGGCGCAAGCATTTTTGGTTTGCCTTCGCTGATTGCGGCGCGGCTCGGGCGCTTGAGTCCGATCGCGTACTTCATCGCGTTTGCGGGAGTGGCGGTGATTGCGGCGTGCTTGGCGGAGGTAGCGTCCTACTTTCAGGAAGCTGGCGGGCCGTATCTTTATGCGCGCGAGGCATTCGGCCGATTTGTGGGGATTCAGATCGGATGGCTCACGTGGTTGTCGCGCATTTCTGCTTGCTCGGGCGTGGCGAATCTTTTCATTACGTATCTCACGGCGTTTGTACCGGCGGCAAGAGCGCCATCGGTTCGCGGAGGCATCTTGACGGCGCTAGTTGGATTTTTGGCGGCGGTGAACTATCGCGGAGTAACGGATGGAAAATGGCTGAGCAATTTTTTTACAATCACAAAAATATTGCTGCTGACGCTTTTCGTTATGGCGGGCCTTACAGCTCTGGCCCTGCATCCGGAAATTCGCGTGACTCCCGCGGAGGTGCCGGCCACAGCCAAGGATTGGTTTGCGGCGGTGTTGCTGATGGTTTACGCATATGGAGGATTTGAGGCGGCGCTCTTTGCGTCGGGAGAGGCGAGCAATCCGCGCAAGGATGCGCCGGTGGCGCTGGCCATCGCGTTGGTGACCGCGACGTTGTTGTATGTTGCGGTGCAGTACGTGGTGATTTACACGCTGACGAATCCGGCGGCGACAACCAAGCCGGCGCTGGATGCCGCGCGGCAGTTCCTGGGACCGGTGGGAGTGTCGCTGGTGGCGGCAGGCACGCTGGTTTCGGTGTACGGCTACTTGAGCGCGAATATGCTCCACACACCGCGCGTCACGTTTGCAATGGGAGAGCGCGGGGACTTCCCTGCCTTTTTTGCGGCGATTCATCCTCGTTTTCGCACGCCGCATGTTTCCATCCTGGCGTTCGCTGCGCTGCTGCTAGTATTTTCGATTTCCGGCGATTTCCGGTGGAATGCGACGCTTTCGGCGGTCGCGCGGCTATTTATGTATGGGGCGGTGGCGGCGGCTTTGCCGGCATTGCGACGGAAAAGGCCAGAAGGTGCAGCGTTGCGGTTGCCGGGCGGGACAGCGTTTGCGGTCGTGGCACTGATCTTTACAGGTTTGCTGCTTACCACTGTGCGGTGGGGAGAGGGTGTCGTGGTACTGGGCACGTTTGCGATTGCGGCGGCGAACTGGTTTTGGGCGCGGGCACGCACGGCCCCTCTAGCCGGGGCGCAGTGAGCACTCCCACCCGAAGAATCTTGATGGTTGGAAACGGGTCGGAATCGTGACAATATCCACGGCCTAGTGACTTCAATAGCGCCTTACCTGGGACAGCGAAGGGAAAAACCATGATGCGCAAAATTTTGCGGAGCGGCTATATTGCCGCCGGACTGATTTTGTGTTGTGCGACGAACATTTTTGCGCAGGAAGCGGCGAAACACGCGATTACGTTTGACGACATGATCCAGATGCATCGGGTGAGCGAACCGACGATCTCGCCTGATGGCAAATGGGTGGCGTTTGCCGTGGCGACGCCGGACATGAGCGCGAATCGCAACGCGAGCAACATCTGGGTTGTTTCCACTGGAGGCGGGGACGCAGTGCAGCTTACGCAGAGCGGGCACGATTCCGCGCCGGCGTGGTCGCCGGACGGAAAGACGCTGGCGTTTTTATCGTCGCGCGACGGAAATTCGCAGGTGTACGTGCTGTCGATGGAAGGCGGCGAGGCCCATGCGGTGACGCATCTTTCGACCGGCGCGGACATCGTAAAGTGGTCGCCGGACGGGAAGACGATTGCGTTCACGTCATCGGTCTACCCGGATTGCAAAGACGATGCGTGCAACAAGAAGCGCGAAGAGGAGAAGGAAAAAAATAAAGTAAAGGCGCGTGTTTACGAGCAGCTCTTGTACCGTCATTGGGACCACTGGTTTGAAGGCAAGCGCAGCCACTTATTTGTGGAACCGGCGGACGGCAGCGGCGAAGCGCGAGACTTGAATCCGGGGGCAAGTTACGACGTGCCTCCTGACCAGCGAGGCGGCTCGGACGATATTAATTTTTCGCCGGATTCCAAGGAAATTTGTTTCACGGCAGTGACCGACAAAGTGGAAGCTATCAGCACGAACGGGGATTTGTTTCTTGTGCCGGTAGCGGGAGGCGAAGCAAAGCGAATCACGACCAATCCGGGTTTTGACGGCAATCCGGTGTACTCGCCGGATGGGCGGTTCATCGCGTACCACGCGCAGCTTACGCCGGGCTACGAGTCGGACCGCTGGCGGGTGATGTTGTACGACCGGCAGAGCAGCAAGATCGAGAACCTTACCGAAGGATTTGACCGCAGCGCGAACGAACTGAATTGGTCAGCAGACAGCAAGACGATTTTTTTCACGGCGGAGAACGAGACGCTGCAGCCGGTGTACGCGATGGTTGCGCGAGCAGGGGCGGAGCCGAAGAAAGTTATCGCGGATGGCTTTAACACGGGCTTGACGATTAGCGGAGATGGAAAGACGCTGGCATTCGAACGCACGAGCTTGACGACGCCGGCGGAAGTGTTTGTCGCGGGCAGCGACGGCTCCGCAGCGCGGCAGATCACGCATCAGAATGAGTCGATATTGGCGAAATTAGACATAAACGCGCCGGAAACTTTTTGGTTTGAGAGTGGGGACAGCACACGCGTGCAAGCGATGATGATTCGCCCGCCACACTTTGACGCGGCCAAGAAATACCCGCTGCTGGTATTGCTGCACGGCGGGCCGCAGACGATGTGGTCGAACGCCTGGGGATATCGCTGGAACGCGCAGGTGTTCTCGGCCGGCGGCTATGTGACGTTGATGATCAATCGACGCGGGTCGACCGGATACGGGCACAAATTCACGGACGAGATTACGAATGATTGGGGCGGGAAGGCGTATGTGGACGTGATGAAGGGCGTGGATACGGTGCTGGCGAAACACAAGTTTATCGACGGAACGCGCATGGCAGCGGCGGGCGGCTCGTACGGCGGATACATGGCGGATTGGATCGCTACGCACAGTGGGCGCTTCAAGGCGATCATTAGTCACGCTGGCATTTGGGACAAATTCTCGATGTACGGAACGGAGGAGCTGTGGTTTGAAGAGCACGACATGCAGGGCACGCCGTGGACAAACCCGGAGAGTTATCGAAAGTGGGCGCCGCTGACGTACGCGGTCGAGCTGGGGAAATTCAAGACGCCGACGTTGGTGATTTGCGGGGAGCGCGATTATCGCGTGCCGTACACGCAATCGCTTGAATTTTTCAATGCGCTGCAGCGGCAGGGCGTGCCTTCGAAGCTGACGGTCTTTCCGGATGAGGGGCATTGGATTCTGAAGCCGCAGAACGCACAGTTTTGGTACAAGACATTTTTTGATTGGCTGGGGCAGTGGGTGAAGTAGGGAGTTCGCTACGTCACGCCAGCAAACGCCGAATCGAGCGGCGCAAGAAGCGGAAAAGATGGAAGAGAAGGTAACCGGCCAGCAGGATCAAGAATGCGACGACGACAATGGTTGCCGTTGGATGAACGGTGGCCATCCAAGTGAGCCAGACCGCTAGTGCATCTTCTCCCAAACTGAGCAACCAATTGCTGAACGGCTCTGGGCTGGTGTTGACGGCGGCGCGAGTGCTCGCCTTTGTGCCGTGAGAGGTCAACGCCACACCGCCGGCAAGGAGCGCGGCGCCCCAGCGCCACTCCGGCGGAGCGGCAACGGTGGCGCTAAAGGCGAGAAGAGCAGCGGCGGGCGGGCGGATCAAGGTGTGGACGGCGTCCCAGATGGTGTCGACGTAGGGTATTTTGTCAGCCAGGAATTCAATCGCATAGAGCGCGACCGCGATTCCGAGAATCCACGGATGCGAGAGTACCTGCAGGGACGCTGGCAATTGGATGACACCGTAACGCTGAAGAAAGCCGAGGGTCGCGATGGTCGCGTAAAGATTCAAACCGGAGGAAAATCCGGCGCCGAGCGCGAGACCGAGGGTTTGCAGCGGATTCACGTTTTATAAAGCGCCGGCTTTGCGCAATTCCTCTTTCATTCCGGCCCAACTTTGACGAGAGGATTCCTCCGCCGTGGCGGCGCCGCGCCAATGAGTCTCGAGGCTGACCGCATAATGGTAGCCGTCGCGCTTGAGCGCGGCGAATTGACCGACCCAATCGATCACTCCGGCGCCCATGGCAGCCCAGCCAGGCTCTTTGGAATCTGTGGGTTTGGCTATTGCCTTGATGTCCTTGCAGTGGCAATGGCCGATGCGATTTTTCGGCAGGAGATTGTAGCCGGCTGGGTACGGGATTTCGCCCCGCGCTGCGGCATTGCCGGGATCCCAATTCAGCATGAAGGAAGGTGACTGCACGGCGGCGAGAGTTTGTGCGGCTTCGGCAGCGATCGCCGTGTTGCAGGCAAATTCGTTTTCGAGTATGAGGATAATTCCCTGCTTGCCTGCTGTGTTTGCCGCTTCCAGCAATTTCGCATTAATGGCCGCGCGGTAGGGCGCGGGATCTTCCAGGCGCCAAAAATCGAAGCAACGCACTCGGTCCGTCTGAAACGCCTTTGCCAGCGCGATACTGCGCTCGAGGACTTCGCCCTGCTGATCGTAGGTGAAGTCGGCGTTGAATTGCGCACCCTTTGGACTGAACTTCGATTTAGGCGCGCCGGGCCAGTCCACCTTGAAGAGCGGGCTGGCAATATCGGTCACGCGCAGCTTGTATTTTTCCAGGATGCGGCGGGCTTCGGCGACCTCTGTGGCATCGAGTTTGAGAATATTTTTATTCCACATGCCGCGGAGCTCGATCCACTCCATGCCGAATTCGCGGGAAGCGACTTCACAAGAGCGGCCGAAATCCTGGCCGAGTTCGTCGTTGATTACCGCGATTCGAAACGGAGAGCTCATATGGTCAGCCCCAGTTTTTCCTGAAGATATTGCTTGTTTGCCGCAGCGGCTTCTTTGGGACTGTGGGCGTTGTCGGGCACTCCGTCGAGTTCGACAACCGCCCATCCACGGAAATTTACTTTGCGCAGAGCTTCAAAGACGGCGGGTACGTCCACCAGTCCATGTCCTAGCTCGACCCAGCGATAGGCGTGCTGGGAGTCCTTCCCAGGAAGGCGCTCGACATCTTTAATGTGCAGAAAGAGCAGGCGATCGCTGAACTTGTCGATGGCCTTCACGGGATCGCCTCCGCCTTGGAAATAGTGCGCGATATCCAATTCCAATTTAACGTAGCGCGGATCCGAAAGACTCATGATTTGATCAAGTTCTTCGGGGCGCTCGCCAAGCGAGCCCATATGATTGTGATATCCGAGCGGGATTCCGATATCAGCGGTGCGCTTGCCGAGCTCGGTGAGAGCTTTGCCCAACTGTTTGAAGTCCGCCGGGGTCGCAGCGCGGCCCTTCGGGCGATTGTCGAGGATTTGGAGGTAGAGTCCACCCGCGTCGCGCAAAAACTTGGCGTGCGCCGAGTGCTCGGCGATGCTCTTTTTCGCGGCCGCGGGTTCGCTGAACAAATCGCCGCTGGAAAGCGCCACGAACTTCAACTCGTGCTGGCTAAGCAGATCGCGCACCGCCGCTGGACTGCCAAACTCAGCGATGCTGTTGGAGCGCAACTGTATGCCGCGAAAGCCAACGGCGGCGATATCGTCGATGGCCTGGCGATCGTTGCCACCCCAGGTGATCGCCGCATAACCGAAATGAATCTCGGAAGGCGCGGGCGTGATGGGCGTGTCAAAATGCGAGAGGTCCATGGGAGGATAAAGCGGTTCGCGTGCGAAAAGCGCGCCACAAGGAAATGCCGAGGCAGCCGCCACGGCGCTCATTGCGCCGAGAAACTCGCGTCGCGGCATGCGATGCGTCATGAGTCCTCCTTCGTTTCGTTCTGGCTGCCGACGCCGCATTGGATTTGATGACGACCAACGACTAGGAAGCGTAGCCGTCAGGGTGCGTGCGCCGCCATTCCCACGCGCTCCGGACGATCGACTCAAGCGTGGGAACTTGCGGCTGCCAATTCAAATCGCGCTGGATGCTGCCTGAGCCCGCCACCAGCACGGCCGGATCGCCAGCGCGCCGCGCCACTTCGCGCGCGGGGATCGGGTGCCCGGTTACGCGGCGAACGGCTTCCACCACTTCGCGAACGCTATAGCCGCGGCCGGTGCCAAGATTGTAGATGAGCTTGTCGCTCTGGCGCAAAGCATGGAGCACCAGAATATGCGCGCTGGCGAGATCGCTCACGTGAATGTAATCACGAACGCAGGTGCCATCGGGCGTGGGATAGTCGGCGCCGAAGATAGAGACGTGTTCACGCTTTCCGAGCGCGACTTGCAACGTGAGGGGAATCAAGTGCGTCTCCGGCACATGGTCCTCGCCCAAATCGCCAGCGGCTCCCGCGGCGTTGAAATAGCGGAGGGAGGCGTACCGCAAGCCGTGAATGCGGTGAAACCAGGCGAGCATTCGCTCGACGAGCAATTTAGACTCTCCGTAGGCGTTCGTGGGGCGCAGCGGGTCGGTTTCTTCAATGGGCGTGCGATCGGGCGTGCCGTAAAGCGCCGCGGTGGAGGAAAACACCAAGCGCTGGACTTTGTTGGCCAACATCGCTTCCAGCAAGGTGAGAGAGTTAACGGTGTTGTTGCGAAAATATTTCTCTGGAACCTGCATGGATTCGCCGGCTTCGATGAACGCGGCGAAGTGCAACACCGCATCGATGCGGTGTTGCTGGAAAATACGATCCAGAGCGGTGCGGTCCGCGGTGTCCGCAACGATTAGCTTTGCGCCCGCGGGAACGGCTTTCTTGCTGCCGTGCGAGAGATTGTCGCAGACGATGACCTCGCAGCCCTGGGCGAGGAGCTGCGCCGTGACTACACTGCCGATGTACCCGGCTCCTCCCGTGACAAGAACGCGGTCCGCCATGTGGCGTTGTTCCTTTGCAACGTCAGAGTTTCGAGCTTGTCAGAAAGCCAGAAGATTACATCAAGAACCGAGCGCGAGCGCCAGCACGCATCTGAAATGACGTGTTCTACTGGGGCGCGCTAGTCACCTCGAAGGTGTCGAACCTGCGCAATCGCAGCACGCAGCGCGCGCAATACCTCATCGATCTCTTCGGGAGTCTTGTACTTGCGGCGCGGCCAGAAAAAGCCCTTTAGGCCGTCGCCTTTTGTGCGCGGGACGATGTGCACGTGAAAATGCGGCACGCTCTGGCTGACGCGATTGTTAGCGGCGATGAGGGTCCCCTCCGCGTGCATGCCCAACTCGACTGCGGAGGAAAGCATTCGCACATTGGAAAATAATGGCGGCATAAGAGAATCCGGTAAGTCCTGGATTGTTTCGAAGTGGCTGCGGGGAATCAGCAGGCAGTGGCCAGGAAACAAAGGCCGATGGTCGAGAAAGGCGATGGTTTGCTCGTCCTGGAAAACGCGAAAGCCGTCATCATTACTGACAATCTTGCAGAAGGCGCAGTTCGGGTCAAAGATGCTGGTTTGCGAGCTCATGTGCGGTCAGGGCCGAACGCTTTGCGTGAGGAACGCGTCAGGCTAGCGCAGAAAACAAAAGATTTTTCCATTTCGGGATGTCGAGAGTCCAACATACATGGGTTTTGCGCTCGCGTTCAGTGGTATTCGCCCACACAACTCTATTCCGGGAGTCGGTGGCCACGTCCAGGCGATCGACAACCGTCATACCGCGCGTAAGCTCGCTAGAGACCTCGATTTCGACGTAGTGCTCGCTGGAAGAGGTGCAAAGCGCAGGATTCAGCGCGATGCCCATAGCCACGGGGTCCGGCAGCGATATGCCCTTTTGCCCGGTTTGCTTAAAGAAGGCTTCCAAAGCCGTGCTGTTGCAGCGAATTGCGAATTCCGCGATCGGATTTTTCAGCTCGAGCAGGCATTCGATGTCGTGCGGATTGAGGACCGCGTCCCCACGGCAGAGCTGCCAGCCCACCATTTCCAGGGGCAGCCCGGAGCGGAACACAATGCGCGCGGCCTCCGGATCCACCCAGATGTTGAATTCCGCCGCAGGCGTTACGTTGCCCTCGCAGCAAGGTGCTCCGCCCATCACCACACAGCGCTTCACCGAAGCAGCGAGCTTCGGCTCGCGCAGCAACGCCATGGCCAAATTCGTGAGCGGGCCCAGCGTTACGAGCTCAATGCCGGGATTTTCGCGCACCGTCTGAATCAGCGCGTCCACAGCATGGCCACGATCGGCACGCCGCTTTGCAGGCTTGTACCCGTGATCGCCAAGGCCGTCGGCCCCGTGGAACCAGTCGGCGGTAACCAGCTTTCGCAGTAGCGGTCCCTCCGCTCCGGAATAAACCGGCACGTCCGAACCGCACAATTCCGCCGTGAATAACGCATTGCTGGTGGCCTGAGCGACCGGAATGTTTCCTGCAACAACGGTTATCGCGGCAACCCGAACCTCGGGAGAGCGCAGCGCCATGATCAGCGCGACGGCGTCATCGGAAGCCGTGTCAGTATCAATCAGAAGCGTTCGCGTCATACAAGCAGCGCCGCGGCGAAGTGCTACGCCGGCAATTTTGCGCCGCCCAGTGTGTACCTTTTGCTTCGTTCCAGCCAGAAAATTCTGTGATCGCCCCCTTAGCGAGTGGTCAGCCGGTCCCCACCGGCGCTTCCCGCGTCAATCAAGTCGTACGCTCCGCAATTGCGCTAATATCTGAATTCGAGAAATCTTCGAATGAAGCCAGAATCACAGTCGGGCGGTGCGCGGCGGGCGAGACGGGTCTTTCTTCTTTCCCCCGCGAACGCGGGCGGCAAGCGCGCGCAATTACTTTTGAAGAAGGCCGCGACATTCGAATTGGCTGAGCGGCTCCAGGAGCGCGGGCTGCCCCTCGGGGAAGCTTTCAGCTTCATCAGCGGGCTGTATTTTCGCGGCAAGCTGGCATACGCGAGTGCGTTCGCGGCACCTCCCCCCGGAGCACCCGGCATCTCGGTAATCACCGCTAGTGGCGGACTTATGTCACCCTTCACACTAATTACGAAGTCCGAACTTTGCGAAATCTCAGCCGCGCCCGTGCATGTCTCAGAACCGCGTTACCGAATTCCGTTGGAGCGCGATGCACGCCGCCTATACGAGCAGGTTAGTGACAATTGCGAGGTTGTGTTGCTCGGCAGCGTCGCGACGCCCAAGTATGTGGACCCTCTGCTGGCGATTTTTGGCGAGCGGCTGGTTTTCCCGGCGGAATTTGCCGGGCGTGGCGACATGAGCCGCGGCGGACTGATGCTCCGGTGCGTGCGCCTTGGAGTGGAACTGAAGTATGTTCCGATACTCGCTGCCGAACGCCACGGCCGCAGACCCGCCAAGCTCCCAAGGCTGGTAGTCAGCGGCGCTCCGCGAAAGCGCGTGGTGGTCCCGTCACAGTAGTCCAAACGCGGCGCGATTCTCTCGCTGAATCAATCATCTACTTCGCGCACCAGTAAAGTCAGAACAGAGGTTCACTCCACTGGTTACGAAACGAAACAAAGCCGTGGTTGTCAGGGCGTCAAATCTCTTAGAATGAATCAGGCGCCCGTAGCTCAGTTGGATAGAGCGTCTGCCTTCTAAGCAGCCGCAAAGTCAATTCAAGTCGTTGCTCTGGTTGCGCTTACGAGTTTCGAGCCGTCCTTGGCCTGCTCCAAAGTTGCTCCAAACATCCACAGATGAGATTCTCAGGTTATCCGGTTTTGGTCGACAGGCTGAAGGCGGCGGTTTGCTAATTTTACCAACCCTGTCCTTGCTCATTTGCTGTTCCCGGTATTGTTGGAGTTAGGTGCTCTGGGCTGCAAATGAGAAAAACTGAACGCAACTCATTGACCAGCAAGTGGCCAGGGGTTATTTCCCGTCTACGCCTGATTGGCGCCCTTGACCTGTCCTTCATAAATCTCCATCTTGATCTTGAATCGCGCACCAATTCGACTTCCGCTCCAATTCCCTTCGGTGAGTGCGCACTGGCTGC
>WNFO01001189.1_pt1 | contig 20196 bp, 19 predicted proteins | sample 5400251 | NCBI WGS metagenome assembly WNFO01 (sample SAMN13153354, study PRJNA577476) | soil metagenome | isolation source: 100 cm saprolite under Madrone tree | place: USA:California | collected 2016-06-14
GCTTTTGCCTAGGATCGTGGGTGGCGCGGTTTCCAAAGATTGCTGATTTGCTACGGTACTAGCGGGACTCTGCTTTTGTGGAAACTCATTGGAATCGGAATGAGAGGCAAAAACCGATACCCTGGTTCGAATCCTAAAGTATTAGTCGCGCATGTTTAGTAATAATCTGCAAGGTGATTCGAATCCGTTTTTTCTGAGAAGACAATACCGGGCCAGAGTTGCTTACTCCCCGCCATTCGATTGCCGAATGATAATGGTGCCCAACGCGCATTCATACACATAATCAGATTCCGTCGGTTTCTTTCGTTGTTGTTCTCTGACTTGGCGGAGACGTCTCTGGAACCAGGTGCCCTTTGGCCAGCCGACGCCATTACCTTTTGAGGCAAATTCCTCTTCCTCTTGATATACACCTTGCTTCAGTTTGTCTTCATCGAAGAGAATGCGAAACCTCATGATAAATCTCCCGCAGCAAACTATCTGTTGAGTGTTTACCCATTAGGACGGCAATGAAAAAGCAGAACACAAAAAAGTTCTCTTATCTATTGAGGGAATATCTTCCGTCCGTCTGATCAATCTGCTGTTCGGAAAACTTTTTGATTGATCGCTGATGTACTCGCATATAATAAACGCGCTGGACATGTGTCAAGAGATTTTTTGCGTAGTGCGAAGCAAACGATGTTGGCTGCATCACAAAAGAGTAACCAGTGGAGTCTTACAAGCTGAGATCGCTCAAGTCACCTTTCTCGTCTTGCCCCGGCAAGACAAGTCATCAATGCTCGGCCTCGTGGCACCTTCGGCAACGGTCAGACCGCACATATATAAAGGCGCTTATTCGTGGGCGGGACCTGAGAGCGGACTGCAGTTATGCAAAAAGGCAATGGACGGCTTACTCGGACTAGAACCTACCCTTGCGACTGCGATCGGAGCAAAACGACGGCGGTGGAGCGATTAGAAAGACGGTCTGGAGGTCCCTAGCAAAAGAGAAAAACGTTATGCGGCTGGCTAGAATGCGTTACAGAAAAGAGTCACTACTCTGGAGCCAATCAATTGTCGCGACTGCTGCCTACGTGGTGAGCCAGCATTGCACACAGTCGCTTCCGATAAATCTCACTTGCCTGTGGCATTGACGCTGTCAATGCGGCATGTTCTCTACGACTATGCTCGATCCGTCTAATCCATAAGTCCTCGCGGAAGAGTTCGGGACTGTCGTAGCCACGGGGCCTTTCCGGCGTTAGTCGGTTGGGCTCTGGATCTGAGAGCTCGACGACTTTGGTTATTGTTTTTGTTTCTTGCCCACGCCGCTTCCGGCTAATAAAGTCGTCGTAGATCGTAGATGCAAAGGACAAGGTGCACGTAGAGGCCAGCGCGAACAAAAACCAGCTTATGAGGTTTTCCACGATCATCTGGTTCATATACCCTCGTTTATCCTCCCGTGTCGCACACTTACGGGCAACCTTAAAAGGCTATAAGGGGTTGAACAATTCTTTTCTTGACATTCGGCGACATTCTATTGACACCTATAAGGGCTTGGAGCCAACTCGCCTTTTTGTTGCAAGGGGTTTCCCTTAGGTTTGCTCGTATCACTGGTGGGAGAATGATAGTCAAAAATTATGGGCCACTAGTAAGACCCTGTCAAGTTTTTTTTGGTATGGATCTTCCGCTTCAATCCAGCTTGTGAAACTTGATCCGAGGATGCTTTATCTTGGCAGCGTCCCACGCCTTTTGACCAATGATTTCGACGCTTGATTCCTCAAAGTCACCTTCTGTGAGTCCTTTGACCAGCGCTACGACTTTTTCGAGTCCCAACCTATCTTCGGCTTCGATGAAGATTAAGCTTCTCTGCTTGTGCGGGGGTTGCCGAAACCTGCTTTTCTTATTAAAGGTGGCCAGGTAAATCATCTTCTGGGTTGGTTTCGTCCTTCCGTCCGGTTTGAGTCAATTCAGCAGATGGCTATGAACTCTAAAAGTAGATGGCAAGAATCAAGCCACGACATTGGTTGGGACTCAGTGTGGCAACTCGTGGAAAACCTATGGAATGAACGGGTTGCCGAGGCGACTTCTACTGACACGGCGGTGACAAGTGACATTTTTGTCACAGCCGAACCTGAGGCCCGGAGCCGAAGATATGCACATCTCCTTGTTTCGCTTTGTTGACAATGCCATGTTCGAATCCTAGGCTCTTAAGAGGAGAGTGATTTTTTCCATTGTTGAGGGTTAATTCGTATGGCATCCGGTGATTGGGATATTGTGGTGTGGCAGCGAGCCAGTGATTTGCTCCAACAAGTAGAGCGCATTCACAGGAATTTTTTGCAAATTGCGGCCGGTACTCACTATCGCCTTTCCCACGGCAGAAGCCCCGCCTGGGAACCACCGGTAAACGTGGTCGAGACCGACGTAAGCTTGTGGGTGATTTCCGCTCTACCGGGAGTCACAGCTGATCGTATGAAGGTGCGCCTGGAGGGACGCGAGCTTGTGATCGCAGGGGAGCGGCCCCTGCCGAAATGCTGCAATGAGGGGGAACTAAAGATATGGGAGATCCCCCTCGGACGTTTCGAGCGGCGCCTCACGCTGATCGAAGGAAGAAACTCTTTATCCCTAGGGGAAGTCTCCCTTCAGGATGGATTACTCATCATCGAATTGAGGAAGCATTCATGACTCCAGAAGAGAAGGAAGCCCCTAAGTCTAAACCCCGTCTTAGTATTCCCGCCGGGGCTTTGGCCATTTTACCTCTGCGCAACACGGTGCTCTTCCCCGCCACGGTCATGCCGATGGTTGTTGCACGTCCGGCGAGCGTCCGAGCGATAGAGGAGGCGGTTCGTCAACAATTGCCCGTCGGATTTATCGCCCAACGAGATCCGGCAATCGAAATTCCACAGGCTCAAGATTTGTTTCGGGTCGGCACGGCTGCGGATGTCCTGCGCATGTTCGGCCTGCCTGACGGTCAGCGCCAGATTATAGTTCAGGGCCGGCAACGTTTTGAAATTGCCGAATTTCTTGAAACGGAGCCGTTTTTCATTGCACGGGTCACCATGGTCGAGGAGGTCATACCCCAATCCAAACAATTTGAAGCGAGAATCTTGCATCTCCGCCAGGAAGCCGTGAAAGCCCTGAGCCTGTTACCTGAGCCCATGAACGAGTTGCAATCAACCATCGAGAGAATCGACAATCCTTTGTCGCTGATTGACATGATCGCCTCTACACTGGACCTGGCGCTCCCCGAAAAGCAAGAAATCCTGGAGATTCTTGACCCCGAGTTGCGGGCCGAAAGGGTTTCAGAAAAGCTGGCGCATCAGATCGAATTGCTGGAGCTGAGCAAAAAAATCGGCGAGCAAACTAAGGAATCGATGGACCGGACTCAACGCCAGTATTTCCTTCGCGAGCAGTTGAAGGCGATACAAAAGGAGTTGGGTGAAGAAGACGGCCAGCGCGTGGAAGCGGAGGAGCTACGTCAGAAAATCTACGAAGCAAAAATGCCGCCGGAAGTGGAAAAGGAGGTGCTCAGGGAGCTTACTCGTTTCGAGCGCATCCCTGATGTTGCTGCGGAATATTCAGCCCTAAGGACTTATCTCGATTGGATGGTGGAACTTCCCTGGAGTATTTCCAGCGAGGAGCAGATTGACCTTCCGAAAGCACGGGAAATTCTCGACACTGATCACTACGACCTCGAGAAAGTAAAAAAACGCATTGTAGAATTCCTGGCGGTGCGTAAATTGAGGCCGGACGGAAAAAGCCCAATCTTGTGCTTTGTCGGTCCTCCCGGCGTGGGAAAGACATCCCTCGGTCAAAGTATCGCTCGGGCCATGAACCGGAAGTTTGTGCGCCAGAGTCTTGGCGGGGTTCACGACGAAGCGGAGATCCGGGGGCATAGGCGCACGTATGTGGGCGCGCTGCCCGGCAATATTATCCAAGGAATTCGAAAGGCCGGCACGAAGAATCCGGTCTTTATGTTGGATGAAATCGACAAGCTCAGCGCCAGTTTCCAGGGCGATCCATCGGCGGCGCTACTGGAGGTCCTAGACCCTTCGCAAAACAGCACTTTTCAGGATCATTATCTCGCTGTGCCCTTTGATTTAAGCCAGGTCTTATTCATTGCAACCGCCAACGTCCTCGACACCATTCCGGCCCCTCTTCGTGATCGCATGGAAATCTTACCGCTAGCCGGATATATCGAGGAAGAAAAGCTGGCAATTGCGAAAAGCTATCTTATTCCCCGGCAAATTAGCGAAAATGGACTTAATCCCGCTGAGATCATATTTACCGACGATGCAATTCGCGAAATCATTCGATCCTATACACGCGAAGCCGGGGTTCGACAACTTGAGCGTGAGTTGGGAGCCATTTGTCGGGGCGTAGCAACCCGGGTGGCGGAAGGATTCAAGGAAAAGATTACCATCGACAAAGAATCGGTTCAGTCCTATCTCGGTCCGCAAAAGTTTTTTAACGAGATCGCACTGCGCACCAGTCTCCCTGGTGTGGCCACCGGACTAGCGTGGACCCCTGTCGGCGGGGACATCTTGTTTGTTGAAGCGACCAAAATGCCCGGGGACGGGAGGCTGCAGCTAACCGGCCAACTCGGCGAAGTTATGAAGGAAAGCGCGCAAGCCGCATGGAGTCTTGTCAAGTCACGCGCGGAATCGCTTGGCATCAAACCAGAAATCTTTCGGAAAAACGACCTGCATATTCATATCCCCGCGGGCGCGATCCCAAAAGACGGGCCCAGTGCGGGTATTACGCTTTTCGTTGCCATAGTCTCACTTCTGACCGGACGCCGAATCAGTAAGGATGTCGCCATGACCGGTGAGATCAGTCTGCGCGGCTTGGTCTTGCCGGTGGGAGGAATCAAGGAAAAGGTGCTGGCAGCCAAGAGAGCCGGAATTTCATGCGTCTTGCTCCCGGATTTGAATCGAAGAGACATGGAGGAAATTCCGACCGCGGCGCGCGAGAGTATTCGCTTTGAGTTTTTAAAAACGGTAGATGAGGCACTAGCGCTGGCCCTGGAGCCGGAATCATCAGCTGGCGACTTCCCTTCCCGCGAAACCCTCGTAGCAGGTTCCGTTTCCTGATGTAGGAGTAGTTCCAAGTTTGAGGTTTGCCCTTCGAGTTGAACCGGAAAGCAGCGACTCGAACAGGAATGGAGATTTTTCGCCCTCATGCCGAGGACAGCCGTCTTGCAAACCCAAGAACTAAAAATGCATCTCCCATGGTCTATGATAGATGGCCCATTGCATAGGATAATCCCTCCGTTAGTCATTCATGCCTTTACTTCGCCTCGATAACGTATCTCTGGCCTATGGCCATGTACCATTGCTCTCCCACGTTGATTTTCAAGTCGAGCCAGGTGAGCGAGTTTGTCTCCTTGGTCGCAATGGTGCCGGTAAGACGACATTGTTGCGTGTTATAACCGGGGAAGCTTTGCCGGACGCTGGAGATGTCTGGCGCCAGGATGCGTTGCGTATCGCGCATCTCGAGCAAGAGGTGCCGCCGGACACAGAGCAGACTATCTATGAAGTGGTGGCCGCAGGATTGGGTGAACTGGGCGCGCTGCTGACGGAATACTACCTGGTGACGCACGAGGCAGCTGCGGCAGAAAGCACCTCTCTACAGCGTATGGCGGAGTTGCAAGCGCGCATCGATGCCTTGGCTGGGTGGAATATCCGTCAGAAGGTGGGCAACGTGTTGACGCGTTTGGGGTTGCCCGCGGGGCAGCGTCTTGCTAGCTGCTCCGGCGGAATCCGAAGACAGGTTATGTTGGCGCGGGCATTGGTGAGCGAGCCCGAACTGTTGCTGTTGGACGAGCCGACTAACCATCTGGACATCACGGCGATAACGTGGCTGGAGGACTTCTTACTCGATTACCGCGGCGCGCTGATTTTTATCACCCACGATCGCATGTTTCTGAAACATTTGGCGACCCGCATTATCGAACTCGACCGGGGAAAGTTAACCTCTTTTCCTGGCGACTTCGACACTTACTTGAGCAGAAAAGAGGAACTGTTGGAAATCGAGGCGCGCACAGCGGCTAACTTCGACAAGAAGCTGGCGGAAGAAGAAGCGTGGATTCGCCAGGGCATCAAGGCGCGACGCACACGCAATGAAGGCCGGGTGAGAGTCCTGCAGGCGATGCGGCGGGAACGCAGCCAACGGCTCGAATTACATGGAAAAGTCCGTTTCGGGCTCGATGCCGGTGTATTGTCGGGTAAGTTGGTGGCTGACTTGCGCCGAGTCAGTTTCCACTATGGTGACAATTTTATTATTCGTGGCCTATCGACGATCATCCTGCGCGGCGATCGGATAGGGATCATGGGCCCCAACGGCTGCGGCAAGAGTACTCTCCTCAAATTGATCTTGGGCGAGATCGAACCCACTAGCGGCGAGGTCGTCATGGGCACCCGCCTGAAGCTCGCTTACTTCGACCAACATCGTAGAGAACTCAATCCCGAGAAGACGGTGCGCGAGAATATGACCGACGGCTCCGACTACGTCGCTGTCCGAGGCCGTTCCCGCCACGTCACCGGCTACCTGAAAGATTTCCTGTTTCCGCCGCAGCGAATCGATTCGCCGGTCCAAGCCTTGTCGGGTGGCGAGCGCAATCGTTTGCTGTTGGCAAAAATCTTTACCCAGTCGGCGAACATGCTGGTACTCGACGAGCCGACGAACGATTTGGATGTCGAAACGCTTGAACTATTGGAAGACCTGCTGGCCGATTACGAAGGGACGCTGCTGCTGGTGAGCCACGACCGAACCTTTCTCGATAATGTCGTGACGAGCACGCTGGTTTTTGAGGGGGAGGGTAAGTTTGGAGAATATGCCGGGGGATACGAGGATTGGAAGCGACAGCGCATGCCCACGCCGCCGAGAGAACGGCCGAAGCAGGCCAGCCCGCGCCCGTTCGCAGTCGTAGCGGAGAAACGGAACATTAAGAATCGCAAACTTTCTTACAAAGAACAGCGCGAGCTGGAAGCGCTGCCGGAAAAAATCGAAGCCTTGGAGGTGGAACAGTCGGAGTTGCATAGGCTCATGGGCGATGGTGATTTTTATCGGCAGTCGGGCGACAAAATCACTGCCGCACTGGAGCGCCTGGGAGCCATAAAGAACGAACTCGAAGTATGCTACGGACGTTGGGAGACTTTGGAAGGGCTAGCGAATTCCGCAAACACTTGATAACCGGCGAAAGAATACTATGAGTTGCAAGGGAACTCATTTAGGGAGGCTCGAGATAAAGGATGACTTTTGACGTAGCAATGTGAAGCGAAGCGGCGTCGGCATTGGGAAGTATCAGAAAAATAGTAGGAGGAGAGTCGTGGCTCACCTTAAGCCGAGCACTATTCGCCTGATCGGACGACTGCACGCGGGGTTGTGGAAACTGACTCGCGGAAAACTACGATATGCGTGCGGCAGAGCGCCCTTCATGCTGCTCACTACGAGGGGTCGGAAGACGGGACGCTTGCGAACGACGCCGGTGCTCTATCTCGAAGATGGCGCCGACCTCATTGTCATAGCCTCGTTTGGCGGAAACGACATGCATCCGGCATGGTATCTCAATCTTCAGCGCTGTCCGGAAGCCGAGGTCATCGTCAAGGGCCAGTGTCGCCGGCTTTTCGCACGGGAAGTCTCTCCAGAGGAGAAAAAACGTATCTGGCCGCGGTTGGTAAGAATGTACCCTAATTTCGCCGTCTATCAGGAGCGCACGAATCGAGAGATACCGCTGTTGAGGCTGTCCGGGTTGACCGGATGAACCGTTTTTTCGCAGTTTCAAGTTTAAGTCTGGAGTTAAACTCGAAGCCCGAACCTAGCGCCTCTTCTATTTCGCTCAGGAGGAAGTCATGCAGTTACATATTGCGGCGGTGGATCTGGTTAGTAATACGTGTTTTCCCGCGCTAGCCGCGGAAGAACTGGGTTTTTATAAGGCAGAAGGGCTGGATGCGCACATTGAACTGGTGCCTATGCTCGGGGCGACGAAGGCGCTACGCGCTGGAACCGTCGACGCCATGATCGCCGGCTCGGTACACGATGTCCTAACCGAGTTTCCCCGATGGGAAGGGGTCAAGCTGGTCGTCGCACTCTCGCAGGGGACCCCTTGGTTGCTTGTGGTTCGGGCTGATCTTGCGGCGAAGCGTGGTGATTTGGCTGCAGTGAAAGGCCTGCGCTTGACTGCAGCGGAGGGACCAGACTTGGCGCTACGCCAGATGCTGATCGATGCGGCGATCGATCCGGATAAAGACTTGCAAATCGTGGAACTGCCCGGCGCCAAGGCACGCGACGTCTCCTTCGGGGTGTTCGCCGCGCGCGCCTTGGAGGCAGGTCAGATCGATGGCTTTTGGGCGAACGCTATGGGTAGCGAAACAGCAGTCCGGTGTGGGGTGGGGAAGGTCCTCGTCGACGTCCGGCGCGGTGATGATCCCGCCGAGGTCCGCCGTTTTACTTTTGCCGGGCTCGCTACGACGGAAGCGCAAATCGAGCGGGGCGCGGAGCCTGTCGCGTCCGCCGTCCGCGCCATCGTAAAGACACAAAGAGCGTTGCGAGAAGATCCCACACTAGCGGCCGTGGTGGGGCGGCGCAAGTTTCCCAAGGAGGCAGCCGCATTGATCCAGCTGGTTGTTGAACGAGACTTGCCATTCTACGATCCTGTCATCTACGAAGAAGCGGTCGCTGGGCTCAACCGCTTCGCTCAATCCATCGGTCATCTCTCCCAGCCGGTGCCTTACGAACAGGTAGTGGCGGTTCGCTTTCGTGACCTGTGGCGGCCTTGATGGTGTTGTTCTGGAATTTGTGTGGTAGTGGAGACGGAATCTGACCGCTCACGAACGGTTGGTCAATTCATTGTTGGCCTTATTGATGGTGTGGTCACCATGGCGTAAAGGTAGCTCGCTACAAGCAGCAATCCGACGGTCGACCAGAGCAGGGGTCTGTAACTATGGGTCGTGTCGTAAATCGCCCCTGCGATCACCGGTCCGATAACGCTGCCCCACGTCTGTATGAAGCTCATAGAGCCGCGGATCTTGGCAAAGTTTTGTCGCCCGAAAAACTCTCCCACCGTAGACCAGTTCACCGGAAAGGTAGATTCCACTACGCTGAAAAGCGCGATGAACAGGAGGATGCCCCATTCTGTTTCTACATACATGAGCACGAAAATGGAGCACGTGGCTAACAGCATACAACTGGCCATAAGCCTCGGCTTATTGACGCGATCCGCTATCCACCCGAAGAGCAGATGGGATGGCAAGCTCATGAAGGCCTGGGCGGCGAGGAAAAATGCCGCGCGCTGCTCGCTTTGCCCTTTCCACACCATGAGGGGAACGTAGTGAACGTTGATGGCACTGAGAACCACAACACGGATTCCGGTGGCGACGGTGAGCAGCCAGAAAGGTGATGTACGCAGGGCTGCGGCGAGAGTAAAATTCACTTCTTTAGGAACGGCAGGATTGGTTCCATACCGGGCCTCCGCCTGCGATACCAACGCCGGGTCACCGTCCGGGCGAAGTCCCATGCTTTCCGGCGAACGCTTCACGAAGAGCGCCAAGGGGAGACCGATTAACAGGAAAACAATTCCGCAGCCAAATGCAGCATGCCTCCATCCCCAGGTGTGCACAGCCGCGGACAATAACGGGGTGAAGAGGAATCCTCCGATGCCGACGGATCCGCTGATTAGAGCCATCGCCATAGTCCGCTTTCGTATAAACCAGGTATTGGCGATCACCATAGGAGCGTCCATAAACCCGGCATGAAAGGAGAGCGAAACGACGCCCATGTAGACGACCAACAGCGTGAAATAGCTGTGCACGCCGGAGAGCAACATGTGCCCGACGCTCGTCATCAGGATGGCCAGAATCATTAGTGGACGGGGACCGTAGCGATCTATGAAATAGCCGGCGATGGGACCTTCGAATGCTCCTTGCGCGCGCGCCAGTGAAAACACCAGCGACGTTGCGGCGCGGTTCAAACCCAAATCTTGGCTCAAGGGTAAAAAAAACACCGAGAAGCCGTAGAAATAAAGGCCGCCTCCTAAAATACGCAGGGCCGAGCCAACGGCAATCATGCGCCAGCCGTAAAAGAGATTGGACAGTCGTCCGCGCAGTGAATAGAACACTTCGAACCTTGAAGCTGAGCTTGCTGCAGCCGGATAATCCCAGGAAGGGATAACAGGCGTGAGATTTTTAAACTAACTGAGCGGCGACTCCAATGCAATGTCGTCGCACACGTCAAGGAGTAACGTACGCGCCGTTAAAGATTACTCTAACAGCTCAAGTTTTGCTTACTGTCTCGGTAAGTAGTCGCTTAGAACCACGTCGATGACGGCTAAACGTCCCGCCGCGTTATGTCTTAGGGCTCGATCAACCGACGGTTGAATATCTTTGGGATCTTTTACCCTCACGCCATAACCTCCGTAGATCTCCGCGTACAGACGGTAGTCGGGATTGGGCATGATCGGGCCGCCGAAGTGAACTCCGGTTTTTTTGGAGGCACCATCCGGATAATATTTGAGCAGGCCCCTTTCCATGGAAAGATAGCGCTGATTATTAAACACGACCACGGTTATCGGGAGGTCATATTCCTGAGCGACCCCTAAGCAGGATGGCACTGGGTTGTAGTGAAAGCCGCCGTCGCCGATGAGCACAAAGACCGGTCGATCTTTCTGGGCTAGCTTTACGCCCAGCGCGTAACCCAAGCTCACCCCCAGTCCTCCCGTCACACGAGCGATATACGACATCGGTTCGGTGCGGGGTATCATATTTTGAATTAAGGTCCGATGCACGGTGGTCTCTTCTACGATCACGGCGTTCGCCGGAATCGATTCGTTGAGTGCCTGGCAGAGCCAACGCGGATCCACCGGGATGTCATTGCTATGCTCTATCGCTTCAGCCTGAAGGCTCGCTAGCTGTGTGTCATGTTCTTCCTGAATTTCGTGGAACCGCGCCTCGTAGGCGGTTCTGTTAGCAGCGAACCCTTCCGATGCTTTGAGTCGGCTCACGAGTCTCTCCAGTGTCGCTGCCGGCGGAGCGATCAAGGCCAAATCGACCTGGTATCCCCAGAAGGGAAGCCGGGAATAAGGATACTCGTCGGCCAGAAAAATAACCTTGGCGTCAGCTTTCGGTCCCTTGTTCACCGGATACCAGGGAGTGACCGCGTCGGCGACCAACACCAAGTCGGCGGACTCGATTCGACGAGGATCGTAGGGGAGATATAGGGCGTGATTCCGGGGAAAATTCAGAAAGGCCGGCCGAAAGGATTCCATAACCGGAATCGCCAGGGACTCGCAAAGCTCGACAAGGGGACGCACCACCGACCCATCTCGGCCTACATGTTCCGTCACAAGAACGGGCCGCTGGGCGCGCAGGAGAATACTCACCGTCTCTTGGATTGCCTGGTCATCGACGGTGCAGGGGCGCTCAATCCGATTCGGTCGGTTGTCTTCGAGCAATGTGACTTCGTCCAACATGCATTCGAACGGAATGCCGAGCAGTACCGGTCCCGCGGGTGGCTCCAGCGCAATTTGCATCGCCCGCTCGACGCTTTGGACAAGGATTGTTGTAGAAGTGACGCGGTCGCACCACTTGACGCAGCGGCGGAGAAGCTCCGCCGGTCCGCCTATGTCTGTCAGGTCATGAATCCACTGATTTCCTGGATCAGGTAGGCGCGACTCCTCGCCGAAGGCGGAAGTCTCCCCGCAACAGATGACCATGGGTACGCGTTCCTGATAGGCGGCCCGCAAGAACATAGCGGCGTTCAGTGGCCCAGCCGTGGCGTGCAATAAGACTGCCTGCGGTTTGCCGGTTATCTTTGCGTAGCCCGAAGCCATGGCGACGGCCGCTGCCTCGTGGCGGCAGTTGATGTACTGGATCTTAGTATCTCCACGCTCCTTTGCTTCGGCGAGCGCCTCCCAGACCGGCGGCCATTCCGTTCCGGGAGAGGAAAAGATGTAGTCAACTCCCGCGCGCTCGAAAATTTTGACCATCGCTTTGCCGCCGTGCATAAAAATTCCTCCAAGCTTTTGAGGTTTCTGATTTCGAGTTCCTGGGTTCGGGTTAGCACAAACTCGCAGCCCTGACGCAAATATTACTGTGCCAGCTTCTTTCTCGCCTCCGGCAAGAAACCGTTTTCTTCAAGTGTCTTCACGAAACTCACGTTGATGATCTGGTTGATATCTAGCTGGGAGACCTTAGGAGTTACTCGTGAAACATACTTTTGGATGTTTCTCCATGCCTCGGGGTCCGGGGCGACATCCAGAGTCGACACCGTGCGCAAGGAGTTGTAGGACGTCTCGGCGTCTTGGTCGGTGATCAGCCGCAGGTGCTTTCTCAAAGTATCCATTACTTCGCGCTTGTTGCGCGGGTCCTGAATGAAGACCACGCCTTCGATCATGCCTCTCACCAAACGCATGATGAGATCCGGCGCATTGGTAATCCGATCGCTGCGGGTACAGATACCGACTCCTTGATAGGGAACCTTAAGCTCCGCGGTATTCGCCAACGAGCGCAGGCCGGCCCGTTTGGCCACCGCTGCGGATGCGAAAGTAATCACCGCTGCGTCGATGTTCGAGGCGAGAAGGGCCTGGAGAATCGTCGGTTCGTCGCCGATAATCCGCATTTGCAGCTTGTTCTTGTCGGGATCCACGCCGAGCCGGTCCAAAACGATCATGGTCTGCAGCCAGAATCCGCCACCGATGCTCTGCACGCCGACGATCTTATCCCGCAAGGCCGACAATGATTCAATCTCCTTACGCACGATCAGCTCGCGCGATATTTTGTTGAAGGGGTGGGCAACGCAGCCGAGCTTCGCTCCGCCGGAGACGCCGCTCAGGACCGAGGAGATGGCGGGCCAGAACCCTTGGACATCCCCTGCCATGACAGCCGTCAAGCTGACTTGGCCGTTACGTACCTGGAGCATATTCACATCAAGGCCGTATTTCTTGAAAAGACCCTTGTCCACCGCAACCCACATGGGTCCGACAGTTTCGTTGTGCCCGCCATAAGAAATGAGCAGTTTATCTTGAGCTTGGGCTGCCGAAGGGACGGCAAGATGCACCGACAAGAAGATCATCCCGACTAGACTCCAATACGTCTTGATGACTCGCATTAATCTGAATCTTCGCAGCCGTAGCGATTCTCTATGCAATGATCCGTTGTGAATGCGGCTATTCAAGGTTGACATAGACTCGGACCCAATCGTGCGGTGTCGCCCTGTGGCCTTGGCCAGTAACGTCTTCGGCAAGAAATACATCTCCGGGAACGAAGGTCATCGTGGTGCCATCGCCGAGGCGGATGTCGACGCTGCCCGAGAGGGTTATAACCCAGCGACATCGCGGTGCTCGATGCCAGTCAACAATATGCGGCGCAAAATCATTTCTGAATAGGAGCCCGTTGGCTGAGCGCGTGGCGTTGAAGAACTCCGACGATCGGCTTGAATCGAGCTGTTGGAAATGAGATTGTCCGTCGTCGCCGCTATACAGCCGATAGAATTTCATTTTTGTCTCTCGAGGCACGACCGTTCCGTTCCGAATGTCCGTGCCCAACCCTCCCGCCAAAAGCGCTTATCTTTGGTTCAGAAGCCTATAACTCCGAATTGGGGTGAATGTCCAGAACACCAGCGGATCGCCTTGGTTCGTGCTCGCCATAAGTCGAACGTTGGTGGATGAGTGCGGATAAATTGTGACGGGTTCACCTGACGGACGATCCCGGCAGGAAGCGTTCAACTAATCCGGCCGGGACCGCTGAAGTCGTGCGTGCATCAGGATTGAAGCATCGCATGAATCATACCGTAGGCGGTATATAAAACGGTCAAACCTATGGTTGCATAGATGACAACCTTCAACCAAACGGGAAAATCTTCCATTTTAGTCTCCTGCTAAAGCGCGGGGCGCTTCAATTAGTTGACGTGACTTGCTTGGCAAATCCGTTTAGAAGTTCGAACCTTGTTGTTCTTCTTCTTACAAGGATATGAAAACGGGCAGCCAGAGAGAAGGTGGTTCTAAATCAGAAAGGCGACGTTGAGTTTGTAGATCTTAAGATCCTCTTTGGGCGGATTCATTTCTTCCGAGGATCCTTCGATGAAGACATTGGCGATAAGGAAGAACTGAGATGAGCTTAGCTGAGAGGCTGAAGTAAAAGATGTGATCATTCGCTCGTCGTTACTGTTTTCCATCGCTTCCGCGAAAGTCAACCTGTTTGCATCCCCAGCATGCGCCACAATCTGGTCACTGTTGTCACTCCCCGAAGAGCGCGGCGCGTTGCTGAACAGGAATAGCACGACGAGCAAGACGTTTAGAGCAAGCCTCATAGAAAATACGAAGATGAACAAGCCCACTATATAGCTAAGGTGGAAAGGACTGCAATAACGAGAATAATTCCGACCAGTGCTTCGGCACTGTCCTCGAAACTCCAAAATTCATAACCGCGAATTCAGCAAGCTCGAGATCGTTGAGACTTCGCCGGCAAGGTATAAGAGCTGTCTTTTTGAGCCGGCGATGCTCTGAGGTGCTACGACGAAACCGGCACCTTAGGCAGTTGTAAGTGCGGTTTGAACCGTTCCCCATTGGTGGATGAACCTGTCCATCCGCCACTACCTCCCTCACAGCGGTGTTGTACTCGCCGGCGGGCGGCGATGATGGGTGGCCTGTTCGTAGGCATAACCGTACTTGATCATGTTGCCGTCGTCGTAGGGGCGGCCCAGAAAGGTTATGCCGGCAGGAAGATTGTCGCGCGTGAAACCCGCGGGGACGACGATCGAAGGGACGAAGACGAGGAAGGTGTTGATGTGCGGCGCGCCTTTTTGATCGACGAAAGGCGGATTGACTCCGTCCTTAATGAGCGTGGGCTGGTGCTCCACAGCTTTGTGCACAATGGCGTCAAGCTTGTTGTCGGCCATCACCTTGAGGAAACGGGTCGTCAGTTCTTCTCGTGCCAAGAGGTATTCATAATGTGCAGTCGCCGTCGTGACTCTTGTCCATCGCTCCCGTGAGCGCTTAGTGACCTTTGGAAAATCTGGCGAATCCTTTGCTTCCTCGCGAGATTTGTACGGAGGTGAGACGCTTCTGTTCATGTAATTTGTGAAGGACTCTTCTTCGTCGGTGAAGCTTCCCGCTCGTTTCGCCAGTAATTCTTTGAGATTTGGAATGACGACGGGATCAATGATCTGGGCGCCAGCGGCTTTAAGCTCTGCGACGGCTCTGTCGAACACTTCCGTGACTCTACTGAAGTCTTCCGAGCCAGGCTCGGCGTCGAAGCCCATCGACTCGCGCAGGATACCGATGCGTGCGCCTTGCAAGCCATTCTTGTCGAGAAATTGTTTATAGCTGTCGGGAACACACCCAACTCCCCTCGCGGTAAGAGGATCTTCCGGATCATAGCCGACCATGACGTCCAACAGAGTGGCCAGGTCTCTGACCGTGCGTGCTATGGGTCCGAGACAACCTGCGACCGATGGCCACCCTGCATACACACCGCCGCGGCTTACAAGGCCGGCTGTGGGACGCATCCCGGCGATGGAGTTCCAGGTTGATGGCCGGCGAATCGATGCGAAGCCTTCCTGTCCTACCGCCACCGTACAGAAGTTCGCCGCAACGCTCGCCGCAGAGCCGCCCGACGAACCTCCCGCCGTTCGCTCCAAATCGTAAGGGTTTCGGGTCGAGCCGAACAGGGAGCCATGGGTGTCGCCGCCGCCGAGCTCACCCAGGGTCGCCTTCGCTAGAATAATTGCGCCGGCCTTTTTGAGTTTCTCAACGACGAAGGCGTCTCGATCCGGATAGTAATCTCTGAACAATACCGAGCCCAAGGTTGTCGGCATGCCTTTGGCGTCGGCCTGGTCCTTAATGATAATCGGAATACCGTGCAGCGGGCCAATCAGGCCCGAAATCTTGAACGCCTGGTCGAGACGATCCGCCTCATCAAGGGCCTTAGGATTTAGCGTAATGATTGCGTTGACCGCAGGACCCTGCTTGTCATAAGCAGTAACACGATCGAGATACGTCTGCGCCAGCTGGCGTGCCGTAAGCTGGCCGGATCTGTAGGCGCTGTGAATGTCGTCAATAGTGGTTTCCAGAACGTTAAAGGCAGCAATTGATGCACTCATTGTAACAACTCCTTCGTTCGGTCATAGCGGTTTTGGGACGCTCAAGACTAAAGGATCTCGTCTCGTCCACATACTGCATGGTCGAGTAAATGTCCAGTTTGTCGCTTTTCCGTCATGATCTTACGTTGGAATGCTCGAAGGCGACATTGTCAGCCGCGCGTGCCCTTAGCCCCTTTGCTCAAATCTTTTGCTTGCGCTTTACAGAGGCCTTAACCATGCTAAATTATGAATGTGTGAATGAAGCATGGGAGAGAGAGGATAATGGCTGAGACGGTAAAGCGATTGTTCGTCGGTATAAAGATTTCAAATACCTTGCAGAATGAACTGGACAGCCCTGCTCCCGGAACTGAGCGTTATTTCAAAGGTGACGATGGAGAGTTTCTCCAGGTTGTCAGTGTAGGAGAGGAAAAGCTAATTGGGAGGTACGTGAAGGACGGGTTTCCCGTTGGCGACATCAGTGACGTTAGTCGCAACGTCCGCAGCATCGTAAAACTGATTACGCGCGGACATACGATTGGGGAAGATTCAGTTCACATCTACGCGCTTTAGTGCCTATTTAAACATCCCACCGCCAGGCGAAGCAAGTTTATCGAATTCAAGCGACAAAGGGTCCTACGACTTCTCTCCGTCGCCCGCCATGTACCGCCGTTCGAGTCTTTGCCAATCATCGAGACCGACGATTTGATCGCGTTCCTTGAAAGTCGTGAGTACCGCATCCATTGTCTCGGTGGTACCTTCTCGTTTGAGCAACGAGAGCGCCGTTCTCATGGCGTGAATGCCGGCTCTCTGGGTTTCGGAGGGGTAGATTGCGATCCGGTAACCCATTCGTTCCAGCCGCTCGACTGGTAGCATGGGCGTCTTTCCTCCTTTGAACACGTTGACCAAGATCGGGATCTTGGGAAGGGCCCGGGGGATTTCTTCCAATTCTGCTTCTGATTGTGGGGCCTCGATAAAAAGGGCGTCGACGCCGAGTTTGGCGAACGCTCGGCCTCTTTGAATGGCATCGTCGAAGCCATGGACGCCGCGCGCATCGGTCCGCGCGATGATACAAAAGTCAGGATCGGTGCGGCTGGCCAGGGCGGCTTCCAGTTTTCTTTCCATTTCAGCAAGCGGGATAACCTCTTTGCCGTCGAGATGACCGCAGCGCTTGGGCGTGATCTGATCTTCGATATGAATGGCCGCGGCGCCGGTGCGTTCGAACTCTCGAATTGTGCGGACCAGATTGCAGGCATTGCCATAGCCCGTGTCAGCGTCAGCGATAACGGGTATCCGCACTGCCGAAACGACCTGCGCGGCTCGCTCGATTACTTCGGACATGGTGACCAGTCCGATATCCGGTATTCCCATGCTGCGCGCGAGGGCGCCACCGCTTAAATAGGCTGCCTCGAAACCAGCCTCGTCCACAAGGCGGGCGGAAAGACCGTCGAAACATCCTGGTGCAACCAAGAGTTTGTCACGTTTGAGCAGCTGTTTAAGCACTTGCCTTGGATTCATCTTATGTCTCCAGATTGCTATGCAGATTGCACGGCAAACATGTCCATGAATTGATTTACCGGAGTCGCTTGCAAGGTTGGAAGGTTCAGACAAAGATCGAGAATTTTTTTGCTCCAGGGCGGCGCTAAGCGCGAATTTAGATTCGCTTCAAATTTGTTTACCAAAAGGGGAATACCTTCCGCGCGGCGTCGCCTGTGACCGATGGGATATTCAACGGCGACTTTTTCAGTCGCGGAGCCGTCTTTGAAAAAAACCTGAACCGCGTTGGCGATGGAGCGCTTGTCAGGATCGAGATAGTCTTCAGAGTAACGGGCGTCCTCAACGATAACCATCTTGTCACGCAATGCATCAATGCGCGGATCTCGGGCAAACGTATCTTCGTAGTGATCCGCTGTGAGTTCGCCGAAGATCAATCCGACGGCGGTCATGTACTGGATACAATGGTCGCGGTCGGCGGGGTTATGCAGCGGACCGGTTTTATCGATAATTCGGATCGCCGACTCCTGGGTGATAATGGTAACCCTTTCGATTTGATCGAGCCGATTCTTCACCTCTTCATGTAGCTTGATGGCGCACTCTACGGCGGTCTGCGCGTGGAATTCCGCTGGAAAAGAAATCTTAAATAGAATATTTTCCATCACGTAAAAGCCTAGCGGTCGGGGTAGACTGAACGCTCTCCCTTTGAATAGGACATCGTAGAATCCCCAAGTCTTCGCCGATAGGGCCGACGGGTAACCCATTTCTCCTTGTAGCGCCATGAGCGCTAGGCGGACGCCGCGGCTCGTCGCATCCCCCGCGGCCCAGGACTTCCTCGGGCCAGTGTTTGGCGCGTGGCGATAGACACGCAGGTTACCGCCGTCGGTCCATGCGTTGGCAATGGCGCTGATGATCTGTTCCTTGCTTCCGCCGAGCAGGTTGGCGGCCACGGCAGCGGTGGCGACCCGCACCAAAAGAACGTGGTCGAGTCCTACCCGATTGAAGCTGTTTTCAAGGGCGAGAATCCCCTGTATCTCGTGGGCTTTGATCATGGCGTGCAGGACATCGCCGATGGTGAGCGATTTCCGCTTGGTTCTGCACAGGTAATCCGCCAAAGCCAGGATGCCACCCAGGTTATCCGAGGGATGGCCCCATTCGGCTGCGAGCCAGGTATCGTTAAAGTCGAGCCAACGAATCATCGCGCCGATATTAAACGCGGCGTGAACCGGTTCGAGTTGCCAATCTGTGCCTGGGATGCGTGCGCCGTTGACTAACAACGCACCGGGAACGATAGGCCCCAAGTGCTTCATGCATTCCGGAAAACGCAGGGCCAACAGAGCGCAGCCCAGCGTGTCCATGAAACAGTAGCGGGCAGTATCGATGGCTTCTTTGCTTGCAGGAACATGCTTTGCCGCGTAGTCGGCGATATCCATCATGATTGGGTCCGGAGCGGGTCTTATATTTGAAACTGCGCTGGTCATAAGATTACCGACTTGCGATGGAAACGTAGGGCCGCAGGTCGGGACCGATGTAATCGGCATTGGGCCGGATCAGACGGTTATCGGCGCGCTGTTCGATGATGTGCGCCGCCCAGCCCGTGATACGGGCGACAACAAATAGCGGCGTGAACATCGGCGTCGGAATGCCGCACAGGTGGTAAGCGCTGGCGCTGTAAAAATCGAGATTAGGAAAAAGTTTTTTCTCGCGCCGCATGACCTGCTCGATGCGCTCCGATACCGGATAGAGTCTCTCGTCCCCGTGCGCTTCGGCGAGTTTTTTAGACCATGCTTTGATGACGTCGGAGCGCGGATCAGAAATTTTATAAACGCGATGGCCGAAGCCCATGATGAGCTTCTTCGCGGCGATGAGTTCGAGAATGCCTTTTTCCGCAGCGTCCGGCGAGTCAAAGCGCTCGATAAGCTCCATGGCGGCTTCATTGGCGCCGCCGTGTAGAGGACCTCGCAGCGCGCCGATGGCACCGGTAACAGCGGAATAGAAGTCGGGTAGGGTAGAGGTGATGGTGCGGGCCGTGAAAGTCGATGCGTTGAATTCATGTTCGGCATAGAGGATGAGCGACACGTCGATGGCACGACGGTGCTGCTCGTCGGGCTTCTTGCCGTGAAGCAAATGGAGGAAGTGCCCCGCCGTGCTGTCGTCGTCCGTCGCCGTTTCTATCCGTTTGCCGCTCTGCTGAAAGTGGTGCCAATAGAGAAGCATGGAGCTAAAACAGGCAGTCAACCGGTTGGCTACGGTGATTTGGTCGCGTCCATCTCCTTCGGGCTCCAATGTCCCAAGCATCGAGCAACCCGTACGCATCACGTCCATGGGATGTGTGTTGCCTGGAATCTGTTCGAGCACGGTTTTGAGTGCCGCCGGTAGCGCGCGCTGTCCGTGAAGGAGTGTCTTGTAATTGTTCAGTTCAGTCTGATTCGGTAGACGGCCGTAGATGAGAAGATACGCGACCTCTTCGAACGTCGATTGTTCGGCGAGGTCGTAAATGGAGTAGCCTCGATAGGTGAGCCCTTTGCCTTCTTTGCCGACGGTAGCGATGGTTGTATCACCCGCGATCATTCCTTCGAGTCCGGCGGTCTTGTCCGTTGCCATAGTTTTCCTCCCAGTCCACTCTGCACCGACTGCGACAATCAATGCAAGCAACGCAGA
>WNFO01005337.1_pt1 | contig 20190 bp, 22 predicted proteins | sample 5400251 | NCBI WGS metagenome assembly WNFO01 (sample SAMN13153354, study PRJNA577476) | soil metagenome | isolation source: 100 cm saprolite under Madrone tree | place: USA:California | collected 2016-06-14
CATACAGCTGAACCCCACCTCGTTAATGGCGCCTCTGCGTGCAGTCCCTTCCCAGGAGGTGCTTGCTGTTGTCCGTGAGGTAGTTAGCGTGCTGCTGCAGGTGACTTTGACTACACTAAGTGTCGAGGGTGCTATGGAAGTGGTGTGTCAACACTTCTTAAAGCGTGATAGAAATTGTAGAAGATAACCAGTGCGACTGTTCAGAATCCAGATATCGTGCAGGACTTCTTCAACTTCGTGGAGAAGGTTGGTCTTTTTTTCTGCTCTTCTATTCTGATGATAACATATGAGCGTAGGTGTCCTTCCACTTTGTCACAGTATTTTATCAGCTCCCTCGTCAGTCTTTCGATGACCTTGTTCGATGTGCAATATCGGCTCTCAGCTTACAAGAGCGCTACTCCCTTGTCGCTGCGTCAACATTTTTAGTACGTACTTATGAAGTTGCGATGGCTACCTTGAACTGACTCTTTTTCCGATCTGAATCTCTTTCTGTAGAACGCGCTGATCAAGGATACCCAGGTGAATGATGATCTTGCGGACGCAAAGAAGCTACTCCTCGACACGCATGGTCGGGCGATCATGCGCTCCTTGCTCATCGGTTTTGCCGGCATTTCGCCAAAGTCTGCTGTCCCAAATCTCGTCGAGTTATTTTCGGCTCTCATCGCAAAAGCACCATTGGAAAGCAAACAGTGGATTCTGGATGTCTTACATGGAGTCCGTGTTGTCTTTCGTTATTTATCCCTCTTTTTGGTAGGTTGATGTTTTGGGTCGTAGAGTGATTTCGTCCGGTCTCGTGCAGGTACAGAAGCCAAGGACGCTTTAGTGAAAGCGGTATTTGGGTATGCATACATTTCTCCTGTTCAGATTATTTGGCTGAAGTCATTTTGCTTGGTTCCGCCAGAGGCTCGCGGTCAATACGACGGACGCGGGAAGCAGTGCGGCAGTTCACTATTGTCGCAAGGGGACAAGAGGGCTCCAATTTTGGTTTTGCTTGGTAGTACCGGCTGGTTATGGCAATGATAGATCCCTTTTCCCTATCCCTTTTCCCTCAGTGTGGATAATAGTGAACGTGGCATGAAAATCTACTCTAACAACTTGAAGTACGGTGGATTACTAAACTGCAGAGACAACCGATTTGATTGGACAGACAACTCTGAGTCATGCGTGATGACTACTTCCCATGCTGTTTCACTCGCCTTCCGGCAATGACGCCGTTTTTATCCCGACCGCTAACTGTCGATATCTTCGCTCACCTCTTCCGCATGCAAAATGCTGTTATAATGTTTCACTCGACCCCCCCGGCGCCGATGTATAAGAGACTGAAGTGAATCTACTCTAAACGAACGACTTAAATACACTAAGGAGCGTGCATTGGCCATCTGTTCATACAATAGATATGGCCACTATTATTCTACAGGAATAAAAGATATTATTTGTGTTACTTACTAGCATTGTCTGTGATCAGAGTCAGAACATGTAGGGACGCTATTTCTATTATCTAATCTACGTTCCAAACTCGATCGCTACATTAATATTACAGAAGTCCATGCGCTCCGGTTATCCGGACTTCCGAGAGCCGGATTCATTGATCCGTTGATCCGGGCTCACACTCGACATGCGCAATGGTGTTATTTCTTAAGATGCAAACCAAGGCCGGAAGGTACCAAGGCGATGGATCGAGGTTACTCAGGCTCTTAAACCTCCACAACCGCCTAGCGACATCTAGGGGGCATGTGCTCAACATGTCATTAAAAATAACCAAGCGAGAGCGACATAATGCGAATAATTGAGGCTGCGCCCCGACGTGCTTACAATATTTTTGGTGTCTACTACACCTGCTTATGTACGTAAACCCTGTGTATACGCTCACAATGGGAACCCTACTCTATACAGTCGCCCTCTAAGGACACACAACCTAGAAACAAGAAAAACGACTCGTAGGAAAAGAAACCAAAGATACAAGTATTGCACATTTAGAAAGTAAAGATCCGTCAGTAGCCTACCAGACCCACGAGAACCTTGGATAGAGAAACCTCAGTTCCTCACAGTCCAACTGTTCGAGGTAATCGTCAAGGTAAAATCTCTCCCGCCGATCGGGCCAGTGTTCCAATTCCCTTTCCTTGTCTGTGTTATGCACCGTGTATAGGTTACCTCCCCGGAGCCGCATGAGGCGGAGCGCTGGAAGACCACTGCAAATAAAGTTTTGAATCTCCGAGGGACTAACAGGCAACGCAAGGAACTTGAGTCCGTTTGGTACTCCAGGCCACAATTGCTAATGACACAAATGGCGATGAGGTGGTGCTGCTCGAAAGATGCCGGAAAAGGATCTCTTACATTAACATCAATTGTAGCATGTCGTGCCACTTGTAGATCAAGCACAGTAACACCGCGCGGGATGAGCCACGCCGAGAGCGCAGGAGGCAGATCCTTGGGTACGTCGAGTAAGAGCGTGCGTAAATTGACAAGCGAGGGCAGCACGCCCCAAACGGCCGCATCGTATCCGAAACCCGCGAGGTTGTAGGTATTTGATATGCACAACCCATCGAGCATACGATACCCGCGCACAAACTCGGCGACGGCGGGAAAGAGGTCCGGATCGGTAAAATTATGCGCTGCACCGGTCAGCACAAACGACAACTTTCGCAGAGTGGGGAACGAGTTTGGCGCCGCGTATGCGCGGAATACCGTCGAAAGCACACAACCGAACTCAAGGTCAACGTCGAGCCGTAGAATCTCTAGCTGTCGCCCGTGCGCGAGTATTTGTGAGAGAAAATCTGCGCTAGAGATGCTTAAGGTAAGATAGAGATTGCGCAAGTTCCCGGCGGGAAGGAACGAAGTCGGATAGCGCTGGGAATGGCGAATAACAAGGGTATGCAGTGCAACGGTTTGGGTTGACAAGAATCCATCGACATTTACGAGGGCGCTATCGCCTGCACCGCTGTAGACGAAACGGGTCAAATAATGAAGAGCAGGGAGCGGAGGCGGCGAAGAACTAGTTGATCTGCAAGAAGGCCTTGTGAGGGGAGTAATCGTTTAACAAGGGAACTGCACTACGCAATAACAAGACCCTGTAATTTTGGATGACTTTTCTCTAGCACCCCCAGAATCGAGATGAGGGCGTCATTGCCCATCTGACATCGGAAAACCTTCAGATTGGTAAGTTTCGGAAGGGCGCTCGCCAGCATTGCTATCGTGATGATTAACGTTGTGAGATTCAACGAGGAGGACAATGCACCTGTTTGGAATGAAGCCATAGTTTGACCTTCCTCCGGAGCCCGCACGGACAATGATCTAACTAAGCCCGCGTACTCTGTGTCAGAGACAAGTCGAATAAGGATGTCGGCACTACGCTGAGCATGCCATCTGTCTATCTCCGCTGCGCCTTCCGAGTACCCGGTACCGAACTGTGCCGTTCCAAACTGCAAGCAAACGTCCCTAAAAAGGAGTCGACTTGCGATTGACGATAGCACATGAGGGACCATGAGGAGGCTTCGAAGATCCCTCCGCGGAAGAAAAGAAGATATCTCGCTCCATATCTCATTCGAAAACCGCGGGAGCCCAGGCATTCGACTCTAGATGGCCTTATGAGCTGCGGGGAGGGCTTCAAGGGGCGAAGAAGCAGACTCACACGGCCAGTCCTCGTTGGCATCTTACCACCAGGTGGAGGTAGTAATTCTCTCGCCTCACGATGGCCGGGGTCGAGCAGGAGAATTGCCTGTAAATCTGACCAAATCAATCAAAGGTCAAAAACAAGCCTTCATATCATATAATACCAAAGAAATGGGATAACTCTACCTTGATGTGCTGCACCACGTAACCCGGCCGCGAATCTGGCTTTGGCCCGGAGAAGGCGAGCTTGTATCACCTTATCCTGGTAGATGGACGAGACTTGGAGACAGGTCTGGACCCCGTTTTCGATCACCGTTCTGGACCTTTCGGCAGAAATAGATTAATTGGCGAGTTCTGGCCAATACCCTGCGTTCTACCGTACGAAACGTACTCAGTGTGTAGGGGGAGACGTTCCATCGCATATAGGAGCACGCTTGTTTTGTCATTATTCGAAAGCGAGTCCGCAACATCACGAATGCTGGCATCCAGCATCTTTGGATTGAAGACCGACATGGCATCGATCGACGTACTTGCGGAGGCGAAAAACGCTGTGCATATGAGAGGATGTCATCAATAAAGAGTCCGCGGAATAGAAATACTCGGAATGCGAAGACAGATCTCAAATCGTTCAGCCGTGTGGGCGTGGCAGTGCTGGTTGGATTTTTCCGGGGCTCAAACTCGGTAACCTTAAACAAACACGTACATTTGTCTGAGTAGTCTATCACCACTCCCGTATGGCGATGAGGCGGCGTCATCTTGGTGGAAAGGACAGGCACGTAGCACTTAGTGCCGTGGAGAGTGGGGAAATGGGACGACCAGTGGAAGAGAATGCCGAGAAGCCAAAGTAGCGCGATACCTCATGTAAATGAAGTAGGTCCCTATCGGCCCTATCACCCACTCCCTCCCGCCGCGGTTCTCGGACCTCTCTCCTCGGACATGACTTCTTCAAGCGTCAGGCAATGATATTTATTGACGTTTTATGAATGAGACAAAGTCTATATCTTGCAGTCAGACATGAGAGGCTCTGACTTCAGGCGGGATTCAGCGTGGGTGCGCGCGGCTGTATTCCGGGCCCTTCCGAAGGGCCTGGCGGGAGGGCACACCTTCCGTCGGATCCGTCCTGCTCGCGGTCACAGTCGGGTCATTATTACTTTCATAGTGGCGGTGGTAGGTGGAGATAGTCATTTCCTGGAGCCAGGGTATGCCAGTCCCTATCTACTCTCTTACTTAGTACATTAACAGGACAGGTCCTGGGCCTGCGATTTATTCAAGATTGACCAAAAATTGATCGCGGGACTGTAGTCTCGTACTAGTTGCTCTTGTGGCGCACTTACTGTATCACCGGCCCATGAAGAATGTAATGCATGGCTGGCGGAAAGAAATCTCCTTCCGCAAGTCACGAGAGTCACCGCCTCAGCACGCATCTATCGCGTGACCTAAACCGGTTATCACGAACACCGTGTCTTTGAAAGGTCGCATGATAACTTACTTTGCAGAAGACACGATCACTAGGTGTGTCACGATAGACTATTTGGGGCCCTCATGGCGAACGCCTCGAGGTAGACGCCAAGGATCACTAGGACCAATGATTCAGAACAGGTAATTGATGATCCATGTATCCTAATTACATTGAGTTAGTGTCCGAGTCCTGCGTTGTGATACCGGACCTTGCTGGGTTATAGTTGGCCCCTAAGTAACGCCACCAATAACATAGACGTCAGAGTGTCCGGGTCTGCTCTCGGTGCGGAGCCCGTTTCTGGACCCTTATTGCGATAATCGATAATGCCCAGGAGAGTTAGTCTTAGAAGAAAGACACGTGAACAAGGAGCGAAGAGATGTCCGATGTGGAGTGCACAGAGATTTTTCTTCACTCGTGAATTGGCTCTAGTCGCGTACTAGTTTGGGGTTGATACTTACATGACGCCGTCGTCTCGTTTCCATATTTCGAGCTTCTTTTTACAGGACTTTTTCCAAATAGCTCACGGCCGGACATGACATACTGCAGGATAACACGCATTCGATCATGATCACGATCCTAAATGGTGTAGGCTAGGCGGGAAAGCTGAAGACGAGACACGCACCCACATAAGTGAAACTCAAAAAAAGCGGAGAGGTTACATTCGGTGGGTGAGATTCCCGGGCCATCGTATCGCCATCATAGCGAGAGTTGGCGTGGGCTGACCAGGTCCAACCCAATGTTATGTGAAGGGATTCCTAGCTGGATGGCCATCGAAGCTTTAGGGCGCACGGTTGGCTCTTACTATGTAGACAACTCCAACGTCCTGGACGAGTGCTACAACAATAAAAACGTATATGGTTCCGTATCAGCGGAGAGCTCATGCGAACACGGAACCACCCACCCCTCCATCACGGAGTGTATACTGTATGCCGCACTCGTATACTCTCGGAATATGGTGCTGCCCCCAGGCCCTGGCTTAGTGAATGGCAAACCCGTTTGCTATGTGGTGTGACAAAAAAAAACATAAAACCGGAGGTAGGTTGGTCTTCCAGGATGGATGGTGAACGAGTCCTGATCCTGTCTCAGAGCACAGGATGGGGTTTCACCACTACCCTGCACCTGATAGCTAGACGTCTGTCAGTGAACAAGGATACGTCGGGGACCAACAGTTTCAGAAGCCCCGTTTGTACCACGTTTCAGAGTATCATATCGGGAGACCGCTGCAGCGTGTAGACCGGTATCCCTGATCGGCCTTGCCCACTCCACGCACAAATAATAATAAGTGCGGCCAATACTGTATCTTGCTAGTCAATTTGGCTGATCATAGGAATGTTGGGATTTTCTCAGGGCAAATACCTACTGTAGGGGTTGTGACAAGCTGGCGGCAGACTTGTGGACCACACGTGAAAATGACGGCAAACTCCGTTTACCGAGCGCTTACGGCTCGGACTTTCCAAAGACTCTTAGTCTTAGACTGCTCACCGTATGAAAGGCAGGCTCAGGGTATTTCTATTAATTGAAGTAGGGAATTTATGCATGATGAAATTGTCACGGAAGAATAATATTTGCGAAAATGGCATTCACTTTTAATAATGCAGAATAAATTACGTAATAAGTGCCTGTCAAAATAACGTCACAAATATTATGTTAGCGCAAAAGATGATACAGTACTGTAACTTACAAAATGACCAACATCGTTCACCACTTCAGTTCTATAACTTAGCAACCTTGGCTTCAAGATTGAAACGCAGACGGCTTGAAACAAGGTCGCCAGGTTGCCTGGGTGACCGTGAATAGATGAACAGCTTGCTTACGTCACCTTCCATGTGACTGTGACTGGAGTGTAATGTAAATTCTCTTCAGCATCATCCCACGGTCACCGCAAACTTCCACTAGTACCGCCAAGTGGGGACTGTAGGTTCCCTACCCGGGGTATTGTACACGCCCAGTGAGATCCAGGAACAATTTCAACACGACAGTGCGGATTCAATATGGCTATCTTCAATCAAGTGCCATGCCCTGCGGTGATTGACATCGACAGCCATACACTCGCCATTGATGTCGACATTACTCGTTCTCTTGACTGTATGGCTGCCCCTAGATGCATCGGACTTAGGTGTCTTCATGTTGACCGATAATTTGGCCCTTCCAAACTGGAGTGCCGTTTAAAAGGACGAGAGGATCGGACACTATCATACCCAAATTCTCATCGCACTTCGCTAGGCATGTCCCATCCGTACCATCTACCCGACTCCCCTCCTAACTCTACGAATACACGAACTGTGCCAATGGGGATGACAAACCTCGTTTCTCAATCTACCGCCGTGGAGAATAACCCGAGTGCGGAGTGCTTCGGATCTGGCGAGGAAATTCAGAACTTGGCTGCGACGGCTGTAGGGGCCAATTACCCAGCTACCCTCTCCGTTGGAGAAAACGAGGCTCGGCAAAGAGATATGCAAAGCCAGAATGAGTGGATTCCGGGTTTTGGGAAAATGGTGAGCAAAACACGACCTTTGATCTTGAGAACGTAACAAGCTAACCGTGACTTCTGTTCATCTACGACGCAGGATCCCCTAGCGCGCCGAGATGCCTTGAATCGTTACTTCAAGACACCCAAGATCACCTACGAGGGCATCATGATGGATGCCCTTCACCAAGAACAGCAGATGCAGAGCCAACACGAGGCACAGAAGAAGGCTGCCGAGACAGAGGCTATGGTGAGAGCCATGCGGATGCACGCAGAGCATCAGCGTCAGCTCGCGAGGTTGGATGGCCAAGGAAATCAGCCAAGGCGGTTTTGATCGTTGGGATAGACGGAAAGCCCAGTCCTGCCGTTTTCGCCATCGACTTAGTCGTTAATGCAAAATTTTGGAAAAACCATGTTCTGTAGCAGATATTCTGTATGAAAAAGTTGCGTGCATTTGCAAGGTCAAGTAAAACCGGAAGAAGGTTCCAACCTCGCATGGATCATCGCAGATGGCAAATAGCGCCAATATTGTCCAAGAATAGCGAGACGTCTGCTAGAACGTCATTGACACGCGATATCTCGCAGATATTTAGGACTTGAACGGAGCGCGTGACTGCAGTAAACCATAGTCTAATTACTCGGTTTCGATTGCTACTAGTAGTGGCAATCCTAGTAGTGGTGTGTGGTGTGTGTGGCGCCGTCAGCTACCGAATCGTCTTGATCCACCTGAAAGCCCATTCGACATGTTCTAGAAAATACGTCCGAAAAGTCAGTTCGGTGCAAGTATGGCCAAGTCTATGGCAAGTTTACGGATGCCAGTGGGTGGAAAGCATTCACCAACGTACGCCATTAGTAACGGAAATCGTCATTAGGATCGGCGACTCGGATATGATAACAGGGTGCATCTGCCTGTGCGCACGAAGCAGAACAATTGTAAGACGAGCTGAAGAGAATAGAATACATTAGCAGAATTCCTTGATCCGATATAGGCCTAATCGTCGCACTCGGCGGCCGTGGTGAAACCGTTCTATCGACGAATGGTGACACTCGATGACGATCGCAACTGTACTGTACTGACACCGGATACAGTATCCATACAGTCAGCCCCACTTCTGGTCATTTTCGGTACCCACGGTCACGTAACCAGAACCCGACAGATTGCCTTGGTAGAGGACAGATTCACGGAATCTAATGAGATTTATCCTGCTGGCTCGATCATACAGTACGCCTATAGTATTGTGCCAGGCCCGAAAACTCACCAGATTTGATCATGCCCTGTGCCCAGCGACGAAACGAAAATTTTGTGTTAGACGACCTACAACTGGATTCCAGCTCAGGGTGTCAATGATGGATGATGGATGGTGTTACGTGTACTCTACTGTAGGCCTTTCACATTGTACGGAAATGCCAACAGCCCAAATTACATCCCCAACCGACAATTCTCGGTACCATCTGTGGCACCCGCTAGTCACGGTCACGGTAGCAAGTCGAGTCAGATGCGAACAGGACTACACTACACTACGTTTCACCAGCAACTGCACAGCTTAATAAAATGCCACAACTCAGAACCTCCGAACTGTACAGTATAACCCTTGTTTAGCTCTATGTGGCAGTGCCCATTTCGTCCCCGTTTCAGACTCGCAGGCCTGATCCGCGATTCGGAGTGCTGGTGTGTCCCCACCGCTGTGCGTGTCTACGCAGGTCAATAGAAAAGTAGGCACAAACGTGCACGCGGGAGGCCACTGGCAGACGTACGACAAGTAATGTACTGTACACTGCCCATCGTCCACTGTGGCCGACCAAGATGTGAGCTCGTGTTACTTTTATGGGGGATGATCTAAAAAGCATGTGCATCGGAGACAACCATTGGATTGAGTCTTAATTTGGGATAACACTACAGAGATGTGGGGCCCCTCAGGCCTCAGGCCTCCATCCCGAGACCTACGGCCTACAGCACTGCCTATCTACTAATGGTGTCATTGAACGGAGATCGAGATTCAGCTTGGCACACGTGGCTTAGGTAACAGTCATCCAGTTGAACCTAAACCTCTTCTTCGAGTGTCATCCAGTACGACCCACTGTTTTGATCAATGTGTCGTATGCATAGAGGCGTACAGTACTGTCAGACTCTGGGCATATGACGGGAAAACATACAACCAAAAGCCGATCAAGTGTAAATGTACTGTAGGGCTTCGCCCAAGACGTTGAGATTAGGTCAATATGGAAGACGCCAGTTGGACTGGGAGTTGAACCCGTTAATCAGAAGTCCAAGCTTTCCCACCAAATACTGTATGCAGTATGGCAACTATAGCAACTCTAGGTACAGTATCAAGTATCACGCATATCACGGCCGGCGGGCGGCGAAAGAATCCGGAATCTGCCGACATCGACGTACTGTTCAACTCGGAGTTGAGTTACAACTGAACACGCACGATGAGCATCTCCTCATTCTTCTCGTCTCTAGTAGCTGGAACACTACACGCAGATACTCCAGAAGAGGCCAAGGTGCCAGAAGCTGAGCCCCAAGAAGAAGAGGTAGCCGGCGAGGCAGAGGCCGCAGAAGAAGAAGAGGAGCCCGAAGACGTGCGTTTTCACCTGGCCTCGAGTGAGGTTTTCGTCGCTGAGCCCGGATACGCACGTAGATCCATCCCCAGTTGCGTGAAGAGGCGCAAGAGTCGCCCAAGTGCAATGCTGCCACCCAGCACTTCCTCCACTGCCAAGAAAAAGTTCAATCGGGAAAAGGTTTCAAGCATGAAGATTGTGTTGAAGAAATGTGGGTTTTTTGCGCCATACTAATATCGATACATGTCGCTGAATGACAGTCTCCAGGTGTACGTTTTTCTGATAGCGACTGTTGCTAAATCGAACTTATGACGTGTTACATATGTTGTTTCGCTTTTTGAAACATCTCTAGTCCAGTATGTCCCTTCTTGTCATTCGATTTTCGCCAGCGTTTCTCATTTTGACCCCAGCATGATGCATTGCACCAATGTAAGTTCGCCGTCATCCCACGTCGTCTCCATTTAACCCTCTCTAGAATGAGGTTGCTCCGAAACTCTTTGCCCAGCTCCGCTGAGCATTTCAAGCGCTTGAACACGCTTGCCTGCCAACCCGATACGTAGAATTTGACGCTTAAATGCAATAGCCCGTCTCCTAATAGTCACCGTATTTGCGTGTTGTATTTAAATCTGCAATAAGAACTCCACGCGGTTGGATGGCTTCTAGTGCGGTGCTGCCACCATGATTGATCCGGCCTGTCCAACTAAACTCGGCTACCATCGTCCCTCTCCTTAGCATTGCCATACAGTACTCCTCTTCCTGACCCCCATGAGCGACCTCGTGTCTGCATCTGGGGTCTACAGTTCCTCTCAAACGCCATCAACACTTCCTTGGAACACCTACAACTTCTGCAATGCGCCCCACGTAAACGCAGCACATTACGAACTTCCACCCAATGCCACCTTCATCTCCACAGGAGGGAATCAGCTCGTCCACGTGTCAGTCATCATGCGACATCACAAGGTGCGCGCTCTTCTTTTCTTTTGCTTCACCCCCTTTTGTTTATCTGGCGAGTAAACGTAGCGTACGCCGGACAACACCGCGCCATCCGAGCGCAACATTAATCCCCAAGGAGGGTGGACCTGCTCCGACGAGGCCGTACAACTCACGTACGATCTCTGCGGCGCAGCGGGTGCATCCGAACGCGCTCGCGTGTTTTTGACGGTTTCGTTTGACCAATGGGAGAAACCCACCCACAGGATCTATGGGAACTCTACCATGGTCATTTGGGATTTCTCCGCGCCGTGGATCCCAACGAGATATGGGTGCGCACATCAACAGAGGACCGCACAATGCAAGTAGCAGGCGCCATGCTCGCCGCCATGGATCCGTTCGTCGCCGGCCGACCCTGGCCGGTATTCACCCAGCCCGCCTCCGTGCGTCCACGTCCGCGTCATCCGTCTTGTTGGACCCACTGCCACTAACAATCATGATTCCCCACTAGATCGACTCTCTCGTCCCGGCATATCCATGCTTCGCCGCGGCCGCCGTGCGTGAAGCATTCCAGGCCGTGCCAGCGTGGACGGACCACCTCGAAGCAAACGCGTCTCTCAAGGCGCGTCTGGACGCCGTCTTCGGTACAGCAGGGCTCGACGCCTGGGCCAGTTGGTGTGTGTGATTGTCTATCAAATTACGTATTACCTTGTCTGTTCAATCCATCCCATGTTTTTTCTTCCGTTATCAGACGACCATTTTTTCGACGCGTTGACTGCGCGTACATGCCATGGCCATCCGCTTCCTTGCAACAAAGCCGCGAACAACACATGCATCTCAGAGGGCGACGCGGCATCCGTCTTTGCAATCGGCGATTTCGAATGCAAGTTACGGCCGTCCCCCTTCTCTCATTGACGGATTGTACTGAAATAAGTGGTACACCATGAAGTTACATCTGGAACGCAGCTCAAAATGCTTCGACGTATAATTCCCTCACATTCGGTAATCATTAATCACGCCCCGACCTACTTTCAGCGGCCCAATCTGACCCATCCCCCATCCACGTTGAATCATGCTCAGGCGTGTTCTTTGCCGAACTAGCCGACGCTTTAGCAGCGCCCACATTTACACATCGCCTCGCGCTCTATATTGGGCACGATGGCACACTCGTACGCCTCCTCGCCGGGTTGGGCGCTACCCCACTACGGTGGCCTTCCTTTGGTTCAGAAGTTGTCCTCGAGGTGCGTTGTGTGCACACGTAGCGATTGGTTTATATCTACCACCCTGATGCCACCTGCGCACAGGTTTGGGAAACTCTCGGGGGCACGCGCTTCATACGCGTATTTCATGAGGGCACAGTTCTCCGTGAACTGGAATGGGTACAACTGGATGAGTTTATAGAAATGCTGAGAGCGCTGGTGCCAGCTCGGCTTTTTGAACGGTGCATGGGCACATGAAGATGTGTTCATAGACGAGTACAGCGAATGACGTCATACCCTTCAAGCAACTCCCCCGTTCCCACAACATACCATACGTCTTTGCGTAGACGGAAGGAGAAGTGCGAAACGTATTTTCTACATGCCAGAAATCTTACGACTCAGGCAACTTCAGTGTAGCGGGCGTTGGCCTCGTCAAAATTGATGACGTTCCAGACCGCGGAGAGGTACTGCATGAATCAAATTGGTCAATTCTTTACAGCTGACAGGTAGGAACGTACATCGGCCTTGACGTTTTTGTACTGGTAAACATTGTTAGTACATGGTAGCGGTTTTCGAAAAGAGTAAGTGCGTACTTGGAGATAGAAAGCCTTCATAACGCAATATAAGTGAGCAACAGACAAGTTGAACAAGAATGAAAAACGTACGTGCTCCCAAATGTCGATACCGATTATAGGGACATGGGCTTAACAAGAAAATCTCAGTTGGTAATAACAAGCGACAAGAGGAAAGAGGAAAAGGGGAGAAGAGGAGAAATACACGCACTGAGCAAGGGATCCTGGTTTGGCGTTGTGACGACCTCGAGCGATTTCGTACCACTGTTATACCCCAGCCATCCCCACCCACTACCCTGAATCCCAGCCGTGACAGCATTAAACTTTTTCTTGAACGCATCGACCGAACCAAAGTCCCGCTCCAACGCCGCTTTCAACTTGCTGCCGTCTTTGAGCTGGCCGCCGCCTTGGCTCGCCGGTGTGAGGTTTTTCCAGAACAAAGTGTGATTTATGTGGCCTTGGAAGTAGGGGGGTCAGGGTAGTCAGTCGATGAGAGACTCGGGAAAATATACCTCCGCCATTGAACTTGAGTGCAGCCTGCAGAGCGATCCTCTCGCGAGTCGAGGGTGCCTTGACGTATGCCTCCTCTGCAGCATTGAGACCGTTTACATAGCCTTGATGGTGCTTGGTGTGATGAAGCTCCATGATCTCAGCAGAGATGTAAGGTTCCAATGCCTAGGAGTTGTCAGCACGATGATTGAAATATCTCGTAATAGAGTTCTCTTTACATTGTAAGCGTATGGGAGGTCAGGAAGTGTGTGGATGGCCGCAGCGCGTTGAGCGAGCGAGCGTGAAAGGGTGGGACGAACGAACGAGCGAGCGAGGGAAAGCATGATCGGAGTTACAGTATAAGTTGAGTGTGTGCCGTGTACCGTATTCCCTGCCTAAAATACAAGTCATCATAAGCGACTACCTATTACTACACCCACGAGCTACGAGCTCTCAAGCCAGCAGGAACGCGCGACTTAACAGTTCACAAAAACAAAAGGACAATAAAATGGGACCGAACGTGCACCAAGGTAAAATGGGTAACAGTATGAAAAAAGGCGAAAATTTCAGCGAAGCAATATAAAGATAGCAACAGCCACAACAACCGTTGGGAAAATAAACGGAACGTTCAGCACGGCTTGGAGGTGCGCTTATCGTCCCCACGAACTTGCCGCACCTCGTCCCCTACCACGCACGACGCCCATCCAACCCCGATCCCGCTCACGATCTACAGAAGATGACGGACCACGTGGCACTCCCGCAAATGACCCAGGTCCATGAGGATGACCATGAGGATGATGATGACCGTACCCCCTCGCCCCGGACTGCTGTTGCTGCTGCCCTGACGCAAACCCAGCACCCATCCCAGCCCGAAGTGCCCGCGGCCCGCTCGGGAGCGGACGCACAGAAGGCGGGATGGACGGTGGGACATAGGAAGAACCCGGACGATATGTGGATGAGGGAGGTAGACGGTGCGGGAACGCACCTCCACCGCCGGACGACGAAAGCACCGGTGAGGAGGCGGAGGCATTGACTGTGAATGATCGAGGTTGAGTCGGGGGCGGTAGCATGCCACGCGTCGCGATGCCGTTTCCTGTCTCGCTATCCTCACTCTCGGTCAAGGAAGGTGACGGTGTCCGACTCGAGCGCGGGGAGACGCTATTGAGATGTCTACCCCTATCACCATTGCATTTGACCCCATGCGTCTCCGGTGTTGGACCTTTCAAGGCCCCGACATCGTCCTGCAAATGGCATCCTTTTCCGGGCGAAATAACCTGTGCAATCTCCGCTAGTGTAGAGGCCAGCGAAGTATCAAGGTGTACGCCATTTATCTGAGGCAGGCTATACAAGCTCGACTCGGTTGACCCGCACACGACGGTAGGTTCCGCGTCACTGTCGATCGCTGCAGCAAACTCTGTGGCCACCGTGGGGGTAACGCTCTCTGGTGCCGTTGCTTCGCTTGCACCATCAGTAACACCAGGGCTCTTCGCTGCATTTAATACTGGATCGGGATCGGTGGAAACGATATCAACAGGTCCCCCATTTCTCGACGTCGGAGACAGTGGTAGCGCCGCTGCCCGGGCCTGCTCCTCACGCTGCTTCTTTTTCCTCATTGCGAAATCTTTCAAGGACATCTTGACTTTCGGAACTCTCGGTGGAGGTGGCGTTGAAGCCCCGAGCGGAGGCGACTGTGCTGAAGGCGGGTCGGAGGCTACCCACGGTTCTGGAGCAGCCAGAGATAGGTGATGAGACGAAGCGGGGGATAGAGGCTCTATTTGGCTCTTTGGTGAACATCGCACCCGCGTTAGAGGTTCAGACGAACTAAGGGGTTGAGGTGATGGCGAACGGATGCATGGGGTTGGGCCCGAATCACAAGGATCCGGATCCTTGTCCAGGTCCATCTCTGTTGGCCCGTGGGTGTCTGTACCGGGAGACGTGGTCGAAGTGGTCAATAAGAAAGATGTCAAAGTTGATAACTTAGGGGAAAGAGGAGACAAGTTGGAAGAATGCGAAGCAGTCGGGGATAGTAACGATAAATTAGCAAATGGAGTGGAAGGTGAGTGTAAGGCCTGAGGGTCAGAAGGTTGGGCACTTGAAAGGGACGATGGCGAAGGAAGTTTGCCAGTTAAAACGCGTGGGGAGTTCATATGAGGAATCGATGAAACCGTTGTGGGGTCAAGTTTTGCTGGCATTGGGGGTGGAGGCATGACCTTCGTATCTGTATCTGAGGCGCGTCAGAAGAGACCATGTATAAGGTTAACTGCGTGCACACCTGAAGGCTCTAAGTTCATTTGGCTCTCGTCTAATACGCTACCCAGACTATCATTGCTGCCACATGACGAAGGAAAGGGGGAAGCAGAGCGGAGACCGTCCGTACTGCGGTGGATCCAGCGTTTTCGCATCTTCGGCGGCATCTGCTCTTCGTTCTCCGAATGGGGCTGAGGATCTGAGTCTGAAGGCGAAGGGGAGCGGTACGTTGTATCTCGGAACTCGTGCCCATGGGAGGATAATCTCAGCTCTGGCATGATACGCGTATCGGTACCTTGGGTACCTTTCCCTTCTGATCGATCATTCAGAGTTGGAGGAATAGAAGTAGTTTGAACCACAGGGGTTTTCTCCTTAATGTGACCTGGTGGTGAAGGACGACGGCCTTCCGACAGGGGGTGAGAAGCATCGAGGGAGGCCGCGGGCTCAACGGAGAGAGCGGAGATCATCTCGACGCCATTCATGCCACCGTTAAGTGGCGACTTTTCACAAGTGCGGAAGCCGCGCTGCGCACCGATGAGGGGACCGAGGTCAATCTTAGGCGGTCTCTTGTCTCCTCCGTTCAACGCATCGGGTGGTTGCGATAGAGGGGGACTTGATGTGGGAAGACGCCCATCAACAAATTCGGCCATGAGGTTGAGGGCACAGTCCTTGGCTTTGGAACCACACGCACACGTGGTAAAGGTAGAGCTGAGGGCATGGAGCATGGATGCCATTTGGTTGCGAATGTAACGGAGATGATGTGCCCTGTAAGTGGAGACGATCAGATGTGTCCGAGAAGCTGGGTGAGTAAGCCACGTACTCGAACAAGTGGGGCGTCTCGATAAGTGCAGGGAGGTGGTGGACAGCGTTTCCATCGTCCCATTCCCAACCCAGGACCACCTCTTCATTCGCCTTGATATCACGTAGCGCAAAAACGCCGAACGTTAGCGTCTCTGGGTCGTTACACTTGGACGAGGCGCCATGTTCACCATTTCCCTTGGCACGTGGACAGATCACCGGGCGGAGGACGGCATTGGGACGGCAACCGCTGCGAACAAAGCGGGCCTCATTGCCAGTGATCCGGGCATCCAAAGCGACGTCGAGCGGTGGTCCGAAGAGATGTACAAAAGGTTTTGGCATGCCATGGTGCGCATAGGCATTGAGGGGATCGGAGAGATAAGTAGAGGATGGGATAATGGTAGATGTATAGGGCGTGATGAGTTTTGAGGATGGTATGGACTGGCTCGTATGCATGGCGTAGGACGGGGGAAGAACGGACGGGTTGGTGTGAGAGGAAAGGATGGGGTGGGAGTATGAGGAGTGTGGGAGTGGGCGGATGGACGTCTGGGACGGGGACGGGGACGTTGATAGCACTACGGGAGAACTATCAAGGGATTCTGGAGGGACAGGAGGGTGTGATAGTGCCGAGACACCGCGCCAGTGCTTTGCCTGACTACGAAGGTTTTCCCTCGCTTCCTGGTGGGGTACGATGTCCTGGAAAATGGGGATATAACTGTGCATCCAAGGCTCATCGATGGTGACGTGTTCGTCTTCGCCTGAAGGCTGGACATTGACCGAGGCGCGACGCTTGCGTCTGGAATTGGAGCCGTCGATGGCAAGGGCGTGTCGGCGGGGCTTGCGTTCCACACCAGGGCTTGTTTGCCGCCTCCGCTTCTCATTTTCTGCTCTGATCGCGTCCTGCTTCCGCTGTGTCTGGAGACGCACCGCACGCTCACGATCAACGGGCCTCGGTGCGCATACCCAACACTTCCACTCTTCCGGCACACCGCCCTGGACGATCTGAAAGCAGGCGGCGTGGCACCAGCGGGAGCAGTCATCGCAGGCTATTGAGAAGCCGTCATCGAAGGAATAGCCACATATACAATTGATAGAGTCTGAACCAGCAACATGGGGCTGTTCGTCGTCTTCGGGGGCTGCACGTTTGGACGGTACGGTCGAAAAATGGTTGGCTGCTTCTGCGAGGTTGAGCAGACCGAGGGCGGCTTCTGTTGCATCGTTTTTCATGGGGTGAGGGGACAGCGCGATGTGGTTAGAATTGTTTCCACCGTCGCTGCCACTTGGTTGGTCGTAATCGTCGTCGTCGTCGGTGTCGGTGAGGATTTGAGTGTTGATAGAGTGACTTGCTTGGCTGTGCGCAGATGAGAAAACACACAAATATTCACAAACACAGATTTCTTTTTTCTTTCCCTTCCACCCGCGGGATGCCCCATGTCGGACAATCACATTGTATTTAGGTCTACCTGGATGCTGTGGTGGAGCGGCTGGCTGTGCAGATTCCGACGAACAGTGAACAGCGCCCTTTGCAGGTACGTAGCTGGTAGCGCATGTTTGTGCGGCAAAATTATTTTGATGCTATCCGAGCGTCATTTGCGCCGAATAGTGAGACCACAGGTGATCATTGCGAGAGAATAACCCAAGGGGATGTTTCGAATATATCACAGTCGCAAGACGCGAAGACTGTTGCTTCCGAGATAAGGACTCGCTTCACCTATGTCCATTTATCTCTTTGCTTGTCCTACTGACTTATTATACATCGGTCAATGATGGCCACCTCACTTAAAACTGAGTGTCTGATACAGAATGTGTTGGTGCATCTGGGTTCCCAGAGACCTACACGAGATATCTATCAATCGTGAAATGCTCAAATTCGCCAACAAACTTTGAAACCGGGCGTGTGGAAGTGACTCGTGAAGCGACTCGGAGTTCGTGTCCAAATCCCGCGCGATAGGGGAAGTATCGAAGCCAAGCTCAGCCTTAACCGTCGTGACCAACCACGAACCCGCAGCCCAGTTCGAAAGGTCCTTCTATCCTTCAACATGGACCTACAACACCGGCGAATGGTCGGGATAAGCCTGAACCAAGGGGAAGAATGGACAACGGGCAAAAAATCTTTACACGACTGTATGCGCGACAATGTTTACCGTGCGAGGACGGGTTTGCGAAAAGAAAGTGAGAGATGGGGAGGTCTCACAGGGATTCCACACGCGTATTCAGATATTACACAAGGCCTTGTTGCTATTACAGTATTTCAAGAGTCACAAAAGCGTGAAGAAACCGACTCGGTTCCTATTATCAGGACAGCCCGTCGTCGTCGCACATGTGACTGGACGGTTATTTTCTTCGCAGCTATGGCCGAGTCAGACACGCCAGTGGCCGAGCCGCTCAAACATGAATCGATCGTGTTCCTTCTTCATAACCCCGCGGCGGACCAGATCCTTACCGCCGTCAGCTCCAGGAATGGGTTGATTATACCACATCAGCAACGGTGGATAACTGGTTTCTCCACCTTTGCCCGCCCAGTCAAAGTCAATAAGTACAGCGCCGGGCGTCTCCGAGTCCGAGTTGTCGACGTCCATCTTCACCACCTCTGTAGATGTGGGAACCACTGGCTGTTGTTGAGACAAGGGCCTCCTGACGACCAAGATATTCGACATGCAGATTTCGCCATGGACGAAACCCTCCTGGTGTAACAACTGGATCGCCCTGTCCACATCCTTTTTGACGTAGTCCGGTGGCTCGCCGGGGAACAGCGTGTATGCGTCTTGACTCTCTACACGATCCATTACGATCATCCAGAGGCCACATAGGGTACGCTTGCAAAAATGAAGTCGTGGTGCTAAATAGTGTTCGGCGAGCAACCGGTGAGCCTCTTCGCCACAATACTCAGCGAATTTCACGATGACCTTCTTCGAGTGCTGGGTGGCTCCGCCCTGCTGGGTGATCTCTGCACCGAACAGCAACCGGGGGATTTCAGACTCGGGGCTGAGTTTTTCGGTGAACGCGAGCTGAAAATCGGGCCGATCCTCAGGTCGGGACGTGGGGCGCGGAAAGAGGCGAGAAGGAATGGGAGTGTTACTAAGTTCCAAGTTGTCGTAGTACGCATGCAGCTTTTTGACGGCTTTCGCGGCCGCGCTGAAGATTCGGGCCATGTGCATCACATTCTCGTCCAAGTAGGGATCACCACCTAGCTACGTGTACTCGGTGAAGGCTTGGTAGATGACTTTGTCCAGGAAGACAGCTGCGCCTTGGATGCGCAAGTATGGACCCATGATGGCAAAGAGCAGAGACGGACAGCAGCTCGAATTGCGAAAGCGTTGGAGCTGTGACGGGTTCAACATCGAGATTGTGAGAAGGGCAGTCGCATACATACCGAAGCTTGGAAGAAGTGTTTGCGATACGCTTCGGCCACTTCGATGGAAGCATCGCTGGGTCCAGCTACGAACTCGTTTCTCCACTCGACAACTGCAACGAGGGCAAGGTCGTCATCATCATGAAAAACCTTGCCGGTCGTCGGACAATCACCGATGCGGATCCATGATCTGTAACGGAGAAGTCTCTTCAAAACGAACTTGTAGCTTCTATACGTTCTCCTTCCTCCGGATAAATTTCCAACGATTTCACGACAAACTCGAGGGCCAATTGGACATCTTGTGATTCTGGATCAAATGCAGAGAGATTTGTGATGTCATGTTTGAACTCTGCAAAAATTGGATGCAAAAGAGTGACTGGGAAGATTGGATGGACGTCGTGAGGGCGATCATTTGGGATGGGACATAGACGCATCTCTTCTTCAAATGCAAAAACCCTTCGCGACGGGGTCGGAAATCGTATGATTCAACGGTCATGTCGGTTGCG
>WNFO01001191.1_pt1 | contig 20187 bp, 17 predicted proteins | sample 5400251 | NCBI WGS metagenome assembly WNFO01 (sample SAMN13153354, study PRJNA577476) | soil metagenome | isolation source: 100 cm saprolite under Madrone tree | place: USA:California | collected 2016-06-14
CAACCTGCACCCTTGGAGTTGGTTGCTCCTGCCGATGCGGGAATCTCAGTAACAGTCTATGATTTTGGGAGCCATCCCGCTGTTGCGCAGTTTCTTGAGAGTCCGGAGGGAGCACGTCTGGCCAGGTATTCCCTTGTCCTTACCAACGAATCCAGTACGCACATCGTAGGAGTGGCCGTGCGTTGGATCGTCACAGACGACAATGGGCGGAATCGAACGACCACATGGTCATTTGATAGTTTCAGCACAAATCAGCCAGTCCCACAGCCTGTCGTCCCAGCGAGAACTCAGCTGATTGCCACGCCGGAGGGTCTTCGTGCCATGGGCTGGGCTGGAAGTACTACAAGCTTTGGTGGTCGTGGACAAGATCTCGTGCGGATCGCCGACCTCAATCGGGCACAACGCGTGACCGCAGTGGTTGACACGATCATTTTCGAAGACGGTCGCGTTATCGGGGCCGATGAGTCACATCTGGTCGATTACATCAATGCGATTGCTGGAGCCGTCAAGGCTCTAGTACAGAACCTTCGCGACGCTACCTCCGACGGCCGCGATGTGGATGACGTTCTGAGAAACATCATCGCGATGAAACGGACTCGTTCTGCGGCCAGTCTTCGGGACGATCCGGCGGGTGCCTGGACGATGAGGGAAGCTACGTTCCTTTTGAGGTTTTCCGTTGAGCAAAGAATGCAACGGCTAACCGTGCTGGAACGGGTTCCTCCACCCCCTGCTTTTTATCGCTAAAGCCCTATCTCCATTCTCCTGCTTCCATGGATTTTGCACCCTCCTGTCCGGTTGTGATTCGCGTGGGCTTATGCTGTGGCGCTCGCGGCGTGCTCAACGATGTCCGCTTTGGTGCTCTGCACGAAAGCAATCACCTGTTCCTTCTCGGCAGCAGGAACCCTGAACTCATCCAGCGTCGCGTTGACGTGACCTAAGAATGCGGCCCAGTCATCCTCACTGATTCGCATTCCTTTGTGTGAGGTTTTCATGTCCCGGCCGGTGTAAAGCAGAGCCCCGCCTGCGCAGTGGCACAGGAAGTCGATGAGAAGTTGCTTTTCGCGCCGGACGCCATCTTCCCCACGGTGCGCCCAGAAGCGTCCCAGCCTCTCGTCAGACATGAGGCGGGGAAGCAGGTTGTCTGCTACTGCCGCAATCGCATCGTAACCGCCCAACCTGGCATATAACGTCTTTTCGTCGCTCATATGTAATCGGCACCCCTTTTAGTCCTGGTCATTCAATAAATAGTTACACGATCCATGGCCGAAAGATACGGTGCACAAAAATCCCTGCCGGACCCGTCATCACCATCGTGCTGCTTCAACACTCAGGAGAGTCCGCAAGAGCGTCTTCAAAAAGTACCGGCCCCAACAAAATGCCGGGGTCAGGGCATTAAGTTGCTTATCTATACAGCAGTGGACAAATCACACAAACGGTTGACGCTCTCGCAGCCGACCGAATTTCTGGCGGGCACCGGAAGAGACCAGCTCTCTGAGATTCTTGGCGCTGCCGAGATACGAAAGATCAGCGCGGGGCAGATCATATTAAGAGAAGGGGCCCCGCCGGCCCACCTCTTTCTTTTGAAGTCCGGGCGCGCCAAGTTCTACCGGCTGACTCGTAGTGGCGGCGAAGTGCTGCTTTCCCTGTTGGCGCCGGGAGACGCCTTTGGACTGGGAACTCTACTCGCTCGTCCCGTACCCTACATCGGCACTGCGGAAACCACCCGCGATTCTGAGTTACTGGTGTGGGAGCAGGCTCGCATTCGAAGACTCGCGCAGAAGTATCCCCGTTTGGCGCAAAACGCTTTGGGTATCGTCCTGCGGTACCTGGCCGCGCATTTCGACCGTCTGTTCGATCTGGTGGCGTGCACGGCGTCGGAGCGGCTCGCCAGGGTTGTGCTTCATCTGGGCAAGGAGACCGGCATCGTGGTTCCCGCCGGAGTCGAAATCGCCGTTACCAACGAAGAACTCGCCGCCCAGGCAAATGTTAGCGCTTTCACGGTGAGCCGGTTTTTGAACAGGTGGGCTCGTACAGGAGCTCTGGTCAAATCCCGCGGCAAGGTTTTCATTCACTCCCCGGAGAAACTAATAGGGCCGGGCTAAAGCCAGCCCCTATCTGCCTCCACTAAGTCCTCCGGATTAGTCCTCGCCCTTCCAATTCGAAAATCTTTCGTTCCTTGCTCTGGAGCAACGACGCCAATACGCCTTGTTGCGTATCCTCACTGGTCGTTTCCTTTGGCAAATCCTCACAGGACTACGCCATTCATCATGAAACAACTGCGCGTCCTCATTGCGGACGACCACGACCTGATGAGGTACTCCATCGTTGAGCTCCTCTGCAAGCGCTTTCACGTTGTCGGAGCTGTCTGCGATGGCGATGAGCTCGTTCGAGCTGCCACCTGCCTGCTCCCGGATGTCATTGTAAGCGACATTGTCATGCCACGGATGGATGGGCTGGAGGCAAGACGCAAGTTAATCGCCCAGCAGCGAGCAATCCCATTCGTCTTCGTGTCCGCGCTGGGCAAGGAAGTCGTCCACCTTGTTCTGGACGATTCTCCCGTCGCTCTCGTATACAAAGCCGACATGGCCGCCCACCTGACTAAAGCAGTGGCGGCGGCCTTCACCGGGCGGTCCTATATCTCCCCTCGTTACCGCGAATAGCCCGCGTGTTGACACCGTCGAAGGCGGCTTCGTATAGTGTCCATCCAGAGTCAGCAAAGGTGAAAGGAACAGTGATGAAGCTTCAAAGGCAGGTCGTATTGTTTTCCGCTTTGGTGCTGGCGGCCGCGCTACCGGCGATGGCGCAGGTCGAGAAAGCGGCCATACGCACGGACGGAATTTCCTGTGGAGTGTGCGCGGCAGTGGCCGAATTCCATTTGAAGCGTCTGCCCAGCATCGACAAGATCACCATCAGCCTGAAGAATGAAGCCGTCATGATCTCCTACAAACCGGGCTCCACCTTCCAGCCCAAAGATCTTCGCGAAGCGCTGAAGAAGACAGATGTCACAGTAACCCAGATGCAGATCAGCGCTCGAGGCCAGGTGCAGGAGCAAGCGGGTAAGCGATTTTTTATTGCGGGCAAAGACAAGTTCGCACTGGTGAGCGCTGCGAACGCACCTCAGCTTCCCTCCGATACTCCAGTCATGATCGAAGCCGTTGTTAATGACAAGACCGATCCGATGGAGCTGAGGATCATGACCTTCAAGCCGCTCAAACCGTAGCGTTGCTTTCTACTTTCCCGGCCAAAAGGCCGGCAACACGAAGGAACAAAATGATGCAGAAAAGAGCAATTTCGGGTGCTCTGGCACTCATGTTCGCGCTGTCGATGAGCCTTTTGAGTTCGGCTCAAGCTCAGAACAAGGCGCAGGGCTCGGCTGAGAAGGGTAAACCCGCGGCCTCAAAGTCCGCAGCGTTCACTTTCATTCCTCATGCCGACCTCGAGACCCTGATGAAGACAAACGGAGACCATCCCGCGCGTGTGGTCGACATTGCCAAAAGCTACAACCTTGGAGCCTATCTCCTCCATTTCGACGCGAGGCCGGCCACAACCGGCCCGCTCAACGGCTGGGCTCATAACGACATTTCAGAACTGTATTATGTGATTCGAGGCGCAGGAACGTTTTTGATCGGGGGCGAACTCGAGAACGCGACCAAGGACGATCCCAACGGCCAGTCCGTGAAAACGGTCCGTGGACCCAGCATGAGCGGCCGGATCAAAGGCTATACGCCCCAGAAGTACGTGACAGGCGACATCATGATCATACCGGTGAATGTTCCCCATTTGCCCGGCTACGAAGTCACGGAGAAGACCGATATCGTCAGGGTCGTGATTGATCCTGAGCGGGCGCTGAATCTCAAGTGAGGTGTTCATGAAAAGCAGCGTAATGTTTTTTGCTCTGGTTGCGGCTGTTCTGATGATGGGCAGCGCCGGCTTCGCCCACCACGGCACTAATGCGTCATACGATCCGTCAAGAACGATCGTTGTGACAGGAATCGTGACGGAATTCGTGTGGGCCAATCCCCACGCGCACATTTTATTCGACGCAAAAGACGACAAAGGCGAGATCGTGCATTGGGCCGCCGAAGGAAGCAGTCCCACCAACTGGTCCAAGCAAGGGTGGAAGAAAACCACGCTGAAGGCCGGGGACAAAGTCACGATCACGATGCATCCTTCAAAGTTCGGCACTCCCGTCGGCGTCGTGATGAAAGTGTTGCTTCCCAATGGCGAGGAACTTGGAAGAGGGGGAAATATTGATTGAAAAAGAATCAATCGTCGCGCTGGTAGCGATACTGCTCTTCTCTTCGGCTGCGCTTCCGCAGGGACGGGGCCAGCGGGGAGGCGGTCAACGCGGAGCAGCTCAGGAATCGGCGAGCGCCACTGCTGCTCTCCCCTTCAGCCCGCGCGACCTTTCCGGAATCTGGCTGGGAAGGAACCGAGTCCTTGCCGTGAGCGAGGACCCTCCACCCAGAACACCCTGGGGAGACGCAAAGTTCAATTCCTACAAGCCGTCTTACGGCCCCAGAGCCATTCCACCGGCATTGGGAAATGACCCCCAGGGGAACTGCGATCCGCTGGGCATACCGCGCCTGCTGATGTTCGAAAACAATCCCTGGGATTTCGAGATTATCCAGATGCCCGACAGGATGCTGCAAGTCTTCGACCGGCATCACGTATACCGTCAAATCTGGACGGACGGGCGAGAGCTACCCCGGGATCCGGACCCACGGTGGATGGGATACTCCGTCGGCAAGTGGGATGGAGACACGCTCGTCGTGAACTCGGTCGGTTTTGACGACAGAAGCTGGCTCGATCATTTTGGTAATCCGCACAGCGACCGGATGCGTCTCGAGGAGCGTTACCGGCGCGTGAACCACGACACAATCGAACTCGTCATGACGATCACGGATCCGATGACCTATACGAAACCCTGGGTGAGCGACAAAAAAATCCTCACATGGCAAAACATCAAAGAGTTTCCCGATGAACTCTTCTGTGTGCCGTCGGAAGAGCAGGCGTTCAATAAGCGAGTCCGAGATCCCGCAGGTGGTTTGATCAACAAATAGCCGGACTGCATTTGCGGGCGCCGAATTCTATGAGTGTTCGGTGACATGCACGCTGGTTTTCTCAACTGTAGCGGCGGTCTATGACCGCCGGTTTTTCCTCGCACATGCCATAAAACCGGCGGTCATAGACCGCCGCTACAATGGGAATGGCAGCCGAAAAATGTAAACGAACTGCTAACTCAAGACTTCTAGGGCCGGCCATCGTCGCCGATGGTCGGCACGAGATTCTCGAGATCTTTTTCATTCTCCAGGCACGCATGATCGAAAATGTAGTCGCCGATCTGGCGCTTGAGGACTTTCTTCGAGGTAAATGGCTTCACGAAAAAGACCGGGTCATCATAAGTAACGATGAACTCGAGTGTGTCCGGGTCAGCCAATCGGAATCGCTCGGTCAGATGCAACTTGTCGCTGTGCTCGTGACCAGCCAGATCCAGCCAGGTCCGATCATTGATGCTGATTGTGTCGACGACCAGCGTGTTTCCCTCCCACTTTCCCACCGAATATCCGTACCACGCCGGATAGTCCCTGGCGTCCGGCGGATGATCGCGGCCATCCGTGTAGATCAACCGAAAGATATGCTCGGACTCGCTGAGGACCGCAACGACATCCGGGCGCTGAATAATCATGGTGGGATGCGCTCTCGCTGTCATTCTCGTAGGCCCCGGCGGCAGACATTGCGCATTGGGATCCTTGGCATGATCGACCTTCTTATATCGCTCGGCTGCATAGGGTGTCAGAACGAGCTGCTCTCCGGGCAGCGTGTCCTTTGAAATGTCGTTGATAGAGCCGCCAAACCACACACCCGTCAGATCCGCATGGGGAGCGGGAGGCTGGGGGTCGCCCTTATACCACCAGGCCCCGACAGCAGGCTTCGGTTTGCGCGGCTGGGCCCCGCGACCTTGCGCCACGGCAGGAGTGACGATTGTAATCAAGACGGCAAACACGGTCGCCGCAGTGCCGATCGAAATAAGCGAACGCTTGTTCATAACCAATCTCCTAATCCAGAATACAGTCTCATTCGTGAGCTTCGCGTACACATAGTTCAATGTGAACTTCGTTTTGACAAGCAAATTGCGCGATGCGTAACTGAACCTGGAGGATATTCCGATGAGAGCGTGGTTGACGGTCTTTCTTGCTGCACTCTTTTTAGCGGGCGTTGGCATCGTCTATGCCCAGAACCCGCAAGCGCCCGTGCCTTCGAAACTCGAAAGGATCAAGGATGATCTCTACGTCATTCTGGGCGAGGGAGGAAACACCACCGTACTTCTGACGGACGACGGCGTCATTTTGGTCGATGACAAGTTCGAAAGGAATGTCGACGATATCGTGGGCAGGGTGAAGTCCTTAACCGACAAGCCGGTCAAATACGTGATCAATACGCACGCGCACGGCGATCACAGCGGAGGCAATCCGAAATTCCTCCCTTCGGCTCAAATCATCGGTCATAAAAACTTGCGCGCGGCCATGATCAAGGGAAAACAGGCGGGTCCGCCGCAACTGACGTTCACAGACCAGATGAGCATCAATCTTGGCGGAAAGGAAGTTGTCGCTTACCATTTCGCTCCCTGCCACACGGACGGCGACACGTTCGTTTACTTTCCTGCGCACAAGGTACTCGCTACCGGCGACTGCTTCAACACCGGTAACGGTCAGGGCGTGAATCTGACCGGATCGTCGACCTTCTCGTTCTATATCGACTACAACACAGGCGGCAGTTTTGCAGGCAGAGAGAAGACCGCCGACGCAGCTCTCAAACTGGATTTCGACACGGTGGTCCCCGGTCACGGACCCGTTACCAACCGCGCCGGATTCGTGAAATGGCGGTCGGATATCACGGCCATACGAAGCCGGATTACCGGCATGCTCCGTGAGCGCAAGACCAAAGACGACATAAGCAAGATGCTGGTCAGTGAATTCGGCTGGGACCCGATGGGCAGAGCCATGCAAAGCTCGCTCGACGGGATGATGGCGGAGTTGAAACCCTGAGGAGATTTTGAAATTGGACGAGTCCTGCATCTCAAATCCGAAATCCGAAATCGCAAATTGGACGGACGAGGTCAGTCCGATCTGATATTTCGGATTTCGGATTTGAGATGCAGGATTCGTCCAATTTCAAAATCTAAGAATTTCTTCAATGAGTGGCGGTCCTTTCACATTTGCAACGCTCTACATGGTGAGAGCGCAAATATGCAAAGAAAGGAAGATCTTGACACTGAATTCGTGGGGCGGCGGGAGATTGCCTTTCGACGCACGCTGCGATCCCGACACGAACCTCCTCTACGGATCTCTCAACCGGGACACAATGCTGGTGATCAGTTTCGGAACACCCTACTACTACCAGCCTCCGCGCTGATCAGTCGGAAATTCGTTCCCACTGTAGCGGCGGTCTATGACCGCCGGTTTTCCTTGCAACATGCCATAAAACCGGCGGTCATAGACCGCCGCTACAGTGGGAAGGTGTCGAAAATGTAAGCGGAATTCAGGCTCAGGACTCTGACACCTTCAATGTCCAACGTCGTGCACGCCACCAGACTGAGGACTGCCATTGGGGTCCCAGCCCACCATCATTCCACCCTGCAGCATCAGGAAACATCGGGACTCGAACTTTCCAGCTCGGAGTAGCTGTTGAGGTTCGGAGCCGCTGACCTCGGTATTCGTTTGATTGTCTTGTCTGAACGGTGACAGCTCCGGAAAACGCATTGTGACCTGACCATCGTAGGATAAGTAACGGACCGTCTCTCCAACCTTCATTGCCGGCATCGGGTTCGGGGGAATGGCGTGCTTTCCCTCCTCGAGCCGGATTAGGATTTCGTGATCGGCAGTTGATGCCATGTTCATTTACCCCCGCTCGCAGTGTTCGCCAGTAATTGTTTAAAGCGTATATCGTCGCGAAAGTCCGCCAGATCAGGGTGCCGGTCCATCTCACGTAACAAATCCGCCGTGGCCTGGCTGAGCGCTGAGATTGCACGGTCCCGCTGTCCGAGGGCTTCGTAGGTCAGAACGGCGCAACGGACTACTTCGTTGTCAGTAGGCGACAACTGTAAAGACTGACCAATCTCGTCTTCGGCTCTTTTGTGGTCGCCGAGCCTGGCTGCGAAGTAACCTACGAACGCGCGCGTATAGCCCCGTCGAGGATTCTCCTGCAACTCCGCCAGTGCAAGATCCATCGCCTGTCCATATGCAGTCTGTGCCTCGTGCAATCGGCCAAGCCGCCGGTTCGAATCTCCCAGATTCAGAAGATAGACGTACACACGAGGATTCAACTTTACGGCACGCGTGTAGAAACCAATTGCCTCGGCATCTCGTTTCTGAAATGCCCGCACCGCACCCATACTGTTCAGCGCACGCGCGGTCTCTCGCAACTCCAGGGACTTCAGTAGAGCTTGTTCCGCCTCAGCATCCATGCCCATGTTGTCCAGTGCCGCCGCCAGATTCGTATATGCATCGTACATGCCGGGCGCTCGATCGATGGTTTTCTTGAACTGTTCGGCAGCTTCGGGATACCTTCCGCGGTAGTAGTAGAATTCGCCCAGGTCTTCGTACGACTCATAGTAAGAAGGATCGATCGCGATCGCTTTTCGGTAAGCCTCAATTGCCTTCTCCGGCCTGTCGAGCTTGTCGTAGATGCTCGCCACACGGAGGAAGGCATCGACGTTTCGCGGCTCGAGCTCCTGCACTCGGCGATAATCTTCCAGCGCACTTTCATACCGGCTTGTCGTTTCGTTCAATAAGCCGGCCGCAATGCGCACTCTCGCCGAGTCGGGGTTGAGACTTTCGGCCAATTGAATGTGTTGCCGGGCTTTCGCAAGATAGTCAGCGTCTTTCATCGTATTGAATTTCCTGATCTCCGCCTCCGCCAATCGGGCCAGCGGCAAGGGGGACCGAGGATCCAGGCGCGCCGCTACTTCGAATGATGTGATCGCATCATCGACGTTCGCTCCACTACTTTGCAAAATGTACAACCCCCGGCCGTACGGGACTGCGGCGGCGGGAGACAGAGTGTCCTTCGGCTCCTCGTGGCTCAGGTTGAATGCAAGTGAGACGTAGCCGACCAGAGCCGAAGGCAAAGTTCCGAAGGTTGCGGCGCTGTAACGGCCGGAGAAATCGCGCACGTGAGTCTCGGTTTCGAGGTCGACCACTGATCCTTGCGCCACGAACTGCGCACCCTCGCGGCGGATCGTCACCTGCATCGCATGGGTCGCATGCAGGATTTGCCGCGCCTGTTGCGGGGTCTCGATTCGCATCCTGATAGATTCGGAAGGCGGGATCACGATCATCGTGCGGTCTCCCGTCGGCAAATGTCGCAGCCGGTCAGCAGTGTCTTGCAGGACCCCGCTGCCGAGCGGCGCTGCGTCCGGGGGACCGTTCAACGGAAGAACTGCCAGCCGAACATTTGCCGGCCTCGCAAAGTCCCGGAGCCATTCGCGAACCGGCGAAAGCAGCAGCATTACAAAAACCAGGAGTGCCAGAGCGAGTAAAGGCGCCTTTCGGATAGGTTTTCCTTCCAGATCGGCGAGCACACGGCTTGCATCAATCGGACGCGCGGCGGGCGAGGCATTGAGACACCGCGAAGTAACAGAGACCCAACGTGCGTGAAGCGCCTTGTTCCAGTTCGCGGACGCCGTCAGATTTTTAACGCCATCCTGCAAATTTTCGTCGGAGGACAAGCAGCCGGCGACGATCTCATACAGGATCACGCCCAGACCGTAGATGTCGGACGCAACCGAAGCCTTCTCCCCCTCCCATAATTCCGGCGCCATATATCGCGGCGTTCCGGCCGCTTCGGCTGTCTCCGCTATGTCAACCGCCAATCCGAAATCAGTGATAACGACGCGCAGGTCTTTATCGAGAGGCCGGCACAGAATAACGTTATCGCTCTTGAGGTCCCGATGAATCACTCCTTTTCGATGAGCTTCGGCCAATCCTGCACACAGCTGCCGCACAATTTCCAGGGCCTCATCGGAACCAAGGCTACCGCGCGAGGACAGGCGAGCTGACAACGTTTCACCTTCGAGCAGCTCCATCGTCAGGAAGTCAATTTCGCCATACTCTGTTTGCGCCGTATGAATCTCATTGACGAGACACACATTGGGATGGCGCACTCGAAGGGCTCCTTCGAGCTCAGGTGAAAGGAGGCGTTGAAAGCCCGGCTTGGCGCACTTGATGGCGATCCGCTGATTGCGTTTTCGGTCGAAGGCCTCGTACACGACTCCCATTCCACCCTCGCCGATTTCACGGATGAGCTCGAACCGTTCCGAAATGACTTGTCCAACCTGAAATGCCCGAGCAAAGTGCTTGAACGCGATCATCGGGTGGAGCAGGAAGCTGCCCATGCGGGCTTCCCATTCGATCGTTTCAGCCACTTCCTGATAGAGTTGCGAATCGTTTCCGCAGGTATTGCGCAGATAGCCCTCGCGTTCAGTGGCAGGACACTGAAGCGCCCCTGCCACAACGCTCATCACCCATTCGTCGCGTTCGCTGCTGTCTTCCATGGCTCTTCTGCGCTCAACTGCTCAAATAACCATTTGCGCGCTCGATACCATTCGCGTTGCAGAGTGTGCAGCTTGAGATTCAGCGCTTCGGCTGCTTCTTCGTCAGTCAGCCCGAGGAAGAATTTCAACTCCACAACCGCGCGTCTCTGCTGCGACTTCTTTTCAAGTTCATCGAGCAGGCAATCGATGGCAATTGCAAGTTCCAATGGCGTATGGTTACCCAGGATTCGTTCGGGAACGCCCTCCATTCGCATGAACTCAACGGTGGGCCTGGACCGGGCGTGGTCGATCAAGTACCGGCGCATCATCCGGGCAGCCAAAGCGTAGAAGTGACCGCGATCCTGCCAGTCGATGTTCTTCGCCGCAGCCAGCCTGAGAAATGCTTCATTCACCAGTGCTGTGGGCTGAAGGGTGTGTCCTGGCCGTTCTCCGCGAAAGCAGCGCGCCGCAATCCTGCGCAAGTCCGGCATCAGCAATTCGAAAAGTGTGGAACCTGCCGCCAGGTTGCCATTCTGCCATTGCTTGAGCAATCGCGTGATTTCACCAGAATTATCAGCCACGACTTCCAACGATCAATCGGTCAAACGGCGAAATTATAGCCCAGGGACCTACAGGCGAAGAACCTACGTCCCCGGAAAAAAAGAGAAAATTCTTATTCTCGCAATGCAAAACCGCGTCCTCCGTCTCACAATAGCTGCGTAAACAAAAAGGAGGGGAGAATGGCTTCAAAAACAAAACGCAAGACGATCCCAGGCAGCGAAAAGAAGGCTTTACCGAACGCAAAGACGGTGGGCAAAATCGATCCGGAGGAGAGAATCGAAGTCACGGTCGTGCTCCGGCCACGGACTGCGACCAGTCAGGGCGCACGGAAGGCAGCCGCCGAGGACGCCATGAGTTCCGGTACGCAACTTCCGGAACAACGGCAATACCTGAGCCGTGAAGCCTTCGCCGCCGAGCGCGGCGCCGATCCGGAAGACGTGGCGAAAGTCGAAAGCTTCGCTCAGAGCCACAATCTGACTGTCGCCGAAGCGAGCCTTGCCAAGCGAAGCATCCGCCTGGCTGGGACCGTGAAGGATCTGACCGCGGCTTTTCAACCAAACCTGAAGAAGTCCAAAGTCGGCAACCGGATCGTGCGCAGTAGAACAGGCGGTATCTCGGTACCGCAGGACCTGGCAGATATTGTCGTTGCTGTCCTGGGCTTCGACGATCGGCCGGCTGCCAGGCCGCATTTCCGATTCTTGAATAACCCTGTTGTTGCCGGCGTCCGCCGTCCGCGGGCTGCAACAGGCAAACGCAAGAAGCAAACGAGCGGCGCCAAGGCGATCGCGCACAATGCACCCAACGGAAGCTTTACCCCGCCGGAGGTAGCGAAACTGTACAGATTCCCCAGCGGTCTTAAAGGGGATGGCCAGTGTATCGGCATTATCGAGTTGAACGACTTCGACGCACAGCATAAACCGACCGCGACTGGTTTTAGCCGCACCGACCTGCAGAAATACTTCACCTCGCTCGGATTGCCCACGCCGAATGTTGTCGCGGTCGGAGTTGCGAGCAACGGTAGCGTCGGGGCGAACGTACCGGGGCCGGACCCGAATGCGGACGGTGAGGTCATGCTCGATATCGAGGTGGCTGGTGCAGTAGCACCTAAGGCGACCATCGCCGTGTACTTCGCTCTCAATACTGATGATGGTTTCCTGGCTGCAGTCAACACCGCATTGCACGATCAGGTGCGCAAACCCTCCGTAATTTCCATAAGCTGGGGATCCGCAGAAGATTTCAACACGATCCAGGCTCGTAACGCCTTCCATCAGGTTCTGCAGGATGCCGCAGCACTGGGTGTGACCGTTTGCTGCTCGTCCGGCGATGACGGGTCCTCCGACATTCGTAACCCGCAAGACAGGGATGGCCGCCCCCATGTTGACTTTCCGGCGTCGAGTCCGTTCGCCCTGGCCTGCGGCGGAACGAATTTACGAGGCACTGGAACGGCGATCGCCAGCGAGGTTGTTTGGAATGACGGCCGGGGAGCCACCGGTGGTGGAGTCAGTAATTTCTTTCCGCGCCCCGGTTACCAGTCCAAGTCCAAAGTCCCCAAATCACCGGCGGGCAAAACCGGACGCGGTGTTCCTGATATTGCCGGCGATGCTGATCCTAACACCGGGTACCAGGTCACGCTTGTGGGTGGCAAGAAGGGCGTCATCGGCGGAACCAGCGCGGTCTCGCCACTGTGGGCAGGCCTGATAGCGTTGATGAATCAAAAGCTGAAGACCCTCGGCAAACCGGCTGTGGGATTCCTTAACCCGCTGCTGTATCAACAGCCATCCGTGGCGGGAGCTCTTCACGATATTTCGCAAGGCAACAATGACATCGAAGGTCTGAACAAGTACAAGGCCCGCGCCGGATGGGATCCCTGTACCGGTCTCGGCACGCCCGACGGCACAAAGTTATTGGCCGCCCTCGGCGGTTGAGAAAAAGAAATCCGGTAAGAGTGTTCCGGAGGTTGCTATCCGCAGCTGGCCAAGTTAGCCAGAATATTCCGGAATGCACGTAGCCGTGGGCTTTATGCCCGCGTTCAAGTACCGCCAGAAGAATTCTTTGATTGTGCTTGAACGCGGGCATAAAGCCCACGGCTACGTGGCCGCTGGAGATGCCTCGAAAATTCCAATCGGCTGCCCGCCAATGACGACGCGGCTTTCCGCCACTGGTGACCACAAAGTTGGCGAGTTTGAGTGACTTTTGTGCACAGCAAAATCCCTCGTGCTATAGTTCGGCACTCTAATGAGCGCCACTGTAGTTGATGGGGTTAAGTCCGGTGTCAGTGCGTCCGCGACGAGTCCAATTTTCCGCGGCTTAATTACAGTTCTTGCGGCCACGATTATCTGGTTCTCGCCAATGCCGGCCGGAGTTGAACTGCGAGCATGGCATCTGTTTGCGATCTTCTCCGGGACGATCATTGGATTAATCCTTCAGCCGGTGCCCATGGGTTCTGTAGTGCTTATCGGAACCACCGCCACGATGCTCACAAATACGCTGACGCTCAGTGAGGCGATGGCCGGATACATGAATGGGACGGTGTGGTTGATCGTCGCGGCGTTCCTGTTCGCAAGGGCGTTCAGCAAGACCGGCCTGGGCCGTCGCGTTGCGTATTCGTTCATACGCGCCTTCGGCAACCGGACGCTGCGTTTGGCGTACGCATTGGCCCTGACCGACCTGGTGCTGGCCCCCGGCATTCCCTCCGGAGCCGCCAGAACCGGAGGCGTGCTATATCCCATCGTGAAGAGCCTGGCGTCGACGTACGGATCCGAACCCGGTCCTACGGCGGGGCGCATCGGCACTTTTCTAATGCTCAGCGCCTATCAGGTACACGCAGTCACGTGCGCTATGTTTCTGACGTCGATGGTGGCCAACCCGCTGATCGCGGAGCTCACGCAGAAAACTGTTCACATTCAGATCACATGGGCCGGCTGGGCCATCGCCGCGCTCGTTCCAGGTTTGCTCTGTCTCGTCGCCATGCCCTACCTCGTCTTCCGGCTGACAAAGCCTGAGATTCGTGACACGCCTGAAGCGGCGGATCTGGCAAGGGCGGAATTAGCCAAAATGGGTCCGATGACGCGCAACGAGTGGATCGTATTCGGTGTGTTCATGATGGTGTTCGTTCTGTGGGTTACCGGATCGAGAACCGGACTCGATCCAACTGTCGTGGCCTTGTTCGGCCTTTGCGTCATGCTGATCCTCGGCGCCCTTAGGTGGGAAGATGTACTGGCGGAGCGCGCCGGATGGGATGCACTGATATGGTTCGGCGGTCTTGTGGGAATGGCGGCCATGCTCACCACGCTGGGTTTGATTCCCTGGTTCTCGAAATTCGTGGGCAGCCATGTCGCAGGGTGGGCCTGGCTTCCCGCTCTCGGGATCCTCGCGCTCGTCTACATGTATTCCCACTACTTTTTCGCCAGCCTGGCCGCGCATGTGACCGCGTTCTTCGTTCCCTTCCTTACGGTTGCTGTTGCCGCGGGCGCGCCGCCTTATTTTGCAGCGCTTACTTTCGCATTCTTTTCCAGCTCTGTGTTTCGCTGACTCACTATGGCGGAGGCCCATCTCCGGTGTACTGGGGTTCCGGGTACGCCGACATCCGGCAGTGGTGGACCGTCGGCTTCGTTGCTTCTCTGTTATTCGTCGTCGTCTGGATGGGAATTGGTCCGTTCTGGTGGAAAGCGCTGGGCCTGTTCTAACTAATCACTGATGTCCAATGCCCAATGACTAATGAACTTGAGGATTGAGAAATTACTAATGACTAATGAAATTGAGAATTGAAAAATGAGAATTGAGAACGCGGGCTAAAGCCTGCGACTACATTCTCATTTCTTAATTCTCAATTTCATTAGTCATTAGTAATTTCTCAATCCTCAAGTTCATTAGTCATTGGGCATTGGACATCAGTGATTAGTCATCTCCGGGACGTTTTCGTCCTCGGCCTTTTTTTCATCGACAAAAATTTCCGCCCGTGTCATAAGTGCCCCAAATCTTTCAGCCACAATCCAAACTTGAGTGGGAGTTCCGTTTCCTATGGAGGAGGGGGGATCATGAGAAAGCTTTTGATAACAGGCGCCGGTTTGCTGTGTCTTGTTTTCTCGGTTGGCGCCTTTGCGCAAACCAGTAACGCCACACTGGGTGGGACGGTCTCCGATTCAACGGGTGCGTCGATTCCCGGTGTAGCCATAACCGCGACGAACATCGCGACCGGTATCGTCAATACGGTGCTGACCAATGAGGTCGGCGCCTACCAATTTGCCAGCTTGCAGACGGGAACATATAAGGTCACCGGAGAATTGGCCGGTTTTCGAACCCAAACCTATAACGAAGTGCTCCTTGGTATCTCGCAGCAGGTGCGATTGAATTTCACGCTACAGGTCGGTTCGGTGGCGCAGAGCGTCGACGTCACCGTGGCGGCCGACACGTTGATCGCAACGTCATCTTCCTCTGTCGGCACAGTTCTTCCGGAATACAAAGTGCGCGATCTCCCCCTGGGCGGACGTAATGTGATGGATCTGCTCACCAGGACAGCCGGCGTCAGCAATGCGATCAGCGGTGATGGAACGAATACCGGTTCGTCGGCAGGAGATATCGGATTCTTTGCCGGCGGGCGTCTCGGCGCAGTGAATACAACCCGGGACGGCTTTGTGGTTTCGGACGGCCGTTATCTCCACGGGGCATTTTCGTCCACGTACGTCAGTCCCGATCTGGTCGAGGAAGTTCGCGTCATCACCGCGCCCGTGGACGCAGAAATGGGACGTGGTTCCGGACAAGTCCAAATGTCCACACGATCGGGAACCAACCTGTTCCGCGGCAGTTTGTTCTGGAACAACCGCAACTCTGCGCTCGATGCCAGCAACTGGTTCAACAACTTTAATGGCGTTCCAAAGGATTATGAGAACCGGAACCAGTTTGGAGGCCGTCTCGGCGGACCGATCATCAAGAACAAGACGTTTTTCTTTGTCCTCATTGATGAACAGCGCGATCTATTCAAGCAGACCTTCGTCGGCACGACTCTGACGCCGCTGGCACGGCAGGGCGTCTTCCGGTTCTTTCCCGGGGCCGATAACCAGAATGCGACTCAGAACAATCCGACGGTCGATCGAAACAGCAACCCGGTCAGGCCGGCCGGCGCGACGGGCGATCTTCAGCAATTCAGCGTCTTCGGACGCGATTCGTCCCGCCCCGGATACGACCCCTCCGGTTTTATCCAGAACACGCTCCTCTCGAAAATGCCGCAGCCGAACGATTACACGGTTGGGGACGGCCTGAATACGGCGGGCATTCGCTTTACGCGGAGGATCAGCGGCATGGACCTGGCCGATGGAAATGGGTACGACACCAACCGCGACCAATTCAACACCCGGATCGATCACCACTTCAACACCAACCACAAGCTCAGTTTCACCGCTACCTATGAACGCGGCTTGAATCACACCACGCAAGCGGGCATCCGGCAGTGGCCCGACGGATACGATGGTGCGAACAACAAATGGCCCCGAATATATAACGGGTCGTTTGTATCCACGCTATCGGCGACGACCGTAAACGAGCTTCGCATCGGCTATCGCAATACGAGGCAGGCCAGCTGGACAGCGTATTACGTAGGAAGACCTCTATTCAATGAAGGCGAGCCTGTCGAACCGGGATTAACTGCCTTCAAGATCCTTCCGCAATCGAACGGCATCCCATACCTGGTGAATACGACACTCTTTCCCGAAAATCTTTTGAAATGGAGTGCTTCAAATGCGGAGACGCGCCAGTCGAACAGTCCTCTCTATAGCTATGCCGATAACATCAGCTGGACCAGGGGCACACACGCGTTCAAAGTCGGCGGCGAACTGCGCTTCGCGTCATCGCGTTCCGGAAGCGATACGAATTTCACGCCGCGCGCGGTTTTGGGCGCCGGCGGAGTGGCCGTGACGGGTATCGATAACCTCGCTTTTCCCGGCCTTACAGGCAACAACCAGACTGCAGCCCGGAATTTGCTGACCGATTTATCGGGGTCGGTGGCCAGCATTGTGGAGGCTTTCGATCTTCGAGATCCAAAGGATCTGGTATTCCGCGGCTACAAAGATGGAGTGAAATTACAGATCCGCGATTGGCGCACAACGGAATTCAGTTTGTTCATAAAGGATGCCTGGAAAGTTCGTCCCAGTCTCACGTTGAATTACGGCGTTCACTACGAGTGGTTCGGCGTGCCATATGAAGGCAAAGGGCTGGCGGGCGCTCCCGTGAACAGAGAGAAGGGCCTGTGCGGCATTTCGTGCGGTGCCATAACGGCGGTGGAGTTCGTGGGCAGGAACTCGCCGAACGCCGGCAAGCAAATGTGGGGCGACGACTGGAACAACTTTGCGCCTTCTTTTGGCTTGAGCTGGTCGCTTCCCTGGCTTGGAAAAGACAGGACAGTCCTTCGAGCAGGATATGGCTGGAGCTACACGGGCAGTTCACTGAACACGGTCGCTTTGTCGTCCGTATTTGGACGCGCTCTGCCGGGGACGTTCGCCGGCTCTGTGAACAATGGTCTCTCTTACACTTCACCGAATTATTTGTCACTGTCGAATCTCAGCCTGCCGATACCCCAGCAGTTCGCGCCGCTTGAACCCGTTCCACTGGATGGCAGCAGAAACGAGACGATTCCGTTGGGCGCCACCAACCGTGTGGCTCCATACATTCAAAACTTCAATCTCGAAATTATGCGCGATCTCGGCCATGACATGGCGTTGAGCGTAGCCTACGTCGGTACCAAAGGCACGCGGCTTTGGGGAGGAATTCCGCTCAACTCGGTGGATATCTTCAACAATGGATTTCTCGACGCGTTCAACACCACGCGAGCCGGCGGCAGTGCGAAATTGTTCGACGACATGCTCGGAGGCTTGAATCTGGGCTCGGGCGCGATCAACGGCACCACCGTCACCGGGTCCGCATCGCTGCGCGCGAATACGAACACTCGAGCCTTTATCGCGAACGGCAGTGTCGCCCAACTGGCCGACTTTCTGAACCGCAGTACGAATGTCACGGGCAAGGGCGGCGGCTTTGTCCGAAACAGCCGTCTGTTCCCTGAGAGTTTTTTCGTGCTTAATCCCCAATTTCAGTTTGTGACCTACCACGGAAATCCGGGTAACTCCACGTACCATTCGTTGCAGCTCGAACTGGTGAAACGGTTATCGAACGGCTTTACAAATCAAACGCAGTACACGTGGAGCCGCGCGATCGGCGAAAACGATGGAGACGCCACCATCGACTATCGCGATCCGAACAATCGTTCACAGAACAAAGCTTTGCTCGGTTATCACCGCACGCATATGTTCTCCACCAATGGCACATACGAGCTGCCGTTTGGACCGGGCCGGCCGTTGCTCAGCAACGCCCCTCGATTCGTCCAGCGGCTGGCCGAGCGTTGGCAATTAGGCGGGATCTTCAGCTGGACTTCGGGGGCGCCTTTGAACATTACCACTCCTCTCCAGACTGTCACGAACTCGACGTCCGCTACTTCCACGAATCCGGTGACATCCGTCACCGTCACGACTCCGGATGTCGTGGGAGATTTTCCAAAAAGTTTTGGGAAAGTCACGAAGGTTGCCAACGGCGTGACTTACTTCCCTGGTATTCAGCAGATCAACGATCCGTCGCTTGCTGGTGTGACGACAGCCAACGGACTGAATGGCCAATTCAGCAATAAAGCAATCGCGGATTCTCAAGGAAGGCTCCTTCTGGTCAATCCGGTGCCGGGCAGGAACGGCACACTAGGCTTGAAATGGGTCGAGGGGCCGCCGCTGGTCGGCTTCGATGCCAACCTTATCAAGCGCGTGAGGATGACGGAAACGAAGGAATTCGAATTCCGGATAGATGTCGTCAATGTCTTGAATCATCCGGTTTTCAGCGTCCCGCTCCCTGCTAATCTGAGCATCAACTCCACGAGCTTCGGACGCATTACCCTGGCCAGCGGAAACCGGAGATTTACGATGGGCGCGCGGTTGAACTTCTAATTAGCCGCGGATTACGCGAATTACGCGGATGGGCGCGCAGTACTTCATACGGTCGGAAAAGAGTCAGACTGCGCGCCCATCCGCGTAATTCGCGTAATCCGCGGCTAATTACAAACTACCGGGCGTCCGCCACGCATGAAAAGTTGCCAGCATCATTCATCCTGCCGGTGCCCTTGTACTTCGCCACCTGAGGATAAGGGCACAAGGGACGCGTCTTATCGACCTGGCCATTCGTCATGTGAGAGGCGATGATCTGGGCCGGTTTCTTACCTTGTTCCACCCATTGTTCCAGCACTTTCACCTTATCGAAAGTATCCGGGCCATCGCCACCCTGGCAGTGATTCATACCAGGCATCATGAAGAGGGCGATCGAATTTGCCGCTTTTTCCTTTCCCACGGCCTTCAGGACGCTATCGTAGTAAGTAACGCTGAGCATCGGACTAACCTGAGGATCACTCCAGCCGTGATACATGAGCAGCTTTCCCCCGTGATCGAAGAACGGTTTCAAGTTCGGATCGCCGGAGTACATCACGCGGTCGTCTGACTTGTTGGCGCGATCGACGTCGGTGGAGATGTTCATCGTGTGATAGTCCCACTTCGGATCCTTGAACACGATGTTGCGCATCGCGGTTAAAGCCGGTCCGAGAGGCTGCGGCCCCCCGTTTGTTGCCCAACCGAGTTCGGTCCCGGGCAACAGGTGCGGCTCAAACAGCAGCCTTCCTGTTTTCGGATCCTTCAAGGGCGACGTCATCGCCTTTGCCGATTCGACCTGGCCTTTCGTCAAACAGGCCGCTCCGTCAGCGCCGTCGCACAAGAGCTTCGAGTAATCGAAATTGCACTTCATCGGATTCTCGAGCACACCGTCCTTCACTCCGTCCAATGCATCGCAGGCATTCAAAACGGCATCATGGATCATGCGGTACTTACTCGGCGGGATGATGCTGTCCGCATCTTTATTGACGATGAGGTTCAACGCCGTCCGGGCGCCGTGGGCGCGCATCTGTTCCCAGGTCGAGGCGCCCGCAATGATCCCGTTGAAGTCTTCCGGGTAAGTCTGTGCCGCTGCAAGGCCCTGCCTGCCGCCCTGCGAGCATCCGTTGTAATAGGAGAACTTCG
>WNFO01001447.1_pt1 | contig 20178 bp, 18 predicted proteins | sample 5400251 | NCBI WGS metagenome assembly WNFO01 (sample SAMN13153354, study PRJNA577476) | soil metagenome | isolation source: 100 cm saprolite under Madrone tree | place: USA:California | collected 2016-06-14
CCAGAAACAGGCGTTCCCGCCTTACTTTTCCCAATACCAGCGGCACCAGCGCCACGGGAATTAGAATTTCCGCGAATCCCGCGAAGTGATTTCGATTCACGTACGGCCCAAAGGGAAATCCGCCGTAACGCATCACCCGAAACCAGTAGAGTTTCCCATTGAAGGTTAAGTGCTGCAGAATTCCGAACACCGACACAAAGAAACCGAGCGACATCAGAAACCACAGCAAGCCTCTCCAGTGGTTCATGCGGTAGTAGGCCTGTGGCAACAGAACCAGAAGGATCAGGCAGACGACCAGCAACTGCAACTGCATGCGCGTGTCGTACACCGAGGCGGTCCGGTGGAAAATCAACTGGACCAGCGCCACCAGGGCGAAGGCCACAAGCGGTGGAAGCAGCGGGGAAATCACGATCGCTTCCTGCTTCCAGGCATACGTACGCAGCGCCCAGATGACCAGGAGTGCAGCAAAACCCACTTCGAGGACTGCTTGTGACCACTCTTCCACGCCGCCGTACGCCAAAATCGCAAAACTTAGAAGTACGCATATGCCGACTCGCAAAATTTTCATGGCCGCCGGCGCTCCACAGCCTTCGGCACGAGGGTCACATCATCCACAGAAGGACTTGCGTCGGGCGCGCTCATTCAAGCCGCGACTTCAGTGCAGAGATGGGCATGTTTCCTTACCTCTCCAAAGCTATGTTTATTAGCAAAGAGCGTCGAAATGTGCCCCCCCGCCAAAACACAGAGCAACAGGTCGACAAGACGCAACCGCAAGCGCGTATTCATAGCGAAAGGCAAATGGAGTATCGTAGGTGACACACAATAGAATAATATAAAGATGTGCTGTTCGTGGGGAGCAGTTCTTCTTCAGCCGAACTACCCAAACAAGGCTCCCGCTAAGATTGCCAAGTAAAACAGCATACCGACTTGTAGTGCTCCCTACCGATTTAGGCATTCAGGTGTATCACAACAAAACTATCCTCCCCGCGGCATTTTGAGCCGCACGAGATTGCGAATGCCTCTTTCAAAATTCTTGTCGTGACAACAACTTCCCACGCGAATCAGGCGGAGGCTGGACAATCCACGTTCATCCGCATTTAGAGAACTAGCATCGCGTCAATAGACCGCTCTCATTCACGCGATTTCATTCCCTATCGATATCGTAGATGGGCCTAAGGAAATTGGGCCAGCTTTATGAATACCAGCGCGAGAAGCAGGCGCGTGCCAAGACGAGATGCTGCACTAGGATGACACATTGTCTTCGGAGTGCTCAGGGATGGGAATTGTTTTTCATTTGTTCGATGTCCTTCTGCTCGATCTGACGCATAAGCTCTCCGCGATGAAGCAAGTAGGAGCGCAATTGAGAAGATATTTCACTGGGGACGGCGTGAAACTGATTATCAGCGGCTTGACGAAAGGAGATCGGGCCACGGGCAGGAATGAGGTGAACTCCCCATTGATAAATCATGCCGAGATTCCAAATCACCAAGCAGGCGAGCCCCACGCAGGACACAGAAATGGCAAGCCAGCGGCGCGAGAACAAAGCGGCGAAATAATCAAGAAACAAGGCAAGCCCAAAAATGAAAATGGCAGTGAGGGAGACGAAGAAGCGATTGCCGAAGGAAGAGATGCCCGCCCAATCCCCACAGCGCCCAGTAGAAAAGGAACGCCAATAGACGGGAAGCGGAGAGGGGAGAGGAAGAGACCGAAAAGACAGAAGATGATGAGAGGAGTCCATGAAAGGAGGCCGTGATTGGAGGAGAAGAGAACCTGGAGAAAAACGGGAGAACCCCAGAGGAAATCTCGGACTGAGTAATAACCGGTTTCGAAAGGGCCGCCGTAAACGATCCACCGAGTGATGAACGTGGGAAGAAGCGCGAGGCAAACGACGAGGAAAAAAGCAGCTTGACAGGAGAAGAGGCGGGAAAAGGAAGGAGAGGAGACACCATGGGAGCGAAGAACACCGAAGTATTGCGGAACAGCTTCGCCGAGGAGAACGGCGAGGAGCATCAGGTTGGGGTAATAGACGTTGAGCATGAGGCCAACGATGAGGCCGAGTTAGAGCCACTGCGACAAGGAACGCTGGTCTCGCGTGGAATCCCAGTACCAGAGGAAGAGGGCCACGGCAAAAGCGGAATGCGCATGGGACCAAGAGGGATTGAAATACATATACACCGGCAGAGAGCTCCCACCCCAGACAGCCAGGACCGCCAGGAAAGCCCACAAGGGAGGGAGATACTTGCGCGCGACGCAAAATGCGATGAGGAGTGCAAGGAAGCCGTAGAGCGCGGTGCCATAGGCAAAAGCGTAGCGGTAAGGAGCAGAGAAGCCGTCAGCCAGAGTGGAGGCGCCGAAAAGACGGGCAACAAGAACGCCGCCATGAGCGAGGATCAGGAACGGAGACCAGAGGATGGCGGGACCGACACTGAAATGGTTGTCGAGATGGCCCGTGCGCGTGCGGAAGGAGGGCTTAGGCTGGCCACGGGAATCGACGCGTTCATCGCGGAAAGATTGGTTGGCCGCCTGATAGTCGCGGGTAAAGTCAAGGTTGTGCTCGATGAGCGGGGCGCGGGCATAAGCGTAGTAGCCAACACCATCACCACGAACCCACGGATTGACGAGAGGAAGGGTAAGGAGGAATAGGATGACGAGAATCCGCACGAGCGCGCGCGACTGGATGTGTAGGTCAGCGTTCAAAGTCCGATAACACCCGAAACCCCTCCGAAGAGTCGCCTCAAGAAATACTCTACTCTTCTCAGAAACGCGAGCAAAATTCGCATCCCGGAGAGAGTTAACCGCAGGGGCGCTCCTCGCCCCACTTTCGTTCCTTCGCACAACCATTGCGCAACCAAGAACGCGGCGGTTTCGCCCCGATCCTTACTAGACTCTGGCTGGAACAGCCTCCGGTTTAGGCCCAACTGCGCGAAACGGCGCAATGAGCAGCATCATCGAGCTTTACTCTGCCAAGGGGAATCCAAACCTCGTCCCTCAGTGGTACTCTATACGCTCTGTTACTATGTGCATCGGAATGCTCAACAGAGGTGAAATTTGACGGACAATTCTGGAGATTTGACTCCGGTGTGTAACAAAATTGAAAAGGACGACAACATTCCGAATCTTAAACCTGGTCAAATCTCAGCGGCTCCCGATTCATTAAAACTTGGCCGCGTTCACGAGATAATCTTCGAGATTTGGATAGCAACTGCCCTCACGCTATTTTTGCTATTGAGAGTCCTTGACTCCCGATTATTCCACAACCTGTATTCACGTTGGAAGAGCTTATAGCGTATGGGTTGGCTGGCCGTTAGAGCGATACTTGGGCTGAGCATTGTGACAATTAGTGCGTTCGGAGCAGGCACATGGGTCGGCTTATTACTTTCCTGTAGATATCGGTGGTTCGAGCGCATCGCAATCGTTTTACTTGGTGGATTTGGAACGCTGTCGACTGTTCTATTCATCGTAGGACAGTTTTCCTTTACGCAACGATCCATTCGCATAGCACTAGGGGTTGCAATTGGATTTGGCATCGCATCAATTCGCAGAATTCTTGCAAAACAGAGAAAGTCTACTTCAGACAATCCCAAGATTCCCGCGATACCTTCCATAATCATCGGCTCCCTGTTGTTGTTCATGGCAATCTCGGGGCTCGCCGAGGTCACAGGAGATTGGGGTAACGATGCGGTTTCTTACCACCTGCTTGGGCCAAAGGTTTGGCTCAGGGATGGTATTATCCGACCTGTCCTCGACAACTGCCATACCGCATTCCCCCAAATTCCAGAGACTCTTTTCGCAGTTTTATGGAGCACAGGGGGCAGTAGAGCCCCAAGTTTCTCCGGCTTTCTGACGTTCGGATTGTTACTAGCCATTGCTGGTTCTGTTGCAATTCGTTCAGGACTTAATAACACCGAGGCGTGGTGGGTGGCCGCAGTCATTGCCACAATGCCAGCTGTATATAACAGTGCGCACGGATGTTTTGTTGACGCGATTTTTGCTGCCTTTGTCATTACCGCCGTGCGCATCGGATTTGATGCCAAAAATCTTCGGGAGTGGGCAGCTTTCGGAATTTTTTGCGGGTTCGCCTTGGGAACCAAGTATACCGGCCTTCTCGCTGTTCCTGCTCTTGTTGTTTGCGTGGTATTGCTTAATCTCAATCGAAAAGGTTCACACGCGGATTGCATCGCAGGAAAGCTCGCCGTCGCGATGGTGGTCGCTTTTTTACTTGGTTCGCCATATTACATAAGGAACTGGATTCAGTTAGGATGTCCAATCTATCCACCGCCACCGGGATATGCTTTGATCTGTTCTCCCCAATACTTTCCGCCGGACGCGATTTCTCAATTTCACGCGTACATTCGGCAGCGAGGAATGGGGTTGGGCCGTGGATTCTTCGCCTTTTTGCTCTTGCCATTCAATCTGACTTATCACACATCCAATTTCCACGGAGCGGGAGGTATCGGCCTTTGCCCATTTGCGCTTGCGCCGGCTGGGATCCTTTGGTCCCGCAAAAACACGTTTGCAAAGATGCTCATTCCTTTGATGTTTCTGTTAACCACAGCGTGGTTTTTCACACAACAAGAGTCTCGCTTTCTCATTCACGTTTATGTCCTCGGCGCTGTCTTCTCTGTTCTCGGCTGGCATGAGGCTCTTGCTAGCCAAAGAAAGTTATTGAAGTATTTTGCTGGAGCCGTTGTCTTCATCTCCTGCTCTTACGGTTTGTTCATGGCCGAAAGGGCAAACATTGATGATATAAAAGCCATCTTCTCTGCGAACTACGCTGCGGTTAAGCAAAAGAGTTCGATTCCTTACTTTGCTAGTTTCGAATATTTGAACTCCCAGCCATCAGTTCGCAGAGTCCTAATTTTGGACCGAATCGTTACGCCTTACTACTTAGAGAAGGACTATATAAAGCCAGTGGGCCGGTGGGGTGAACGAACTCTTCCAGGCGGTCCTAACAGCTTAGAGGCACTTGAAATGGCACGAGAGCACCGGCTAAATGTCTCGCATGTGATGGACGTTAATTCGGAATTCTCGTCGTTCCAAGTCAATTCCAATCTACCTGGACTCGTCTTAGTTTTTGAAACCGAGAATCAGCGAATTTATAAAGTCAACTGAATTTCCCGCCAGTCGTCTAATCGTTTTTCGGGGGCGCGGGCCAAAAATGTCGGCGGCCACGGTTGTCGCAAAGGAATGGCCTAATCCCGAATACTCTGCAGACGGTTCTTAGTAAGACACCACGTCTTCGTACTTGAAAAATGCACGTTGCGCTGCGGTGGGGTCAAGTTCGCTGAGCTGCCGAGCCTACTACGTACCTTGGGAAACGCATAAGCCTCAGTAATGCCAGTAAACCCCATTTCCACGACCGAGTAGCTATGGTTTTTAGTCGGATAGCGGCAAAGTCAACTACTCTTGCCAACTAAACTTGTGCCACACTCGACCGGGAGAATTGTGAGAAAAGCGCAGTGGGATCCGCAGCTAAAGCGTCTCTCATAGGCTGAGGCCCGTCACTTCAAAAAAACGCCGCCACCAGTTTTCCGGCGACATCCACTGCTCGAGTCGTGGTTGCGCATGCTCCAAAACCAATTGGCGGTAAAAGTCGGGGCGGGCCAGCACCTTACGCACGGCCGAGAGGAATCCTTCTCTGTCGTTCGAATCCGGCACAAGCAGACAATCCAGAGGAGGGTCGCTCAAGAACAGCCTGCTAGCCCCACCGGGCGCAGCAATCACTGGCGTTCCGCACGCTAGCGCTTCCGCCACAACATAACCGAATGCCTCATAAACCGAAGGGCAAAGGGAAAAATCTCCCGCCGCATATACTGTTGAAAGCACCTCTGGTGACGCGTCCTCAAAGAGGTGAATGTTGTGCGTCGGGAAAGTCTTCTCTGGGAGGCCGCCCCGGAGTGCTAGCACCCAATGCACTTCGGGTAACGCCTGAATAAGCGCGCGCACGACACCGAAATTCTTTGTCGGTTGGAGTGATCCGACGAAGACACCGACGGGGGCTGACAGAGGCAAGCCGAGGGCGCGGCGGCACTCCACCTGGTCGAGCGGGACAAATTGCCGATTGGCCATAAGTGCCACAACATGTGACTCATAGCCAAAGAATTTGCGGACTTCTTCTGCCACCTGTTCGGAATTGCACAGAATCAACTTGCCGCGCCCGCTCAACCGGGTCAGCAGCATCGTGTCCCACCACTTCATCTTCCAGTAACCAAGAAGGGAGATATGCGAGCGCATGACTTCGGCATAGGCGCGATACGTGCCGTGATAGAAATGAATTTGCTTGCAACCGGGTGGCACTCGCAAAGGATACCAGCCCACGAGTCCGTGCGAAATCACTGCTGCGACCGCTTCATGCATGGCCCGCTGCGCGGCCTTGCCGACAACCCATCCCAGGAGGGCCTCGGAGAGAGGTCGGCTCACTCGGTTGGCTAAGCGCAGGAAAGTGTCGCGACCGGAGTTTCTTCGATGGAATGTCCGAACTGTGTAGCCGCGCTGTTCCAGACCGCGAATCTGTTCGCGAATGAACGTTTCCATACCCCCGAGAGTCTCTGGTGACTCTGTGGTCAAAATGAAAATTTCTGGTCGCAATTCCTGCACTCGGCATCCTTCGGGCAATTCACATTGCGGTCCGGCATACAATGGTGACGATCGTTTAGTACTCAGGGTCCACGATTCGCTGGGTCGTTGGGCCTCATAAATCATCTTCACGTTTGGTTGTTCCTCGACCACCCAATCGAGCGAATTGCACCCGTTATGCGTCCTCGCGACTTTCGCGCCCATGCACGTGCGAGCATCCCGGCCCCGCGAGTCGCGTCTCCAATGCTTAGACGTGAAATCGACCGCAACTCGTCCGACGCGCAATCGAGCGCCCCATTATTGGCAAAATAATCCAGGTAAGTCAGGCGCACTCGTTCCTCAGGCCAGGATCTCGCCGGAGCCAAGAGTTTTCGACCACTTTGTTTGGCCAATTCTAGTATGGCCTCCACCCTCCGGTCATAGGAATGCTCACTGAGAACCTTATGGCGCGCCGCTTCGGCAATTCGGCGCCGAACAGATTCCTCCAAGAGATATTTTCGTACAAGCGGCAGGATTTCCGCTTCTTCGCGAAATCCGGCGAAATGAACTCCATCCTCAAAACCGATTTGCGCTAGTTCCGTTGGCAGGGTAGTTAAGAGCAAGGCACCTGCGGCCATCGCCTCGAATACTCTTAGGTTGGCGTCTTGCGGGAAATCGTCTCTTGCTATGTTTACTACAATTTTCGATTGGCGGTAGATTCGAGCCATTTCTTCCGGCTCATAGCGGCTCCGCCAATCATTCATCTTAAAAGCTCTCGACAGAACAGGCAAAAGACGTTCTCTCGTCCGATACAAGGGTCCACTCGTCTGTCCCACCCAGCCAATATCGAACACCCGGCTTGGTTCTTCGTCCGAATAGTGCGAAGCCTCGATGGCATGTGGAATGAAGTGCGCCCCTGGGTGACCAGCCGCCCGGAATTCAGCGTCGTATCCCGGGTGGAAAACGAACACCAGATCGAACAGCATGGACCAAGCGATTCGCCTTCGAGTGTACGCATAGGTGTCTATCTGAAAGCATGCCGTCGGAATATTCACTTTGATAAGGCCACGAGGCATTATGGGAATGTACTCGGGATGGAGGATAAGATCTGGCCGCTCTGGGCACCGGTCGAGCAGCTGACTGACGTCCCCGTTTGGAGGAAAGCTTGGGGGCACCCCCACCACACGGTCACCTCTGCGACATATGGCGCGCATGTGGGAAGCCCACTTTTGGTCAATACCTTCTTCCCTCCGAAGGACCAGTATTGTCATCTCATCCCTCGGGGGCCGTTTGCACCCTGAAGCTGGTCCTTATCAGTCCCCAAACACGCTCGAGTTCACTACGCCGCACCGTCCCTGTCAACCAAGCGCCCCCACAAAAACTGACTGCAGCCAAAAGAAGCTTCCACCAGAAGAACCACGGAAGAATTGTCAACACGACCGTGATGCCGAGAGCCAGAACAAACGGAGGGAAAGCAATTCGTAATCCTTGCACTGCAAAGGCGCGTGTTTGTCGAATACCCAGAAAAAGAAAGATTCCGGCCAAGCAATAGCTGATCACCGTCGCCCATGAGGCTCCGAGCGCCCCCCAACGAGGGATGAAAACCAGATTTAAACCGACATTGACAACCGCGCCAAGGACCGTGGACACAGGAAGGTACCGTTGCAGATTTTTCGCGATTATGGCATTTGCAATGACCACTCCGAAGAAGATCGGCACTTCCGACCAAACCAACACCACGAGCAAAGGTGCTGAAGAGTGAAACTGCTTGCCGTAGAAAAAATCCACCAGCGGGCCCGCGATGGGGGTGAAGATTGTACACACCGCGAAAACTACGGCCATCAGAAAGCGGTAACTCACACCTAGATAATGCCGGAATTGCTCTTCTTGGCCGGACGTTTGCGAGAGGACCGGAAAGAGCGAAGAAATCAACGCGACTGGCAGTACGCTCAACTGCTCGACCAACTGCACCGCTACAACGTACGGGCCGAGCGCCTGGTCGTTCGCGATTTTGTGCAGCATTACCTGATCAATGCGGTGGTAGATGCCAACGGCGGCAACGCTTAGCGCGACAGGAAATCCATAACGCACAAGCTGCCTTGCACGGTCCAGAGAAAAGGTCCAGGGCCGCGTTAGAAATCGCCTTTGCAGAGTCACAAAGAGAATGAGTCCGGCTTCGACCAGCCCACAGCCCGTGCGTGCGAGAATCACCCAAAGGAAAGCTGCCTTACCCATCGCGAGAAGCACAACCGCGAGTAGCCACAGTGCTTGTCGTGTCAGGCCGATGCCTACGTTGTACCACTGCTGCATATCTACCTGGAAAATAATTCCAGACAGTCTAATCGAGGGAAGCACCAGGATGTCTATAGCCGCGAGGAACAGCAAGAGTCGCAACTGTCCGCCATAACCGAAAACGGGCGCCAACAGCAAAGCTAAGCCTATCCCGACTATGGCAAAGAACAGGCTGATGGCAGAACCAGTAAAGAATATACTGCTGGCTTCTAACCGCCGCTGCGCTGCCTCACGCGCGAGGACCGACTCAAGACCAAATGTGGCAAGCCAGGTAAAGAGCGTCAGATAGGCGTAAAGAGCCCCGTATTCGCCGAGTCTTTCGCGGCCCAAATAGCGTGCAAGGACTATCGAAGTGGCGGCCGACAAGAGCAGCCCCGCCCCACGCCCGCCAAGCAAGACAGCGGTGTTTTGAAAGACGCGCTTACCTACACCCAAATGTGGACTTTGCACTTCCAGGGACGAGGTTAATTTCTGGTCGAATTGGGACGACACCGAAAGCATCAAGACGCAATCACCCCCGCAACCTCAGCTTAACAAAGCTGGAGGGGCAAATCATGGTTTTCTCAGAACTGCAATGAAGGACGAGAGCAAGCACCCGCAGTAAGCTTGTCAGGAAAACGGGAACGGCGAGAAATCGAAAGCGGAAGGCTTCTTGATTGAAGTTGGATATGATTTGGAAGGCTCTCCAAATGGCCGCCTGTTCTCTCTCACTCGCCCTTTGTCACGGTATCGCTTGCTGCAAGTACTCGATTCACTTTCACGTGCTCAATGACAGTCGTTGCCCCGAATAATGCCTAACTCCTTAGCCCGTCAACCAAGCGCGAGGGAAGCGGATTGATCCCTCTCTCGGGACCTTAAGGGCGGCGGAAGAAGGCCCCCCGCGTAGCGATCGGAATTAAGCTGTGGGTACCAGGTTCTAGATGAGCGCTGACAATCTGGATGGGCAAGCTAAGACTCCTCGCGAGGAGGTTTGCTTAGCCAACATACGTTGCGAAAAGATGACGCGGAAATTTTGTCGAACTTTCGAGCCATTGAAACTTATAGCCCCGCTCCAGCAGCCAGCGGGTAACGTCGGAGGAAGCTTGCTCGTGATGAATCTCACAGACGAGGGGGGGCTTCGCGGACCGAAAGATTTCTTCGCTGCCCTGCAATACGGCCGCTTCGGAACCTTCGACATCGATCTTGATCAAGCTGGGCAACGCGTGCTCCCGCGCAACAGCGTCCAGAGTGGTGGATTCGACTTCGATTGTGGACCCTTCCTCGGACGCGCCTTCCACAAGCACGCCACGATTCATGCTGGACTGGAAACTCGCTCGTTGAAAACGCAGACGGCCATCGGTGGACGATACCGCCTTAGGAATAATCCGTATCGCGTCAAGCTGATTGCGAGAAGCGTGTTCTTTGATGCGTCGAACGTTCGAGGGATCGGGTTCAAAAGCAAATACAGAACCGTGAATACCCAGATTCCGCGCCGCAATCAGACTAAAAACACCAATGTGTGCACCGACATCGTAGAAGACAGTCCCTGGCCGGAAGTTCAACAGCAGAATCCGATCGACGGGGCCCTCATAATCGCCCTCAAGATATTCCATTTCATAGCGGGGATTGAGATGAATCCAGAGACCCTTGCCTGGGCCAGAACGAATCGATTTCCACACAAGAGCGTCCGAGGGAATGGCGGTACGCGAGAAATTCTTGAGAGCGGAGCCAAGGATGGGAACGCGATTCGCAAGAGTGTAGATTTTACGCAATGGCGATGATGTGCTGAGTTGTTGGACTACTGACATCCAATTCATGGAGCGCGTCCCCTCGTATAAGGTGCTTATGCGTAATCTGCGTTACCGTGCGTCCGTTCTGCGTAATAAATGAAGTCCGCACCTCCTAGAGCGATCCGCATATTGGCGGCTCGCTTCTATAGAGTATCAGAGATGCGCGCAAAGATTTTCAGGGCGCGGGACGGCTTTTGCTCAGCTTCTTGGTATCACCCTCTTCAATTTGCTGCATGAGCTTCCTGCGCTTGAAGAAGTACGCGCGCAAGCGATCGGTGAACTGCCAAGAACAACGAAGAGGTGGTTATGAATTGTCTTCGGGAAAGATTCGCGAGCGTCAAAGTGCTGCGGGAGAAATTATAAAGTGGCGCGCCAGAACTCTTCACACCGGGACAGGCGGAGTGAATTCATCGGGAATGTTCAGTGCGTAAGAAAATAAAGGAGAGCTGCAAATAGAATACCCGCTCCCGCTTGACTTGCTAAAACAATCCAGTACTTCATGGGTTGTTCCGTTCTCTTAGCCGGAACTCCCACTGCCTCGCCCGTGAGTGGTTCGAACACCAATAGTCCAAGGAAGAAGAGCACAATAATCATGAAGCCATGGGTCACACTCGGGGAGACCGGAATCTCGTCCGGCATTATTTGCATACTCGCATAGAATACCTCCATATCCAGGTTTGCACCGCAGTGATCAGAGTTGGGTTTCGAGGTGTGGACGAAACGTAGCGGAAGCCTCGCCCGCCGATGGTTTCGACGGCCGCCACAATATAAAAGTACGTGATCGGCGAGCTGCTGAGCCTGACCGTGGAGTCCACGTATGACGTCGTGGTGATGGGCGTGGCATTCAGCGGTGTTGCGGATTCGCCGCCGCTGGATGTGCCGGGGAAAACGTTATACCCAAAGCTGCAGGGGGCGTGGCCGCGGAGCTGGAGCTCGATGCGCTGCTCGAGGCCGTAAAAGTCAGACTTACGGGATCGCCCCCAGACCCAGACTGCGCCGCGGCCGCGGTAAGCGGTGTTTCACTGGCCAGCGGCACGGAGAGCCGCTCCATCGTAAAAGTGTGGATCCTGCGGAGCTGCCGGCAATGATGCAGCGGTCGCCAGCACCGCCAGAATCAAAACGCAGAGCCTGCTTTTCATGTGTTGCCTCCTAGTTGCTATAATTCCTTCCCATGCGGCTGCCCTACGTAAACGTCAACATCCCTCTTGGATGGCTCGTTTCTCCATTGGCCAACCGCGTGCCTCGCACTGCAACTATGCGCATCCTGCAAGGTCCAGCAAGAAATCTGCGATGGATTGCCGGCGCGGGACAGCCGAATTTTTGGCTGGGCACTTACGAGCGGGAAAAAGTTCAGGAGTTTTCTAAGTGGCTCAACCCTTCCTCCGTGGTCTACGACGTGGGAGCCAATGCGGGATACTATTCGCTCGTGGCAGCGAGACTGTCCGCACAGGTCTATGCCTTCGAACCTTTTCCCGAGAACGCTTTTTTCCTGAGAGAGCACATTCGCAGAAATAAGCTGACGAACTGCCACGCGAAAGAGTGTGCCGTCGGCAATGTGGATGGATTCGTTTCGTTCACGCCTGGCCGGACCAACTGCGAAGGGAAGGTCTCCTCCGACGGTCCCTTCCGATTTCGCTGCGTGAAGCTGGGCACGTTTTGTCATGAGCATCCGGCGCCCGACGTTCTGAAGATCGATGTGGAAGGCGCGGAGCTGGACGTGTTGAAGGGCGGCGCGCGAATGATTTCCGCGAAATCCCCGGCGATCTTCCTGGCTACACACAGCGACGAGCTGGACCACGAGTGCCGTGCGTTCCTCGCTGCCTTTGGCTACCGGATTCGAGATCTGGCTCATCGTGAGTTGCTCGCCACAGTCTCCTGATTTCGATTGATGATCCCCGTGCGCTTGAAATGGAACTTCTCGTCCGGATAGTCTTCGATGACCAATTCGTCTTTGTTCATTCTTGCCAGCTTGATGCGGCGCTTTTCGTCGCTGGTTACGTGGCACCCCGGCATCCGGACGTAGAACGGCTTCAACTGGACACTGACGGTTTCGTTCCTGGTGATGGTTGGTCCGATCGGGAGCATATCAGCGGAGATCTGGAAGCCGTGGAGCGAGCTCTTTCCCGAAACCCAGCAAAGAGAGCTGCTACATAGGCTTCACTACGGGCTTGCTCTTTTTCAGGCTCCACTCTTTCTTCTCAGATGCTAAGATCAAATCCGGCATGGTCAAGGAGAATTCAACCGATATCTCAATAGTCTCTTGCCTAAAGGAATTGCCTCACCTTCTCAGGGTCTATACATGAATTTCAGCGCATTGAGAGATTCGTTCGATTTTTTTCACGATAGCAAGCGAAATCTTCTCGCGGTGGCCGTCATCGCGCTAGCAGCATATGCGTGTGCAGAGATTATCATCGAAGACGATCTCCTTAGTTTGTATTATTTCGGATTAGCTGTACTTGGCATTGGCGGACTCTTAGCTATCCTTAAGAATTGGCGGCTAGGCTTGTACGGTTTCGTCGCGTGGGTTGCGGTCGAAGATTTAATCCGAAAGTATCTGGGCAATAATATGTTCATATATTTCGGCAAGGATTTCATCGTTCTCGCGCTCTATCTTTCTTTCTTCTTTGCACAAAGGCACAATAACAGCAAACTTTACAGACCTCCTTTCTTGGCTATCCTCTTAGTCTTCTTTTGGTTTTGTGTCTTACAGACTCTTAATCCGGCGTCAACCAGCATCTTTTATGGGCTGATGGGGCTGAAGCTATGTTTCTTGTATGCGCCGCTTCTGCTCGTTGGCCATGCCCTTGTAGATTCGGAAAAGGAACTGCGCCGCTTTTTCATCTTTAACTCGATTCTCATTCTAGTCGTGGCGGGATTTGGAATCGTGCAGTCCATCTTGGGACACACTTTCCTTAACCCCGAAGACGTCCAGGAAGATATCCGCGGCTTAAGCACATTGTACCGCGCCTCCCCCATCTCCGGCTTGATCGCTTACCGGCCCACGTCGTTCTTCGTTAGCGCTGGCCGGTTCCAGAATTTCCTGACAGTCTCGTGGATTCTGGCGCTCGGTTTTGGGGGGTTTCTCTTGATGCGCAAGCAGTCTGGTCGCCTGATCGCATTCACAACGGTCGGCGTTCTTGCTGCGGCCTCTCTTCTGACCGCCTCGCGGAGCGTCTTTCTCTGGGCCCTTGCAAGCACCATCGTTTTTGCTCCTGCCGTCATCTGGGGTGCATTATGGTCCGGGCAGCAGCGACTCCGGATACTGCGGGCGATAGTGCGGGCGGCGGTTTTCGTCGCCATAGCCCTCACCATTCTTGTGAGCATTTTCCCCGAAGAGGTCGCCAGCAGGCTGGCGATCTACACGGAAACTCTTTCCCCTGGGAGTTCTAAAAGTGAGTTCGGTTTTCGATCCTGGAACTATCCCTTGCAGAATTTTGCCGCAGCATTCGATTATCCTCGGTGGCCGTACGGGTACGGAACTGGAACGGCTTCATTGGGAGGGCAGTATGTGACCCGCATTATGCACGCCCGGCCGATGAATGTTGGTGTGGAAAACGGTTATGGCCAGCTTGTGATCGAGCTCGGGATTGTCGGCCTGCTCTTGTGGCTTGCATTAGCTTACGCAGTCACACGTTCGGCGTGGCAAGCCGCCAAGAAGTTGAAAGGAACAGTGTGGTTTCCGATCGGTTTTGCGATTTTCTGGTTCACGTTTCTGCTGGTTTTTCCAATGAGCTATTATGGTTTCGTTACTTACCAAGACTTCGTCCTGAATAGCTATTTTTGGCTGATGCTTGGCATTCTGTTCCGACTTTCGGAATTTCCAAAAAATCTTCCTGTCGCTCAAACAACCGCGTGACGACCATCAGCAAACGGAGGTCTGTTTGCAAATTGTTGTAGTGTCGCCTTTCCTGGATCGTCGCCATGGAACTGAGCTCTGCATCATCGAGCAGATTGAGAGACTCTCGTCGCGATATGGCTGGGGAATCCATTTGTTTTCCCAGCGCGTTGAAAACGTAGATGGTCTCGTCACAGATGATCCGAAAAGTACCGCGAGCGGGTTCATCCGATGGCACAGAGTTTTTGACATTCCAGGTCCCCATGTTCTCAAATTCTTGTGGTGGTTTTTTGCGAATCGCGCAGCAAGGAAGCAAGCGTTAAAGCGTTTTGAGGATCGCCCCTTGCTCATTTACTCGCCAGGAATCAACTGTCTGGATGCCGATGCCATTACCGTCCATATTGTTTTCCACGAATTCTATATGCGTGTCCGCCATGAACTTGCGCTACTCAGAGTGCCGGTCAGCAGATGGCCTGTTACGCTTCACCGTAAACTGTACTACAAACTGATTATGTCTTTGGAACGCCGCATTTACGCTGACCGCAAAGTCCGTTTAGCGGCCGTGTCGAAGCTTGTAGCCGCCCAGCTTGAAAAACACTTTGGACGGACCGATGCGGTCGTTATTCCGAACGCGGTCGAAACCGCGACTTTCAACTCCGGCGCTCGGCTTGCCCGGAGATCAGTTTCGCGGCAAAGTCTTAAGCTGGACGACAGCGACTTTGTTGTCTTATTGATTGGGAATGACTGGAAGAAAAAGGGGCTCAACCAATTGCTCCGGGCATTGGCCATCATCGAGATTCCGACCCAGCTCTTGGTAGTCGGGAAGGATGATCCAGGACTGTACCGGCCCCTCCTCCGGGAACTGCGACTAGATGACCGCGTGCGTTTCCTGGCGCCTTCTGCCGATGTTCTTTCGTTCTATGCCGCCGCCGATGCCTATGTTGCCCCGTCTCTTGAAGACGCCTTCGGTCTCCCGATATTGGAGGCCATGGCGTGCGGATTGCCCGTGATCGCGAGTGTCCAGGCAGGGGCGAGCGAAAACGTTGTTGATGGATCGACAGGATATCTCTTGCGAGATCCAATGGACCACGTCGAACTCGCTGAGCTCATTCGTCGCGTTGCCGGCGACAGACTGGCTGCAGAGAAGCTCGGCAAGGCTGCTGCCCAGTACGTGCAAGCTTCGGTCAGCTGGGATCACAATGCCTCAGCGACCCGCGAGTTTCTGGAAACCGCGATAGCTTCGAGGGAAATCTAAGACCGGCCACAATGGTGCGGCTCGATCGAAAACCTCTACATGCTCTTCCAACATCCTTGCGCATCCGAGGCGACGAGTTCGCGTCCTTGAACAAATGGATAGGCAAATAATTCTGGCGTTCCCAGCCTGGTTACTTAGAGCGTCGATCTCTGAGGTAATCACGAGTGGTCCCACCGTCATCTGTTCACTCGCTGACAGTGCGACCGTCTCTTCCCACTGCCAATTCAAATGAGGTGAGCGAATTCTTGCCAATCCCTCCAGGAGGAAGAGATGCCTTCGTCGCTTCCGGCTTAGCCGCTGCGGCCGAACCGGCACTCTCGATAACGATCCCTGTGGGTATTCCTGTTTTCGATCGGGTTCTGCTGCTCGGTCATGCCCTCCGAGTTGGACTGTCGGATTTCCTAATTAGAAAGTTCCCTAACAGAAGGGCTTCTACGGGAGATGTGTAAAAGGCCCGAATCGCATCCATGGGAGTATCAAGAATCCCATCCAAGCTAAATTTGAGTCCAACGCCCCGAATGATTGGTTCGTCGATCTGGTCACGACCCGCCATGTGCGTCCGCCAACGCAACTCGTCGACTTCCGCGCTGAAGGCTCCCGAAAGGGCTGTCTCGCCGGGGGATGCCTCATGCCGGGACGATCTCCCCTTTAACTCCACAATTTGGGCACTCACCAGTACAAGGAGACTCACGCGTGCCTGACCAATTTGGGAACCATCTGCCTCCCGCTTCTGTTTTTCAAATGGTTGTCCACAACTTGAAACTGACAATTCGGAGTTAGGCGGCGGCAAAGCGTCCTTAGAGGGACCTTCAAGAAGGGGCCGAGAGGCTATTGGAAAGCATTTCCAGGAGATCGACTCTTGAAAGTTGCCCAATATGCTCCCCGATCTCAGCAGGTCACCGGCGACGGCCGCCGGGTTTTCAATGACTGCGTAGCGGAGCTTACATGCGCGCAACTCACTCTCGATTTCTTCGCCACCCACGCAGCCGGTCAGATAGGCGATCCGCCCGCCGTCAATAGTCTTGGTTACAGCGTTGGGTTGGATCTGCCCCGCCGATCTAATGATGAGTTTGTCGAGAACTTCGGCGTACTCTGCTCTCCAAGCAGAGAAAACTTCTGGACTGACCCCCATCATTCGGGTGACCTCTGCAACCGGGACTCCCGATCCGGCAAGCCGTAGTCCGGAGGCTATCTCCTCCCTGGACCAACTGCCTTTGCTCTCTCTCAACACCAAGGCCCCCTAATTTCCACCGCCTGAATTGTTAGACCATCGATCGTGGAAATGATCAGTCGGCAGGAACATTCAGCCAAATCTGAACGCCCATCCCGCGTCCACAGCCCGCATTTTGATCAGGCTCGACACTGATCATATGTTGTTTTACCTAGCCAAGTAAATCGCTGGACCTCAACCGCGCTCATCGGCGCGACAGACATGATGACTAAGGTTATTCCGGAGACGCGGCAAATCCCCCCAAGCAACTGGTTCGAACACTCGCCCACCATTATGGGGCATCCGCCCCATCTCAAAACCAACCAGGAAGAAGATTTTGATAGCTTGGAATCCTCGGGCCCCGTTAGACAAACTCCTGCTCTCGCCAGAGCGTTGGCTTTTAAGCGGTTCCTTTTGGCTCTGCCTCAGGACATTCCGCCCTCCGAGCTCCCTCTGCCATGCGAAATCAGAGGCCGTTTTCCGGGGCTTGCTCTCCAAATAACCAGGCACGAGAACTTCCATGGGCAGCCACTCTGGAAGCACGCGAAACGGAAGGTATGCTGGACAGTTCGCAACCGCTGCCGATCAGAACGGTTTTTCTGGCCACCAAGAAAACGATAGGGCGACCAGCAAGGACGAGACAGCAGTAACTCCGCACCGTACCTCGTGATTTTTTTGCCCGGCTCCCGCACAACTGCGTCGCCTTCACATGCTTGAACAATTCGAACGGTCTTATCAAATCCCTTGAGGTGAGATTGCAACTTTAGAAGCCAAGTAGCAATGGGCGAGGCCTTCACTGCGATGCCGTCCCGCCGAAATGGGCAGCGGCAAAACTGAAGGTTCGGAAGCTGGTACCGCTATCGAACAGAGACATGGAATCGAATCTCGCGCAGCTCCGATATCCCTCGCGTTTGTTCTTGCTTCTGATACAGCTGTAAGATATTAGCGCTATTATCCCACTCACTACCGAGGCGATTCTGAGCGAGTATTATGAAAACACTGAGCCTAATCTTCTTCGCGGTTCTCGCGCCCGCCCTTCCTGTGCAGGTGCAGGCGCAAACAGACGTGTACGTTTCCCCCACCGGAAACGATGCCAACACCGGTCTCGACTTGACTTCAGCGAAGCGGACAATGTTTGCAGCGCTAACCTCGTTGCCCGGAGGCAGTGCGAAGCGCCTGCTATGTGGAAGCGGGACAGTGCATGTAGCTGCAGGGTTATTGCAAATGTATGGTTTTGTATGGTTGATGGGTCCGAAGGACCCAAATTATGCACATCCGCCTGCTGGATGGCTGAGGTGTGATGGCTGCACAACCAACATAGTCGGAATGCCGAATACGAGCTCGGGGCCGAACGGGCATAAGCCGACAGTCAGTGTCTCTGCCGGAGGAAATCAGAATAACGATCAACCCGCTATCTGGCTCTCCGATACACAGCTAGCACACAATTTTTCAAATCTTGCATTCGCTTATCCAGGACGCTCGGTAGTCATTGGAGAGTGCTCGAATCATGCCCGTTCCGGATGCGGTGTGTCTGGCGTAGTTCTTGACAATGTGACTTCGCTCATTATGAATAAGCCGAGGAGCGGCCCTTGCACTGATATCACTGGGGGCTCGTTTTGGATATGGCTCAGGGATTACGGTTGCTTAGGGAACGCATACAACGCTGCTGGTGGGCGCTTCGCCAACAATGCCGCTGCTGTTCTTATTGACGGAACTGGAAATCCAGGAAACGGACTTATCCACATCAACGACTCGAACTTTGCTGGAGGCGGCATAAAGTTCATACCAGGTGTTAATGGCGGAAGTCTTTACGCATCCAATATCACCGAAGAAGGTCTGGGAGACCGAGTTCACGACATTCCGCCCGTTGTCTGGTTTACGGGGTTCGGCGGCGCTGTGGACTCTTATCTTTCGAATATCCAAATGGCGGACCCAGGACCAACCCCGACCCCAGCGATTCAGAATGATGGCCTTGGTCCAGGTCCAACCGTAGCCAATACAACGGGCGGAAATGGAGTCCAAGGTCCAGCTACTGTATTAAACCAGAACGGGCAGACTTTCACCGCGCAACGTATCAGCCCGATTCTTTCAAGGCAGACAGGATTCTTTAACGGCTACATGGTAGGAGAAACAGACTCGGCTCGGCGCATTGCCGGGCTAGTGCCTGTAAGGTTCAAGAACCTTGCCGTGAGTGATTCTTCGTCTTGGGCGGCTACGCAGTATTCCGGAGAGACTAGACTCAGCATCAGTCAATCTGACCCCTTCGGTGGGACGAGTGCAGCGAAGGCTTCCTCATCGTCAGCAATGAATGAGCAAATGTATTTTTCTAAAGCATGCCAAGCGACTCAGTACACTCCGCATGCTGGCGATTGGATTATTGGTGGCGCATGGATTAAGGGGGATAGTCGAACCTCGATTAACGGGCTGGGGCTTTCATTCTGCGGGTTTCCGCAGCCCACGTTCAGCAACAAGATGTACCAGCAGGGTATGATACAGGGTGACTTTCAATGGTCATGGCAGTGTCTTGCCTACAAAGTTTCTGGCGGTCCGGGTACATATTTCTCGCTCTTTTGCCAATTCTCGGCTTCTGCTGTCACGGCCTACGGACCGGTGCTTTATATCGTTCCTAGCGGGACCATCTCGGATGACGATGCTCTGGAGTTTGCGAGCACAATGGCCTCAGTGGATTCAGCGTGCCCTGTTGGTTCTATTTGCAACATGCCGGGGCACCCTCTGGTGATTATTCACTGAACTAGTTCCAGCGTTGCTTTTTTCTGGACGCGCGCTGCATTCATTCGGTGCGGTTCCTGACGAAGTTTTCGGTTCCCGGTGCTGCGACTTTCCAACGGGGTTCGACGAAATGTCGGTTGAACGCTGCATCGGCGTGTCCGGCTGTCGCTCGTGCCACGGCCAAAACGGCGAACCCACCGTGGGCGCAAATGTCAGGGTGGGGAGACCCATTGGCATGACGGCAGGTCTTAATGGACCTGGAATTGCATCTATAGGGGTAAATGCAAGGCTTGGGAAATTTGCCTCCGCAGGAGGAAGTCGTGATACCCATCTACACAGTTTCTATGAAGGCCCCCACAGGGGAGCAGCTTTCGCGCATATTATTTTCAATTCTGATTGTCTTCGTGGGCTTGAATTTCGTGATTCGAGGCTTTACCGCCAAGTATTTATTCAACGAGTCGGAGTGGCCTACCGTGGTGGAGGATTTGCCCAAATACGAGGCTCGCTTTTGGGACAGGGTCGTCGTAGTTGC
>WNFO01003602.1_pt1 | contig 20170 bp, 18 predicted proteins | sample 5400251 | NCBI WGS metagenome assembly WNFO01 (sample SAMN13153354, study PRJNA577476) | soil metagenome | isolation source: 100 cm saprolite under Madrone tree | place: USA:California | collected 2016-06-14
AAAGGAATCAAGGAAATGTCCGGCCTGGTTTTCCAATCGGAGGCTGACCTCGGGCTCGAAGCCATCGGCGAACAGCCAAGCATCCTGATGGAAGGAATTCTCGGGAATCGCTCCACTTTTTCTGGGCAAGACGCTGCATGAGCTCAATTTCGAGCAGCGTTATGGAATGCTCATCCTGACAGTGCATCGCCAGGGCGAAAACCTGCGGGAACATTTTCGGGACGTCCAGCTGGCTTTCGGTGACACGCTGCTGGTGCAAGGCCCGCCAGAAGCGATTCATCGGCTCATGCAGGAGCGCGACTTTCTCAGTCTCACCGAACCAACACAACGCGCGTTTCGCCGGCACAAAGCGCCGCTCGCCATCGCCGGAATTCTCAGCGTGATTGTGTTCGCTGCGTTTCATGTGCTGCCCATTGCCGCCCTCGCGCTTATCGCCGCGATTTTCGTCGTGCTCACCCGCTGCCTCGATATCGAGGAAGCACGCGGCGCCATCCAATGGAGAATTCTCTACATGATTTTCGGCATGCTCGCGCTCGGCGCCGCCATGGAAAAAACCGGCGCTGCCCATCTGATCGCCAGCGGTGTCACCGGGGCGGTCGGCCATTTCGGGCCGCGCGTAACCCTTTCGGTAATATATTTCCTTGCAACTTTTCTCACTGAACTGATCAGCAACAATGCCGTTGCTCTATTAATAACTCCGATCGCGTTCGAGATCGCAGCGACGCTGGGAGTCGATGCGCGACCATTTGCCGTTGCGGTCATGTTTGGTTGTGCCGCGAGTTTTGCCACGCCCATCGGACATCAAACCAACACCTACGTGTTTGGCGCGGGCGGTTATCGCTTTGCCGACTTCCCGAAAATCGGCGTGCCCCTCAACGTCATCCTCTGGATCGTAGGCAGCATTTTCATCCCAATTTTCTGGCCATTCGTGCCGAAGTGATAAACAGCGGGCCGTTAGGCTGCATTCGTTACCCATCGTAACGAGTCGCGGCTCGCCTCGTTATTGCCGGTCGATGCTTTATTCCTACGTGTGTGCGATTTGGAGAATGTGCGCTTCGTCCAGGGCTTTGCCGAGGATTTCGACGCCGCTACAACGCTCACCGATTAATGATGTGCAAAGCGCGCTTCTCGACGTTGAGCGCGGCTTCGCGAACTGCTTCGCTCAAGGTCGGGTGAGAATGACATGTACGGCCGATGTCTTCGGAGCTGCCGCCGAATTCAATTACAGAAACCGCTTCGGCAATCAGTTCTGAAGCCATGTGATGCAAAATGTGCGCGCCGAGAACACGATCGGTTTTGGCGTCGGCGACGAACTTGACCATTCCTTCCACGTCATCAATGCAAAGCGCGCGGCTGTTGGCGCGAAATGGAAATTTGCCAATCCGGACGTCAATCCTCTGCTCTTTGGCCTGGTCCTCGGTCAGACCGACGCCGGCGAGCTCGGGATTCGTGTAAATGATCCCGGCAATGGCTTCGTAGTTCACGTGGCCGGCTTTGCCTGCGATGATTTCGACGCAGGCAATCCCTTCGTCCTCGGCTTTGTGCGCCAGCATCGGCCCGGCGATCACATCGCCGATGGCGTAAATGCCTTCCACATTCGTGCGGAAATGCTTGTCCACTTTTACCCGCTTCTTCTCATCGAACTCGACGCCCACTTTTTCCGCGCCGAGACCATCGGAGAACGGACGACGCCCTACAGACACGAGCACTTTGTCAGCGTCAAATTTCAGTTCCTGGCCATCTTTGGTCGCGGTGACAGTTGCGCGGCCGTTATCGACCTTCACCGCGCTGACCTTTGCTTCGAGATGAAAAGTCATGCCCTGAGCGGTGAGCAGACGTTGAAGTAAATTCGACAGCTCAAGATCGAACCCGAGCGCGATGCGCGGCAGAAATTCCAGGACCGTCACTTCTGAACCGAGCCGATTCCAGACGGAGCCCATCTCAAGCCCGATCGCTCCGGCGCCGATCACAACGAGTTTTTTCGGAGCCTCGGTAAACTCCAGCGCTTCGGTGCTGCTGACGATCGTTTTGCCATCAAATTTCGCGAACGGTAACTCCACCGCCGAGCTGCCGGTGGCAATAACAATATTTTTCGTTTCCACCTCCTGCGTCTGGCCATTAGAGGATGAGATCGAAACTTTTCCCGGCTCAGTAATGACGCCCAGTCCTTCCAGAACCGTCACCTTATTCGTTTTCATCAGCGAGCGCACGCCGCTGTTGAACGTCTTAACGACTTTGTTCTTCCGCTCCTGCATCTTCGCGAGATCAGCGCGCGCCCCCTCGATCACGATGCCATGTTTCGCCGCTTCTTTTTTGACGAACATGAAGTGATCGCTCGACGTGAGAAGCGCCTTGCTCGGTATGCAGCCCACGTTGAGGCAAGTCCCGCCCAGTTCCTTGTCCTTCTCGACGAGGGCGGTCTTCAGTCCGAGCTGGCCGGAGCGGATCGCAGCAATGTACCCACCCGGTCCTGAGCCAATGATAAGGACGTCAAATTTTTCCATAACTACAGTAGCGCAAGCGTCCGCGCTTGCACCCCAATCATGCGCAAGCTGGGAAGCCCGCGCTACATTAAAAATCCAGCGGAAGTTTTGTCGGGTCCTCGATGCACTCTTTCACTTTGATGAGGAATGTGACGGCTTCCCTGCCATCAATGGCACGGTGATCATAACTGAGCGCGAGGTACATCATCGGACGAACTTCGACTTTTGCATCCACGGCAATTGGCCGCGGCATGATTTTGTGCATGCCGAGTATCCCGCTTTGCGGCGGATTAAGAATCGGTGTGCTGAGAAGCGATCCGTAAACGCCGCCGTTTGAAATGGTGAACGTGCCGCCTTGTAAATCCTCGATTTTCAATTTGCCTTCGCGCGCTTTCACCGCGAAACCGGCGATGTCGAGTTCCAGTTCGGCAAAACTTTTCTTGTCCGCGTCCCGCACGATCGGCACAACCAGTCCGCGCTCTGTCCCAACGGCTACGCCGAGGTCGTAGAAATTGTTTTGGATGAAATCCTCGCCTTCGATGCGGCCATTGACCACGGGCACGGCTTTGAGCGCTTCCACGCACGCTTTGATAAAGAACGACATCAAACCCAGCTTGACGCCGTTTTTTTTCGTGAACTTCTCTTGCGATTTCGCGCGCAATTCCTGCACGGCGCTCATGTCGCACTCGTTGAAGGTCGTGAGGATGGCGGCGGTCTGCTGCGCCATCACCAGTTGCGCCGCGATCTTGCGGCGCAGTGGCGACATTCTTTTGCGGGTGAATCGACCGTCCGCTGACTGGCGATCTTGCTCTGCTGCAGCTGACGGCACCACCACCCCGGGGGCGCTAACGGCTTTCCCTACAGATTTGCGCTCTTGTGCCGCGGTCAGCACGTCGCCTTTGGTCAAACGCCCTCCCTTGCCGGTACCTGAGATTTTTTCCAGCTCGAGATGTTCTTCTTCGATAATGCGTCGAACTGCGGGCGAAAGGGGTTCTTCCTTTTCTGGCGCCTTTTTTTCCCTTTGTTCAACACTCTCTTTCTCTGCCTCGGGTTCTTTCTTTTTCTCCGGAGGTTTCTCGGTCCTCTTTTGCTCAGGTGGCGGCTTCGAATCGTCAATCGTCGCGACTACTTCGCCAATTTTCACTTCCTGCCCTTCATCGGCTTTGGTTTCGAGCATGCCGGCCTTTTCCGCGACAATTTCTGTGGAAACCTTGTCGGTCTCGAGCGTGAAGAGAGCTTCACCTTCATTCACAAAGTCTCCGGATTTCTTGTGCCAGACGGAAACGACACCGCTAGTGATCGATTCGCCGACCGCGGGAATTTTCACTTCGATAGGCATGAGTTAGGTGAGGGTCGCGGTCGAGCGGGGTTTCGTCAACAATTAGCGCCAGCGCCAATATGACTTATGAGACGAATAAGACCTATGGGGGCGCGCCGGCGGGCGCGCCCTACCAATCAAACGGAAAACGCGTCAGCGACGAGGGCAGCTTGCTCTCGTTTGTGCCTTGCCAGCGCGCCAACCGCGGGACTCGCGCTGGCGTCGCGGCCTGCGTAAGCGATTTCGCTGCAAAACATCGTTCGCAAACGCGGTTCGATGAAAGTCCACGCGCCCATGTTCTGTGGTTCTTCCTGGCACCAGACAAACTTCGCATTCTTTGGAAACGGCTTGCGCATTTCACGCAGCCTGTTTTCGGCCAGAGGATAAAGCTGCTCGACGCGAATGATCGCCGCATTGTCGATCTTGCGCTCGGTCCGATAATTGAGCAGATCGTAATAGACTTTACCCGAGCAAAAGATGATCCGCTTCACTTTGTCGGCAGGGCCGGCCTCGGGCGAGCCGAGAATTTCTTCGAACCGGCCATGAGTGAATTCTTCTGCGGACGACGAAGCAAATTCGGCGCGCAACAGACTTTTGGGCGTCATAATGATAAGTGGTTTGAGGAACTCGCGTTTCATCTGTCGACGCAAAACATGAAAATACTGCGCGGAAGTAGTGAGATTGCAGACTTGGATGTTGTCCTCGGCACATAATTGCAGGAACCGCTCCAGCCGACCGCTGGAATGTTCCGGCCCCTGTCCTTCATACCCATGCGGAAGCAACAGGACGATCCCACTCGGGCGCTGCCATTTCGATTCTGCTGAGACGATGAATTGATCGACAATAACCTGCGCGCCGTTGGCAAAATCGCCGAACTGGGCTTCCCATAGGCAAAGCATCTTCGGGTAATCGAGCGAGTAACCGTAATCGAAACCGAGCACGGCAGCTTCGGAAAGCTGACTGTTGTAGATACAAATGCGCGCCTGCTTCCCCGCGAGATGCATGAGAGGAACATAAGGTTCACCTGTTTTAGCGTCGTACAACACCGAATGCCGGCTGCTGAAGGTCCCCCGGGCACTGTCCTGACCCGACAATCTGACAGGGATTCCTTCCAAAAGGAGCGACCCGAACGCGAGCGCCTCGGCGTAATGCCATTCATACGGGCCGCCAGCCTCAAATACTTTGCGCTGATGATCGAGGACGATGCGTTTTACCTTCGGTTGAATATTGAAGCCATCTGGCACACGCGTTAGCCCATTCACAATGATCGTCAAAATTTCCTGGCTGATCGCAGTCGGCTCCGATGCGCTTGTGTATTCCGGCTGGAACACAGCCGTCGATTCTTTGAACTTTGCCTGTTCATCTGTCTTCTCTTTCTCGCGCGCTTTAACATTGTCGAGCGGCAGATCCAGCCGAAGCTGAAACTCCGTTTCGAGCGATACGGCGTCGTCCTCACTCAATATTTCAGCCTCGATCAGTTGTCGTTTGTATAACTGGGCAACCGAGGGACGTTTGTCGATCCTGGCGTACAGATCGGGTTGCGTGAAGGACGGCTCGTCGACTTCCTGGTGACCGTATTTGCGGTAGCAATACATGTCGATCACCACGTCGCGTCCAAATTCCTGGCGAAAATCCAGCGCCATGTCGGTCACGAACTGCACCGCGAGCGGATCGTCACCGTTGAGGTGGAAAATCGGCGCTTCGATCATTTTCGCGACGTCCGTCGCGTACATGGACGAGCGCCCTTCCTCGGGCAAAGTTGTAAACCCAATTTGGTTGTTCACGACCACGTGCACGGTGCCGCCCGTGCTGTAGCCAGGCAGTTGCGACATGTTGAGCGTCTCGGCGACGATGCCCTGCCCTGCAAAGGCCGCGTCGCCATGAATAAGAAGCGGCAAAACTTTACGGCGATGTTCGGTATCGTTGCGGATGCGTTGTCTTGCCCGCGCAGTGCCTTCGACCACGGGATCGACTGCTTCCAGATGGCTCGGGTTGGCCGAAAGCCTGATTTCGACTTCAGCGCCAGAAGGAAGCTTCCGCACCGTCCGATAGCCGAGGTGATATTTCACGTCCCCATCGCCTGCCACCAGGTTCGGGATATAGTTTTCGCTGAATTCGGTGAAGATGACATTGAGCGATTTTTTCAGAAAATTCGCGAGCACATTGAGACGGCCGCGGTGCGCCATGCCCATGCAAATCTCCCTGATCCCGGCACCTGGACATTTTTGCAGAATTACATCGAGAATCACCATCAGCGATTCCGCGCCTTGCAGTGAGAAACGCTTTTGTCCGACGTAATGCGCATGCAAAAACGTCTCGAAGGATTCCGCCTCCAGCAATACTCGCAGTAAAGCCATTTGCACTGCCCGGGGGGCGTCTAGTTTTACCGGGCGTGATTCGAGGCGGTGCAACACCCAGTTGCGAATGCGCGTGTTCTGGATGTGCATGAACTCAGAACCGATCGGCCCGGCGTAAATTCCCTCCAGCGCCCCGATCATGTCGCGCAGCGTCATCTGCCGGTTGTCGAAGAAGAATTTCGATGAAACGCGGAGATCGAGATCCTTTTCGCTGAAGCCGAGTTCGCGCAGAGTCAGCAATGGATTTTCCGGGCGTCTCTCTGCGAGCGGATTTACCCGCGCGATGGTGTGCCCAAGAATGCGGTAAGCGTACACGAGTCCGTCCACCCGCGACTGCAGCGAACTTTCGCGAACTTCGACCGGCTTGGTGACCGCGCCATCGTGTTCCGGCACTTCCCCGAGCTCGAACCCTTCGAAAAACGCGGCCCATCCCGAATCGACTGACTCAGGATTTCGCCGCCAGCGGCGATAATTCTCCTCGATCAGATCGAGATTCGCGCGAGCCGCAATTGAGGTGCGCATATCAAATTAATCTGCGACTATTACGCTGCGCGGCAAGTTGACAGTGCGAATGCAGTCTCGTTACTTGCAACGCACATGACGGCGACCGAAATCTACGAATCGGTAACGAACTGCGGCGCGAGCGATTTTGCGGAAGTGGTGGCCATTGTGAATCGCAATAACCATGAAGGCAGTAATTCCGGCTCTGGGTAGCGCACGCGCCTCGCGTGTTGGTTTCGGTGTGTCACCGAAGCGAACTTTCTTATGGTTTCATAGGTCAGGGAAAGTTTGCGATAGCGAGTTGCCATCACCAGCACGCGAGACACGTGCGCTACCCAGACAACCTGCGAACCGCGCGCCGATTCTTATCCTCACTGCGCTGCTGCTCCTGACAGGATCGACATCTTTGTTCGCGCAGGCCGACCCAGCTTCAGAGCCGTCTGTTTTAGCCGTGGCAAAGGTCTTGCCGGCGGTGGTGAATATCAATACCGAGCGCATTCATCAAGATCGACGCGAAGACCGCGTTTCCATTTATCAGCCTCGATAATATTTCTCCCAACCTTCTCGGCGAAACGGTCATCGTAGTCGGCAATGCAGTCGGCTATGGTAGCTCAATCAGCCGCGGCATTCTTAGCGCAGCGAAACGCAACATCACCGTGGACGATATCGAGTACAAAGACCTGGTGCAGACGGATGCGGCAATTAATCCGGGCAACAGCGGCGGACCGGTCATCGATCTTTCCGGGCGACTGGTTGGCATCAGCTCGGCGAAAATGGCGTTTACGCCGCAAGGTGTTCCCACACAAGGATTGGGTTTCGCTATTCCGGCGGAAGTGGTACGCGATAGCGTCAACCGATTCAAAAAAATCGCGCAGAAACAGCCCGAGCCAGAGAAACAACCCGCAACCAGCGAAGTATCGGTGTCCAAGGCTGAGCAGTTCTTTGGAATGCAACTTCAGGATTTGAGCCAGGAATTAAGTGACGCGCTTGGCTACGCGCGAGGCCGCGGGGTTCTCATTACCGCGGTCGAACCAGATAGCCCTGCGGACGAAGCAGGAATTGAACGTGGGCTCGTCATTTACCAGGTGGACAAATCTGACGTGAACTCTGCCAAACAAATCGAGAGCCTGCTTGGCCGGGTGCAAAGCGGTGCAAATGTAAATTTCACCGTCGGTGCGATCCGCGCCGGCAGACAAGATCGGCAGCTCGCTACCTTGACCCTGGCGGCGCGTTGATAAAAAAATAGCAACGCAATTCCAGTTCGGTTGTCTCATGGAAATATCGCACAATGATTAAAGTCGAAAATTTGACGAAACGTTACGCCGGTCAGCCTGCGATCCAGGATTTGAACTTCGAAGTTGGCCAGGGCGAAATCATGGGATTTCTGGGACCGAACGGCGCCGGCAAAACGACCACGATGCGCATTCTGGCCAGCTTTATGCCAGCTACTTCGGGCCGCGCGACCATCGCGGGGTTCGATGTCTTTGAGCAATCGCTTCAGGCACGGGCGCACCTCGGCTACATGCCCGAAAACGTCCCGCTCTATAACGACATGCGAGTGACGGAATACCTTGACTATCGTGCGGGGCTTAAAGGGGTTCCACACCGCCGCGTGACGGAGCGTGTTGGCGATGTAAAGGAACTCTGCGGTCTCAAGGAGGTCGAACGGAAACTGATCGGTGCCCTGTCCAAAGGGTATCGCCAACGGGTCGGTCTGGCGGACGCGCTCTTGCACGAGCCGGATCTTCTCATTCTCGACGAGCCGACCATCGGCCTCGATCCAAATCAAATCCGTCTGGTGCGCGAGTTAATCAAGAATTTGGGCAAACAACACACAATTTTGCTTTCGACGCACATCTTGCCGGAGGTCGAAATGACATGCAGCCGGGTCATCATCATTCACAAGGGACGAATCGAGGCCTGCGATACGCCAGAGAATTTGCTCGGAAAAATCAGGCAGGCCGGCGGTGTAATCCTCCAAGCGAAAGTAGGACCTGATAACGGCGCAGAAGAACTAGGGAAAATTTCAGGTGTTCGCGATGTAATCGTCGATACGGATAGCGACTGGAAAATATTCTCACTACGAGTGGAATCAGGCGTTGACGTGCGCGAGGAAATTTTTCGCCTCGCCATTGATCGCCGTTGGACCGTACGCGAACTGACCCAACGTCGGGCGACGCTCGAGGACGTGTTCGTCGAGCTCACCCATCCGGACGAAGTTGTGCGATGAACCAACACTCCGCCTATGCGTAAATTTTACACCCTCCTCATACGCGAAGTACGCAGCTATTTTTACTCGCCCATTGCGTACGTTGTTCTCATCTTTTTCCTGATCATCAGTGGGATCGATTTCTATTTTCAGATTTCCTTCATGAACCAGCGTCAGGTGCAATACACCGTGCAGGAAGCTTTCTTTAACTCGGTCTTCTTTTGGTTCGCCTTCGTTCTGATTTTTCCCCTTATTACGATGCGCCTCTTCGCGGAAGAATTTAAGCTCGGCACGATTGAGCCTCTCATGACCGCCCCTGTGCGCGATTGGCAGGTGGTACTTTCAAAATTTTTTGGCGCACTGCTCTTTTATCTCGTCCTCTGGATCCCGACCCTGCTTTACTTCGCGATCTTTCTGCAGGTAACGCATCAACCGGCCGCTCATTCCGCCGGGGCGTACTTTGGCTCATATTTGATGCTCTTGCTGCTGGGGATGTTCTATCTCTCGATCGGTTGCCTTACTTCCGTTCTGACGAAGAACCAGATCATCGCCGCGATCATTTCTTTCTGCGCAATCACATTATTGTTCTTTCTCGGTTTGGTTCAGTTCGTTCTTCTCGACGTTAGCTCCGCTGCGCGCGATTTGCTCGGCTACTTCTCCGCGATCGAGCATATGGGAACATTCTCGCGCGGCGTAATTGATACTCGGCCGATCGTGCTCTACGTGAGCATGACCGTTGTGATGCTGGCGCTCACCTATCAGGCATTCCAATCCCGCAAATGGAGGCTGTAAGCCATGGCCGGTGAGACGAAGCAGCCCCGAGCGCCTTCGGGAAAACGAATTCGCCGGATTCGGATCGGTTTCAACGTCCTCGCGCAAATCATCCTGATTTTGTTTCTCGCTGTGATGGTGAATTCCATCGCCTTCAAACATTACGCGCGTTGGGATTTTTCCCGCGACCAAAAGTATGAGCTCTCAGACAAAACGAAGCGTTTCCTCAAAGCGATCAAAGGCAAGATGCGCATCACCATCTTTTTTTCGTCCAATACGCCAATCACTATGGACGTTCAGAATTTGTTGACGGAATATCAATATGCGGGGAAAGGAAAGATCGACATCGAACACGTCGATCCCGAGCGCAATCTTTCCCGCGCCAAAGAGCTGTTCGACAAATACAAAGTTGTCACCGACGAGAGTCTTTTAGTACTCGATTACGAAGGCCGCAACAAAACGGTCAAGGCGTCCGAGATGGCTGACGTCGATCAGAGCGGGATGGCCCTCGGTGAAGGCCCGCGCGTAACCGCATTCAAAGGAGAGCAGGCCATCACGAGCGCCATGATGGATCTTGTGGAAGGGAAGAAGAACGCTCTTGGTTACGTCCTCGGGCACAAGGAACCGCCGCTTTCGGAAGGCGGCACGATCACCGTTCTGAAGACATTTATCGAGAACGAAAACATCAAATTCCAGGAGTTGAACCTTTTCGATGTGGATGCGATTCCGAAAGATTTGAAAGCGATCATGATTATTGGGCCGCAATACGATTTCTCCGATCGCGAAATGAAATTGTTGCGTGATTTCTGGGATAAACAGGGCCGGATACTGCTGCTGCTCGATCCATCCGCAAAAACGCCCAGGCTGGATGGATTCCTTAACGAGTTCGGCGTGAAAGCGAACGACGATCGATTAATGGCCTTCTTGCGCACCGGAATTCAGGAGCTGGCGCTCACGCGAGATGTGCAAGCGCATTTTCTGGGCGACAGCCCAATTACGAAGCGACTGGCCGGCGCAAACGCGCTCTTTTTTGGCGGCACATCTTCGCTCACGCTTGCGCCCGACCGGGGGCGCGGCGCCAACATCCGGCTCCAGCCGCTTGTTCAGGCGGAAAAAGGCTATTTTGCCGAAACTGACTACAATACGGAGGATCAAGTAAAACTGCAGGCCGACGCCAAGCGGAACAGCAACACGCCGCTAACGGTCGGCGCAGCAATCGAAAAAGGCGGTAGCGCAGACGAGCGCGTGCAGGTGAATTCGTCGCGCCTGGTTGTGGTGAGTAATGCCACGTTCGTTCAGGACAATGCTGTCACGCAGGATCAGCAAGCGCTCGATTTCGTCTCTGGCAGTGTGAATTGGTTGCTAAGTCGCGAACAGCTTATCGGTATCGCGCCAAAAATTTCAAAACCTCTGACCTTCACTCTCAATGAAGACGCGTTGCGCAATTTACGCTGGATCGTTTTGATTTTCATGCCGTTGATTCCAGCTGTAATCGGAACCGTGATCTGGTGGCAGCGGCGCGTTTGAGTGTTCGAGCCGATTTATGAATTGGAGGACTACTCTCATCTTAGCCATGATTGCGCTCGGCGTTTTGGCTTACCTCAGATTCTTTGAGATGAAACAGCCAAGCACGGGAGAAGCCAAACGCCAGGCCCAAAATGTCGTCAACTTCGACCGAAACAAGATCAGCGGCATTGTTATTCAAAATGGTGATGAGAAGATCGAGATGCAACGCCGCGACAACAGATGGCGCCTTGAAGCACCAATCAAGGACCAGGCAGACAGCTCTTTAATCGAGAGTTTGCTCTCAGACTTGGAAAACTGGCAGAAGGACGACACGATTTCAGCCAAAGAAATCGAGACCGATCAGGGCAAACTCAATGAATACGGTGTCAACAGGCCGAAGCTGCGGCTTAAATTGATCGGCCAAGATCGACCGCCGGCAATTTTATTCGGGAAAGACGCCGCGTTGGAAGGCAAGATGTATGTGCGCTTCGAGAATTCAAAGGAAACGTTTCTCGCCGGACAATCGGTCAAGAAAGATATCGATAAGAAATCGGAGGAATTCCGCGACCGAAAACTAACCGGGCTGATTACTGCGCAGGTTACGCGCGTCACTTTAAAGACGCCTGCTGGTGAAATGGAGCTTCAGAAGAAAGGCGACCACTGGGACATCGTGAAGCCGCTTCGTGCGCGCGGCGATGATCAAAAGATTGCCGATTTGATCGCGCAAATCACTACTGCCCGCATTCAACAATTCGTGGCGGACGACCACGGCGATCTTCACGGTTATGGACTGGCAGAGCCACGCGGCGCGCTCACGCTATTTACTCAGGATGATAAACAAGGTCAGTTACTGCAGATTGGCGGCGCGCCAGAAAAGGAAAGAGATCAACGGTATGTGCGGTTTGCACCGCGCGGATTCGTTTACACCGTGCCGAAGAAAATCGAAGAGATTCTCAGCACGAAACCAGACGACCTGCGCGACCGGCATTTGGTTCGCGTGGATACGAACATCCTTGATCGGATAACGATCGCCCCGGCGGATAAAACGAAGATCCTTCTCGCGCGGAAGGGCGAAAACTGGACAATCGCCAGCCTCAATAACACGCCGGCAAATTCTGGCGAAATACGGCGCTTCATCGATACGCTCCAAAATGAACGGGTGACGAAATTTGTCGAAGACGTCGGCTCAAATCTGGCGAAATACGGCCTGGGTCAGCCGCAACTGCAATTGACATTCAGTTCATTTGCCTCCGAGAACACTGCTGAGACCAAAGCTGGCGAGGAGCCCTTTGCTACAATCGCGTTCGGAAAAGTAGATGGCGATAATGTTTATGCGCGGCTTGCCGATGAACCCTTCGTCGTGGCAGTGCGCCGCGGATTAGTCGATCAAATTTTCACTGATCCTTTGCAATGGCAGGAATTGTCGATCTTCAAGTTTAAGCCGGAACAAATCCATCGCTTCAGCATCGCGACGGACAAAGAACTTGGGATGGAACGGGACGAAAAGAAACAATGGCGCTGGCTGAAAGGAAGTGGCGAGATCAATCAAGCCAACGTGCAATCGCTGATCAACGCTTTGGCGAACTTGCACGCGGTGCGCTGGCTCGGAACGACAGCGTCGCGACACGGCTTGGACAAGCCGCAGCTGACTATCACTTTCATGTACGGACCGGAGAGTAAAGATTCCTGCACGCTGACGGTCGGCAGCCGCACCGAGGATGGCGTGTGGTGCGCGCACGCGGATGGTCGGGAAGGCACTTTTGTGATCAGCAATTCGGATTTGAATGCGTTAAAACTGCCGTTGGTTAGTCAAGCTACGGCGTCGCCGAGTCCAACCGCGTCGCCGGTCGCGAAGCCATAACCCTTTAGCCGCGCCCTCAGGCGTTACATTAATTTGTCCGACGGTCACAGGCCGCCGCTACAGACGCCGTATAAACTGTGACGATTCCGCCTGTGAGCGGTTGGACGGTCGCACGCGCGAAACCGTTCGCCGCCATTAGCAGAGACATCCTGTTGCCACTGGGAAATTCTTCAATCGAGTCGCCAAGATAATCGTAAGCGCTTTTCTTCCCTGTTAGAAAAGATCCGAGAAACGGCACGCAGCGATGCAAATAGAAACGATAGATCGCACGCAAGATCGGCATCGTCGGCAATGAAAACTCAAGGACGAGCAAGTGGCCATTCGCGCTAAGTACGCGCGCCATTTCACGAAGCGCACCTCCCCAATCTTCCATGTTGCGCAAACCAAATGCGATAGTGGCGCAGTCGAATGAAGCAGCGGCGAATGGCAATTTCATTGCGTCGGCCACGACTGTTTGGCGCATGCCTTTTCGTTTCGCCAGTTCCAGCATTTCAGGCAGGAAATCGACCCCCACAATTTCCGCATCTGGCAACTTCTCTTGCAGCGCTAGCGCTAAATCGCCGGTGCCAGTGGCAAGATCGACAATCTTCTTTGACTGCCAGCCCGCGACAATGTCGGCGGCGCATCTTCGCCAATAAAAATCGATCCCGCAACTGAGCAGATGGTTCGCCAGATCGTAACGCGCCGCGATCGATCCAAACATCTGTCGTACTCGCTCATGCTGTGTTGCGACACGGGACTGGCTCATTTCAAGATTGATTCAATACCAACTCGCAATTTCGCCGCTGCTGGTCCCTTTCCCAGTAATACTTCGAAGTAATAACGGACCAAAGGGAGCGACGAGAAGTTCGAGCGCCTAGTTTGTTTAAAAAAGTTGATTGCCATTACAGCTAACTCCGGCTATCTGACAAGGTATGGATATATCTGTTGTAGCATTACAAGAAGCCGTCTCAATTCGCCGGCAAATCGATACTTTGGAAAAACGTCTTTCCTCAATCCTGGGAGGTGCGCCTGCAAGCGTAGCAACTGGCGGCGAACGTCGCCGTATGTCGGCTGCGACTCGGGCCAAACTCGCGGCCGCAGCTAGAGCTCGTTGGGCAAGGCTAAAGGCCGGGAAGAAAACAACTCCTGCCAAGAAGAAAGGCGGAATCACCCCTGCCGGGCGAAAACGGCTTTCCCAGTTAATGAAGGCTCGTTGGGCGGCGCGAAGGAAAGGTGCGGCGAGGTAAGTCGGTCGATTCGAAATCGCATATCGTCCTCCTGTTGTCTTCGCCACTTGCTGAGGGAGGCTTAGTTAGCCGAGCCTCAGCGAAAGGCGCAAGCTAACAATTTGCTCGCGAGAGGACTCGAACCTCCACGGGTTTCCCCATACGGTCCTGAGCCGTACGCGTCTGCCGATTCCGCCACGCGAGCAAAAGGCAGTGGCCCGTACAATGCGCACGCGCCAGCCAGCCGCAAGGTGAAACAAACGGTGTCGATCCTGTGATAGGAAGGAAGCGATCGATGCCTGGTTAAATCAGCCCGAGAGTCTTTTGCGTGCGCGAACTTCCAATTGGTGCGCTTTGCGTACCTGGCCAACAGAACGCAAAAGGTCGGCGTAATTCGACACCACAATCTCATAATCTTTGGCGGGTTTTTCGCTCGCCTCCTCCCAAATCTTGAGCGAAGCGCGATAAAGGTCAGCCGCTTTCGCGTAATCGCCACGCGAATGATACACGACCGCCAGGTTGCACTTTGATTGCGCGATGTCGGGGTGTGTGGGCGGATTCAGTTTCTCGCGGATAGCCAGCGCGCGAAGATGTATCTTCTCCGCCTCAGTGTAACGGCGCTCGTTGGTGTAAAACACAGCCAGGTTATTCAGAACTGACGCAACATCCGCATGCTCAGGCCCGAGTTGCTTCTCGTAAATCTGCAAAGCCTGCAAATAATAGGGTTCCGCCGCCTTGGGGCGCCCCGACTTACGGAAAATAAGCGCAATGTTGTTCAACATTGTGCCAAGATCCGAGTAAGGAATATCTTCGAGTTGGGTCCCCGCGGCGATCGCCTTCTCGTAGAAACCGATCGCCTCTTCGGATTGACCGAGATTATCGGATAAGAACGCAAGCCGGCGCGCGGAGCGAAAAATGGCGCGTTGATCCGGTGGTTTTATCTTTTCCAAAATTGCGTGCCCCTTGAGCAAGTATGCTTTGGCCGCGGCGCGATCGCCCTTTTGCTCGAGAAGCTGCCCTAGTTTTTCGAAGCTGGTTGCCAGCGGCATCTCGGCGCCCGGAAAAGCGCGTTTGGCAATCTCAAGCGCTGTCTCGGCAACACGAATTGCCTGAGGCAAACGATTTGTGGCGCGCAGAGTATCAAGCTTGTCATTGAGGATTGACCAAAGCTTTTCGTCACCTTTCATCAATCATCACCAACCCTCGCTCAGTTGGCTAACTAATCGCGTGGCGAGATCCTCGGTGGCGAGTGGCAACGCCTGCCGTTCGTCAGTGGTCACATCCGAACTCACAAAGAAGCTGGTCGTTCCGACAGCCTCACCTTGAGCCCCAAGCGGTTTGCTATCCCGCCCGGTCAAATTGTACCTTACAACCAGCGCCAGACTAAATTCGGTCGTGGCCAGTACGTTGCCACGCACGGAGCGCGCCGGCAGCCGGCGAATTTGAGATATCTCACAAGTCAAGGTAGCATCCGCATTATCCCCGCTGGCAATCTGAAACGTCCCATCTTGTTGCAACTGTTTGATCACTGTATCCGTCACCAGTACTTCGATATGAGGGACGAGCGTTTTGTTTTTGAAAGTCGGAACCGCGATCGTGTGTACGTCGCGAAGATAATACGGTTTTACCGGGCCGATGCGATAGCCAAGGCAACCACTTAGGACGAAGCAGGCAAATACCGCCGCAAATAAGGCTTTCACGGCGCCGGTGAGGCGGACGCTGCGGGAGAAGCCGATGCTTCGGGAGCTGGAGACGTGTCGGAGCTTCCGCTCGTGCTGGGCGGCGCTGCCACGGGCTCAGGTGCAGTCGTGGTATCGGGTGCAAGCGAAGCCGGTGGCGGCAGCGAAACATCAGTTTCCGGTGCAGGCAATGGAGCTTCGTTATTTGCCGGGCCCGGCTTCGCCGACCCGCCTCGGGCGATGCGCCCCCCATGCGTATCACCCTTTTTCTTGCCAGCCTCTGCCGTCGAAAGGGCAGGCTGAAGCACGGCATCCCCGACCTTCGCGCGCAACTGATCGATGCGCTTTTTGGCCTCATTGCTTTCAGCTGATCCTGGTTGCTGGCGAATGACCTCGTTGTAGTAGATCACGGCGGCGCGATAATATTTTTGTTTGTCGTAAAATTTCGCCACTTTGTAGGAACTAGCGGTCTGCTTGCGTTCAAGAAGCTGAAGGTTAGCGCGCGTCTGCGCCGCTTTCTCACTGTTTGGGTAGTGAAAGAGGAAATCTTCGAACGCGGTTTTGGCGTTGGTCGTGGCCGCAAAATCCTTTGTCCCCGTTCGCGCAGCTGTAAACCAGATGTAACCGATCTGATATTGCGCGTCCACCGCGATCGGCTCGTTCGGAAACTTGTCCACTACCGCTTGGTAAGCTTGAAGGGCCGCGTCATTCGCTCCCTGTTTCTCGCGTGCGAGGCCAATGTCGAACTGCGCACGAGCCGTGTACTTTCCGTAGGGCGCTGTCCGCACGACGTTGGCGAAAATAGTCACCGCGCGATCCAGCGACGACGCGAACGGGATGCCAAGGAACCTCAACTTTTTGCCGTGTAGATAGATTTCGCCGATGCGAAACTGCGCCTCGATTGCTTCATCAAAGTGGGGATCACCGGGGTATCTTTCCACTAACTGGCTAAACGAAGCCACCGCGGCGACATAGAGATGCACCTGTTCTTGCAATTGGGCCGCGCGATAGAGCGCACCGCCGGCAAGAGTGTCTTTCGGATGGCGTCTAACGAGATTCTTGTAAGCTTTGATCGCGCGCTTGGTGTTGCCCTCTTTTTCCGCAGTCTGCCCGATCTGAAACAGCTCCGCTGCGTTCCCGCTTATTTCTTCCTCGCCGGGCGCCACGTACCTGGCTTTTTTACCGGGTTGAAAGACAACGGAGGCCACGCCCGATCCGGGCAAAGCCAAGGTGACCGCGACGAAAACCAAAAGAGGGCGAATGACCAATTGCATGAGCTGTCGCAGGGTAGTTAACTTATCCGTTCCGTCAAGTTCGGCGGCTGCATTTCGGCCATCACGCGCACGCATCCGCCGCTGAATATTTATCGCATTTCCTGGAGGGACAACTTTTCCAAGGCGCAAAAACTGATTAATCTTCTGGTTTCATTTGAATCTGACCGATCAGCAAAAAATCCGCATCGGCGCATGCGCGTGGAGTTTTGACGACTGGCGTCGCGTTTTTTATCCGCAAGATTTGCCGGGCTCTCGATGGCTCGAATTCTACGCGAACTACTTCCCGGCCGTGGAAGTTGATTCCACCTTTTATGCTGCTCCCGCGGAAAAAACGGTGCGGCGTTGGGTCGAAATGACTCCTGCCGGGTTCCGTTTCGCCTGTAAACTTCCCCGCGAGATTACGCACAGCTGTCGGCTGCGCGATTGCACCGTCGAGTTGAATTCGTTTCTGCGCGCTATCGAGCCGATCGCGTCAAAGCTCCAGGTTATCCTCATCCAACTTCCGCCGTCCTTTGCTCCCGAAGATGGCAAGCCGACACTGCGTAAATTTCTCGCACAGCTGCCACGGGGCTTCCGTTTTGCGATTGAATTTCGTCATGCCGGATGGCATCGGCCACAGATCATCGGGCTCCTGGAAAAATATCGCGTTTGCTGGGTGTGGGCCGATACCACTCCACTTAACGAACGAAATCTTGCTCCGTTCGAATTCTTGCCGCGTACCACGGATTTTCTCTACCTACGCCTGCTCGGCGATTACACGACGAAATACGATGTCGATGGCGGACACGTTCATCATTATGAAAAACTGCTATGGAGACGCGAGGCCGCCCTCGAAAGCTGGTCGCTCAAAATTGAGCGGCATCTTTCGGAGGTACGCAATGTCTGGGCATTCGTGAGCAATCACTTCGAAGGATTTGCGCCCGAAACCTGCCAACGACTCGCCCGCCGTCTAGGGTTCGACTTGCCCCTGCCTTCCGAGGCCGAAAAGGCATTGTCTGAGCAAGAACGATCGCAGCTCGATCTTCAGTTATAGCGGGCATTTCAAATAAAACCGGCCGATCGGCTGCCACTTGTGCAGTCTATGTTTTGCATATGACGCGCATATTGCGTTTGTGCTTCTCGAAGACGCATACTTCGCGAATCCCGAAGGCCGACATCCTCTGTGCGAGACGCGGAAAATTATCGCCAAGTTGAACGCGCGAATGCGCGTCAGAGGCGCTTGTAAATGGAATTCCTTTCTCAATTGCGAGCTCGATGATCCGGTCGGCGGGATAAAGTTCGTTCACCGGCTTTCGCCAACCAGCCGTGGAAAGCTCGATTGCCAGGTTGCGCGATCGAATGAAATCGAGAGTTTCGTTGACGATAGGGTCGATCTCCGCATTCGGCCGATAACCATGGATTTTGACAAGATCGAGGTGCGCGAGGCAATCGACCAATCCAGTCGCAGCCATTTCGCGGACACGGCGAAAGTAATCCGCGTAAATCGCATCGATATCGCGCCCCCCGAACTGCTCGGCGCCGCCCGGAATGGTGTCGAACATCTGATCGGCGCGATCAAGGAAGTGGACCGAGCCCAAAACAAAATCGAGCTTATTCCAGTGCTGCTCGATCCATTTTCGACCGGCGGCTGAGTGAACTGGATCGTTATCAAGCTCGATGCCGGCGCGAATTTTTAGTTCGGGATTTCTTTCCTGCAGGCGGTCAATTTCATCAAAATCGATTCCCGCATGATAACGATCATGATCGGTGAAAGCGATGTCGCTTAATGCGGTGTTCCGCGCCGAATCCGCCCATGGTTGAAGCAGCCCTTGTGTGTAAGGTTGCACCCGATGGCCCTGGGGATGCGTGTGATAATCCGAAAAAAGTTGATAGGTCACAGTTGATAGTTGATCGGCAGTCACGTTCGGCTCCATCAACTACTACCTATCGACCATGAACTTTTCTCAAGGCACGGCCAGGAATTTTTGCCGGATCTGCAACTCCGGGTAAGCGGGAAAGAAAACCTCAGCGATAAAGACTTTGTTAGGGGTGAGATCGCGCGTCGCGATGGTTTCGTTGTATTCGGCGTGCTCCTGCGGGTTAATCAACACCGTGGCAGGTCTTTCCGCGATAGCGTGATTGTCGGACCATTTCGTCAGGGTATTTCCCACGGAATTCCTCAAATAAATTTCGATCCGCTGGTTCGTCGGAAATTCGAGAGTAACTGGACGCTTGGACAGATTCGTCAAAGTCACTTTGATCTCGAGTTGCCGCACTTCCGATAGCTTTACGGTCTGCGGCGTGATTTGGAGATCGAGAGCGAGGCCACGCAATCTTGGATCCTTGTATTGTGGAACCAGTTGGGGAGAAAATGGGTGGAGAATGCGGCCCAACCAGCTGCGTTTGCGCGGTGTTGCTGTGGGCGCGGAATCCTGACCAAACGCGCCCGCGACCACTGCAAACGTCAAAAGGAGCAAAACAACATGTCGCCTCATGAGCGGGTTAAACAGCAAACGTTGCAAATCCTGTCAAACCCTTTATCAATCGGCATGAAGACTCTCGGTACATTCGCGCTTTGCCTGCTTTTCGCGGCGCCCGCAGGCGTTGCGAAACAACGACATTGCATATTCCGGGTCCATGCACAAGCGAACCCTCAGGACACAGCCGTATTCTCAACATCGGTTCGCGCGCAAGTCTCGGGGAAAAACGTGGCGATCGAAAAAATCCCGCGCATTTCGGAGCAGGACGTCATCGCGTTTTACCCTTATACAGCCGCGAATGGAACCTACGGTGCGCTGTTTCAACTCGATGAGCATGGGCGGATCGCCCTCGACACCTTAAGCATTGAGCGCCGGGGCAGTTTACTCTTCGTGCTCATCAATGGTCGCCCGATCACCGAGCTCGAAATCGACAAGCGCGTTTCTGATGGAAAAATCTACATCCCTTCCGGGCTGAGTGCGGCCGACATTGGCCTGATGAAAAAAGACTGGCGATTAATAGGGCAACGGAAACGCTGAATATCTT